>Ga0306926_10001025_pt1 | contig 27403 bp, 24 predicted proteins | sample flu12Cox44000178_FD_203759 | JGI IMG/M metagenome (GOLD analysis project Ga0306926, IMG submission 203759) | Lab enrichment of tropical soil microbial communities from Luquillo Experimental Forest, Puerto Rico - flux8day.12C.oxic.44.000.178 (v2)... | ecosystem: Environmental > Terrestrial >...
GCGGGAGGCGTACTCGATGAAGCCCTGGGTGGTGAAGCGCGCGACTTCCGGGAACTCGCGCGCCTCGTCCACCACGATCTGGAACACGCCGCGGCCGGCGCCGACTTCGAAGCTCCAGCGTGTGAAGTTGTAGAGCACCGCCGCCATCGTGGTCGCGATCTTCCCGACCCGGTTGCCCCAGGTCTCCGCCGACGCCTCGAACTGGCGATAGAGTCCGGCCTTGTGCAGCCGCTGCCCGGCGCGCACGCCGCGGCCGTGCAGGTACAGCTCCGCGGGCCCGTTGGCCTCGACCTCGACCAGGATCCCGACCACCCGCGCGTACACGTCGATCGGCACCCAGGTGGTGGCGGCGAGCTGCTTGTCGAGGTAGCGGAGGTCCTCGCTGCGCAGCCGGGCCTCGACCTCGGCGCGTGAGATGCGGCCGGCGTCGAAGGAGCCGCCATGCTTCGAGGCCGATCGGCAGCTGGCCCGGCCCAGTTGAGCAGTTCCTGCCCCGCAAGTCAGCTTGACGCTGCGCCGCGTCTCCGGGCGTGAGAAGCTCTGCCCGGTGGACGGGGAGCGCTGGAGCAACTTCTCGGGACGCGTCGACTTCCGGCCGGCGCGGATCGCACGGCCGCGGACCGAGGGCGAGCTCATCGCTCTCGTGCGCCAGGCGAGCGCCGACGGCCGCGGTCTGCGCGTCGCGGGCACGGGTCACTCGTTCACTCCGCTGTGCGCGACCGAGGGAACGCTCGTGTCACTCGACGACTGTCGGGGGATCGTCGGGCTCGACCGCGAGCGCAGGCTCGCGACGGTGTGCGCGGGCACCAAGCTCCACGCGCTCGGCGAGCCGCTGCTCGCCGCCGGCCTGGCGATGGCGAACATGGGCGATGTCGACGTGCAGGCGCTCGCCGGCGCGGTCTCGACCGGGACACACGGGACGGGGCCGAGCCTCGCGAACGTGTCGTCGCAGCTGGTGGCCGCACGGCTCGTGGGAGCGGGAGGAGAGCCGTTCGAGCTCGCCGCCGATCGCGACGGCGACCGGCTCGACGCCGCGCGCGTCTCGCTCGGGCTCCTGGGCGTGTTCTCGACGCTCACGCTGCAGCTCGTGCCCGCCTACCGGCTGCACGAGCGGATCTGGAAATCCGGGATCGAGGAGTGTCTCGACGAGCTCGCGGTCGACGTCGGGGCGGGCCGTCACTACGAGTTCTGGTGGTATCCGCACAAGGACTACGCCGAGCGCAAGGCGCTCCGGCTCAGCGATGCGCCGCCCGAGTCGGTCGCCGGCCACAAGGGCGAGCGGATCGACTGGAGCGCCCGGGTCCTGCCCAGCGTCCGGGAGCTCCGCTTCAACGAGATGGAGTACTCCGTGCCCGCCGCGGTCGGCCCGGCCTGCTTCCGCGCCGTGCGCGAACGCATGCAGCGGCGCTGGCCCGACGTGGTCTGGCCGGTCGAATACCGCACGCTCGCGGCCGACCGCGCCTGGCTCTCCACCGCCCACGGGCGGGCCACGGTGGCGATCTCGCTGCACCAGGACGCCCGGCTCGACTGCGACGCGTTCTTCGCCGACTGCGAGCCGATCTTCACCGAGCACGGCGGCCGCCCCCACTGGGGCAAGCTGCACACCCGCCGCGCGGCGGACCTGGCGGCGCTGTACCCGCGCTGGCGGGACTTCGCCGAGCTGCGGCGCGAGCTCGACCCGGCCGGCGTCTTCGCGAACGCGTACCTGCGGGAGCTGTTCGCGATCTAGCCGAGCTTGCCCTTGAACACGATCTTGTCGTGGCGAACGCGCTCACTCGTGATCGTGAGCTTGCGGCCTCCGGCGCCCGGAAGATGCTCGCCGAGATACTCGGTGAAGCCCTCGGCCACGAAGCGGAGATACTCGGGATAGGGCTCGGCATCGTCGACCACGAGCTGGAACTCGTACGGCTCGACCGGCACGTAGCTCCAGCGCGAGAAGTTGTAGAGCACGGCGGTCATGGTGGTGCTGATCGTGCCGACGCGCTCGCCGTAGGTCTCGACCGAGGCGTTGAACTGGCTGTAGATGCCCATCTTGTGCATCCGTGCGCCGGCGCGCCGGCCGCGCTCGCGCAGGTACTCCTCGACCTGCCCCTTCGCCTCGCAGTCGATCAGGATGTCGAGCACGCGCACGTAGGTCTCGATCGGCACCCAGCTCGACGCCGCGAGCTGCTTGCCCAGGAAGGGGAGATCCGCGGGCCGCAGGCGCTTCTCCACTTCGGCGCGCGAGATGCGCCCCGACTCGAGCAGCTTGCCCAGGTCGTCGGCAGCGGACTGGAATCCGGTAGCTTTGATCGAGGGAACCAGAAGGCCTCCTGCGCTGCCCGACTGCATCGGTATCGCCCCTGTGGCGCCTGAGGGCCGCGCGGCTGTAACGAAACGGTGCCCCCGCGCGTGGATCGGTCGGAGCGGATGGATTCCGCGGGAGGATTCGAAATGGCGGACCGAACCAGAGTCGCGATCGTCGGTGGCGGGATTGCCGGGCTGGCTGCCGCCGCCTTTGCCGCCCGCGCCGGGGCGAAGGTGACGCTCTGGGAGCGGCACTCCGAGGCCGGCGGCCGCGCCCGCACGCGCGGCGACCAGGGCTTCGCCTTCAACATGGGCCCGCACGCCCTGTACCAGGCCGGCGCCGCGATGAAAGCGCTGCGCGAGCTCGAGCTGGATCCCCCCGGCGCGCGGCCCCCCACGTCCGGGGGGCTCGCCTACAGCGGCGGGCGCCTGCACGCGCTGCCGGGAGGCGCGGTGTCGCTCCTGGCGACGGGCCTGCTCGGACCGCTGGAGAAGCTCGAGCTGGGACGGCTGTTGTCGCGGCTGCCCAGGATCGACACGCGCGCGCTCGTCGGCACCTCGCTCGCGAACTTCCTCGCGGCCGAGGTGCGGTCGCAGCGCGTGCGCGACGTGGTGCTCGCGGTCGTCCGAGTCACGAGCTACTCACACGCCCCCGGGCTGATCGACGCCGGCGCGGCGCTCGACCAGCTGGCGCTCGGGCTGGGGCTGGGCGTGCGCTACCTGCACGGCGGCTGGGAGCGCATGGTCGAGTCACTCGACGCGCGCGCCCGCGAAGCCGGAGCGGAGCTCCGCACGGGCGCGCGCGTCGAGCGCGTGGTGCACCAGGGCGCGGTCGAGGCGCTCGAGCTGGCCGACGGCGAGCGCGTGCCCGTCGACGCGGTGATCCTGGCGCTCGGGCCCGCCGAGGCGAGCGCGCTCGTCGACGGCGGCGCGCACCCGTTCTTCGCGTCGGCGCCGGCTCATTGCGTCCCGGTCCGCGCCGCCTGTCTCGACCTCGGGCTGCGCGCGCTGCCGAGGCCGAAGCAGACCTTCGCGCTGGGCATCGAGCGGCCGCTCTACTTCTCGGTGCACTCCGCCGTGGCCCGGCTCGCACCCGAGGGCGCGGCGCTGCTGCAGCTGGCGCGCTACCTGGGCCCGGACGAGGAGCCCGCGCGCGAGGAACTCGACGCCGAGTTCGAGGCGATGCTCGACTGCATCCAGCCGGGCTGGCGGGCTGAGGTCGTGACCCGGAGGCTGATGCGCGACCTGGTGGTGACGCACGACCTGCCCCAGGCTGCGCACGGAGGCCTGCGCGGGCGCACCGCCGGCGCGGTGGGCGGCATCCGCAACCTGTGGCTCGCGGGCGACTGGGTCGGGCCGACGGGCATGCTGGCGGACGCGGCCTTTGCGAGCGCGCGGGCTGCGGCCCTCGCGGCGGCCGGCGGGCGCGCGGTACGCGCCGCGGCGTGACCGAGCCGGCGCCCGCGTCCGAGTCGCTGGAGCAGGCGTTCGCCGGAGAGCGGCAGCTCCTGTTCGGGCTCTGCTACCGCATGACCGGCAGCGCCGCGGACGCCGAGGACATCGTCCAGGAGACGTTCGCGCGCGCGCTCGCCCACCCGCCGCCGCGCAGCGACGCGCCCTGGCGCCCCTGGCTGGTGCGCGTCGCGCTGAACCTGGCGCGCGACGAGCTGCGGCGGCGCAAGCGCCGCAGCTACTGCGGGCCGTGGCTGCCCGAGCCGGTCGACGACGACGAGCTCGGTCTCGGCGCGCACGAGCCCGCGCTCACCACCGGACGCTACGAGCTGGTGGAGAGCGTCTCGTTCGCGTTCCTGCTCGCGCTCGAAGCGCTCTCGCCCGCGCAGCGCGCGGTGCTGCTCTTGCGCGACGTGTTCGAGTACAGCTCGGCCGAGACCGCGGCTGCGCTCGATCTGGGCGAGGCGAACGCGCGCGTGCTGCTCCACCGCGCGCGGCGCGCGATGGCGGAGTACGACCGCAGCCGCTTCGTGCCCGCTCGCGCCGCGCGTCAGCAATCGCTCGAGCTGCTCACGCGCTTCATGGGCTTGTTCGCACAGCAGGACGTCGCGGGCATGGAGAAGCTGCTCGCCGACGACGTGGTGGCGTACAACGACACCGACGGCCGCTACCACGCGGCGGGCATCCCGGTGGTGGGCCGCTCGAAGGTGGCGCGCTTCCACGCCGGCATCGCGCGGCTGCGCGCCCACGAGCGTCCGCGCGTGTCGGTGCGCTGGATGAACGGCGCGCCGGCGGTCGCGGTCGAGTTCGAGCTCGAGGTCGCCGACGGGCTCGCGCCGCGCTTCGTCACGCTCGGCGAGCTCGACGCGGACGGACGAGTGCGGCGGATCTACAGCGTGCTCGCGCCAGCGAAGCTGCGGGCGCTCAGCCCATCGGGTACAGGATCTCCTTCGTCACCGCGTCGCAGGCGGCGAGCACGTCGGCTGGCAGGCTGACGCCAGCCGCCGCGAGCGAATCGTCGAGCTGCCCCAGCGACGTCGCGCCGATGATGGTGGAGCCGACGAAGTCGTGCGCGAGCGTCCAGGCCACCGCGAGCGTCACCGGCGCCATGCCCGCCTCGGCGGCGATCTTCGCGAAGCGCTCGGTCGACGCCAGCGTCTTCTCGTTGATGAAGCGGCGGGTCATGATGCGCCCGCGCTGGTCGTTCGCGCGATAGCGCGAGAAGCGCGCGCCCTCGGGGAAGGCGCCGCCCTGGTATTTCCCGGACAGCACTCCGCCGGCGATCGGGCTGTACGGCAGCAGGCTCACGCGCTCGCGCCGGCACACGTTCGCGAGCTCGTCCTCGAAGCGCCGGTTCAGCAGCGAGAAGTTGTTCTGGATCGTCTCGTAGCGCGCGGTGCCGTGCGCCTCCGAGACTCCCAGGCTCTTGGTCAGCCCGTAGGCGGTCTCGTTGCTGCAGCCGACGTAGCGCACCTTGCCGGCCTGGACGGCGCGGTCGAGCGCCTCCATCACGACCTCGTAGGGCAGGTCGGGATCGGGCCAGTGGGTCTGGTACAGGTCGACGTAGTCGGTGCCGAGCCGCGCGAGGCTGCCGTCGATCGCCTGCATCACGTTGTGCCGGTCGAGCGCGGTGCGCCCGCCGCGCACGGCCGCGCGGAACCAGCCGCCCGAGGGTCCGGCGATCTTGGTCGCGACGAACAGCGTCTCGCGCTTGCCGCGGCGGGCGAGCCAGCTGCCGACGATCGACTCGCTGCGCCCGGCCCAGCGCTCGTCGGGCGGCACCGGGTAGATCTCGGCCACGTCGAGGAGGTCCACGCCCGCCGCGTCGGCGCGGTCCAGGATGGCGTGGCTCTCCTTCTCGTCCGCCATGCTGCCGAAGGTCATGGTCCCGAGACAGATCTCCGAGACCACCAGGCCCGTCTTTCCCAATCTGCGCGTCTTCATCGGCCGCGCAGCTTACCCGATCCGGCTACTCGGATGTGAGCGAGCGCGGGTCGGGAAGGTCGGCGCGCTGTTGCGCGGGAAGCTGCTCGTAGAGCTTGCCGTAGAAGAAGCGCGCGTCGTCGAGCACGTCGGAATCGGTGACGCCCGCGCGCCGGCCCTGGCGTGCGACCAGGAGCGCCGCGCGCGCCAGGTCTCGCACCTTGCCGCGGCGCGGCTCGCGATAGCGCGACCAGACCTCGAGCAGGCTCGCGCGCAGCTTCGACGGAGTGGCGAAGGCCTCATCGCCCACCAGGATCGTGCGGCGGTTGTCGGCGACCACGAGCTCGGTGCAGCACATGCCGTCGCAGACGACGTAGCGGTCGCTCTTGAACGCGACGTCGGGCGCGAACTCGAAGCCGCCGGCTTTCAGGTCCGCGAGCGCGCCGGGGATCTCGCCGCTGCGATCGAGCGGCCGGAACAGCGCGCAGGCCGCGAGTGCGAGTGCCGGGAGGAGGGCCCGCGCGCGCATCGCGCGAGCTAGCGCCCGCCGCGCCGCCTGCGCCGGCGCCGCCGGCCGTCGGAGCCGCCCTCGCGACTTCCGCCGCCGCGGCCGTCCCGCGCTCCGCCGTCGCGCCCGCCTCCGTCGCGGCCTCCCCCATCGCGGCGACGGGGAGGCTCGTGACGGCGCGCCTCGTCGGCCGACATCGAGGCGGTGTCCACGGCAGGCTCGGCCGTGCCGTCCTCGCGCGCGGGCGTGGCGACGTGGCGGTGCTCGAGATACTCGAACAGCACCGCCGACAGGAGCCGCCGCCCCTGTGGCGTCGCCGCGAGTGACTCGACCGTCGGCAGGTGCGTCTCCTCACGCGCCTGGCGATCGCGCTCGGGGACTGCGCGCAGATGGTGCTCGATCTCGACCGCGAGCCGCTCGGCCTCGCGCTTCGCGACCTCGGCCTCGCTGGGCAGCTTGCGCTCGGGAATCACGATCCGGTTCACCTTCTGCAGCGTTCGGAAGTTTCCGATGTCGAGCCCCGACACCAGCGAGATGGCGGTGCCCGACTTGCCCGCGCGGCCGGTGCGGCCGGTGCGGTGGGTGTAGACCTCGGGCGAGTCCGGCGAGGTGTAGGAGATCACATGGGACAGGTCGCTGATGTCGATCCCGCGCGCGGCCACGTCGGTCGCGACCAGTACCCGCAGCTCGCCCGCCTTGATCCGCTTCATCACCGCCTCGCGCGCGGCCTGGGTCATCTCGCCCTGGATCATGTCGGCGTCGATCTCGTTGCGCTGCAGGAACCGGGTCACGAAGCGCACGTCGTCGCGGGTGTTGCAGAACACCAGGGCCGAATCGGGCTCCTCGAAGCGCAGGATGCGCAGCAGCGCCTTCTCCTTCTCCTGCGCCGGGACGACGTAGTGCCAGTGCTCGATCTCCTCGGGCGCGCGCACGCCACCCTCGGTGAGCGAGACGAAGTCGGGCTCGTGCAGGAACACGCGCGCGAGCGAGACCACCCGCTGGGGCATGGTCGCGGAGAACAGGCCGGTGAGCCGGCGCTGGGGCAGGTACTTCTGGATCTCGCGCATGTCGGGCCAGAAGCCGAGCGAGAGCAGCTCGTCGGCCTCGTCGAAGATCAGCACCCGCAGCTTGTCGAGCCGGAGGTTCCCCGAGCCGAGGTGGTCGAGCAGCCGGCCCGGCGTCCCCACCACGATCTGCGCGCCGCGGGCGAACGCGTCGAGTTGGGGGCCGTAGGCGGTGCCGCCGTAGACCGCAACAGTGCCGATCTCGAGATACTTCGCCATCAGCCGCAGCTCGTTCTCGATCTGCAGCGCGAGCTCGCGCGTGGGCGCGAGCACCAGCACCTGGGCGGCGCGGAGCGACGGATCGACGATCTCGAGCGAGGGCAGGCCGAATGCGCCGGTCTTGCCGCTGCCCGTCATCGCTTGCGCGATCAGGTCGCGGCCGCGCCGCATGATCGGAGTGACCCGGCGCTGCACCGGCATGGGCGCGGACCAGCCCATCTCTTGCACGGCGCGGCGGATCGGCTCGGAGAAGGAATCGAAGCCGTCGAGCTCTTCGGGTCTCTGGGACTCGGGTCTCGGCGGCTCGGCGCCGGTGGTCATCGCTTTCCGCTCATCTTCGCGGCTCGATCCTCGCAAGCTCTACACGGGACAGCGTCGCTTCGACCAGACCCTTCACGTCCAGACCCCGCTCGATCGCCTCTATCGCCTCGGGCCGCGTCCAGGTCGCCGGCTGGCGCGGCATGAGGAAGCTGCAGCAGTCCTCGTCGGGCTCGATCGAGATCGCGTAGGTGCCGATGGCCTGCGCGAGCGACACGATCTCGGACTTGTCCGAGCCGACGAGCGGGCGAAGCACCGGCAGGGTAGCCGCCCGGTTGATGGTGTCGAGGTTGGCAAGCGTCTGGGACGACACCTGACCGACACTCTCCCCGGTCACCAGCGCGAGCGCGCCGTCGCGCTCCGCCAGCGCCTCGGCGATGCGCAGCATGAAGCGGCGGTAGAGCACGATGCGCGGCTCGGCCGGCGCCTCGCGCACCAGCGTCTGCTGCAGCTCGGCGAACGGCACCAGCCACAGCCGGCTCGGGCCGATCCAGTCGGCCAGGAAGGCGACGGCATCGCGCACCTTCCGCTGCGACGCCTCGCTGGTGTAGGGCGCGCTGTGGAAGTGCGCGAACGACATCCGGCAGCCCCGCTTGGCCAGCAGCCACGCGGCCACGGGCGAGTCGATCCCGCCCGAGACGAGCGCCAGCGCGTGGCCGGCGGAGCCGACCGGCAGCCCGCCCGGACCGGGCCAACGCTCGTGCAGCAGCAGCGCCTCGCCGTGCAGCACGTGCAGCTCGATCCACAGCTCCGGCGCGTCGAGGTCGACGCGTGCGCCGGTGCGCGCCTGCACGCGGGCGCCGATCTCGCGGGCGACGTCGCGCGAGCGGAACGGCAGTGACTTGTCCACCCGCCGCGCGCGCACGCCGAAGCTCGCGAAGGCGCGGCCCGCCACGAAGCGGTCGACCATGGCGCCGATCGCCTCGAGCGTCGGCTCGGCAGTCGAGGCCACGCTGGCGTAGGCCACGCCGAACACCTTCGCGATCCGCGCCGCCACCGCCGCCGGAGGCGCGTCGTCGGGCAGCTCGACCAGCAGCCGCCCGAACAGCCGGCGCGTCCGCACCGGCGCGAACGCCGCGAGCGCCCGCTCCAGGTTGCCGCGCAGGCGGTCCTCGAAGCGCGGGCGGTTCTTGCCCTTGAGGCCGATCTCCGCGTAGTGGACGACCACCTTCACGGCGCGAATTCTAGCGCTGGCAGTGCGGGCAGAAGTGGGTGCTCCGCGCCGCGACCGAGATGCGCTTGATCGGGGTGCCGCAGACCGGACACGGCTCGCCGCCGCGCGCGTAGACGTGGCGCTCGTCCTGGTAGGCGCCGTCGCTGCCGTCCGGCAGCACGTAGTCGCTGATCGACGAGCCGCCGGTCTCGATCGAGCGCAAGAGCACGCGGCGCAGCGCGGCGACGATCGCGTCGGCCTCGCGCCGGGTGATCTTCCTGGCCGGACGCCGGGGCCGGACCTTCGCCAGGAACAGCGCCTCGTCGGCGTAGATGTTCCCGACGCCCGCGATCGCGCCCTGGTCCATCAGCACGCTCTTGATCGCGACGGTGCGCTTGCGGGTCGCGGCGAACAGGTCGGCGCCGGTCACCGCGAGTGCGTCCGCGCCCAGCTTGTCCAGGCGCGCGTCGCTCTCTCCGGGGCGGAGCAGCCGCACCTTTCCGAACTTGCGCACGTCGCGGAAGAACACCGCGGGGCCGCCGTCGTCGAACTCCAGGCGGAGGTGAGTGTGTCGGTCGGGAGCGAACCCGCGCTGCTCCTCGGGCGAGAGCGCCGCCCGCCGCGCGGCCGAGAGCAGGCGCGGCGACGAGGCCTTCTCGCCGAACAGCTGCCCGGTCATGCCCAGATGGAGCAACAGGCGACGCCCGTCGCCGAGCTGCGCCAGCAGGTACTTCCCCCGCCGCTCGAGCGCGCGCACGACCGCGCCCGGGAGCTCGCGCGCGAGCCGCGCGGGCGGGGTCAGGAAGAAATAGCTGGGCCGGGTGGTCGCGACCTTGGCGATGCGCCGGCCGACGAGCAGCGGCTCGATGCGGCGGCGCGTGACTTCGACTTCGGGGAGCTCCGGCACGGCCGCAGTCTAGATCACTCGCGGAGGGCGGCCCGCCACGCGGGCAAAGGCTACGCTGTGGCCGTGAACATCTCGCGCGACACCGTGCTGTACATCGCCAGGCTGGCGCGGCTGCGGCTCGCCGACGCCGAGGTGGAGCGGATGCAGCGCGACCTCTCGGCGATCCTGGGCCACGTGGAGTCGCTCCAGGCCGTCGACACCGAGGGAATCGCTCCGACGACGCACGTGCTCGAGATCGCGACGCCGCTGCGCGAGGACGAGATCGCCGGCGTGCTGCCCGTGTCCGAGGTGGTGCGCAACGCGCCCGACCACACCGACGACGCGATGGTCGTGCCCAAGGTGCTCGAGTGAGCGAGCTCTGGAAGGCGGGGCTGGCGCAGCTCGCCCTCCATGTGGAGAGCGGCGACACCTCGTGTCGCGAAGCGGTGTCGGCCGCGCTCGCGCGGATCGAGAAGCTCGACCCGGAGATCGGCGCGTTCGTGCGCCTGCGGGCCGACGCGGCGCTCGCCGAGGCCGGCGCGGCCGACGAAGCGCGGGCGAAGAAGCGCGCGCGCTCGCGCCTGCACGGGCTGCCGATCGCGGTGAAGGACATCTTCGCCAGCCGCGAGTTCGAGACGCACTGCGGCTCGCGCATCCTGGCCGGATTCCGCGCCCCCTACGACGCCACCGTGCTGCGCCGGCTGGCCGAGGCGGGGCTGGTGGTGGTCGGTTCCACCAACATGGACGAGTTCGCGATGGGCTCCTCGACGGAGAACTCCGCGTTCCAGGTCACCCACAACCCGTGGGACCCGGCGCGCATCCCGGGCGGATCCTCGGGCGGCAGCGCCGCCGCGGTGGCCGCACGCATGGTGCCCGCGGCCCTGGGCACCGACACCGGTGGCTCGATCCGCCAGCCGGCCGCGCTCTGTGGCGTGGTCGGGATCAAGCCGACCTACGGCCGGGTGTCGCGCTACGGGCTGGTCGCGTTCGCGAGCTCGCTCGACCAGGTCGGCCCGATCGCGCGCAGCTGCGCCGACGCGGCGCTGCTGCTGGGCGTACTGGCGGGCCACGACCCGCGCGACGCCACCTCGTACCCGCAGCCCGCGCCGAATTTCGTCGCGGCGCTCACCGGCGAGGTCTCCGGGCTGCGCATCGGGCTGCCGCGCGGGTTCTTCGACGGCGCAGGCGCCGACCCGGAGACGATGGCCGCCGCCCGCGAGGCGCTGTCGACGCTGCAGGGCCTGGGCGCGAAGACCGTCCCTGTGGAGCTGCCGAACAGCGCGCACGGCATCGCGACCTACTACCTGATCTGCACCGCCGAGGCCTCGTCCAACCTGTCGCGCTACGACGGCGTGAAGTACGGCTTCCGCGCGCCCGCCGCCGCGACGCTCGACGAGATGTACGAGCGCACGCGCTCGGAGGGGTTCGGGGCCGAGGTGAAGCGCCGCATCCTGCTCGGCACGTACGTGCTGTCGGCGGGCTACTACGACGCCTACTACCGCAAGGCGCAGCAGGTCCGCACGCTGATCCGCGCCGACTTCGCGCGCGCGTTCGAGAGCTGCGACCTCGTCGCGATGCCCACGACGCCCGGCCCGGCGTGGCGGATCGGCGAGCGGGTCGACGATCCGCTGGCGATGTATCTCGCCGACGTCTACACCGTGACCGCGAACCTGGCCGGGCTGCCGGGTCTGTCGGTGCCGTGCGGCTTCACCCGCGCGGGCCTGCCGGTGGGTCTACAGCTGATCGGCCGGCCGCTCGACGAGGTGACGGTGCTGCGCGCGGGCGACGCCTACCAGCGCCACACCGACTTCCACGAGCGCGTCCCGCAGGGAGTTGCGCGTTGAGGCGGTGGCTCATCGCGCTGGGAACGGTGTTCGCGCTGCTCGTGGTCGCGGTCGCGGTCGCGCTGGCGCTGTTCGACACCGAGAAGCTGCGCGGGCCGCTGCAGGCGCAGGCCAGCGCGGCGCTCGGCCGGGAGGTCACGCTGGGGAAGATCTCGCTGGGGCTCTTCCCGCTGCCCGCAGTGAAGATCGACCAGGTCCGCATTGCGGGGCCGAGGGCGTCGGACCCGCCGCTCGCGGACGTCGCCGAGATCCGCCTGCGGGTGGCGCTGCTGCCGCTGATCGCCAAGAAGGTGGTGCTGCGCGCGCTCGAGCTCGACAAGCCGCGGATCGACGTTCCCTTCGACAAGCAGGGCAAGCCGATCCTGCCGAAGCTCGGCGGCGCCGCGGCGCCCTCCGCGGGCTCCAAGGGCGAGCCGGGGAAGCCGCCCGCCGGAACGGCGGCCCCCGAGTCCGCGGGGCTCGCGCTCGCGGTCGACCGCATCGCCATCCGCGACGCCGACGTGACCGCCGGACCGTGGAAGGTCGAGCACGCGAACATCGAGGGACGGCTCTCGCTCGACGGCACCGGCGCGTTCAAATACTCGCTGAACCTCCCGGGCCTCGCGTCGCTGCGCAACGGCGAGCTCGAGCTCGCCAAGCTCCAGTCGACGGCCCCGCAGGTCGACGCGCGGGGCGAGTTCAGCACCGACCTGGCCGACGTGCGCAAGCGCTTCGCGCTCGCGCAGGACATCACCGGCAAGGCCAGCGGCGAGTACGCGGTGGGCCTGTCCGGGAGCGAGCTGCGCTCGGCCAGCGCCAGCCTCGACATCCCCGACATCGGCGTGCGCTCGGGCAACCTGGTGATCGCGGGGCCGGCGACCGGACACGCGGTGCTCGGCGAGAGCTTCTCGTTCGACCTCACCGAGGCGCGCGTGGAGCAGACGGGGCTGTTCGCCAAGCCGAAGCACACCACGCTGTCGGTGACCGGGAAGCTGGGCAAGGAGCCGTCGCTCGCGGCGCTGCGCGAGGCGCTGGTGAAGATCGGCGCGAACGAGCTGCCGCTCACGCTGGCGCTGGCGAAGCAGCCGATGCGCGTGCACCTGAACCGCACCTCGCTCGACCTGGCCAAGCTGCGCGAGCTCATGCCGCCCGACAAGCCGCCGCTCGCGGGCCGCGTCAATGTCGACGGCTTCGACGTGCAGCTCCAGCCGCTGCGGGTCACCGGCGATGCGACACTCGCCGGTGTAGAGACGAACTTCGCGCACGGCCCGATCACGCTGAACGGCCCGGTGCGCGGCAAGGGCGAGAGCGTGGGCCTCGAGAACGGCACGGTGCTGATCGGCGGCCAGAAGCTCGGCCTGTCCGCGAGCTATACGCTCGAGAGCGGCGCGCTCCACGCCAGCTACGACGCCGCCAAGGCGCAGGTCGGGGAGCTCGTGAACGCGCTCTCGGGCCGCAAGGAGCTCGACGGCACGCTCGACTCGAACGGGCAGTTCGAGACCCGCTCCGCCGGCCTCGACACGATCAGCGGCGCCGGGAAGTTCGTGATCCACCCCGGCCGCATCCAGGGCTTCTCGCTCGCCAAGCAGGTGATGGGGTCGCTCGCCGCGGTGCCGGCGCTCGCGCTCGCGGCGAAGGGCAAGGACATCTCCAAATACGAGCAGGAGGAGTTCGACCACCTGTCCGCGGACTACACCATCGCGGACCGCCGCGTGCACACCGAGAACCTCGAGCTCGCCTACCAGGACGCGACCGCCTACCTGCACGGGTCGGTGGGGCTGTTCGACCGGACGCTCGACCTGGCCGGGCGCGTGGTGATCAGCAAGAACGCCGACGCGACGCTCACCAGCAGCGGCGGCGCCAAGGCGAAGGAGCGGGTCATTCCGATCACGCACGTGGGCGGAACCTGGGACTCGCCGAAGCTCGAGCTCGACGAGAAGGCGCTCGCCGCGGTCGGCTCCGTCTATCTGTCCGATCCCAAGGTGAAGAAGAAGCTCGACAAGGCGCTGGGACCCGGCGGCGGTGATGCGGTGCAGGGCGTGCTCGACGGCCTGCTGGGCGGCGGCGGCAAGAAGAAGGACAAGTGAGCTTCTTCACCGTGCGGCTCGACGGCGACGCCGTCATGCTGCTCGACCAGCGCCGGCTGCCCGGCGAAGAGGTCTACGTGCGGCTCGAGAGCGGCGAGGCCGTGGCCCGCGCGATCGAGGACATGACCGTGCGCGGCGCGCCGGCGATCGGGGTGACCGCAGCGATGGGCGTCGCGGTGGAGCTCGCGCACGCGCCGGATGCGGAGCTCGAGCCGGCGCTCGGCCGCGCGATCGAGCGACTGGGCCGCACCCGGCCGACCGCCGTGAACCTGCGCTGGGCGCTCGAGCGCATGTCCGCTGCGCTCGGGCGCGCACGCGCCACGGGCGCAAGTCCCGCCGCGCTGCGCGAGGCGGCGCGCCGGGAAGCGCAGCGCATCGCCGACGAGGACGTGGCCAGCTGCCGCGCGATCGGCGACGCCGGCGCCGAGCTGGTGCCGCCGGGCGCACGCGTGCTCACCCACTGCAACGCCGGGGCGCTGGCGACGGCGGGCTACGGGACGGCGCTCGGGGTGATCCGCAGCGCCGCGCGCGCCGGGCGGCTCGCGCACGTGGTGGCGCAGGAGACGCGCCCGTTCCTGCAGGGCGCGCGGCTCACCGCCTGGGAGCTCGCACGAGAGGGCATCCCGGTGCGGCTGTGCACCGACTCGATGGGCGGGGCGCTGATGGCGCAGCAGGACGTCGACCTGGTCATCGTGGGCGCGGATCGGATCGCGGCGAACGGCGACGTCGCCAACAAGATCGGCACCTACACCCTGGCGGTGCTGGCGCACGCGCACGGCCTGCCCTTCTACGTCGCGGCGCCGTGGTCGACCGTGGACCTCTCGCTCGCGAGCGGGCGCGAGATCCCGATCGAGCAGCGCAGCGCCGCCGAGGTCACCAGCGTCGCGGGCCGCCGCATCGCGCCAGAAGGGGTGGTAGCGCTCCACCCGGCCTTCGACGTGACTCCCGCGAACTTTGTGACCGCGATCATCACCGAGCGCGGCGTGATCCGGCCACCGCTTGCAGCCGGACTTGCGGCTCAAAGCGCGCACGGGCGCAGCCGATGACTCGGGAGGGCACGGATCCGTGCAACTCGGGGTATCGCAGCCTTGGAAGTCCTGATCGTCGAAGATGATCGGGCGCTCGCGCGCACGTTGGCGCGCGCGCTCGAGCAAGCCGGCTACTCGTGCCGTCAGGCGCACGACGGCATCGCCGCGCTGGCCGAGGTCGGCAAGGCCAGGCCGGACCTGGTGCTGCTCGACCTGCTCCTGCCGAAGAAGGACGGCCAGGCCGTGATGGCCACGCTGCAGGCCGCCGACAGCACCCGCACCATCCCCATCATCGCGATGAGCGGCGTGTTCCGCGGCGCCGACCCGATGCGCAGCGTGCTCTCCGGGGGCGCGAAGGTGTTCCTGGAGAAGCCGATCGAGCCGATCACGCTGATCGACAAGGTCTCGCGGCTGATCGGGAAGCCCACCCCGCCCGAGCTCGCGCTGCCCGCCGACAGCGTCGACCTGGTGAAGGAGCCGGCGATCGAGGTGCTGTGGAGCGCGATGCGCGCCGGCACCACGGGCGCTGTCCACTTCGAGTCGGGCAAGCGCAAGAAGGTGGTGGTGCTCGAGAACGGGATGCCGCTCGCGGTGCGCTCGAACCTCGCGCGCGAGTCACTGGGCCGCAGGCTGCTCGACGCCGGCCGGATCGACGAGCTGGCCTACAGCGAGTCCGTGCGCCGCTCGAAGGCGACCGGCAAGCGCCAGGGCGAGATCTTGATCCAGATGGCCGCGATCACCGAGGCCCAGCTGCGCGAGGTGCTCGAGCAGCAGTCCGAGGACAAGCTCACCGAGATCTTCTCCTGGACCGAGGGCAAGACCTGGACACAGGCCGGCGTGCGCGCGGTGAGCCTTTCCACCGAGCTGGTCGGCTGGACGCCGCGGCTCACGGTGCTGCGCGGTGCGGGTCGCGTCTCCCCGTCGATCATCGCGAAGCGGCTCGAGCCGTATCAGGCCTGCGAGATCTCCCAGGAGAGCCTCGCGCTCGAGGACGGCGAGAACGTCGACGCGGTGAAGCTCCTGTTCGACGCGCTGGGCGAGCCCCGGCCGCTCGGCGCGCACATCAAGACCCACGCCAGCACGCTCTATGCGCTGTGGCTGATCGGGGCGCTGGCGGTGCACGTCGACGAGGCCTCGACGCCGCGCACGCTGCCCGGCGTGGGCTCGGCCGCCGCCGCGCTCGCGCTCGAAGGCAAGCTGCGCGAGGCGCTCGCGAAGCAGAAGAGCCAGAGCCACTTCGAGGTGCTCGGCGTGCCCGACGACGCGCCCACCGACGGCGTGCGCAAGGCATTCATGACGCTGGCCAAGACGTTCCATCCCGACAAGGTCGGCCGCCGCTCGCCCGAGCTGGTCGAGCTCGCCGGCAAGGTGTTCGCGCGGGTCTCCGAGGCGCACGACGTGCTCGCCTCGCCGGAGAAGCGCCAGCTCTACGTCTCGCAGCTCAAGCGCGGCCGCGGCGGCGCGCAGGCCGACCGCTCGGAGGTGAGCCGGATCCTCACCGCCGAGCAGCAGTTCCAGCGGGCCGAGGAGGCGGTGCGGCGGCGCGACTTCACGGCCGCGCTCGACGCTCTGAAGTGGGCGCTCGAGCTCGACTCGAACGAGGGCGAGTTCTACGCGCTGCGCGGCTGGGTGCTGTTCCTGCAGCAGCAGGACCAGGGCAACCGCAACACCGAGCCGGCACTCGAGCAGATCAAGAAGGCCATCACGCTCTCGCCCCAGTCGCCCGCCCCGTTCTACTACCTGGCGCAGATCCGCAAGGCTTGCGGAGATCAAGCGGAAGCGGAGAAAATGTTCCGCAAGACCGTGGAGCTCCGCCCCGACCACATCGAGGCCAATCGCGAGCTCCGCCTGATCCAGATGCGCCGCGCGAAAGGCGACGAAACGGTCTCCGGGCGGCTCTTCGGAAGAAAGAAGAAGTAGTTTGGGCGTCGAGAAGACCGAGCGCGTCTGGCACAACGGCGCGTTCGTGGCCTGGGACGAAGCGAACGTCCACATCCTCACCCACACGCTGCACTACGGGCTGGGCGTGTTCGAGGGGATCCGCTGCTACCGCGGCGCGGACGGCTCGAGCAGCGTGTTCCGCCTGCGCGAGCACGTCGAGCGCCTGTTCGGCTCCGCGCGCATCGTCGAGATCGACATGCCGTACGGCCGCGACGAGATCGAGACCGCGATCCTCGAGACGCTGCGCGCCAACCGCATGAGCGAGGGCTACATCCGCCCGCTCGTCTACCTGGGGGCCGGCGCGATGGGCCTGCTGCCGAAGGACAACCCCACCCAGGTGGCGATCGTGGTCTGGCCCTGGGGCGCGTATCTCGGCGACGAGGGGCTCGAGCGCGGCATCCGCGCGAAGGTCTCGTCCTACACGCGCCACCACCCCAACGTCTCACTCACCAAGTCGAAGACCTGCGGCGACTACGTGAACTCGATCCTGGCCAAGCGCGAGGTCACGCGCATGGGCTACGACGAGGCGATCATGCTCGACACGAACGGCCTGGTCGCCGAGTGCAGCGGCGAGAACATCTTCATCGTGCGCCGCGGGGTGCTGAAGACGCCGCCGCTGGTGTCCGTGCTCGAGGGCATCACGCGCGACTCGGTGATCCGGATCGCGCGCGACAAGGGCATCGAGGTGGTCGAGACGCAGATCACGCGCGACGAGGTCTACTGCGCCGACGAGATGTTCCTCACCGGCACCGCCGCCGAGATCACGCCGGTGCGCGAGGTCGACGACCGCAAGATCGGCGCCGGCGCCCGCGGCCCGATCACGCGCACCATCCAGACCACGTTCTTCGACGCCGTTCACGGCCGCGACCGCAAGTACGAGAGCTGGCTGACGAGAGTGTAGTCTCCCAAGGCGAGCGAGGGCCGCCCCGAGCGAGCCTCCGAGGGCAAGCGCCGAAGGCGCGCGCAGTGAGGCGCAGCCGAACGAAGCCAATCGGATCAGCCGATCGCGTAAGAAAAGATCTCGTCCATCACGCGGTCGCGCTGTGAATCCGTGAGGGACTCGTCGACGGGCAGGAGCACCCCGGTCGCGCGCGCGTGCTCGGCGGCGGGGAGGCTCGCGAGCTCGCGGTCGCTGAGCGGCAGGCGCAGGCGGCGCGTCTCGATGCCGCTCTCGGCGAGGAGCTTGGCGAGATCGTCGGCGGCCGCGCGCGCGAAGCGTGTGAGACGCAGCAGGTAGCCCGAGTACGCGGAGATCGCGTTCTCCGGCGTGGGCGGCACGCGGAAGGCGTCGTAGCGCGAGAGCTCCGCGGAGTAGGCGCTGGCCACACGGCGGCGCGCCGCCAGGCGGTCTTCCCAGCGCTCGAGCGACGCGAGCGCGAGACGCGCCAGCCCGTCGCCGGCGCGCTCGCCGGCGGCGAGGCGCTCGACGTCGTCCGCGAGCGCCGCGGGAAGCGCCACGAGCGCCGTCTCGAAGCCCGGTGAGCGGCCGCCCAGCGGGACGCGGAACACGCAGGCGCAGGGGCTGCGGCCCAGCCGCGATTCGCCGTAGCGCGCGCCCAGGCTCTCGCAGCCGTCTTCGACCAGCTCGAGCCCGCGCTCCTCGGCGAGCTGGTAGAGCGCGTCGAGCTCGGCCGGCTGGCCCAGCGGATGCGAGACCAGGAGCGCGCGCGCGCGCGCGCCGACGGCCGCGAGAGCTGCCGACGGCGACAGCGTGAGCCGGTCCGGATGCACGTCGGCGAAGACCGGCGCGAGCTCGAGCTTGCGCAGCGCGTCGACCGCGCTCGCGGACAGCACGCCGGGCAGCACGACCTCGTCGCCCTTGCACAGACCGAGCGCCCGCAGCACCGCCTCGAAGCCCGCGCGCGGCGAGCGCAGCGCCAACACCCGTTCGGCGCCGAGGTACGCAGCTGCGCGGCGCTCGAGCTCGAGGGTGGCGGGGCCGGGCTCGGGGTTCGCGACCAGCGCCGCCAGCTCGTCGCCCCGCGCCGCCGCGCACTCGAACGGCACGGCGAACGCGCGCTCCGAGCGCGGCTGCGCGTGGCGGTCGAGGAACTCCTCGAGGCAGCTGCAGAGCTGCTCGAGCATACACATGTACGTGTCGCCCGGATCCGCTCCGGGCTGGGGCGGATCGAGCTCGCGGCGCACCAGCTCCTGGCCGCGCTGGCGCAGCACGATCGCGGGGCGACCGCCGCTGCCGCAGCCGTCGTGGACCTCCACCAGTCCGAGCCGGCAGTTCCCGCCCACCGAGAGCGGGATCTCGGCGTGCACGCCGAGCGCGATCGCGAGATCGGGCCGGATGCGGTCCTCCAGCCAGCGCACGATCTCCTCGCCCAGCTTGTGACCGCTGCGCGCGGGAATGCCGGCGCGGTCGCACAGCTCGAGGATCTCGGGACAGAAATCGCGCTCGCCGCCGCCTTCCACGCCGATGAACGCGACCACGCGCTCCTCGCGCTCGAGCAGGCGCTCGAGCACGCACACCGCGCGGTAGGTGCCTCCGACCAGCAGGATTCTCGGTCCGTTGCGTCCCATGGCGACTCCCGTGGGCCGACCGAGCAAGCGGCGTGCCGCCGACGGCTGAGCCAGGTGTGGACGGATCGCGACTCTCTCGCCTGCGGGCGTCTTGATTCCGACACCCGCGTCAAAATCCGATCGGCCCGGGCGCTCCGGCGCCGCCGTGCTAGGGTGTCCGCCCGTGAGCCTGCTGGCAGTCCGCAACAACACCCGCGCGGTTCGCGCCGGAGCCGTGCAAATCGGCGGCGGCGCTCCGGTTTCCGTGCAGAGCATGTGCGCGACGCACACCCAGGACGTGGCCGCGACCAGCGCGCAGGCCGAGCGCCTGGCGAAAGCGGGCGCCGCGCTGGTGCGCGTCGCGGTCGACAGCAAGGCGGACGCCGAGGGACTGGCCGAGATCCACCGCCGCATCGGTGTGCCGCTCGTGGTCGACCTGCAGGAGCACTACCGGCTCGCGCCGCTGGTCGCGCCCCACGTAGCGAAGATGCGCTACAACCCGGGCCACCTCCACCACCACGACCGCCAGAAGCCGATGGTCGACAAGGTGAAGTGGATCGCGGACGTCGCGGGCGCAGCGGGCTGCGCGCTGCGCGTCGGCGTGAACTGCGGCTCGGTCGCGCCCGAGTACGACGAGCGCTTCCCCGGCGACCAGGTCGGTGCAATCGTCGCCTGCGCAGTGGACCACTGCGCGATGCTCGACGCGCACGGCTTCACCAACTTCGTGGTCTCGATCAAGGACTCGGATCCCGCCAAGGTGGTCGAAGCGAACGAGCGCTTCGCGCGCGAGCGGCCCGACGTGCCGATCCACCTCGGTGTCACCGAGGCGGGTCTCCTGCCCTATGGCGAGATCAAGACCCGGATCGCCTTCGAACAGCTGCTCGCCAAGGGCATCGGCGACACGCTGCGCGTGTCGCTCACGCTGCCGAACGACCGCAAGCACGAAGAGGTCGAGATCGGCCACCGCATCCTGCGCGACGTGCGCGACGGGCGCTTCCGCTCCGTGCCCGACCTGCCCGGGCTCAACATCATCTCCTGCCCGTCGTGCTCGCGCGTCGAGAACGAAGCGTTCGTCGACCTGGCGGAGAAGGTGCGCGAGCTCACCACCTACGCCGCGGACCACGACGTGACCATTGCCGTGATGGGCTGCCGCGTGAACGGTCCGGGCGAGACCGACGACGCGGACCTCGGCCTCTGGTGCGGTCCGCGCCACGTCAACATGAAGCGCGGCGGCGAGAAGGTCGGCAGCTTCGGCTACGACGAGGTGCTGGTGAAGCTGCGCGAGGAGCTCGACGCGCTGATCGCGAAGAAGGCGACCCGCGCATGAGGATGCTCCACACCATGCTGCGCGTCGGCGACCTCGAGCGCTCGCTCGCGTTCTACACCGGCCCGCTCGGCATGAAGCTGCTGCGCAAGCGCGACTTCCCAGGCGGCCGCTTCACCCTCGCGTTCGTCGGCTACGGCGACGAGGCGGACCACACCGTGCTCGAGCTGACGCACAACTGGGACACCAAGAGCTACGAGATCGGGGGCGGCTACGGCCACGTCGCCCTCGGTGTCCCCGATATCCGCGCCACCTGCGCGAAGCTGCGCGAGCAGGGCGTCAAGATCACACGCGAGCCGGGCCCGATGCAGCACGGCACCACCGTGATCGCCTTCATCGAAGACCCCGACGGCTACAAGATCGAGCTCATTGAGGGCAAGTAGCTAGGAGCCCTGCAAGCCCGAAGGGCGCGCAGCGAGGCGCAGCCGAGCCAAGGCTAGGCCGCGGCCCGACATCGGCCGCGGGCCGATGTCCCGCGGGGGCGGCCGTACACGGCTCAGGCGATCTCGTAGCGTCCGCTGGTGAGGCTCCGATAGCCGGCGTGGAGCCAGGCGAGCGTCTGGGCGCCGGGGTCGATCGAGCGCTCGCGGCTGCGACGCTCGCGCAGGAAGTCCTGCAGCACGCCGAGGTGCGCGGCGTGCGAGTCGCGGACGCCGGGCAGGATCTCGCGGGCGCCGTCTTCGCGCGCGAGCTGGGTCCTGGCCCAGCCGATCGCGAGCTCGCCGCGGTCGCCGATGCAGCGCGCGAGCGGCCGCGAGGGCGAATCGTTCCAGGACAAGCGCAGCGTGCCGCGCAGGCCGTCGCCGTGGTCGGTCTCGAGCCGCACCTCGTCCTCGACCTCGGCGCGCTGGGTCGCGGCGCTCTCCAGCATGCGCAGGCGGCGCACCGGGCCGGCCAGCCGCTCGGCGACGTCGAGCGCGTCGCTGCCGAGCTCGAGCCACGCGCCGCCACCCGAGAGCGCCGGGTCGCCGCGCCAGTCGTCGACGTCGCGCTTGTGCGCGAGCGCGACCTCGAACGCACACAGCCGGCCGATCGCGCCGCCGGCGATCCGTGCCGCCGCGGTGAAGAGCGCCGGCTCGCCGCGGAAGCGGCCGGCGGTCAGCGCCATGCGGTCCAGCCGCTCCGCCAGGGCGGCGATGCGGTCCGCGTCGTCGGGCACGGTGGCCAGCGGCGGCTCGATCAGCAGGTCGGTGCCCGCGCGCAGCAGCGGCTCCGCGGTCTCGAGCCGGAGCGCGGGAGGCGTACACAGAATTGCGACATCGGGCGCGCCCAGGGCGCGCACCAGCTCCGGGACGCTGGCGAACGCAGGCACGCCGCGCGCCTCGAGCGCGGCGCGCCGGGCCGAGTCGGGGTCCACACCGCCCGCGAGCCGGAGCTCCGGCAGCTCGGCCACCGCCTCCAGCCACTCGCGCGCGGCTGCGCCGTGGCCGACCAGCGCGAGCGACTTCTCCGAGACCGCGGACATGGAATCCTCCGGGCGCTCCGAGCTAGGCGTCGCAGGCCGAGACCTGCCCGGCGGTCTCGCGCGCGAGAGTCACTTCGGTGTCCCAGCCGGCGCGGCGCGGATACGCCTGCGCCGAGGTGCACAGGAACACGCGCGTGTTGGGAATGCGGCTCGGGATCGAGCGGCGCAGCTTGCCGAACAGGGTGATCGGCTCCGCCGCCTCGTTGTGCGAGACGTGCACCGCCTCGACGTCGCGGCCGTCGAAGCCGGGGAACCACTGGCGCAGCGAGTCGAGCGCCTGCTTCCGCACCACGTCGTCGGACAGCTTGAAGGCGTCGGTGTGCGGTCCGCAGTCGTTGCGCAGGTACAGCAGATGACGGCTTCCCAGCGACTCCGAGGGAACCACGTGGGTCGCCTCGACCGTGCGCTGGAACGGCAGGTTCCGCTCGAGGAACGCGGTCTGGTAGAAGTCGCCGACCCGCTTCTGCAGGATCACCAGCGCCGTGACGTTGCCCTGGTAGGGCACGTCGAGGTTGGGCAGCTCGGCGGCGAGCCGGCCCCCCGCGAGCTTGGCGAGCTCGCCCGGCGGCAGCGTGGAGACCACCGCTTCGACCCTCCGCTCGCAGCCGTCGACCTCGACGCTGCAGCCCGACGGCCGCGACTCCACCGCGGTCACCGCGGCGTGCAGGCGCACCTCGCCGCCGCGCGCCTCGATCGAGCGGCGCAGGCGCTCGGCCAGCCAGCCGATGCCGCCGCGCAGATAGCCGAAGATCTCGCGCCGCCCCGTCTGGTACGCGTTGAGCTGGCGCCACACCCAGTACGCGGGGACGTCCTCGGCGTAGTCGCCGAAGCGCACCTCGAGGAACGGCCGCCACCAGCCTTCGTACACGCGCCGGCCGAACACGCGCGGCAGCCACTGCGCGGCGGGGACGTCGTGCAGGTGCAGCGCGTAGCGCTTCAGCTGCGTGGCGTAGGTGAGCCCGAGGCCTGCGCGCACCCAGTCGCGGCCGGAGAGGCCGGCCAGTCCCGCGGTGCGCAGGAGATCACTCGCAGAGCTGACCGGATAGAAGTTGCCGTTCATCGCCACGGCCGAACGCGTGGGTCGCCAGGCGACGCGCCCGAGTCCACCGAGGTCGGCGAGCAGACCGCACAGCGCCGTGTCGGAATTGCGCAGCGGATTCGAGAAACGATCGATGCGCAGTCCCTCGTGCACGATCGGCGCACCGAGCTGTCCGAGCGCGTCCGACGGCTCGAGCACGAGCGGGGCATGGCCACCGCGAGCCAGATAGTAGGCGCACGCGAGCCCAGCGACGCCGCCGCCCAGTACCGCGATCCTCATTCCGCCACTCCCGGTCCGCGAACCCTGTCCCACGCTTTGTGCTGCCGCGCTTTGTAGTGCCGCGCTCTGCCCTGCCGCGCTCTGTGATGCGTGCGCAATCATGACCCCGACACTTCCGTGTGTGACCGCGCTCACGCAAGCACGATGCCAGCGCAGAACTGGCTTTGGGAGTTCGGGACCAGGAGGCTCAACTCGCTGCGCGCTCCTCTAGAAACTCGTCAACAAATCCGCGCATTCGAGACCGAAGCCTGGCGCAATCCTACAGGAAATCGGGCCCGGAGTGGACTGAAAATCCTACAGCTCCGCGCAAACTTTCGTGTATTTGCGTGCCGGTTCGGCGGCAAGAAGGGGAGGTTTCTAGGTACCTTCCTACCCACCTCACCTCGTGCTGACTCCCAGACGCGGGTTGCCGTCTCAAGCTCGCGAACTCGTTCACGAACCGGGCCAAGTCGGGACGGCGCCCGAGCTGACCGGGTAGACTGCGCTCTCGGAGGACCCCATGAGCGCAGCGCTTCCCGCAGTGAGTCTGGCGGCGGTTCCCGGCCGCCGCCGCGCCACCCTCGACCTCGCCCGCGAGCTCGAGAGGCGCGGTTTTGCAGGCATCTACTGCCCAAGTTTTGGCGACGGGATGGGCCTGTGCGAGGCCCTGGCGCTGGCCACGACCCGGATCCCGTTCGGGACCAGCATCGCCAACATCTACCTGCGCCACGTCTCGGACTACGCGCAGACCGCGGCGTTCATCCACGAGCTCTCGGGCGGGCGCTTCGCCTTCGGCATCGGCGTCTCGCACGGACCCGCACTCGACCGCATGGGGGTGAAGGCCGGGCCGCCGCTCGGCGACATGCGCGCGTTCGTCGGCGGGCTGCGCGGCGCCCAGCGCATCGGTGAGCTGCCCACGATCGTGCTCGCCACCCTGCGCAAGCGCATGATCGCGCTGGCCGCCGAGGTGGGCGACGGGATGGTGTTCGCGAACGCCGCGCGCTCGCACGTGAAGGACTCGCTCTCTGCGCTGCCCTCCGGACGCGCCGACGACCCGCGGTTCTTCGTCGGCGACATGATTCCGACCTGCATCTCGGACGACCTCGAGGCGGCCGCCGCGGTGAACCGCAAGACGCTGGTCGGGTACGTTTCGCTGCCGAACTACCGCAACTACTGGCGCGAGGCCGGCTACGTCGAGGAGATGGACGCGATCGAAGCGGCCGTCACGGCGCGGAACTTCGACCAGGTGCCGAAGCTGATGAGCGATCGCTGGCTCTCCGACGTCACCCTCTACGGACCCGTGCGCCGCGTCCGGGAAGGCCTCGAGGCCTGGTACGACGCAGGCATCAAGACGCCGATCCTGGTGCCGTCGTCGGCGGTGGGGAACCAGCTCAAGGCATTCGAGGAGCTGTTCGCCGCGTTCGCGTAGCGCAGGGCTAGTGGCCCTTCCGCTCCAGGCCCTGCACGGACAGGAAGTCCTTGGTCTGGTCGGGAGCCGGAGGCTCGCTCGCGAGCACGAACGACTCGCGCCGCCAGCCGCCGCCCTGTCCGGCGACGGTGAAGCTCTCCGCGACGGGCAACATGACGCCGAAGCCGTCGCCGTTTCCCTGCCAGCGCGTCGACAGGTTGTCTTCGGCGCTCCAGCGGTGCGCGAAGATCCCGACCTCGATCACCGAGCCGTTCGCCTCGCGCGACACCCAGTACAAGGGCTGGAGCGTGAGCGCGTCGATCCACAGCGCGACTCGCGCGATCTCTCCCTCGTGCGACTTCCGCTCGCCGTCGAGCTCGACCGCGCGCCGCACGTCCCAGCGATCCGAGGCGAGCGACAGACCGCTCGGACCGAAATTGCGGCTGGGGTCCGGGGGATAGCCGACCGCGCGCACGTTCGCGGGCGCGAGTACGTCGCGCGCCCCGGCGATGGTCCAGCGGTAGGCGTTCGGCCGGATCAACAGCCCGACGAAGCCGGCGCGCAGCGGCTCCGCGGCCGACATCGCCGCATTGCCCACATTGCTGACCTGACCGTCGGGAAGGCTCATGCCGACGTTCCCCACGGAGCGCGCGCGCGTGAAGCTCGGCACGTAGACGCCTTCCGCGGCCTGCGCGGGCGAGCGGCGCACCTTGCGGTCGTCGGGCACGTACACGAACACGTCATCCGACGCCTTGTAGTCGGCCTCGGCCGACTTGAGCTGGTACTGGCGCCAGGCGAGCCCGCGCGCGACCTCGGGCGAGTGGAACGAGCCGCCAGCGGCGAACCGCTCCTTGCCGTCCCCCTGACTCCCGCCGGGCACGCCGTAGAGCGGTAGATAGAAGAAACTGCCGGAAAATGCTTCGAGGTCCCGGCCGCCCTTGGTGATCTCCGTGATGCGGAAGTCGCCGCGGAAGCCCGCCGCCTGGTAGCGATAGCGGTAGTCCCAGGCCAGCCGGGCGCCGGCGGCGGCGGAGCTCTCGTCCAGCGCGTTCGGCGCGAATGGAAGCCCGTCGCCGCCGAAGCCCGAGAGGTTGCCGTCCGCGTCGACGGAGGCGTGTCCCGCGTTCGCCGCCGTTGCGTCGGTGAAGTACGACGGCTCGGGGAAGCGCCGGTAACACGGGCCGATCTCGAGCTGCATGCCCTCGAAGAAGAACTGCTCGCGGCGCTCCCAGACCTCGTCGGGCAGCCACCCGCGCAGCCGCGGGATGTCCTTGATCTGGACCACCTCGCCGGGGCGGAACGCGGGCGGCACGACGTCGCTCGGCTTCTGGACCGCGTCGTTGCTCCACTGCAGCGGGCGCGGCGAGCAGCTGCCCTCGGGCGGCACGTCGAGCAGATGCGCGCCGGCGCTGCCCGCGAGCGCACAGCAGAGCGCGAACGCCGCGCAGCGTCTAGCTGCTGTCATCGCTCGGGCGCTGCTGCATATTGAGTCCCAACGTGGTGGAAGAGGCACTCGCCCAGGCCTTCGAGCGCGGCCGGCCCGCGCGCATTCACGCGCGCGACGGCGAGGTGCTGGTCGCGCGCGTACTGGAGCTCGACGGCGAGTCGGTGCGCTTCGCGGTGGTGACCTCGTCGCGGCCCGAGCGCTACGCGGTGTGTGACTCGACCGGCTTCGTGCGGCGCTTCGACGAGCTCGAGCGCGCGGTGGTGCTCGAGTCGGACCCGCGCGCGCGGCGCACGCGCGGCCCGCGCTGACACCATCAAGTGTCGCCCCGCAGCCGCGCCAGCGCGAGCTCGTGCAGCAGGCCGTTGCTCGAGACCAGGCTGCCCTGGTAGATGGTGCGCTGGCCCGAGAGCGCGGTGGCGCGTCCCCCCGCCTCTTCGACGATCACCTGCAGCGCGGCGATGTCCCACGGGGCGACGATCGGGTCGAACGCGATCTCGCCCGCGCCGGCCGCCACCAGGCAGTGCTGCCAGAAGTCGCCGAACCCGCGCTGGCGGTGGGTCGCCCGCGCGAGCTCGACCAGGCCCGGCGGCGTGCGCTGCCCCTCGGAGCCGCCGATGCTGCCGTGGAAGAGCTGGGCCTGCGCGAGCTCGCGGATGCCCGAGACGCGCAGGCGCCGCCCGGCTTGCCACGCTCCGGCGCCGCGCGCCGCGTGCCAGCGCGTGCCGAGCGCGGGCGCGCTCACCAGCCCGGCCACCACCTCGCCCCCGCGCTCGATCGCGAGCAGTGTCGCGAACACCGGCACGCCCCGCGCGAAGTTGAAGGTGGCGTCGATCGGGTCGATCACCAGCCGCGCGTCGGAGGAGCCGGCCTGCTCGCCTTCCTCCTCGCCGTAGACGCCGAGCTCCGGCCGGCGCTCTGCGACGAGCTTGCGCGCGCCCGCCTCGATCTCGCGGTCGGCGGTGGTGACGAGGCTGCGATCGGGCTTCTCGGCCACGTGCAGGTCCGCCGAGCAGAACAGCCGGAGCGCGAGCTCGTCGGAGCGGTCGGCGATCTCGGCGAGCAGCGGCAGCCAGTCGGTCGCTTGCACGCGGCCTAGACTAGCAGCGCCGCTCCAGCCCGCCGCAGAGCTCGGCGATCAGCGCCGCAGCACTCGGTCCGCCCGGCCGCGGGTACGCAGACACGGTCGCGACCGCGAGCGACGCGCGGAGCCCGTCGGTCTCGCGGCCGAGCAGCTTCCCGTCGACGGCGAGACGCAGCCGCTCCGCG
>Ga0306926_10001026_pt1 | contig 27402 bp, 26 predicted proteins | sample flu12Cox44000178_FD_203759 | JGI IMG/M metagenome (GOLD analysis project Ga0306926, IMG submission 203759) | Lab enrichment of tropical soil microbial communities from Luquillo Experimental Forest, Puerto Rico - flux8day.12C.oxic.44.000.178 (v2)... | ecosystem: Environmental > Terrestrial >...
GCCACTAGGGGTGGGTTCGGGGAGGGCGCACTTGGAAAAGATCGTGCTCCTTTGCATTTTGATTGCGGTCATCGGCGTGCTCGCCGAAATCTCGCGCGCGCCGCAGGTACGGCAATAGCGCGCGCAGGCGCATCATTCCGTGTCCGGAGGGCTGTGGTGAAGATGCGGCGCGCCGTAAGCGGCGCGCCTATTCCGCCGCGGTACGTCCAACCCCGCCCGGGCCGAAGCGGCGCTCGATATAATCGATCACCATCTGCTTGAACTCGGCGGCCACGGTTGCGCCGCGCAGCGTCGCCACTTTCTTGCCATCGATGAACACCGGCGCAGCCGGCTGCTCGCCGGTGCCGGGGAGCGAAATGCCGATATCAGCGTGCTTGCTTTCGCCCGGTCCGTTGACGATGCAGCCCATGACGGCAACGTTGAGCGCCTCGACGCCCGGATAGCGCCGCTTCCACTCCGGCATCGATGCGTGAATAAAACCCTGGATGTCGCCGGCCAGCTCCTGGAACGTGGTCGAGGTCGTGCGCCCGCAGCCCGGGCAAGCGGCCACGAGCGGCACGAAAACGCGAAAGCCCATGGTTTGCAGGAGCTCCTGCGCCACCTTGACTTCGAGCGTGCGATCGCCGCCCGGTTCCGGTGTGAGTGAAATCCGGATGGTGTCGCCGATACCCTGTTGCAGCAGCACGCCAAGCGCCGCCGACGACGCCACGATTCCCTTCGAGCCCATGCCGGCCTCGGTCAGCCCGAGGTGAAGCGCATAGTCCGAGCGCCGCGCGAGCTCCATATAAACCGCGACCAGATCCTGCACGGCCGATACTTTCGCGGACAAGATAATGCGGTCGCGGGACAGCCCGATCTCCTCGGCGCGTGCGGCCGAGAGCAGCGCCGATTGCACCATCGCCTCTCGCGTCACTTCCCGCGCGTCGCGCGGATTCGGCGAGCGCGCGTTCTCGTCCATAAGGCGGGTCAGAAGCTCCTGATCGAGCGAGCCCCAATTGGCGCCGATGCGCACCGGTTTGCCGTGTTTGATCGCAGTCTCGACGATGGCGCCGAATTGCCGGTCCTTCTTTTCCTTGAAACCGACATTGCCGGGATTAATGCGATACTTGTCGAGCGCCTCCGCGCAGGCGGGGTGGTCGGCGAGAAGCTTGTGGCCGATATAATGAAAGTCGCCGACGATGGGCACGCCGACGCCCATCTTGTTGAGCCGCTCTTTGATGCGGGGGACCGCGGCTGCCGCATCGTTGCGGTCGACGGTGATGCGCACGATCTCAGAACCCGCATTGGCCAGCGCCGAAACCTGCCGTGCCGTCGCCTCGACATCGGCGGTATCGGTGTTGGTCATGGACTGCACGACGACGGGGGCGTCGCCGCCGACGATGACACCACCGACGTCAACGGACACCGATCGGCGTCGTTGCTGCGGCCCGGTTTCGGTCATGGTTGGCTCCTTTGCCGCAGGGGAGTGCCAGACTGCACTGCCGCCGTCAACGCGCGTATCTTTGATGCCGCATCAGGCCTGGCGGCAGTGCGTGCAGACGCCGGTGAGCTCGATCACCGGCGATTTCGGTGTAAAGCCGGCAGAGCGCGCGGCTGATGTCAGCGTCGCGGTGACGTCGTCCGATGATGCCTCGCCGACGGCGCCGCAGCGCTCGCAGATCAGGAAAACGACGAGCGCGCTGGCGGCATGATTGTGCACGCAGGCGACGAAGGCATTGCGGCTCTCGATGCGATGCACGAGGCCGTTCTCGCGCAGGAACTCGAGCGCGCGGTAGGCGGTGATCGGCGCCGGCCGCGGTCCCTTGAGTGCCAGTCGTTCGATGATGTCGTAGGCGCCGAGCGGCTTATGCGTCCCCAGCAGCGCCGCCAGCACCTTGCGGCGGATCGGGGTGAGGCGTTGGCCGCGTTGGGCGCATAGCGCCTCGGCGACGGCCATGGCGTCGGTCGAGCAGCGGTCGTGGTCGTGATCGGGGCCCGGAAAAACCGGCCGCCGCCTCCTCGATGGGTCGCGTAAAGGTTTGGCTTTCGACATGCCCGCAGCTTAACCGTTTTGACGGTATTTCGTTCTTGCTGCAGCGCCATAATAGATGTTGCATTGCAGCAATTCGCCTCCCATATCCAGCCCTTTGTTCCCCCTCACCCGCGCAGTCGAGAATGTTTCCTATTCTGCTCGCAAATCTGCTGACGCTCGCGCTCAAGCCGCCAAGCCCGCGGCGGCGGCCGCTCCCGCCCGGGCGAGCAAGCAGGCAGCCGGCGAAGCCGATCAATCTCGCCCTGCAGGGCGGCGGGGCGCACGGTGCTTTCACCTGGGGCGTGCTCGACCAGCTGCTCGAGGATGGGCGCCTCGAGATCGAAGGCATTTCCGGCGCTTCGGCCGGCGCGGTGAACGCGATCATGCTGGCCGATGGGCTGACCCGTGGCGGAGCCGAGGAGGCACGACAGCGGCTCGCTGATTTCTGGCGGGCGGTGAGCGTCGACGGGCAACTCGGCGGGTTACAGCGCCGCGTCGTCGAGCGCCTCTTCCCCTTCCTTCCGCGCGAAGGCCCATGGCTCGGCGCGATGGCGCGCATGTTGTCGCCCTATGATCTCAACCCACTCAACATCAACCCGCTGAAGGAACTGATCGAGCGCTTCATCGATTTCGAGGCCATCCGCCGCGATCGCAGCCTCGAACTCTTCATTTCCGCCACGAATGTGGAAACCGGCGAGTTGCGCGTGTTCACACGCGCGGAGGTGACCGCCGAAGTGGTGATGGCCTCGGCCGCGCTGCCGCTGCTCTTTCGCGCGGTGGAGATCGACGGCGTGCCTTATTGGGACGGTGGCTATAGCGGCAATCCCGTCGTCACTCCGTTTCTGCGCGCCACCGCGACCGAGGACGTTCTGATCGTACAGATCAATCCGCGAGAGCGGCGCAAGATCCCGACGCACACACGCGAGATCATGACCCGCGTCAATGAAATCAGTTTCAATGCCTCGCTCCTCTCGGAACTGCGCGGCGTCGCCTTCGTCAACCAATTGATCGACGAGGGACGATTGCCGCAAGGCATGCGCGCGGGCGAATTCCGGCGGCTGAGGCTGCACCGCATCGTGATGGAGAGCGCGGACGAGCCGTTCGGCGCCCGCAGCACGCTCAAGACCGACTACGAATATTTCGAGATGCTGCGCAAGCTCGGTCAGCGCGCAACGCGCCGTTTCCTCGACGCCCACTTCGACGACATCGGCTGCCGCAGCACAATCGATTGTGTTGCTCCAGCCGAGCCGGAGTTGGTCGAGCAGAGTTAATCGCGAAGCGCAGGGCGCTGCGGCACGCAAGCGATTGCGCTACCATCCGCGCTATGAGCGCTCCCCTCCTTATTGCCCAAGTTGAAGCGACGCGGCTCGAGATCTGCGTCGCCGACATCACCACGCTCGACGTCGAAGCCATCGTCAATGCAGCCAACCGAACCCTCCTCGGCGGCGGCGGCGTCGATGGCGCCATCCATCGCGCCGCCGGGCCGGAGCTCCTCGCGGAGTGTCGGACGCTCGGCGGCTGTGACACCGGCTCCGCCAAGATCACCCGAGGGTATCGCCTCCAGGCCAAGCACGTGATCCACGCGGTCGGGCCGGTCTGGGGCGGCGGCAACAAGGGCGAGGAGGACTTGCTCGCGTCCTGTTACCGCACGGCGCTGGGCCTCGCAGCGGAACGGAGCCTGCGTTCAATTGCCTTTCCGGCGATCTCGACCGGCGTCTACCGTTTTCCGCCCGATCGCGCGGCACGCATCGCGGTTGGAACCGTGGCGGCGGATGTCGCGCATGCGTCACGCGGCCTCGCGCACGTCATTTTCTGCTGCTTCTCGCCCGACAGTGCCGAGCACCACAAGCAGGCGTTCACCGACCTGGGTCTCGCGTGAGAATGCGCGCAGCGCGCGGCGACTGAGATCACTGCTCGCCCGGCTAAGCCGCTAGCGCATGCTCACTGGCGTGGGCCGCACAGCCGATCAGGCCTGGCTCCTCGCAGGTGATCAGCAGCGTCGGGATTGTCTCGAGCAAGCCTTCATGCGGAGGATGCCCCTCAAACGCGGCGCGGAACTGCGGCTCGTCGAGAAGCGGGCCGAGGCCGCCGGCCACGCCCCCCGCGATGTAGACACCGCCGAGCGCCTTGAAGGTGAGCGCCAGCCCGCCGGCAAAGCGCCCGAGCAAGCGCACGAACAGCCGCGCCGCCGCCTGCGCCGAGGGCTCGCGCGCCAAGGCGCTGGCGACGATGGTCTCCGGCGCGTGGCAGGCTGCCCGCGGATCGATCGCGCGGGCGAGCCGCATAAGACCAGGCCCGGACAGCACCTTCTCGGCGCTGACCGCGCCGCATTCATCGCGAAGCCGGGCGAATACCTCGAATTCATCCGGCGCCTGCGGGCCGAACGAGGCGTGTCCGCCTTCGCTTGCGATCACGTGCCAACGGCCATCGGCAGGCAGCAACGCCGCCACGCCCAGCCCGGTGCCGGGACCGAGCACGACCTTGACGCCCTCGCGTATTGCGTCGGGTTTGCCCAGCGGCCGCGTCTGCGCCGCGCCGAGATGCGGTAGGGCCCAGGCAATGGCTTCGAAATCATTGAGCACCTGCAAGTGGGACAGACCGAACCGCTTGGCGAATTCGTTGCGCCGGAGCCGCCAATTCGCGCGATTGGTCAGCGCGATCTCCTCGCCATCGACCGGGCCGGCAATGGCCAGCGTTGCCGCTTGCGGGTGTGCCCCGGTCTCCTCGAGGTAGCGCGCGACTGCCGCGTCTAGATCGGCAGCCGTATCGTTCTCCATCACCAGCATCCGCTCGATCGCGCCGAAAGAGTTGGCAAGCGCAAACCGGCTCTTACTGCCGCCGATGTCGCCGAGGAGCGTGGTGCTCATGAGTGGCTACCCCGACTGATAACCATGTCCTAGCCGACCGGCATCCGCAAGTCAGAATCGTTTTTCCCAGTCTCCGGCTGTTCAATACGATCGCGGCAGGCCGAGCACGTGCTCGGCAAGGTACGACAGGATCAGATTGGTCGAGATCGGGGCGGTTAGATAAAGCCGCGTCTCGCGGAACTTGCGCTCGATGTCGAACTCCTCGGCGAAACCAAAGCCGCCGTGCGTCTGCAAGCACATGTCGGCCGCCGCCCAGGAGGCATCGGCGGCGAGGAGCTTGGCCATGTTGGCCTCAGCGCCGCAGTCGCGTCTGGCCTCGTAAAGCGACGCAGCCTCACGCACCATCAGCTCGGCTGCGCGCATCTGCGCATAGGCGCGCGCGATCGGGAACTGCACGCCCTGGTTCTGGCCGATCGGGCGGCCGAACACGACCCGCTCCTTGGCATAGCCGGTCGCCTTGGTGATGAACCACTTGGCATCGCCGATGCATTCCGCCGCAATCAAGATGCGTTCGGCATTCATGCCGCTGAGGATGTAGCGAAAGCCCTGACCTTCCTCGCCGATGAGATTTTCCGCTGGAACGCGCAGATCGTCGAAGAACAGCTCCGTCGTCGCGTGATTCATCATGGTGCGGATCGGATTGATGCTGATCCCGGTGCCTTGCGCGAGGCGCATATCGACGAGAAAGACGGAGAGGCCGCCGGTGCGCGTCTTCGCCGCTTCGCGCGGCGTGGTGCGGGCGATGAGCAGGAGAAGATCGGAATGCTCGGCGCGCGAGGTCCAAATCTTCTGGCCGTTGATGATGTAATGGTCGCCCTCGCGCACCGCGGTGGTGCGCAGATTGAGCGTGTCGGAACCTGACGTCGGCTCGGTCACGCCGAAGGCCTGCAGCCGCAGCTCGCCCGCGGCAATGGCGGGCAGCCAGCGCGCCTTCTGCGCCGGGCTGCCGTGCCGCAACAGCGTACCCATGGTGTACATCTGCGCGTGGCAGGCCGCGCCGTTGCAGCCCGACGCCTGGATTTCTTCCATGATGGCGGCGGCAGCCGTCATGCTCAGCCCGCTGCCGCCATAGTCTTCCGGGATCAGCGCGGCTAGAAAGCCGGCTTTCGTGAGCGCCGTGACGAATTCGGTGGGATAGGCGCGCTCGCGGTCGAGCGCGCGCCAATATTCGCCCGGGAATTTGGCGCAGAGCGCACGAACCGACTCGCGGATTTGCGCCAGGTCCTCGGTCGCGGAAGTGAGCTCAGCTTGCGCCATAAGGTTTCAAACCGCGTTGGCAGACTCGGTTCCACCGCACCGTAAAGCCGGCCGCTTGCCGCCCTTGCCGCGTTATATCGGGTCCCACGAGAATACCTCGCCGGAACGTTCGAGCGGCGTGAAAGAGGGGCCCAGCGCGCCCTTGAGCTGCTGGGCGATCTTCTCCGGCGTCCAGCCGTCGGAGCGATGGATGGTGCGGACCGCGCGCGGCTGATTGAACAGGAAAATCTCGTTGTTGCGCACGCCGAAAATCTGGCCGGAAATGCCTTCCGCGCGATCGGAGGCGAGATAGACCGCAAGCGGGGCGATTTTTTCCGGCGTCATTTGCTGCATCCGCTCGACCCGCGCTTTTTCTTCGGCAGTCTCGGTCGGGATCGAATCGATCATGCGCGTCCACGCGAACGGGGCGATGCAGTTCGAGCGGACATTGAAGCGCTGCATGTCGAGGGCGATCCCGCGCGAGAGGCCGACGATGCCGAACTTGGCCGCCATGTAATTGGCCTGGCCGAAATTTCCGACCAGCGCCGAGGTCGAGGTCATGTGGATGAAAGCGCCGCCGTTCTGCTCGCGGAAGTGAGCCGCGCAGGCGCGGCTCATGTTGAAGGAGCCATTGAGGTGCACCGCCAGCACGTCTGACCAGTCCGACCAGCTCATGCGATGGAAGATACGGTCGCGCAGGATGCCGGCATTGTTGACCAGGATATCGATACGCCCGAAGGCGTCGCGCGCGGCTTTGACGATCTCCTCGGCGTTCTTCGGCTCGGCGATGGAAAGCGTGGAGGCGATCGCCTCGCCGCCGCTGCTCTTGATTTCGTCCGCCACCTCGTGCGCGGGCGAGGGATCCGTACCCGCGCCTTCGAGGCTCGCGCCGATGTCGCAGACGACGACGCGGGCACCCTCCCGCGCCAATAACAGCGCGACGCCGCGGCCGATGCCCCGGCCGGCGCCGGTTACGATCGCGACCTTCCCGGCAACCATCCCAGCCACGCCTTAACCCCACACCTCGTCCGCAACCTCGACGATGCGGCGCAGTTTTGCCCACTGCTCGTCCTCGCTCAGCAAATTGCCCTCCTCGGTCGAGGCGAAGCCGCACTGGCCGGAAATGCAGAGCTGGTCGAGCGGCGCGTATTTCGCCGCCGCATCGATGCGCCGCTTGAGCTCGTCCTTGCTTTCGAGCTTGCCGCTCTTGGTGGTCACGATCCCGAGCACGACGAGCTTGCCTTTGGGCAGCATGTGCAGCGGCTCGAAGCCGCCGGAGCGCGGATCGTCGTACTCCATGAAATAGCCGTGCACCTTGATCTTGTCGAACAGGATTTCCTGCACCGCTTCGTAACCGCCTGTCCCCATGAAGGTCGATTTGTAGTTGCCGCGGCACAAATGCATGGTGATGGTCATGTCGGAAGGGATGTCCGACATCGCGGTGTTGATGAGGTCGGCGTAAATCTCACCCAGCCGCTCGGGATTGTCGCCGCGATCGGTCATCTGCTTGCGGTATTTCGGATCGCACAGCATGGCAATGAAGACTTCGTCGAGCTGCAGATAGCGGCAGCCGGCGTCGGCAAAGGCGCGCACCGCCTTGCGGTAGGCCTGACCCAGGTCGGCGAAGAACTGATCGAGCTGGGGATAAACGGTCTTGTCGATGGGCGTCATCAGCGGACGGCCGTAGAGCGCCGAGGGCGCCGGGATGGTGATTTTCGGCACGCGCTTGGTATGCGCCTGCACGAACTTGAAATGCTCGATCATCGGATGGCGCGAAAATCCCAGCTTGCCGGTGACGCGCACCCCCTCGTTGCGGGTGGTGACCCCGGCAAAGGCAATTCCGGTGTCCATGACGTGGCGCTCGACGCCGTCGAGACCCCAGAGGAAGTCGAGGTGCCACCAGGAGCGGCGGAACTCGCCGTCGGTCACGGCTTGCAGCCCGACCTCCTCCTGCTTCTTGATCGCCCGCTCGATCTCGCCGTCCTCCACTGCCTTGAGATCGGTCGCGCCGATCTCGCCTTTCGCGCGCTTTTCGCGCGCCTCCTTCACCGGCGCCGGGCGCAGCAGGCTGCCAACGTGATCGGCGCGGAACGGGGGCTTCGACCGCTTCATGATCGGACCTTCCTTTTCTTTTGTCGTCGTGTCGCTGTTAGCCCCATACCTCCTCCGCAACCTCCACGATCCGTCGCAGCTTTGTCCACTGCTCGTCCTCGGACAGGATATTGCCTTCCTCGCTGGAGGCGAAGCCGCATTGCGGAGAGAGGCATAGTTGATCGAGGTCGACGAATTTCGCCGCCTGCTCGATGCGGCGCTTGAGAACGTCTTTCGTTTCCAGCGTTCCGCTCTTCGAGGTGACTAGCCCAAGCACCACCATCTTGCCTTTGGGAACGAAGCGCAGCGGCTCGAAACCGCCGGCGCGATCGCTGTCGTATTCCATGAAATAGGCGTCGATATCGATGGCGTTGAACAGGATTTCCGCCACCGGCTCGTAGCCGCCGGAGGCCACGAAGGTGGACTGGAAATTGCCGCGGCAAAGATGCATCGCCTTGGTCATGTTGGCGGGGGCGTCGGAGATCGCCGCATTGATCATGCCCGCATAGATAAGCGGCAGCATCTGCGGATCGTCGCCGCGATCGGCGACGAAGGCGCGCAACTTGGGATCGCAGAGGTAGGCGAAGTTGACCTCGTCGAGCTGGAGATAGCGGCAACCCGCGTCGGCGAAGGCGCGCACGATCGCGCGATAGCTCTCGCCGAGGTCGCGATAAAAATCGTCCATCACGGGATAAATCACCGCCGGCACGGCGTCCCGCCCATAGCGGAAATGCAGCGATGACGGCGACGGAATCGTCATTCTCGGCGTCGCATTGGCATGCGCAGCAACGAATTTGAAATGCTCGATCATCGGATGCGCGTCGTCGGCGCCGTCTTGCCGATCACGCGCAACATCATCGGCTTGGGCTGCGGGCCCTGGAACTTGATCTTGCGCTCGCCCAGGTAAGCTTCGACGCCGCTGAGCTTGCCGAGAAAGTCGTAGTTCCAAAATGCGCGCCGGAATTCGCCGTCGGTAACCGACCGCAGCCCGATTTCCTCTTGCTTGCGGATGACCCTCTCGATCTCGCTGTCTTCGATCGCCTTGAGCTCGGCCGCCGTGATTTCACCGCGCTCGCGCTTGCCGCGCGCCGCTTTCAGCGCGGCGGGACGCAGCAGGCTTCCCACGTGATCGGCGCGGAACGGCGGCTTGGTTCGCGGCATGATCGGCCGGCGCTATCTTTGAGCCGGCGATCTCCTCACTCGGCGGCGGCAAGCGCCTCCGCACGTTTCGCCAGCACAAAGTCGTATTTCAGCTCGTAGAACGGCGTCGTCATCGTTTCGCCGGTCGGTGTCTTGCCCGATGGCTTTTTGACCCAATCGACGATCAGCGGCGCTTTCACCGCATAAACGACGTCGGTCTCGAGATACTCGCCGCCTTTCTGGAAGAGGTGCGTGACCAAACCATGGTAGCCCGGCGCAGACACCGCGAAGTGAATGTGCGCCGGCCGCATATGGCTGATATTCGTCCGCTCCATCAGCTCGCCCACGGTCCCGTCCATGGGGATGGTGTAGGCGATCGGCGCCACCGTGCGGATCACGTAGCTGCCGTCGCGTTGCGCGCGGTAGAAGCCGCGCATCCAGGGTCCCTCGACGTCGCGCTGGTCCTCGTAGAGCCCCTCGCCGTCGGTCTGCCAGAGATCGAGGACCGCCCCGGCAATCGGTTCGCCGTCGAGCCCGCGCACCGTGCCGGTCACGAAACAGGGAATGCCGGGCGCGCCCTGCGCCATGTTGCCTCCGTTCGCGACCGCGGGCGCGTCGGGCACGTGGAAAGGTCCTTCGACCGTGCTCGGCGTCGCGCCACTGGGCTGGCGATGGTTGATCGCATCCACCAGCATGCTCACCCCCAGGACGTCCGAGGCGAGGATGAATTCCTGCCGCTTCTCCGAAGACAGCTTGCCGGTGCGGGTGAGCCAATCAATCGCCGTCGCCCATTCCGCCTGCGTCGGCTCGATTTCACGCACGAAGCCGTGCAGATGCTTGATCAAGGATTGCATGATCTGTCGCAGGCGGGGGTCCGGAATATCTTTCCACCGCTCCAGCGCGACATCGGTCAGGTTGGCTTCGGTCATATAGGGCATGGTTGGCTCCTCAGCTTGATGTCTTGCGCACGATTGCTCATGCCGCGAGTTCGCGGCGCACGATGGCGGCGCCTTCGACCATTGCACGCATTTTTCCGAATGCGACCTCGCGCGGAAGATATTTAAGGCCGCAGTCCGGCGCCACCACGATCCGATCGCCCGGCGCAAACGGCAATGCCTTGCGAATGCGCGCGGCGACTGTTTCGGGCGCCTCGACCGTCATGTCCGAGAGATCGATCACGCCGAGAATGATCGTCTTCGACGGCAACTGTTGCAAGACCGAAAGATCGAGCTTGGGCTGCGCCGCCTCGATCGAGACCTGATCGGCGGCCGAGCGCTCGAACTCCGCCAGGAAGGAATAGCCGGACGGCTTGTCCTTCACCACCGCGGCGTAGCCGAAGCAGATGTGCACCGCCGTCGTCCCGCGGACCCCCGCCAGCGCCCGGTCGAGCGCCTTGAGGCCGTATTTACGCGCCTTTTCCGGCCGCGACTGCATCCAGGGCTCGTCGATCTGCACGATGTCGGCCCCGGCCGCGAACAGGTCCTTGATCTCGTCGTTGACCGCCGCCGCATAGTCGAGCGCCAACCGCTCCTCGTCGCGGTAGAAATCGTCCTGGCACTGCGCCGACATGGTGAATGGCCCCGGCACCGTCATTTTGATCATCCGGTCGGTGTTGGCGCGCAAGAATTCCACGTCGCGAACCTCGACCGGATGTTTGCGGCGTATCGGCCCCACGACGCGCGGCACGGTTGAAAACCCGCCCGTTCGGTTGGGGGTCTTGCCGGGATTGTCGAGATCAATTCCCTCGAGCGCCGTGGCAAAACGGTTGGAGTAGCTTTCGCGGCGCTGCTCGCCGTCGGTGACGATGTCGAGGCCGGCGCGCTCTTGATCGCGGATGGCAAGCAGCGTGGCGTCGTCCTGTGCGGCATCGAGCCGTGACGGATCGACCCGCCACAGATCGTGCGCGCGCACGCGTGGCACCTGCTTCGAAAGCTTGGCGTGGTCGATCAACCACACCGGCTGCGGATAGGAGCCGACCAGGCTCGTCGGTAGGAGCATCACAATGACCTCTCGTGTCCCGGACGCGGTGTCCAGGACACGAGGCGACTATTTCTACTTCGCCTTCTCATACGGATAGATGACGTTACCGGTCTTCAGATCGGCGGGCGTGAGCACCGTCTGCGTTTCCATGCCCCTGAACTGATCGAGGCCGTTGCCCTTGATGCCGTGGTACTGCACCTGCAGCATGCGCGACTGCGCCCATTCACCCTTGGGGCCGAACTTGATGTCGCCCATGATGGTCTTGATCGTGTTGTTGCGCAGATACTCGGCGATCTTGTCGTCGTTCAGACTCTTGGTCGCCGTGACTGCGTTCGCCAACACCTCGAGATAGGCGTAGCCCCAGGTGCCGAGGTAGTAGCCGAGCGGATCGACGCCTTCCGCGGCGGCGCGCGACTGATAGACCTTCAAGAACGCCTCCGCGCTCGGCGTCATCATTGACGGCACCCAGGTCTCGTAGTTCACGAAGCCGTTGAGCAGCGGTCCAAGCTGCGTCTTGAACACCGTCGCTTGCAGCCCGACCATGGCGCCGCCGACCATCTTCGGCTTATAGCCGATTTCATTGATCGCCTTCACCATTCCCACCGAGTCGAGGGGATACGAGCAAATGGCGACGATGTCCGGGTTGGTGGCCTGGATAGCGCGCACGATCGGCGAGAAGTCGGTCGTGCTCGGCGGATAGCTCTTGTCGTAGACCACCTTGAAGCCGTAGGTCTTGGCGTTGTCACGGGCGCCTTGGGCGGCGTTGTGCGAGAATTCCAGGTCGGCTGCGACGATCGCCACCGTCTGCGGTTTGGGATTCTGCGCCGCCGCCACCTGGAAGAAGCCCTCGGTGAAGGCCGGCTTGGTGTTCGGCCCGGAGGGAATCATCGCGAAGTATTTCGGATAGTTGAATTCGCTGTTCACCGCGAGGCCGAACAGGCCGATGAAGACCTTGCCCTTCTGGATGATCACGGGCATCGCCGGCGCGATCATGGCGGTAGCATAGGGACCGACGACCAGATCGACTTTGTCGACGTCGAGCAACTTGGTGTAGATGCCCGGCACCGTCGAGGGATTGCTCTGGTCGTCGTAGAAGACGACCTTGACCGGACGTCCGAGCAACCCGCCTTTCTTGTTGGTCTCCTCCTCCCAGATCTTGGCTCCGAGCAACGCCTGACACGGCTATCGCGGCCGCGGCGAAGAACGAGGCCACGGCGCCTCGCCATTTCAGTCGTGCAAGCATGCGTTCCTCCAAACTAGCTGATGTTTAGACCGGGACTCTTGGCGATCCCTTTCCAATACGATTGCGCTCTCATCGCCCCCAAACTTCGCCGGCGACATCGACGATCATCCGCAACTTCGCCCACTCCTCCTCCTCGGCGAGGATATTGCCTTCCTCGGTCGAGGCGAAGCCACATTGCGGCGACAGACAGAACTGCTCGAGCGAAGCAAATTTGCCCGCTTCGTCGATGCGGCGTTTGACGTCGTCCTTCTTCTCCAGCGTGCCGCTCTTTGACGTGACGAGACCTAGCACCACCACCTTATTGCCTTTGGGCAAGAAGCGCAGCGGCTCGAATCCGCCGGCGCGCTCGGTATCGTATTCGAGGAAGTAACCGTCGTAGTTCACCTTGCCCAAGAGCGTCTCCGCCACCGGCTCGTAGCCGCCCTCGGAAATCCAGGTCGAGCGGAAATTGCCGCGGCACACATGGGTGGTGATGGTCATATCGGCGGGCTTGGCCTCGAGCGCGCTGTTGATCACCCGCGCATAGATGCCTTGGAGCTGATCGACGTTGGCCATCCGCTCGCGCGCCTTGCGCAGTTCCTCCTGCGAGCAAAGATAGGCCCACACCGTGTCGTCGAATTGCAGGTAGCGGCAGCCGGCATCGTAGAACGCCTTCACCGCTTGCTTATAGGCATTGCCGACATCGTGGAAGAACTGATCGAGATCGGGGTAAACGTCCTTCTTGATGCCGTCCTTGGGCAAACGGAAATGCAACACCGGCGGCGCCGGGATGGTCATCTTCGGCGTGACCTTGGTGTGCGCCTTGAGAAATTTGAAGTGCTCAAGCATCGGATGCTTGGAGAAGCCGACCTTGCCGACGATGCGCAGCCCCTGCGCCTTGGTCTGCACGCCGCGGAATTGGATGCCCTGCTCGGCCTCGTAGATTTCGACGCCGTCGAGCATGCCGAGAAAGTCGAAATGCCACCAGGAACGGCGGAACTCGCCGTCGGTCGCCAGCTGAAGCCCGAGTTCCTCCTGCTTCTTGATGATCTTTTCGATCTCGCGGTCCTCGACCGCTTTGAGCTCGGCTGCCGTGATGGCGCCCTTCTCGCGCTTGGCGCGCGCCTCCTTGAGCGCCGCGGGGCGCAGGAAGCTGCCGACGTGATCGGCACGGAACGGCGGTTTGGTCCTCTTCATCGATCCGCCTCCTTGGGCAGTTTCAACAGCGAGCAAAGGCACCAGCGTAAAGGCCTCGTCAACCACAAAACGATGGGCACATTGTCCCGTGGCGCAGTGGGACACATCCCATCATGCGCGGAAAGCGCCGCGACGCGGCTCAACGCCTGCCCCTGCGGCGCGAGCCGGCGGCGGTGACGCCGAGATAGCTCTCCAGCACCGCGCGATCGGCGGAAAGGTCGGCGCTCGCGCCGTCATAGACCACCTCCCCGCGCTCGATGATCGCCGCCCGGTCGGTCACGCCGAGCACCTTTTGCGCGTTCTGCTCGACCAAGATCGCCGACATGCCTTCGTCACGGATGATGCGCCGCAGCGCCTGCAACAGCTCCTCGACCAGGATCGGGGCGAGGCCCTCCAGCGGCTCATCGAGCAGTATCAGGCGCGGATTGAGCATCAGAGCGCGCCCGACCGCGAGCATCTGCTGCTCGCCGCCGGAGAGCTGATTGCCGAGATTGCGCCGGCGTTCGCTGAGCCGGGGAAAGAGCTCGTAGATGCGGTCCGTGGTCCACGCGCCGGGCCGCGCCACGGCGGTGAGATTTTCCTCCACGGTGAGCGATTTGAAGATGTTGCGCTCCTGCGGCACCCAGCCGATGCCGGCGTGCGCGCGCTGGTCCGGGCGCAGAGGCGTGATGTCGCGGCCATCCAGCCCGATGCGCCCGGCGATATAGCGTGTCACGCCGACGATCGAGTTGATCAGCGTGGTCTTGCCCATCCCATTGCGGCCGAGCAGGGCCAGCGACTGGCCCTCGGCAAGCGCGAGCGAGATTTCGTTGAGCACGACCGCTTCGCCGTAGCCCGCGCTCAGCCGCTCGATGTTCAACAGGTCAGGCATCGAGCGACTCGCCGAGATAAACCGCCTTGACGCGAGGATCGCGGGCAACCTCCTCGGGCGCTCCGTCGACGAATAAGGCGCCATTCACCAGGACCGAGATGCGATCGGCGAAGGAGAACACGATGTCCATGTCGTGCTCGATCAGCAGCACGGTCACGTCGGCCGGCAGCGCCGCGACCGTCGCCAGGATCTCGTGCCGTTCGTCCTCGGGCACGCCGGCGGCGGGCTCGTCGAGCAGCAGCACACGCGGGCGGCAGGCGATGGCGAGCGCGATCTCGAGCAGCCGCTGCTTGCCGTAAGGCAGATTGCCGGTGCGCTCATACATCACGTCGGTGAGATGAAAGCGGTCGAGGATTTCGACAATTTCCTCGACCACCACTGGATTGGTGCCGACGAGGCGCAACCATTGCGCGCCCGAGCCCAGCCGTTCGGAGATGGCAAGCCCGACGGTCTCGAGCGGCGTGAGGTCGAGAAACAGCTGGTTGATCTGGAACGTCCGCGCGAGCCCGCGCTGCACCCGCTTGTAGGCTTCGAGCGCGGTGACGTCCTCGCCCTCGAGCAGGATGCGACCGGCGGAAGGCCGCAGTACCCCGGTAAGCAGATTGATCACCGTGGTCTTGCCGGCGCCGTTCGGTCCGATCAGCGCGTGGCGGGCGCCCTTTTCGACCTTGAGCGACACGCCGGCGACGGCGGCGATGCCGCCGAAATGCTTCTCCAGGTCCACGGTTTCGAGCACGACGGGCATTACTCAGCGTCCCTCCCCCTTGCCCGCGAGCGAAGGCATGGCATTGCGCGCAAATCGCCGGCTGATGCGCTCGAAAAGCGCGCGCCCCGCCGACGTCCACTGCCCGATGCGGTCGCGTCCGACGAGGACGATCAGGACCAGCACGAGGCCGATCCAGAATTGCCAATACTGCGGGGTCAGGTTGGCAATCCAGTCCTGCATCAGCTTGAAGATCACTGCGCCGATCAGCCCGCCATAGAGATAACCGGTCCCGCCGATGATCAGCACCAGCAAAAGATCGGCGGAGCGTTCGAAGGAAAACACATCGAGCGAGGCAAAGGCGGTGGTTTGCGCCAACAGCGCGCCGGCAATTCCGGCGTAGAACGCGGCGAAGGTGTAGATCGCGACCAGCCGTGCATTCACCGGAATGCTGATCGAGGAGGCGCGCAACGGATTCCCCTTCACCGCCCGCAACGACAGGCCGAAGGGCGAATAAACAACGCGCCGCGCCAGCAGGAAGAGAACGAACAGCACGGTCAGGCAGTAGGCATAGGCCACGTGGCCGAAAATATCGAATTGGAACATGCCGAGAATGGGCGCGATGGTGACGCCCTGCAGCCCGTCGGCGCCGCCGGTGATTTCGGGGATCTGGTTGGCGATCTCGCGCATGATCAGCGCGACGCCGAGCGTCACCATCAGCCGCGTGAGATCGGAGCCGCGCAGAACCAGAAAGCTCGTGGCAAATCCGAGCACAGCGGCGCCCAGGCCGGACACGATGAGCGCGAGCACCGGTTCGTTGATGATGGCGTGCTTGGCGAGCAGCGCGGCGATATACGAGCCCAGCCCGAAGAAGGCGGCATGCCCAAGCGATATGATGCCGGCATAGCCGAGAATGAGGTCGAGCGAGAGCGCGAACAGGCCAAGCCAGGCGATCTCGGTGAGGATCAGGTGCTTCCCGGGCAGCAGGAACACGCTGGCCAATGCCGCCAGCCAGAAGACGTATTCGTAGGGACGCCAGCGGGCGCGCGTCGCGAGGCGCCGCGTAACCTCTCCGACGAGCGGCGACGGCGCGGCGACCATCGGCTTACCTGCCGGCAGGGCGGGCAAACAGGCCCTGCGGACGCAAGATCAAAACGATGATCATGATGGTGTAGATCACGAACGACCCGAATTTCGGGACGTAATACTTACCGGCGACGTCGGCGATGCCGATCAGCAGCGAAGCGGCAAAGGGACCGGTGATGCTCGAGGTGCCGCCGACCGTCACCACAATCAAAAAGTAGACCATGTATTTGAGCGGGAACGTCGGATCGAGGCCGAGGATCTCGGCCCCGAGCGCGCCGCCCAGGCCGGCGAGGCCCGACCCCACCGCGAAGGTCAAGGAAAACACCGCGTTGACGTTGACGCCCAAGCCGCGGGCGACGCGCGCGTCGTCGACCGAGGCGCGCAAGCGGCTGCCGAACCGGGTGTTCGACAGGATGAGCTGCAGCGCCAGCGTGAGCAGCCCGCAGATCACGATAATCAGCAGCCGATAGCGTCCGATGCCGACGCCGAAGAGCTCGAAGCGGCCCTGCAGCACGCTCGGGATCTCGATGAAGACCTGCTGCGACCCCATCACGTAATCGACGGCCGCGACCGACATGAAGACGAGGCCGATGGTGAACAGGACTTGGTCGAGATGGCTCCTGCCGTAGACGTGCACGTAGAGCGTTCGCTCGAACAGCACGCCGATGAGCGCCGTGACGAAGAAGGCAATGACAAGCCCTGCGGAGAACGGCAGCCCGGCGCGGTTGACCAGGACGAGCGTGATATAGCCGCCTGCCATGGCGAAGGCGCCATGGGCGAGATTGACGAAATTCATCAATCCGAGCGTGACGGAAAGCCCGCATGCCAGCACGAACAGCAGCATGCCGTAGGCGATTCCGTCGAACAAAATAGTCAACATGGTCGCCCGTCCTCCCCCGTCGACCGGTGACATAGTGACGGCGGCGGGGGGAGCGATGCAAGGCCGCTCCCGGCCGCCGCCGAGATCATTCGAGCCGCCGCAAGGTCGCGCGCGCTTAAAAGCGCGCGCGACCTTGGCTCGCTACTTCTTCATCTTCAGCGGGTCTTTGACGGCGTTGAAAGTCGCAAACTCCACATTGTAGAGCTCGCCGTCGACCTTCTGCACTTTGCCGATATAGACGTTCTGCACGATGTCCCGCGTGTCCGGATCAATGGAGATCTGGCCGCGCGGGCTTTCCCATTTCATGCCCTTCATCGCGTTGACCAAGGAATCGCCGTCGGTCTTGCCTTGGGTCTTCTTGAGCGCCTCGTAGATCAGGTGCATGCCGTCGTAGCCGCCGAGCGAGATGAAATTCGGCCGGTAGCCGTTGGCCTTCTTGAAGGCGGCGACGTATTCCTTGTTCATCGGCGAATTATGATGCGCGGAATAGATGCCGGCGGTGACGACGCCGAGCATGCCGTCGCCCATGCCGGGAAGATCGTTGTCGTCGACGATGTCGCCGGGGCCGATCAGCTTGATGCCGGCCTTATCGAGCCCGCGCTCGGCGAACTGCTTGGCGAAGGTTCCGGCCTGGCTCGCCGGCACGAACACGAACAGCGTGTCCGGGTTGGCGTCGCGCGCGCGCTGCAGGAACGGCGCGAAGTCGGGATTGGCGAGCGGGACCTTGATGGTCTCGACGATCTGCCCGCCGGCCTTGGTGAAGGCGTCGGTGAATACCGCGGTCGCCTCCGCGCCCGGCGCCCAGTCCGACTGGACGATCGCCACCTTCTTGCTGCCGTTCTTGGCCGCCCATTCGGCGATGATCCCGGATTGCTGCCCGAGCGTGAAGCTGGTGCGCACCATGTAGGGATTGTTGGGATTGATCGCGGCGGAGGTGCCCGACACCATGACCACGTTCGCGGTCTTGGCCTGGGTGGAGAGCGGGCCGATGGCCATGGCGCTCGGGGTGATCCCTGAGCCGACGACGGCGACCTTGTCGTTGACGATCAGCTCCTGCGCCAGGCGCTTGGAGTTGTCGGGAACGCCGGCGTCGTCCTTGATGATGAGGTCGATCTTCTTGCCGGCGACGCTGGCGCCGTTCTTGTCCATGTAGGCCTTGATGCCGGCCTGGACCTGCTTGCCGACCGGGGCGAGCCCGCCGGTGAGCGGCAGCACGACGCCCACTTTGACGTCCTGCGCCAAGGCCCCGCTCGAGGCCAGCGTGCCCGCCGCCAACGCAATTCCAAAGATACGCAGCATGAGGTTTCCTCTCGGTAGGTTGGTTTGCGGCAATCTATAGCGGAACGGGCCGCGGGTCATGGCAGAAAAAATGGATTCTTCGTAACCCATGCGACAAGTCCACGCAGCCGGCGGGTCCTTCATGCCGGCAAGCCTCTCAACTATCGACTCGTCATGCCCGGCCTTGTGCCGGGCATCCACGTCTTAATCTCTGGTGCGGCAAAGACGTGGATGGCCGGGACAAGCCCGGCCATGACGGGTGGATGGTCAACGTAAATCAGCGTTGCAGCGACTCGCTACGCGTGCGCCTCGCGCTGCGGGTCGATGATCTGCTCGAGCTTGCCGAGGACGCGCATGCAGGGAAGCAGCTGCGCCAGCGAGCCGTTGGGTTCGCGCTTTTCCTTGATCGCGGCGATGAACTCGCGGTCCTCGAGCTCGATGCCGTCCATGGAGACGTCGACCTTGGAGACGTCGATCTTGTTGTCCTTGCCGTCGCTGAGGTCGTCGTAGAACGCCTTGTAGGTGCCGTTGTCGCAGATGTAGCGGAAGAACGAGCCGAGCGGACCGTCGTTGTTGAACGACAGCGAGAGCGTGAGGATCGCGCCCGAGGGCACCCTGGCCACGATGCCCATGTCCATGGCGATGCTGAGCTGCGGGTGGATCGGCCCCTGCACCGCGTAGCAATCGGAGATCGTCTCGCCGGCCTGGTACTGGAAGAGATCGATGGTGTGGGCGGCGTGATGCCAGAGCAAGTGATCGGTCCAGCTGCGCGGATTTCCCGCCGCGTTGATGTTCTTGCGGCGGAAGAAGTAGGTCTGCACGTCCATCTGCTGGATCTTGAGCTCGCCCTTCTTGATGCGCTTGTGAACCCACTGGTGGCTCGGATTGAAGCGGCGCACGTGCCCGCCCATGGCGATGACGCCGGTTTCCTTGGCGATCTTGACCAGCTGTTCGGCGTCTTCGACGCTGTCCGTGATCGGGATCTCGACCAGCACGTGCTTGCCCGCGCGCATCACCTGCTCGCCCTGGCGGAAGTGCAGCTTGGTCGGCGTGGTCAGGATCACCGCGTCGGCGCGCTTGATGCCCTCGGATAGCTCGCCCGTATGATGGGGGATGCCGTACTTCTTGGCGACTTGGGCGGTGGCGTCCTGATTGCCGCCCACGAGCGAGGTGACCTCGACGTCATTGATGCGCTTGAGCGCGTCGAGGTGCTTCTGGCCGAACGCGCCCTGGCCGGCGACACAAATTTTCATCAGTTATCCCTTGCTGGCGATGCGGTGAGCGGCTTTGCGGGCGGCGGCCTGCTTGGTCCGCCCGGCGGGCTTGCTCTTGGGAGCGGCCTTGCGCCGGTTCTCCAGAATGATGTGGCCGACCGCGGTGTTCGAGGCCGGCACGGTGTAGAAGCGGTAGACCTCGTCCACCCTGTCATCGAGCGCGCCACGCATGATCAGCCACATCACCATTTCGATGCCTTCGGCGCCGGCCTCGCGCATGTAGTCGATGTGCGGGATACGCGTGAGCTTCCTCGGGTCCTTGGTCAGATTGTCGAGGAAGCTCTTGTCCCACTTGCTGTTGATCAACCCCGCGCGCGGACCGCTGATCTGGTGCGACAACCCGCCGGTGCCGAAGATGACCACTTTGAGGTCTTCCGGATAGGACTCGACCGCCTTGCGGATCGCCTTGCCGAGCATGTAGCAGCGGTGCCCCGTCGGCGGCGGATACATGACCACGTTGACCGCGAGCGGAATGACCGGGCACGGCCACTGCTTCGGCGTGCCGAACAGAAGATTCATCGGCACGGTGAGCCCGTGATCCACCTCCATCTTGTTGACGACGGTGAGATCGAATTCGTCGAGAATGACGGATTGCGCGATATGCGCGGCGAGCCGGGGATGGCCTTTGAGCACCGGCACCGGCCGCGGGCCCCAGCCTTCATCGGCGGGAGGAAACTCCGCCGCGCAGCCGAGCGCGAAGGTCGGGATCATCTCCACCGAGAAGGCGGAGGCATGGTCGTTGTAGACGACGATGGCGACGTCCGGCTTGGTATCCGCCATCCATTGCTTGGATTTCTCGAAGCCCGAGAACACCCGCTTCCAATAGGGTTCCTCGGTCTTGCCGTTGTCGAGCGCCGCGCCGATGGCGGGCACGTGCGACGAACCTACACCTGCGATGATCCTTGCCACGACTCACTTCCGCTTTGCTGACGATTTGGATTTGGACTTCGACTTGGCGGGCTTGCCCTTGCCCGATTTGCTGCGATTGCCTTCCACCGAGCGTCCGCCGGCGAGCATCATCGCCGCATAGTCCTGCTGCGACGCGCCGGTCATGACCGCGGCGAGATGCTGGAACGAATGGCCGTCGGTGGCGCCGAGCTTGGCGGTGAAATAGATGTTGCCGCCGAGTTCCAGCATCCGGTTGTAGTCGCGTTTGAGGACGGCCTCGGTCTGCTCCGGCGTGAGGTTGAACTTCTTGAGATACTCCGCCTCGTTCGCCTTGAAGGCCTTGCGGTTTGCGTCCTTCATCAGCGACATGCAGAACATGTTGATGCCGTAGCCCTGCCGCGATCGCTCGGCGTCGAACACGAAGGTGCCGGGGATGTCGTCGTAATCGTGCGGCGCGCGTGCCATCGGCGTCCTCCATTCCACGGCCTAACTTCCCCAGGGCCGGCCCCGCCCTGAGTTCGGCGTCATATCAGCCCTACATAATATAAGCTCGATGCGCCTTCGCAACTTAGCCCGACATCGCCACCTGAAACGATTCTAACTCCAATAAAGCCGCATCGGGTTGTCGACGAGGAGCGCCTTCTGCGCCGCCGGGCTTGGCGCGATGCGCGGGATGTAGTCGACCAGCACGCCGTCGTCGGGCGCCTCTTTCTTCATGTTGGGGTGCGGCCAGTCGGTGCCCCAAATCACGCGGTCGGGGAATTTGTCGATGAGGCTCTTGGCGAAGGGCACGACGTCGTCGCAGGGCGGCCCGGCGAGCGTCATCCGCTCCGGGCAGGTGGTTTTCACCCAGAAATTCTCGTGCCGTTCCATCAGGCGGTGGAAGCGCTGGTTCTCCGGGTGGTCGACGCCCTTCTTCACGTCGGGCGTGCCCATGTGATCGACCACCACCGTCGTCGGCAGCGACGTGAAGAAGCCTTCGAGCTCGCCCAAATCCGCCATCTCGAAATAGACGACGATGTGCCAGCCGAGCGGCGCCACCCGCGCGGCGATGCGCTCGAGCACCTCGCGCGGGGTGAAATCGACAAGACGGCGGACGAAGTTGAAGCGCACCCCGCGCACGCCGGCGCGATCCATCGCCTTGAGCTCGGCGTCGGTCACCTCTTCGCCGACGAAAGCGACGCCCTTGGCCTTGTCGTTCGAGCGTTCGAGCGCATCGATCATCGCACGATTGTCTTTGCTGTGGCACGACGCCTGCACGATCACGTTCTTGTCGAAGCCGAGAAAGTCGCGCAGCGCGAACAGCTTCTCCTTGGGCGCATCGCACGGCGTGTATTTGCGCTCGGGCGCGTACGGGAATTTGCTCTCCGGCCCGAACACGTGGCAGTGCGCATCGACCGCCCCCGCCGGCGGCCGGTATTTCGGCTTGGAGGGACTGGGGTGGAAGGGAATGTAGCCTGGACTCATCGGCACGGCGGCGTTTCCTTTAGAACTTGCTCAGCACCTCGACCTACGACCGTTACGCCTCGGAGTACGACGAATAATAGTGCCACATCGTCCCCTCCCCCGCTTGCGGGGGAGGGACACGGAGGGGGCATGCAAAAAGTTTCATGCGCGCAGGCTCACCCCCTCCCCACCCCTCCCCCCGCAAGCGGGGGAGGGAGCAGACCGAGTGCGCCGCTCGCGATCCACTTCACCTGAACAGGCGTTACACCCGCTCGAGCGCGAGGGAGACCCCCTGCCCCACGCCGACGCACATGGTGGCGAGCGCAAGCTTGCCGCCGCGCTTCTCCAAGCCATGCACCGCGGTCAGGGCAAGCCGCGCGCCCGACATGCCGAGCGGGTGGCCGAGCGCGATCGCGCCGCCGTGCGGATTGACGTGCTCGGCGTCCTCGGCGACGCCGAGCTGGCGCAGGCAGGCGAGCCCCTGCGAGGCGAACGCCTCGTTGATCTCGATGAGATCGAAATCACCGATCTTCAATCCGAGCCGCGCCATGAGCTTGCGCGTCGACGGCACCGGACCGATTCCCATCACCCGCGGCGGCACCGCCGCCGAGGCCATGCCGAGCACGCGCGCGCGCGGCGCAAGGCCGTGGCGCTTGGCCGCGTCTTGCGAAGCGAGGATGACGGCGGCCGCGCCGTCGTTCACGCCCGACGCGTTGCCGGCGGTGATGGTGCCGCCCTCGCGTACGATCGGCTTGAGCTTGCCGAGCGCTTCGAGGGTGGTGCCCGGCCGCGGATGCTCGTCCTTGTCGACCGTGACCGGGCCGGCTTTGCCGGCAATCTCGACGGGAACGATCTCCTCGGCAAAATAGCCCGCCGCCATCGCCTTCGCCGCGCGCTGCTGCGAGCGCAGCGCGAACGCGTCCTGGTCCGCGCGCGCGACCTGGTAATCCTCGGCCACGTTCTCGCCGGTCCCCGCCATGGACTCGACGCCGTACTGCGCTTCGAGCAGCGGATTGACGAACCGCCAGCCGAGCGTGGTGTCGTAGATCTCGGCGCCGCGCTGGAACGCTTCCTTTGCCTTGCCCATGACCAGCGGCGCGCGCGTCATCGATTCGACGCCGCCGGCGATGGCGAACTCCGTCTCGCCGCAGCGGATGGCGCGCGCGGCATCGCCGATGGCGTTGAGCCCCGAGGCGCACAGGCGGTTGACGGTGAGGCCGGGAACGGAATCGGGCAGGCCCGCCAGCAACACCGCCATGCGCGCCACGTTGCGGTTGTCCTCGCCGGCCTGATTGGCGCAGCCGAGCACGACCTCGTCCAGCGCCGACCAGTCGATGTTGGGATGGCGTTTAATCAGCGCCCTGATCGGGATAGCGGCGAGATCGTCGGTGCGCACCTTGGCGAGCGCGCCGCCATAGCGGCCGATCGGCGTGCGCACGGCATCGCAGAGAAAAACCTCGTTCGGCATGGGCAAACTCGCTACTATCGTCCTCGCAAGCGCGCGGCGCGAAGTCAACAGATGGGATCTCAGGCGCAGCGGCGCCAGAAGCGAGCACTGATCATGATTTCCCAGGCACCGATCTTCACCATCCACGCCGAGCTCGCCGACATCCGGCATTTCGGGCAAACGCCCTATGGCGAGCGGCGCGTGATCGACATCCTCGGCGGCTGGGTCGACGGTCCGCGGCTGAAGGGAAAGATTCTGCCCGGCGCGGATTGGCAGATCGTGCGGCCGGACGGCGTCACCGATCTTGCGGCGCGCTATGGCATCGAGAGCGACGGCGGCGCGCGCATTCTTGTGCGCAGCGACGGGCTGCGCCACGGTCCGCCCGAGGTCATCGCCGCGCTCGCGCGCGGCGAGGCGGTCGACCCGTCGCGCTATTATTTCCGCACCGTCATGCGCTTCGAGACCGCCGACCCGGCGCTGGCCTGGCTCAACCGGATCCTCGCGCTCGGCACCGGGGCGCGCGACAAGCTTGCCGTCCATCTCGACGTCTATGAGGTGGTGTGAGCGCTTGACCCCTTTTCGGGGAAATGTCACCGAACGCAGGCGAGAGTTAGAGCGGATCTCATTGAAATGGAGTCACCGGGAGCAGCGCGCTCGGTGTGCTCCCTCCCCCGCTTGCGGGGGGAGGGCTGGGGAGGGGGCGACTTGAAATGGTCTATCATATTGCACGCCCCCTCCCTGTCCCTCCCCCGCAAGCGGGGGAGGGAACGATGTGGCTCTCGCGATCGTAATCCGAGCCACGAGGATCGCAGTGAGCAAACCCACCGGCGGATTCGACGTTGAGCTGCCGCGCTCGCTCAAGGCCGAGCGGCGCGGCGAGATCGCCGTTCTGTTCCTGGCGCGCCCGGAGAAGCGCAACGCCATCGACGATCCAACCGTCGCGGGCATCGAGGCGTTCTTCGCCGCGCTGCCCGATGCGATCAAGGCGGTCGTGCTTGCCGGCGAGGGCGAGCATTTTTGCTCGGGCCTTGATCTCACCGAGCTCGCCTCCCGCGACATCGCGCAGGGCATTGCCCATTCGGAGAGCTGGCACCGCGCCTTCGCGCGCATCGAATTCGGCAAGGCGCCGGTGGTGGCGGTGCTGCACGGCGCGGTGGTCGGCGGCGGGCTCGAGATCGCCGCCGCGTGTCATATCCGCGTGGCGGAAGCCTCCGCCTATTACGCGCTGCCCGAAGGCAGCCGCGGCATTTTCGTCGGCGGCGGCGGCGCGGTGCGCCTGCCGCGGCTCATCGGCACCGCGCGCATGACGGACATGATGCTGACCGGCCGCATCTACAGCGCCGAGGAAGGGCAGGCGCTCGGCGTCTCCCACTATCTCGTTCCCGCCGGCGCGGGACTCGCCAAAGGCCTCGAGCTGGCGCAGCACATCGCGCGCAACGCGCCCATGACCAATTTCGCCGTCACGCACGTCTTGCCGCGCATCGCCGGCGCCGACCCCGCCACCGGCTATCTCATGGAGGCGCTGACCTCGGCGATCGCCCAGGGCGACGAGGAGGCAAAATCGCGGCTCAAGGCCTTTCTCGAGAAACGCGCGCCGAAAACCGCGCGCAGTTAGGGACATGTGTGCGCCGATCTTGAGAGGTCCATTCCAATATCCGTTCGTCCCCGCGAAAGCGGGGACCCAGAATTCTGAGCAAGTGGCCCTGGATTCCCGCTTGCGCGGGAATGAACGGTTGGACTGCGTTTCGCGCGCATCAATTCCGCGTCAGTGAACTACGCGCTAGCTATGGCCACATCCGTCAAATCGCGTCGAGCCGAAGCCGCAGCGGTGCGAGCGGTGCGACTCGGGCCGCGCGACGTGGTGAGCGCGCGCAGGGATGATGGGACGATCCTGCTCACGTCACCGCATGCGCTTGCGCCCTATCCGGCGAAGCTGACCGAGCGGCTCGAACATTGGGCGGCGGCGGCGCCGGCGCGCACGTTCCTCGCGCAACGCGCGGCCTCCGGCTGGCGCAAGCTCACCTACGGCGAGACGCTCGCGTGCGTATGCCGCATCGGCGCGGCGCTGCTTGAGCGCGGCCTCTCCCCCGAGCGGCCGCTCGTCATCCTTTCCGGCAACGACGTCGAGCACGCGCTCATCGCCCTTGCCGCCATGTATGTCGGCATTCCCTACGCGCCGGTGTCTCCCGCCTACGCGCTCATCTCCAACGATTTCGCCAAGCTCAAATCGATCATCGCCTTGCTCACGCCGGGCCTCGTCTTCGCCGCCGACGGGGAAACCTACGCCCGCGCGATCGCGGCGGCGGTGCCTGCTGATGCCGAAATCGTCGTCACCCGCAATCCGCTCCGGGGGACCACGTTGTTCGAGACATTACTCGCACCAACGGCGACGGACGCCGCCGACGCCGCCCACGCCAGGACCGGCCCCGACACCATCGCCAAGTTTCTCTTCACCTCGGGCTCGACCGGCACGCCCAAGGCGGTGATCAACACCCAGCGCATGTGCTGCGCGAACCAGGCGATGATCCTTTCCCAGCTCGCCTTCTTTGCCGAGGAGCCGCCGGTGATCGTGGACTGGGCGCCCTGGCACCACACCGCCGGCGGCAACCACAATTTCGGCTTCGTGCTCTACAACGGCGGCACTCTTTATATAGACGAGGGCAAGCCGACCCCGGGCGCGATCGAAACCACGGTCAAAAACCTGCGCGAGATCGCGACCAACTGGTACTTCACGGTGCCCAAGGGTTACGAGGCGCTGCTGCCCTATTTGCGCGCCGACACGGCGCTGCGAGAAACCTTCTTCAGCAAGCTCAGGGTGCTGTGGTTCGCCGGCGCCGCGCTGTCGCAATCGGCGTTCGAGGAGATGCAAGAACTTGCGCTCGCAGCGTGCGGCGAGCGCATCATGTTTCTCACCGGCCTGGGCGCGACGGAAACCGCGCCCATGGCAATGGCGCGCATGTGGCAAAGCCAGGATTCGACCAACATGGGCGTGCCGGTGCCCGGCGTCGAGCTCAAGCTCGTTCCGAGCCACGGCAAGCTCGAGGCACGCGTGCGTGGGCCGAATGTCACGCCGGGCTATTGGCGCCAAGGCGATCTCACCGCGCAGTCCTTCGACGCGGAGGGCTTTTACAGGCTGGGCGACGCGCTCAAATTCGAAGACCCGGACGATGCGCGCGCCGGCCTCTTGTTCGACGGCCGCGTCGCCGAGGATTTCAAGCTTGCGACCGGCACCTGGGTCAACATAGGCCCGCTGCGCGCGCGGCTGTTGCAAGCACTCGAGCCCTACGCGCGCGACGTCGTCATCGCCGGCGCCGATCGCAACGAGATCGGCGCGCTGATTTTTCCCAACCTCGAAGCCTGCCGCACGCTCGCCGGCGGCGCGGACCTGACCAGCGACGCTCGCCTGCGTGAGGAGCTGCGCGCGCGGCTCGGCGCATTCGCCGGCACGAGCACGGGCAGCTCCAACCGGGTCTGCCGCGCGATGCTATTGGCCGAGCCGCCGTCGCTCGACGCCGGCGAAATGACCGACAAAGGCTCGATCAACCAACGCGCGGTGCTCGACCGCCGCGCCGATCTCGTCGCGGAACTGTATGCCGCCGTGCCATCACCGCGGGTGCTGGTGGTTTAGAGCATTTAAGTGAAGTTGATTCAGCGCGAGCAGCAAACTCGGTGCTACCCTCCCCCTTGTGGGGAGGGTGGCGAGCGAAGCGAGCCGGGTGGGGGTGGTGCGGTGATCCGCTGACGGACCCCCACCCCCAACCCCTCCCCACAAGGGGGAGGGGAGC
>Ga0306926_10001028_pt1 | contig 27391 bp, 19 predicted proteins | sample flu12Cox44000178_FD_203759 | JGI IMG/M metagenome (GOLD analysis project Ga0306926, IMG submission 203759) | Lab enrichment of tropical soil microbial communities from Luquillo Experimental Forest, Puerto Rico - flux8day.12C.oxic.44.000.178 (v2)... | ecosystem: Environmental > Terrestrial >...
GAGCATCGCGTACCAGCACGAAATCAGCCTTGTCCGCCCATCCCTCCCGGTGGCCGTCGTGGATGCGCAGCCAGCCATCACGGTCAGCGCGGACCTTGAACGGCATTAGGCCGGAAAAGAGAAAATAGACATGCTTGCCATCTACCAGATCGCCGAACGTGATGTCATTGGCCGGCTTATTGGGCAGAACAGACTCCCCCACCCAGGACTTTTCCTGGGCCGAAGTCGATGTAGTCAGAAACAGGATGCTCACCAGAAGTTTCTTCATTCGATTCGAACGGCTCGATGAGAAGGACGCCGGAGCACATCACTTTGGCTTTCGGAAAGACGGCGACATTTAGCGCCGGCCAATCTCCGGTAAAGGAGTGCACGCCTTTCACGATTAGAACAATTCGTATGGATTCATAGTCGGGGAATGTCCTGAAAGACATGCGTGGGATTCCCCGACAGCGCGAAATAATAAATCTCTTGCTATCTACTTCGATTCTTGAGCAACGCCAAGAACTTGGGGATATTTACCGGGATCAATTTATCGCCAGAACGAAGGTGGTCCGTCGCGCAGCAGCCAAAAGCTCACGCGACAAATTCAGCAAATTCAGCGACAAAGTCCGCGAAATCCAATTACCGATGAGGAAGTTTGGGAAACCACGCCGACGTGCGTCAGCACCAGAGCGGAGGTCAGGGCGCCGTACTTCCAGGCGACTCGATGGGCCCTGGGATGTCTGCAAAAAAAGTCTCGTACTTGCCATTCGGCTGGCGCGCGATCACGTCCTGGCGCGTGAAGGTCAGGCGGAAGGGGTAGCCAAGGGCCTGGTGAATCCGTTGTCCGCCGGCGTGCTCCTCCACGGGGGACAGGGGTTGCTCTCGTGCGTACCGGACCTCGACATGATCCTTGCTGCGCTGGATCAGTTGGATCTGTTCCACGTCGGGGATGGCTGCCCAAAGGGCGCTGATGTCCGGCCAGGTGCGGCGGCCGTCCGAGAGGACCGCCCGGTTGCGCTGGCGACCGGGGATACGCCGGAGAACGGGGAGGCCGCGCCCGCACGGGCAAGGCACGCCAACCTCGGCATAGTCGCCAATGGCATAACGGATGAGCGGCATGGCAAAACTGTGCAGCGGCGTCAGCACTACCCTACCGAGTTGGCCCGGGGCACAGGGACGCCCCTGTTCGTCCAGGATTTCGACCAGGACCGTCTCGGACTGCACGTGGTAGTGTTCATAACACGGGCACTGCGTTGCGATGTAGCCCAATTCCTCGCAGCAATAAATGTCATGCACGGGGACGCCCCAGGTTTCACGACAGGCGGCGCGGACGTCCTCTGCCACGGGCTCGCCGTTGGTCAGCACGGCCCTGAGGTCCGGCAACCGCACCGGCCGCCGGCGCGCATACCGGCACAGGGCACGGGCGTTGCTGGGGTAGATCACAAGATAATGTGGACTGCGCACCTCCAGTAATTCCACTTGCCGAGGGATGGGCGTCAAGTGATAGAAGACCGTCATCGGGCCGGTCTTGTAGAGGAGCAGAGACGTTTTCATTCTCCAGGTGGGGAAGTCGGAGACTGCCAGCGGGTCCTGCTGGTAACGCCCCGAGCGAATCGCTACCAGCCGCCCGCTGTAATCGCGCTCGTGCCAGCGATCGTCTCGGAGAGTCAAGCCCTCCCACATAAGGGAATCGACGGTTGTGCTCAGGACCTCGAGCACTTGTCCCGTTGATCCGGAAGTCTTGTTGCGGTGAATCGAGCCGTGCCCGCTGGGCAGGTGGGTGGTGGTGAGGTCAGCCTGGTGCTGCCGGATGTCCTGCCGGGTCAACAGGGGGATGCGCAGCCAACCGTCAGGCGTCAGCGCCTGCTCGTCGGTCATTCCCGTTTCCGCGAGGCGTTTCTGGTAGAAAGGCACGGTCGCACGGGCATGGCGCAGCAGCGCCGCCAACTGCCGGTACTGGTGTGCCAGTAACTCCTCGGCGGACCACCACTGGCTCTGTTCCAGTTGGAATGCCAGCGCCAGGGCAGTCGCCCCTCCACCCGCCACAAGGGCTGGCCAGAGGATATCGCGAACTGAGGAACGAGGGGTCATGGTCGGCGCTTGCACTCCAGGAACATAACAGCGTTCGGAAGAAATGAACTCCGCGAGCCCGCGGCGCGAGCCCAGGGCGAGCGCGAGGCACCCGCTCGCCCTTGGCTCGCGCCGCGGGCTCGCGGGCCACTGAGGCGCTCATTTCTTCCGAGCGCGCTCTGCAAAAAGAGCCATTGCCAGAACCAGGCCGCTGCCCGGACTGGCTCACGCGCGTCTTCCGACTAGTCGGGCTCCTCGAACACGATCGGCCCCTCAAACGGCGGACCTGCGATTTCCCGCACCTTCGTCTTCTGATCATCATTCAGGATGGCCATGATTTTCTGGCGGGTCTCCGCGCGAAGCTTCGCGAGCTTTTCGTTCTTGCCCGCGCGCTCCTTGCTCTCAATGATCTCACTCAGCTCCTTGCGGGCCTCGGTCTGCATTTCCTTGAACTTCTTGACCTGGTCGTCCGTCAGTTTGAGTTCCTTGATCACCTCCGGCTTCGTCAACACTGTGAGGGCGGCGATCTGCATCGTGATCTGGTCGAGCCGCTTGCTCTGCTTTTCATTCAGATTGTCGGCCAGGAACTTGTCGTTCAGCTTCCCGAGCCTCTCGAACGCCGCTTTGCGTGCGGCCTCGCCCATGTCGACTGCTTTCTGGACTGCCTCGGACTGCGCGTGCGTGAAATCCATGATCTTCTTGATCGTTTCGGGCGTAAGCTGCAGCTCCTTCTGGACCGACTTCTGCCGCAACAGGAGCAGCTTGACAGTTGCTCCCTCGGGGACGGCGGGCTCCGCCGGCCGGGCTGTCGCCCCTAAGACGGCCGGGACGAGCAGGACCAGGGCCCATTTCATGAAAGTGCGCATAGCCAAACCTCCTTTGATGACAGCCCGGGCCCCAGCTGCCCGGGCCTACCGATTCAACCAACGCGGCCGACTGGCTGAGGCCGCAGACTTCCCAGAAGAAACTCCCCCACCGACGTCTCCGCGTAGTAGTCGGTGCCGGCCGCCCGAGCGAACAGGTCGGCATCGCCGCCGCCGATGGCGCACGGGGCCAGCCCCATCGCCGTCGCCGTCAGGTACATGGTCTGGTAGATCACCCCCACGTGTTTCAACGTCAGGGCGTAGGCGATCGACTCGTATTTCCACGCGACCCGCGGGAAGCGTGCCGTCAGGATGACGAGCACCTGCAGGGTGTCCTCGGGCGTCGCCGTGGACTCCGCAGCGTCGCGGAGCAGGGCCGCCATTTCCCGGGTACGCCCCTGGAGCCGGATCAGCCGGTGCCCCACAGGGTCATAATAGTAGAGGCCGGGGGCCACGGGAGTGCAGACCTGGAGAGCTGTATACAGCTCCAGCTCGTAGAGACCGCCACCCGCCGGGTACGGACGCGCAGCGAAATCCTGGCGCACCGGGCCACGCGGGGTCGAGACTTCCTCCTCACGGCAGCCGATTACCCGCGCGATCCGGTACAGGAACTCGCCCAACTGCCGGTCGGTTAGAGGATGGGTGGCATCGTACTCGCGGATCGAACGGCGCTGCGCCTGGACCCGGGCCAGGGGCGGGTCGTCGCGCTCCAGACGCTCCAGGTCGGGGCGATACAACTCGTATGCCTGCCCCGCCATGGCAGGTTTCAGGGCGGGAGGCGGGGGCAGCCGGTCCGCCAGGCGGTACGTGGCGCCATAGGCAGCATCGCAGCGCCCCCGGCGGATGCGGGCGTGGAACAGCAAGTCGTGAAACTCCCACGACTGCAGGGCCGGGGACTGGTCCTCGGTGCCCGCCTCCTCGAGCATCCCCGCCCTCAGCAAAAGAGCCAGCACGCCAGCGACGGCATCGACACCCAGCGCGCCGACCCGTTCGGATAGCTCCCCCGCCGTCGCCGGTGCCGCCAGGGCGGCGACTAGGGCTGCGGCCCGGCAATCGTTGAGGATGATGCGAGCGTGGGCCAGGGGCGACTCCAGCACGGCCTCGCTCCCCTCTCGACGCAGATAGGCGAACCGGGACAGGAGATAACGGCGGCCGGCGCTCACCTGGGTGGGTCTTGACACAAAGGAGGACGACACCACCACGAGCGTGGCCAGGCATTTCTCCCCGGCCCGGGCGGTATAGCACAGGAGGCCGCGCTGGGTAAGCCGCTCCAGGTAGTAGTACCAGCGGGCCAGGGCACCGTCGCCGTTGCCCTGGATGAGCTCACACAGCCGATCCTGGTCGAGTCCCGGAGGGTCGAGCTGGCGCAAGGTCTCCAGGATCACGACCGGGACTCGCCGCAAGGACACGCGCGCGCTGGGCCCCTGCACGACGAGTGTCCCCTCGCCGTCGGCTGAGGCCGTCACTCCATCTCGCCACGAGAGTAGCAGGGACGCGGACAAGGTTCTCTCTCCGAGCCGTCACAGGAACATGGGGATCGGGTTCAGCTCGTGCTCTGCGAGCGGCCGGGCGAGCCAGCCCACTTGCACAGGGACGTCGTAAAGTCGGCCGGGGGCCAGCCGCGCCCAGAAATGGCGCAACCCCGGCACAATGACCTTGGCGACCGGCAAGCCGACCTCGGGGCGTGTCTGGTCAAGGACGAGCATCTCCATCCCCGCACGCTCGACCAGCGCCTGGCAGGCACGCACATCGTCGGCCACGTCGTCGGCCCAGGTCTCCGCGAAAGAGGCAGCGCAGCGAGGCCGTCCCTCCGCAGGGAGCAAGTATGGCTGGTTCGCCGTTGTCGCTGTCTTGAGCCAGTGCGCCGTTTCCGGGTCCATGGGCTCTTCCGAGTGTTCGGAAGAAATAATGTAGGACGGGTCTCCAGACCCGTCTGGACGGCCCTCGAGAGCCGTCATACCTCCTCTTTGTTTCCGGTCGCTCTTACCGGCCCCCTTCGCCGGCTGCCCCAGGAGGGGCGAGGACAGCATCTGGTTCATCTCGGTCACGGCCCGCAGGAGGGCGATCTTCGGGTCCAGGTGGGCGCCGAAGCCCGGAACGATCTGCTCCGGCAGGCCGCCTGTGCGCCGCGTGATCGACGCGAACACCGGGATGCCCAGGTCGGTCGTCAGGTCGAGGACCCAGAACTCGCGGCCATGCTCTTGCAAAAAGGCCCGCAGTCGTTCGAGGTAGGGCTCCCCGAAACTGTCCAGGTCAACGCCCGGCCGGCGGACACGGTTGTACCACCACAAGGCGACGCCGTCGCGCTCCACCAGTTCCAGGAAGCCCTGGAGGATCGCCTCTTCCAGGGTGTTGCCGGCCGCGCAGCCGTTGGAGCAGGCGATGCAGTAGGTTCGCTCTTCCGGCTGCGGGTAGTCGTAATAGCAGAACGCCGTGGGCAGGTAGCGCACCTCGCCCCGCGTCAGCGACCAGACGGGCGACCACTCGACTTCCGTCCCCGGGTCGAACGGCACTGGGATGAAGCTGAAGCGGTTGGCGCCGGCATTGCGGGTGTCGCGCTCGTAGTACTGGCGTTCGCTGAAGAGCAGGCAGTCGTTGAGAGGCACGGCGGCGCCGCCCAGATCAGTCTGGCGCGCACGGCAGCGCGGCTCGTCGCCCCGGAAGACGCCGGAATACCGCTCCAGTCCCTCGCACAGCGCGCTGACCCGGGCCTGCTCGTCGCTGGTGCCCTTGCCGGAGTTCATGGTGCGCAGGTCATTGCGCAACTGGCCGAGCGTCCGGGAAAGCCGGGCGCTGTTGCATCCTGCGACGTAAACGTGCAGGACCCCGTCGCCGTCCGGGGCGGCTCGCTCCAAAACGGGCACCGCGCCGGTAATCGGGCTGACCTGGTGGCCGTTCCGTGCCAGCGTTTCCTCCGGCGGGATCACGCGGTGGCCCCCATCACTGGTGTACGTCTTCTTGCGGTGGGTCAGAGCCGGCGGTTGATAGGGTCGGCTCCCCCCGGCGCCGCACGCCGGGCAAAACGGCAGCCGAATGAGGGTGTGGGTTTGCATGCGCCAGGCGGGCACGTCAAGGGTCTGCAGCTTGCCCTCCAGCTCCGGCAGTTCGCCGCGGACGACCCACGAGGCGACCGCGTTGGCGGCCAGCCCCCAGCCGACCTGCAATGTGGCCGGCGTGGTCGCACGGTCTTGCAGGACCGCCCCGCCGTGGCCGTTTCTCCCTTGCAAGTAGGCGGCCACCGGGAAGTTGGCCCGCAGCCGGTGGGCCAGGCATTCCCAGCAGCCCGTTTTCCCGGGACGGAACAGGGGACCGACCCAGATCTGCCGGCCCGCCGGCTTGACCAGGAGCCAGGGCCGCCCCGCCTGCAGCGCGGCCGCGTTACAATCCTGCAACTCGCCACGCAACGCGCTATCGGTCAGTACCACGTCAGGGGGACCCTCGTCGACCAACCGGACGTGAAGGGATTCCAGCAAGTCGCGAAAGGAACCCGCCTCGACTCCGAAAGCCCTGACGCCGACCGGGCGTTCCGCAAGCCGCTCAACCGCAGTGCGCGAGGCAACTTGCTGGGACGACCAGAAAGCGGCCTGGCCGGCGGGAAGTGCGGGTTCCTCCTCGCACAGGTAGTCCTTCCGCTCCAACTGGGTCAGCGCGTAGTAGACCTCGGCCGGAGAGGCCTTGGCTCGAAGTTGCACGCACACGTCGTCTGAAGTCCGCCCATCCAGCCAGGGAACCACCAGCTCGTAAAGCCGGCCTCGGAGCAGGGACTGCCGGCTGTGCGACAACAGGAACACACCCTCGCCGGGCACGACCTCGACGTGGAAATGCGGACGAAACCGCGGACGGTTTAACATGGAACCTGTCCCTTCCCCGGGGCCGACGGGAAATCGATCTTCGATTGCCGGCTCAGATGGAATGGGAATCTCTCCTGCCCGGCAATCGAAGCAGGAACAGTTAGCAACGACAGCGGCAGCCGCAGGCGCCGCAGCGGCCGCAGGCGCCGCAGCCGCAATAGGCCATCGCGTCCCCGACCAGTTCCTCCTCGAACATGTCGGGGGGAGGGCTCGCGGGTAGTATGAAGCGACGCACCGTGGCGGTGTCGTCCACCTTGACCCCGGTGCCCAGCACCACCTCGACCTCCGTACCGGGTGGCACCTCCAGGTCGTGCTCGGCTAGCACCGACCGCGGGTCGGACAGCAGGCGCTTCATGAAGCCCTCGTCACACCACGCCCGGGCGACGACTTGACTCCACACCAGTTCCTCGGAAAGCTGCGTGATCATTTGACTCCACCTCCGGGACGAGCGACATAGAAAATGGGAATCTTCACGGGTCGATCCGTGTGCGTCAGGACCCGCCTCTACCATTCCTGGGACTCATCAGGCCAGTGCCGCGGCCTCGGCCAGTGCCCGCAATGACGCGACAGGCCAGACCGGCACCGCGTCAACCAACTCCCGAAGGCCGGACATCGCTGGCTCGGCACTCGCCGGGTTGTGCACTGGCATGGCCCCCCCTTCCCGGAGGCCAGTCGAGAGGCATCCTGGTGAGGGCGGGGCGTCTTGTAGAGCAGGGTTAATGCTATCCCGGGTGGAGTGGGCCGTCAAGGAATAACGCGATGGAATGGGCCATCAACCGGCGGCGTGATTCTGCCCTACTTTTCGATGTGGGCTGGATGGCCGGGTTGGGGACGCAGGCCCTCTCCTGGTGTGGTTCGTCTTCCCAACAGCGTGTGGCCGCCTGGGCTGATGGCAGCCAACGGTAGACGGCAATTGTAGTAGTCGATGGGTCAGAGTCCTTGCCAATTGAAAATCTTCGAAATTCTTGGTATTCCTGCTTGCATTTCCAGCTCCTATGCCCGACAAACTTTATCCATCCCTGATCCCAAATCTTGAGGAACGCCTATGTCTACTTTATTCCGGAGAAATGGCGGGCGCTCCTTCCACCGCGGTTGGAAATCCTTGAAGACCGCACCCTCTTGTCGGATTGCACTGTGAGTCTCCTCACGGACGCTGGCGATAAGGGAGATCTGCGCTACTGCATCACCCAGGCCGGCGACGGGAATACCATCTCCTTCAAGGTCACGGTCCACGATCAACCTGACCGGGGCGTTGCCCGACCTGACCCACAGCATCAACATCGACGGACCGGGGCCCGGCCTCATGACCGTGCGGCGGGACACCGGCGGCACCTACCGCATTCTCACAGTGACCGGCGGCACGACCGTCCGCATTTCCGGCCTGACCATCGCCGACGGCAGGGTCGCGGCCCTCTTCGCCGCATCTCGAACCAGGGAACGTTAATGCTTGACAACTGCGCAGTCGCCAACAACCGCGCCGACGGCGTCGAGGTCGCCTTCGGCGGCGGAATTTACAACAATGGCTCCCTCACGGTCGAGAACTGCCTGATTACGGGCAACGTCGCTGCGACCTTCGGCGGAGGAGGAGGCGGCGGGATCGCGAACAACGGTAGCCTGACCGACATCAACAGTACGTTCGCCAACAATCAGGGAGGCAGCGGTCACGGTGGCGGCCTCTACAATGAGGCAGGAAGAACGGCGACGGTCACCTCAGGCACCATGAATCCCTTGCCGCTGATATCGGGCAACATTGGAGCAACTCAAACCCCGCCGGCAACCTTTTCGATTCCCCACCTAACCGTACGTTTGCACCTGGCTCAAGATTCCTTGCTCATGGAATTTGCATTTGGATCTCCGGGAGTTGGGGATTGGAAAGAATGACGGCGCAGGCGTGAAAGAAATCGGGCCAATCCATTGGACTGACCCATGCGCCTTGCGACGAACTTGAGGCGGCTTTCTTGGACATTTCAAGGAAGCCGTTCCTGGGGTTTACGAATCCGAGACTATCGGCAAGCCAAAAATTGGTCTCAAGAAGATCTCGGCCCCCGCTGCCCGGGAAAAAAAACGGATCAAATATGGCGGATGTAAGGCGCGAATTCGACTGCTCTATTTAGTGGCATCAACGGGATCGTTTTTTTGAAATGGAGAAAAACCCATGAAGAATCTCGGACAACAAATTGTGAATTTCTTGAAGCGAGAAGATGGACCCACGGCAGTTGAATACGCCCTCATGCTGGCCCTCATCATCGTCGTATGTCTGGTGGCAATAACGTCTTTGGGCACCAACACGAATGCCTCATTTGCCAGTACCAGCAACGCCTTGGCTGGGTCGTAGTTGGCTTCGAGATCCGCTTAAAATCGGACAACCTAAAGGCTTTATTGGGGCGTGGACGTTGTTGTCCGATGGGTGTCCCTGGCGGGTTATGAATCCCGCCAGGGACTTTTTTGACCCGTCTATCAACGGCGGTGATGCCGAAGGTTCAATTTGCCATATCCCATCCGAATCCGCAATCAGCCCTTGGCTGGCTCGGCGGAAGAAAAAAGTGTATAAAACTGGCTCTGGCCGGGCAATAGACGTTAGAGCTCGGATGTGACCGGCCACGGAGGGCAGATATGGCGACGGCGCAAATGGACGCGGTAGTTCGGCATCTTCGCCGGGCCGTGCTGCGGCAGGATGAGGCGGGCAGGACCGATGCGCACCTGCTTGCGGCCTTCATCGAGCAGAAGGACGAAGCGGCCTTTGAAGCCCTTGTCCGTCGCCACGGCCCGATGGTCTTCGGCGTCTGCCGTCGTGTCGTCGGCAACCACCATGATGCCGAAGACGCCTTTCAAGCGACCTTCCTGGTCCTCGCCCGCAAAGCATCGTCCGTCAAGCCGAGGGAGAGGGTCGCCAACTGGCTGCACGGCGTTGCCCTCCGCACCGCCATGAAAGCAAATGCCATGACAGCGAAACGGCGGGGGCGGGAAAAGCAGGTGACAGAGATGCCCGAACCCGAAGTAAGCCAGCAAGACCGGTGGCGTGATCTGCAACTCCTGATCGACCAAGAACTGAACGGCCTGCCGGAAAACTATCGGCTCCCGATCCTGCTTTGTGATCTGGAGGGTAAGGCAATCAAGGAGGCGACCCAGCAACTCGGCTGGCGGCAAGGGACGCTGGCCGGTCGGCTCGCCAGAGGCCGGAAGTTGCTGGCGAAGCGGCTGGCCAACCGAGGGGTCGTGTTGTCGGCTGGTTCGCTCGCGGCGGTCGTCTCCCAGAATGCGGCGTCGGCGGACGTGCCGGCCTCGCTGGTGCGTTCCACGGTGAAGGCCGCCACCATGATGGCGGCGGGAAAGGCGGCGGTCGCCGGGGTGGTCCCGGCCAAGGTCGCCATTCTCATGGAAGGAGTGATGAAGAGCATGCTGCTGACCAGACTGAGCGATGCGGCGACGGGCCTGCTGGTGCTGGGTGTGGTGATATTCGGAGGCGGGCTGTACACGCACTGCACGGCGGCAGGGCAACAGCAGGACAGCGACAAACCAGCCATTGGCCAATTGGCCCCGCCGCAGCGGGACGCCGGGACCGTGGCCGAAGCCGGGGGAAAGCCGGACGTCCCCAAGACGGACCTGGATCGGCTTCAAGGAGTTTGGGCCGTCGTCTCGATAGAACAGGGCGGCAAGCCCGCCGAGCTGGAAAAGGCCGTCTTTATGGTCGATGGCAAGAGGGCGTGCTGGCAAACCCGCCAGGACGAAATGCAGGGTGGTTTGTATTTGGACCCGACCAGCAAGCCCAAGACTTACGATTTCGTGATGAGCACAAGAACGATTGAGGGTATCTACTCGCTGGACGGCAACACCCTGCGGCTGCGCTATGACCTGGGAACCGAGGCGAAGCGGCCGGTCGCCTTCACCACGGAAAAGGGCAGTCAGCAAGTCCTCTTCGTGCTGAAGCGAACCCACGGACCAGAGGTCTTCCCCTACCGATTGCTCGATGGTACAAGGGCATTTCCTCCGGTCATCGAAAGGGCAAACACGACGCCACCCCCGCAGATTGCTCCAACCCCGAAGGACAGTAGGCTCAATGCCTACGGGGCCGCCCAGCAGCCGAAGGCGGGCAAGGACAAGTCCGACCAGGAGAAGATGCAAGGCAAGTGGAAGGTGCAGTCGATGGAGTTTGACGGGAAGTTAATCTACGACAAAAGCAAAGTACATGACGTGGTGATCTCCGGCGACAAAATGATTACCTCTTGGGGAGATAAGCAGGAAACGACTCCCTTCAAGATCGACTCAACCAAGAACCCGAAACAAATCGACGTTACCTTTCCTCTTGATGGAGGACGAGAGGTCGTCCTACCGGGTATCTACGCCCTCGAAAGCGACACGCTCAAAATCTGCTTGGCCCTAAAGATGAAGGCTCGCCCCACGAGGTTCGCAAGCGACAAGGGCGACCGATGGTTGCTGTATGTGTATGAGCGGACGCCTCGTGACAAGGAAACGAACGACAACCGGACGGTGACGGACGTGTCCACGCCTCCAGAGGTTCGTCCTCCCAAAGCCGCCGACCCGCGAGAATACGTCATCAGGTCGAGGCTGCTGGAAGTGGGTGTAGACGGGCCAAAGGAGGTTCTTGGACTTCCAAAGGTGACTATCGATGAAGGGCAACCTATTCCCATACACATCCTCGACGGCCCGCAGAACTTGCTGGCGAAAGTCGTAGACGATGAGAAAATCAAGATCGGGACATTCCTCGACGTGCGGGTGAAACGCTTGGGAGGAAACAAAGTTCGCCTGTTCTGTTCGTTTCAGCGGAATGAAGCCGAGAAGTCCAGTGTCAGCGAAATCCGTGTTGTTGGCAGCAGCGTGCAGGCCATCCAAGACGTAGTACTTCACAAGCCCGTCAAGATGGTATTCCAGAAGGACGCCAACGGATCACCACAGCGTTGGGTCGAAATCACAGTTGACGAGATCCCGGTGGACGAGCAGACGATTCCTCCTCCCGCCGCGGGCGGGCCGCAGCAGAAGGGCAACAAGAAGTAGCTGAAAAAAACGACTGGCAACTGAGGAATTCGCCAAGTCATCGTTGGGCGCGCTTCGAAAGTTGCACTTGGTGCTGGATAACCCACTCCTACAGTCTAGATAAGACGTGGGACGAACTGCACTGGTTCCTCGAGCCGGCCGCGGGGAAAATCTGCAAGGTCATCGGCATCGAGGCCACCGGTACCCGGCTCCTCGGCGACAACCGGTGGGGTGTGAACGTCGACTCCCCAGCTCAACAGAAATAGGGAAATCTCAGAGTTCGTGTTAACTGCTGTGTCGAAGTTTCGAGTCCCTTTCGGGGAGCTAGTTGATATGGAGCGAATTTCTGCGACAATGGAGTTAACAAAAAGCTTATTGCTATACTTGCGGAGATCAGAACACAAATTGTGCTGTGTAACGGTTGTTCCGCATGAGGTCACATGCATGATTTACTCCCGTCACTTCTCCTTGTTTTTCACCGCCCGGGCTGATAGATCTGTTCCGGTGAAGAAAGCCTCTGATCACCATCGATCTGCGTTCACTTTGATCGAGCTCCTGGTCGTGATCGCGATCATTGGAGTGTTGATCGCGCTGCTGCTCCCTGCCGTGCAGAAGGTGCGCGAAGCTGCCAACCGCATGAAGTGTCAGAACAACCTGAAGCAGATCGGACTCGCCCTGCATAATTATCACGAGGTGCGCGGCCAGTTGCCCGACGGAATGCAGGTCGATCCGGATCGGCACTGCGCCGCCGATTGCCGCGGTAACAGTATGTGGGTGGTGATTCTGCCGTATCTCGAACAGGATAACGTCGAAAGACAGTATCGTTATAATCTGGGTTGGTCTGCGGGCCAACCCAGTTGGATGTTTGATATGGTTCAGCCCTTGTACGCCTGTCCGAGCGACGGGCGCTGGTCGCAGTTCCCCAATCGGCGCGATTATTTCGGCATCGCCGGCGGCCATACACGGGAAAGCCACGGCTGGCGCGGCGATGTTTTCCGGGATGGACTGTTCGGCATCAACTTGCACCGGCGGCTCACGGATGTCACGGACGGCACGTCCAGCACGCTGGCCGTGGGCGAGTCGCTTCACGCGCAGCGCTGGGGCGCCGGCCCGGGCTACGGGGACCCGAATGTCGGTGGACCGGTCCTTTGGCTGTGGGGATCGGCCTGCATGCAGCCGCGGTGCATTATCACCGACGCCTCTTACGGTCGCGACCTCCGGAACACCAAGTTCCCGATCAACTCGATCATCCCGCTCTTGCCGGACAACGAAAACGACAGCCCCTTCGGCAGCCAGCACACCGGCGGCGCCAACTTCTTGTTTACCGACGGACACGTGGCCTTCTTGCCCCAGGCTACGCCATTGAACATTTTCCAGGCGCTCGCGTCCATCGCGGGCGGCGAAGCCATCGATAGCTCGAGCTATTAAAAGGAGGCGGTGATGATGTGTCGATCTTGCCGCTTGCTGGCGGGCTGTTTCGTGGCAATGGTGCTGATCGGTTGCAGCGGAGACCCGCGTCTCGGCAAAGTATTCGGGCGGGTTACCGTCGGGGGGAAGCCCGTGACCGGCGGGACGATCATGTTTCATCCCGACGCCGGCCCGACAGCCGTAGGCCCCATTGGGCGCGACGGCGCATATACGTTGACGACCCTCAAGGCTAACGATGGGGCGCTGGTCGGGTCACACCGCGTGACCATCCATGCCACGGCCGTCGGCGAAGGCTCCATGGTCGATCCGAAGAGTTTCGACGAAGAAATCCAGAAGTCGCGAAGGGGTGCCAAAATACTGGTGGCTGGGAAGGTGACCTGGATCGTACCGGAAAAGTACTCCCGGACGCAGACGTCGAACTTGACGGCTACCGTTGGCAACCGGTCGAACGAGATCAACTTCGACCTCCCGCCCGCGGAATGACGTCCCGGGTAAAGCACGCGTCACCAGCTGCCGGTTCCGTCACTACTCATGCCACGTCCGAAAAGGACAACTCCGGAGCAGATAGATTGCCGACGGGACAATGGCAGCTTGTGCCTCTTGCTTCCTGGGCTGGTTATGCGATAATCGCACTGATAAACCACCCCTCATTATCCGATGACGATTTCCCAAAATCGGCACCAGACGCCACCGTGGACGGCACCGAGAGCGCCCGCCCGGACTCGGACAGCAGTGTCCGCCGTGTGCGCTGTCTAGTTGATATGGAGCGAAATGTCTCGACAGCGGACTTGACGATCACGGCCCACTACCCACTGTGAGCACGCGTTGTTGGCCGACACTCAAGTGGCGAAACAAAGACTGGAAGCCGTCCTCCAGAACATCATTGGACGTTGACGCTAACGGCGGTTGGGCTTCTCGCGACGTGCTCTTCAGCGCATGGCGCAAGTCTCAGAGCTGTTGCTAATGCTTCTCACGGATCGCGCGCCAGCGTGTACGAAAAGGCCCCGAGCAAATCCCCCCGTTCCCCGCCGTGGCACGAGAGGCACTGCCGCACGCTGCGGAGCACTCCGACCATGCGCACTGCGGTTGCCGTTTTCTCCATGACCAGGTCCTCCCCGCTCCGCAGTGCTTCCATTCCCTTGTTTTCCAACTCGTCCAGCGGCCGAGTCGGGGCGCTGCGCAGTTCATCCATCCGCGGTAAATGGTCGGTAATGTAGGCCACGGGCTCATCGTGGAGAAGGAGGCTGATCAGGTCAATCGTCTGCACGGTCCAGCGCTCGGCAGGCCCGGGTGCTCGACTCATTTGGTGCGCTTGAAAGCCGGCCACATGGCGACGGTCCCTGAAGTAGCCGAAACCTCGAGGATGAACGAAATCCAGAAAGCTTTCTTCATGCAGTTGGGACAAATCGCCGGGTGGGACAACACTCAAATCCGGCTGCCACTCACCCGGCGATCGGATCAGCAATCCTCTCGATCCGGGTTGCGGAAGCGGATCGTCCGGCCGCAAATCAACCGTCATCATCGGCTCAGAAGGATACATCATCCGTGTGACGCCGAAACCAGGGCTGTTGATGAACAGATTGACCGCGTGTTCATGCAATTGTTGGAGCTGAACCATTCGGATGGATCGCACATCGGCGATTTTGTCCTCCAGGGAGCGCCAGGGATTGCCGGCCAGGCGCTGAGGTTGCGCCCGGTTGGAAAGCCCTGAATGCGGCAACCTATCCTCCATCGATTCGTAAGGGAAGCGCTCGCGCAGTCTAGTGTACTTCGCTTCTCTTTCCAGGACCGACCAGCCCACGATTCCGCATACAACCATGCAGGCAAGGCCGGAAAGCCAAGTGAAAAACCGGGGCGTTCGTCGCGTGCAGCGGCAAGCGATGGCGGCGAGCGTGAGTAGAATTCCCAGCAATGCCACTGCCGGATAGATGGACATCAGGAAGAACGCTGGACCAAACGCGAGCGCTAGGCTGCTGACAAAGATGATCCGGATCGGATAACGCGAGTGGTGCATCGCCTGGTTTGCAACTACCACCAAGACCGCGGAAAGGAACATGGCTATGACGAGCATGGCAAACCCTCCGAGGAGACTGAAAAACCCGGAGCATCGGCCGTCTGATGGGTAGCTTCCCTCATTGGAACAGAGGATGGGAACGCCGTCAAGGGATCGCTGGCATCGCTGGATGCACAGCATCTTTACAGTGTGCCTTCCAAGCAATTTGTCATAAACTATCCCGGCCCCCTCCCAACGCCTTTTCCGGCAACGAATCCATTGAGGTCCAGATGAGACGATTCCTGTTGACCCTCGCCATCACAACGATGATCAGTGTCGCCGAGTGCCGTGCGCAGGCCCCCGGCAACAAGCCCAAAAGTCCCGATTACGCACTAGAAATTGGGGAAAGCAAGCGGGTCGCTGCCGTTTTGACATACAATGTGTCCTGCCCTCAGTTGTCGGCCACTCGATGGATTATCTTCGCAGCTGTCGCGCCGGAACTGCCCGGACAGGAGAAGGCGACGACAGTCCTGTCGCCCGACGGCATCGCGGTCACGGAAAAGAGCCTGCTGCGCCGCAAGCTGCTCATGGCGCGCGTCCCGATCACGAACACCGATCTGCTGACTGCCGTGCCGATCCAGGTGAGTTACGAGGCGACGCTACGTTCCCGCAGGTTGAACGCCTTGCCGCCAGATGCGAAGCCGATGAATCCCCCGATTTTGTCCCCGGAGGATCGGAAATTCTACCTCGCCGAACACGGGCAAATCGATTTCAGGCAGGCCGCCTTCAAGAAGTGGCTCCAAGGGGAAAAGCTTGTCCGCAGTTCCGATCAAGACGACCTTGAGTTCGCCCGACGCGCCTTCCTGAGAATCCGATCCCAGATGACTTATGAATACAATGCGCACATGGACCGCCGCGCTTCGGCTGTCTGCAACAAGGGCAAGTCCGACTGTGGAGGACTGTCGGTCCTGTTCGTGTCCGTCATGCGCGCAAACGGGATCCCCGCTCGGACGCTGTACGGCAGATGGGCCGAGTCGGCCAAGCCGGACGAAATGCTTGGCGACGAGCCGTATTACCAGACTCACGTGAAGGCGGAGTTTTTCGCTGAGGGGATCGGTTGGATTCCGATCGACATGTCGTTGGCGGTTAAGGACGACAAGTCGGAGGAGGGGTTGGCCTTTTTCGGCGTGGACAAAGCAGACTTCATCACGTTCCACGTCGATCCGGACATGTCGCTCGATACGGGGTTGTTTGGCGTCGAACCCGTTGATAACGTTCAGCGTCCCGCGTGGTGGGCCGCCGGGAGAGGGTCTCCCAATCCGTTTAGAGCCGCTGAAAAGTGGACGGTCAAAGTCCTGAAGTGATAAATTCTCATTTTGCTCACGTTGGCAAACGCTTCAAAGGCATCCGCTATGGTTTTAAATAACGGCTTGGCTTGACGGTTCGAAATTTCAGCAATCATTTTTTGGGCCAATTGATCGTCATGCATTGGTTTTGACTACTTTGTCGAAGTGGCCGGCCAACTGGGGTCCGCCATGAAACGATAAGGAACGGGCCCGAGTGGACCGGCCAAAGGATCATAAATCGTTCGCTACTTTTCCGAGAGTCCTTCCCTCGCCGTTAGTAGCTTATCCGCAATTTTATAAGCAAGTTTTGCCGCTTTTTCCTGATCCCGATCACGTGTAAGAGTTCCCAAACAGGATTCGGTGGATGCCAAGATGCCGGAAATTGCCTGCCCCGCAAACCAATCCCGTAAGTCCATATTTTCGAATTTCACTTAAGTTTCCCCCTTCCATCACGTTTTGTCGAGATAGTTCGCTTACTTTTTGTATCCGCTAATCATAAGATCGATAGTCCTTTTCTCAGCCGTTCCTTTGTCACCTGAATCATGAACCAGAGACTTTGGCCCTAGGTGGAACTCCGAACCAATCTTTTTCCCCAAGATTTTTGTTGACAACCGCGCCTTATCTGATCAAACTACGCAAATCCAATACTCTGACTTGAATCACTGGTACAAAAGGAGATGCATCATGAAAAGGCTTCGAAATCAGCCCCCGACCGTAATCCTTATTGTCTTCGCAGTGTTACTGTTGCTGTGGGGCGCCGGGCCGGCAGCGGCCCAATTGGATATTGGTTTCGAACCCCCGGACTACCAGGGCTCGGCCGATGGGGTAATTTTGACCGGCCAAGAAGGCTGGTACATTCCAGCCGCGGGAGGGAATCCTTTCTTCGTCTTTACCTATGATGGCAACGCCTTGCAATTGCCGGATAACCCCTTCGGGGAAACTCAGTTTATCGGCAGCCAAAATTTGGGAGATGGACGTAATTCCCGCGCCCAGTTTGATTTCGATTGGAGCCAGGCTTCAGTTTGGACGGTATCGTACGACCTGTGCGGCCGATGGGCTGGCACGGGTGCGCCGCAGAATAACCTCGGCAGCTTTTCCCTCCAGGATTCAAACGTTGCACGTTCTTTTATTGCCCTCAACGTGTGGACTACCATCACCGGCGATTCTTGGAGAGCACTTTATCAGGTTTACAACGCCTCGGGAACGGAGCAAATAGCATTTCTTCCCGGTCCGGAGTGGGATAATCTCGACGTGAACCATTGGTATAACCAAAGTACGACATTTGATCTCGATCAAAATCTAGTTCTTTCCGTTTCCATTACCGATCTGGAAACTGGAGATAGCGCAACCGTTAATCCTGAAGGGTGGTATTTACAGGGCGGCTCAGAACCTGGAACTTGGCGAGTGCCCACGGCCCTCCGCTTCTTCGTGGGAGGCCCCACGAATGTCCGCGGCAACATCATGGGTTTCGACAATCTGGTGATTTCCCCCGCCGGCGATTCTCCCATTCGCGGTCCGCGAACGAAATCGGTCCGTGTTCCGACGGATTGGTCTCTCACCATGGATTAGAACCGGCATCAGGGGATATTACTCACCATTGGTTTTTGTTTCGGCGGAATAGCCCGCCGGACTGTCCGGCAGGTGATTCTTTCAGTTAGTGGAGGACTTCATCCATGAACCGATTTCTCTCTGGCTTCACGGCTTTCGGCCTGCTCGTCGCCCTCACGGGGCCGGCTAGGTCCCAGTACACCTTCACCCCGCTCGACGTGCCCGGCGCGATCTTTACCGCTGCCTCTGGCATCAACGACGCCGGACAGATCGTGGGAGAGTACTTCGATGATGTCGCATCCCACGGCTTCCTGCTGGACGTAGATGGCAGCTATACCCCGCTCGACGTGCCCGGCGCGACCCTGACCATTGCTAATGGGATCAGCAACTCGGGCCAGATCGTGGGATATTACAGCGCCGGCGGCAGGTCCCATGGCTTCCTGCGGGACACGGATGGCACTTACACCACTTTCGACGTGACTTACGTGCGCGACACCTTTCCCGAAGGGATCAACAACGACGGTCAGATCGTGGGAACGATTGGGGACTATATCGGCGTGAGCCATAGCTTTCTGCGGGACGTGGATGGCAGTTACACCACAGCGTTCGGGCCGCCCGGGGAGACGTCCACCGATCCCTCCGGCATCAACGACCGCGGCCAGATCGTCGGAGTTTACAACGCCGGCGGCAGGGCCCATGGCTTCCTGCGGGACTTGGACGGCAGCTACACCACGCTCGAGGGTTATCGACCTTTAGGCATCAACGACGCCGGCCAGATTGTGGGATATTACGCGGACGCCGACGGGGTGCACGGCTTCCTGCGGGACGTGGATGGCAGCTATACCCCGCTCGACGTGCCCGAGGCGCAGGGGACAATTGCTTATGGGATCAACGGCGCCGGCCAAATCGTGGGGTATTACGGGGATGCCGACGGGAATGTGCACGGCTTCCTCGCCACCCCGCCCTGACATCCAACCCGCGGGCGCTTCGAGCCAGACAGCTGAAAACAAAGTCCATTGCCCGGACTTTGTTGAGGGACTTGCATTGCGATTTCCACGACCAAGGCTCTCAATGATTTCCTCACCGCGTTCTAGAATGCATTAACCAAAACCACGATGATCCGACTAATGACCAATTACGATTGACCAATGACCAACCGAGGGACCCATGCGACTGAAAGTCGTTTTCGAACCTTCCGATGAAGGCGGTTACACGGTTCACGTGCCGGCACTCCCCGGTTGCATTTCCGAAGGGGATACCTTGGAAGAGGCACGCGAGAACATTCGGGAAGCAATCGAACTCTACCTCGAACCGGAGGACGTGTTGGTCCCGCAAGGCGGATTCGTAGAGGAGATTCCTGTCTAGTGCCGCTTTGGAGCTGAAAACTTTCGAGTTTTGGCCCCACGGGGCTTGTCCCGGTGGATCCCGGGTCCGTACCAAGAAACCGTGCCTGATGTAAGAAGCCGCCCCCGCCCCGCATGCCGGGGTGGAGCGAAGGTTCAGGCAAAGCGGCAGAACCTCCATTCCACCTCGCCAATGCGAACAAAAGCCATCATTTCCTGACTTTTCATGCTTGCATTTTGCCCTCCCATGCCCGATAATCTTGACCATCCCTAATTTTCGATCACCTATTTATTGAGGAAACCCCATGTTGGTTCCATCCCGGAAACATCGTAAGTCGCTAGCTCTTTTCCGGCCCCGGCTGGAAATCCTCGAAGCCCGTACCCTTCTGTCGGTTTGCACCGTGGACCGGCTGACCGATAACAACCCCGCTGGCGGTGGCGAGGGCAGCAATGGCATGGGCGATCTCCACTATTGCATCGCCCGCGCCGCTGATGGGGATAGCATTTCCTTCAAGCTCGCGGGCACGATCAACCTGACCGGGGCGTTGCCCGACCTCACCCGCAACATCACTATCGATGGACCGGGAGCCGACCGGCTGACCGTACAGCGATCCTATGGAATTAATTACTACGGCATCTTTACTGTCGCCACCGGTGTAACAGCCAGCATCACCGGGTTGACTATCACAAATGGCAATGGTGTTGGCGGTGGCATTACAAACAACGGGAATCTGACGGTCACCAACAGCACAATTTCTGAAAACTACGGAATTGCCGGAGGCATCGTCAATAATGCAGTCCTTTCGGTCGACAACTGCGTCATTTCGGGAAATCATACAAATTCGATGTATTACGGTGGCGGTGGAATCTATAACGGCGGCACAATGACCCTGAGCAACAGCACCGTCTCCGCAAATACCGCAAATTCAGGGTCAGCATACGGCGGCGGCATCTATCAGAGAAACGGCACACTAACCATCGCAGACTCCATTATTGCTAATAACACCACCACCGGCTTCGGCGGGGGTATCTTCCTATCAAACAGTTACAGTGGGAATGTTATCGTAAGTAACAGCACAATCAGCGGGAATACTGCGAATGGCTCCTCTAGCTCCTCGGGCGGTGGCATCTACATCGGCAGTACCAGCACAATCACTGTCAACAACACTACGATCACTGGCAATTATTCAACCTACCTTGGCGGGGGAATCTACAATGACGGCACGCTGAACGTGAACAACAGCACCATCTCAGAAAACCGTAGCGTTGCACTCGGCGGAGGCATTTACAATGAATATACGGCAACCGCGACGGTCAACAACAGCACCATCGCCGGTAACTCATACAGCGGCATCATGAACGATGCTGGAATACTTACCATCAATAACAGCACCATCGCCAACAACACCGGCAGCGGTATTTACATTTACGGAGTCCGACCAATAACCACGCGGAACACGATCATCGCCGGGAATTCCGGTTCCGATGTCTCCGGAGATCTCGGCTCGCACGGCCACAATCTTATCGGCGACACTCGCGGCGAGACCGGCACGCTCGATCCGACGGACCTGCGTAACGTCAATCCCCGCCTCGGCCCCTTGCAAAACAACGGCGGCCCCACCCAAACCATGGCCCTCCTACCCGGTAGCCCCGCCGTCGATGCCGGCGACAACACAGACGCCCCCGACTTCGACCAGCGCGGCGAAGGCTTTCCCCGCATCGTCGGCGGCACCATCGACATCGGCGCCTTCGAAGCCCAGATTGGCGCTGCCACTACTTTCCGAGTCGATGCCCCGCCAACCGTCCCCGCAGGCATGCCCTTCGATATCACCGTCGCCGCTCTCGATGCGTACAACCATGTTGCCGGCGGCTATGCCGGCACCGTGAAGATTACCACCAGCGATCCCGGCGAGGGCATCTTTCTGCCTCCTGATTACACTTTCACCGCCAACGACGGCGGCATCCACACCTTCCCCAATGGCGTCACCCTGGTGACGCCGGGCGATCAGACCGTAACGGCCACAGACACGAAAGATGACTCCATCACCGGCAATGCCACCGTCACCGTTACCGACGGCGGCGCCCCGCGGATGGGGTCAGGACATCGTCAGACACCGATCCTGGAGCAGTCCGTGTTCAGCAATAATGATTACTTCAACTGGACCGGCTCCATCTTCCAAACGTCCGTTCGACGCAAGCCACCGCCAGATTGGCAGGATTTCTTTTTCAGCGACCACGGATTGGAATTCTGATTACGTCTCATCGTCCGAAAAATATGTCGCAAGAAAACTGACTTCGGTTGCCATATCTAAGTTCAAACCCGCGACAGGGATCGGGAATATGTCGCACCGAGCTCAATATGTCGCATGGTTTTTCAATACGTTCACGGGTGCCGGGGGGGTGTGGGCGCAACGTATTTTTCGAAAGCAACATTGCTACAATTCATGGAAGAGGTAGCTCATGGACACAATCTGGTCCGCTCTGGTCCTCGACGACGACCCCGGCGTTCGCCAGTCCCTGCGCCTGTGCCTGGAATCCGACAACGCCCGCGTTCTGGGCGTCGGCACGGCTGCCGGGGCACTGGATGCCCTGGAGCGGAACCGCTTCGATGTCGTCTTCCTCGACCTCTGGCTGCAAGCCGAATCGGGTCTGGCCATCTTGCAGGAGATCCTTCGCCGCCAGCCCGGCGTGGCGGTGATCGTCATCACAGCCTTTGCCACCTTTGAATCGGCCGTGGAAGCGATGAAAAAGGGAGCGGTCGACTACCTCCCCAAGCCGTTCACTCCCGAGCAAGTGCGGGCTGCCGCCAGGCGCATCGTGACGGCCAACGTCCTCAAACGGCAGCTCAGCGAACTGCAAGACCGACTCGAGGAAAGCGAGGGCGAGATCACCTTCGAGACGCGCTCCCCCTCCTTCTCCGCCTTCCTGCAAAACGCCGCCCGCGCTGCCGCCTCCGATGCGGTCCTCTTGCTCCGCGGCGAGAGCGGCACCGGCAAAACCGTCTTCGCGCGCTGGATCCGCAAGCAGAGCCGCCGGGCCGACGGCCCCTTCGTCACCGTCCACTGCCCCATGCTCTCCAGCGAGCTCATGAGCAGCACCCTGTTCGGCCACAAAAAAGGGGCGTTTACCGGCGCGGTGGCCGATAGCGTCGGCAAGGTCGAAGAGGCCGCAGGCGGCACCTTGTTCCTGGATGAAGTCGCCGACCTGTCTCCCGACGCGCAGGCGCGGCTGCTCCGCTTCCTCCACGACCGCACCTATGATCGCCTGGGCGAGGCGAAAGAACGCAAGGCCGATGTCCGCCTGATCGCCGCCACCAATCGCGCTCTCGAAGAGGAGGTCGCCGCCGGCCGGTTCCGGGAAGACTTGTTCTTTCGCGTGAATGTGATTACCCTGACGCTGCCGCCCCTGCGCGACCGGCGGGAAGACTTGATGCCGCTCGCCCGGCACTACTTGCGTTTCTTCGAGCGCCGACAAGGCCGGAACAACCTATCTTTCTCGCCGGAATGCGAACAGGTCCTCGCCTCCTTTTCGTGGCCGGGCAACCTGCGCCAGCTTCGCAACGCGGTCGAGCGGGCGGTGATCCTGTCGCCTGGAAACGTGATCGAGCTTGGCGACTTCGGGCTTTCTGGCGACGCCGTCGCGGCGGCAATAGAATTTCCACCCGCAGTGAGCGGTGCGCGTACGAGGATCAATCTCGGCGATGATGTATCGCTCGAAGAGATGGAACGGGAACACATTGCCCAGGTTGTCGCCCGGGCCCCATCATTTGAGGCCGCCGCCCGCATTTTGGGTATCGATGTGACCACGCTTCAGCGCAAGCGCAAACGTTACGGCCTGGCATGATGCCTTGGAAGGGGAAAGTTCCCATGCGATTCCGGAGTTTGCAAACACGTTTTCTTCTGGCCGGCTGTCTCGTCGTCCTGATCACGGTCGCCGGCGGCGTATGGAGCGTCATCATGTTCGCCCGCCTCAGCACCGTCGTCGGCGAGACGCTCCGCGAGACTCAGGAAACCATCGACCTTACGGCGACGCTCGCGGACACGCTGGAGCGCGAAGACGACGCGCTGCTCCAGGCATTGAACGGCAAAGTGAGAAACGCCCGGAGCGAAGTCGCCCAGCGCCGAGAAGATTTCGATGCCGCACATTCTCGCCTGTTGAGCCGTTTGAGCGATCCGGAGGCCCGGGAAGCCGCCCGCGACCTCCGCGCCCACGCGGATGCCTATCGCAGCCTCGGAAATGATTTACTGAAAGACCCCGGACACCCGGGCGCCAACCAACTCTACCAGCAACAGGTGAACCCCGCCCTGCGCAAGGCAGTCGAGGACTGCAGTCGCATCCGCAAACGGAATTCCGCTTTGATGCAGGAGGTCGGTGTCCAGGCCCGCGACGAAACCAGGCGGGCCATGGGCATCGTCGCCGGCATTGCCCTGGTTGCCCTGGGCCTCTCCACTCTGGTGATGGTCCGGCTGGGCCAGGGTATCTTGCGGCCGGTTCATGAACTGACTCGTTCGGTGGATGCCATCCGCCGCGACGATTTCAAATGCCGGGTCCAGGTCGATTCGGAAGACGAGCTGGGCCAGCTTGCCCAGGGTTTCAATCGCATGGCCGAAACCTTGGGCGATTATCGCGAATCGAGCCTCGGCGAGCTGCTACTTGCCAAGGCGACGCAGGAGGCAACCCTGGCGGCCCTCCCCGATGCCGTTATTGTGGTCGATCCGGATGGCCAGATCGTCTCCAAGAACCCCCTGGGGGAACAATTCCTGCAGACGATCGGCGGCAAGGAGGCGCACCGCGTCGAGGATTTGCACCTGCCGGCTGTTGTGCTGCGCGAGGTGAAAGATACCCTCCACGACGGGCGGGCTCGCGCCGCCAGGCAGGACCTGACTCAGGCCTTATCAGTTTCCCTCGATGGCCGGCAGCACAAGATGCTGGCCGCCGTCGTTCCCATTCCCGAATTTCTCCCAAGGCGCGCGGGCGCGGCGATCGTACTCGCCGATGTGACCGAGTTCGCGCGGCTCGATGAGCTGCGTGCCGAGGTAATCGCGGTCGCCTCCCATGAGCTGAAAACGCCGCTGACCTCCCTCCAGATGAATCTCCTGCTTCTCCGCGAGACGGCCGACAATCTAACGGCCCGGCAACGCGAAATTCTCAATGGCGCGGTCGCCGGCGGCGAGGAACTTGCCGCCACCATCGACGAGCTGCTCGATTTGACACGCATTGAGGCAGGCGAGCTGCAACTTGCAAAGGAACGTGTCGAGCTCGACACGCTCGTCGAACAGGTTGCAAGTACGCTCCGCCCCCGCTACCAGGATGCCGAGGTTTCGTTACGGGTTATCAAAGATACTCCGGTCTCGGTTGTCCAGGGTGATCCAGCGCGGCTGAAAATCGTCTTCATGAACTTGCTCACCAATGCGCTCAAATACACGCCGCGGGGCGGTGAAGTTTCGGTCCGCCTTGCGTCCCGGCAAATTGCCGGGACCGGCGGCCCGCCGAGGCTGTATATTACCGTGACGGACACCGGGACGGGCATTCCCCCCGAGCTGCGCGAGCGCGTTTTCACGAAGTTTTTCCGCGTGGAGGACCAGCGCCCCGATGGACCTAAGGGTGTTCGCGGCACGGGGATAGGTCTCTACCTCTGCCGCGAAATCATCGAGGCGCATGGCGGCGCCATTTCCTGCGAGCCTGGCGACAACAACCGCGGCACACGGTTCGCAATCACCTTAAATTAGCCGTTCCTTGTAAATTCGCTGTAGCTGAATTGGCCAGAATACAGGAGCACGAACATGCCTACCTCACCGACGAAACTCTCAAGCCCCGTCCGTTATGTTATCTTCGGGCTATTGATCGTGGTTGCCGGCGTGTTGGTGACGGCCGGCGCGGTCTACGCGCCGCAGGGGTTGTCCGCGCTTACCCATAAGGGCGCGGACAAGCATCAAGCCGGCAAGCCGCGCCTGGCCGTGGAGTTGGTGGAAGATATGCCGCACACGCTCTTCGTCCCCGAGCGCGTGCGCGCAGCCCTCGGCATCCAGGAAAGTGAAATAGCGGAGGCCCCGAAACAGGCGCGGGCGCTCGTCATGCCCGGGTCCACCGCCCTCGATCCGGCCCGCGTCATGCGCGTCCGCACGCGCTTCAACGCCGCGGTTGTCGATATTACGCAGGTGGTCGACACCGAGCGCCGGACTGCTACCGGGGCGACGGCCTTCCGCGAAATCCGCCCCGGCGACCAGGTCAAAAAAGGCGATGTCCTCGCCGTCGTCTGGAGTATCGACGTCGGTGGGCGCAAGAGCGATTTGGTAGATGCCTTGGTGCAGCTTCGTCTCGATGAAAAACGGCTCAAGGCACGCGAGGCCCTTTTCCAGCAGGGCAGCTTGCCGGAAGACACGTTGAACCAGACCCGCCGCGACGTCGTCAGCGACCGCAACGCCAAAGAACGCGCCGAACGGACTCTGCGCACCTGGAACATTCCCGAACGCGAAATCCAGGCCGTCTACGACGAAGCCGAGCTCGCCTCCCAGCGCCAGGGCAAGCGCGACCCGGAAAAGGAACGCCTTTGGGCCCGTTCCGAACTGATCGCTCCCCGTGATGGAACGATCGTGGAACGCAACGTCAGCGCCGGTGAGTATGTCGCCGACAACACCATAAACCTCTTCACCATCGCCGAAGTCGATCGCATTCTGGTGCTTGCCAATCCGCCCGAGGATCAGCTGCCTTCGCTCCTGGCGCTAAAACCCGATCAAATGCGCTGGACCCTCCAGACCGTCGGCGCCTCTCTGCCCATCGAAGGCCCGATCGAGGAGATCGGCTACATTCTCGACGCCAACCAGCACACCGCCGTGGTCAAGGGCTACATCGATAACCCGGACGGCAAGCTCCGGGCAGGCCAGTTCGTTTCGGCCACGGTCAATCTGCCGCCGCCGCTTAACATGGTGGAAGTGCCCCTGACGGCCCTCGCCGAGGACGGCAAGCAAAGCTTCGTCTTCGTCCAGCCCGATCCCTCCCAGCCGCGCTACACCATGCGCCGGGTTCAGGTCACCCATCGCTTCGAGAAGACGGCGTTCGTCCGCAGCCAGCTTGCGCCGAGCGAAGAGAAACTGACTTCCCAGGAACAATCGCTGGGCTTCCAGCCTCGCCAGCCCCTCAAGCCCGGCGAACGATTTATCACCTCGGGCGTCCTGGAATTGCGCGCGGCACTTGAGGACAAGGAGTCCAAGGCCGAAAAACCTCGGTAAATGACCCTGCACGATTCGGCTGTAGGTTAGGTTTCCAACCTGACCGGACAGGTTAAAAGACCCCGTCACCTCGGGAGATTTCTCTCATGGTTCGCGCCATCATTCACTGGGCCGTCAATAACCCGCTGGTCGTGCTCCTGGTAACCATGGGCTGGATCATCATCGGCGTCTATTCGTTCCTAAACGTGAACGTGGAAGCCTACCCCGACCCGGCGCCGGCCATTGTCGAAGTCGTGGCTCAATTTCCCGGTGCCTCCGCCGAAGAGGTGGAACGCCAGGTCAGCGTCCCGCTGGAGGTCGCCTTCGCCGGCATGCCGGGCCTGACAATGACCCGGAGCAAATCTCTCTTCGGTCTCTCCCACCTGCGGAACCAGTTCGAGTACGGCCGCGATTTCTGGAAATGCCGTCAGGAAGTGATCAATCGCTTGAGCATTCTCACTCAGCCCCTGCCGCAAGGGGTCATTCCCCAGATCTCCCCCCAGAACCCGATCGGCGAAATCTACCGCTATACTTTGAAAAACCCGAAGGATCGCTACGGCAACGACATCTATACCCTCAACGACCTCAAGGCGCTGCAGGATTGGGTCCTCGAGCGCGAGTTCCGCCGCGTACCCCACATCATGGACGTCACCAGCACCGGCGGCACCATCAAACGCTATGAGATCCACCCGGATCCCGACCGGCTCAAGCGCTATGGCGTGACTCTGGCCCAGCTCCAATCGGCACTGAGTAATAGCAACCAGAAC
>Ga0306926_10001029_pt1 | contig 27383 bp, 32 predicted proteins | sample flu12Cox44000178_FD_203759 | JGI IMG/M metagenome (GOLD analysis project Ga0306926, IMG submission 203759) | Lab enrichment of tropical soil microbial communities from Luquillo Experimental Forest, Puerto Rico - flux8day.12C.oxic.44.000.178 (v2)... | ecosystem: Environmental > Terrestrial >...
AGGTCGACCCTGCCCCATTCCGAGTCCGATCTACCGCTACGCGCTCGCTGCCAGCGCCGTCGCACGCGCTCGATGTTCGCTCCAGCGCCCCCGCCAATCGAAGGCCCTCTTCATGTCTAGCCAAGTCTTCGGGGCGGCGAAATGGTAAGCGCTTTCAGAAACTGTGTCAGCGATCGCACCATTGGCACTCGGAGGCCGAAAAGGCGTACGCTGAGCCATGGCGATCTGTTCGGGCGCTCCATTCGCGTTGATGGCTAGTTCGGCCATATGATGCTCCAATTTGCTCTTCTTTGTTTTATCGACGGTGCTAAGGCTCTCGCAGTTCTGGCACACTCCGAAGCGGCGTGAAAAATCCTTCTTGATCTGGATCAAAGGCACGTCGCTTTATTGCATGAAAGATCTCGCGTCGGAGCGCCGTCGAATTTCGGGCCACAGGAGCCTGATCAAATGCCGTGGACGCCGAATGACGCCGAAAGGCACACGCACAAGGCGACAACCTGGGCTCTGAAAGTGCTCTGGGCGAAAGTCGCCAACGAATGTTTGGAGCGAACCGGCGACGAAGGCCGCGCTATCCGGGAAGCGAACGCGGTGATAGCACGGCAAGAGGAGCCCAGCTTCCGTAGTTAAACCATGTGGGCGTTCCGTCGCAGTGCCCATAAGAACTCGATCTTCTAACAATCAGGAGCCGCAGCAATGACTGCATCGCCCACCCCCGCGCAATCAGCTAAGGCCATCTTAGGCATTTTCAAATCCCAAAATTGCATTGCCGGAGACCCACTCAGGACTGACTTTATAAAAGCTCAATTCCTTCAAAATCACGGTAGCGAAGCTGACTACGCCGCTGGCCTTTTGTATGCGGAGGATAGCGACTGGGTAGAGGTCGGTCTGGTACCCCGCGATATGCAACCACACGACATGCTCAAATTAACAGCCGCTGGCTTTGCACAAACATAAGGCTGCTTGGGGCAGGCACCCGCCACAGAGTTCAATAGCTCTGAGATGACAGCCCACGCGGTCGGTTACGCCGTGTGACCGTCGAATTCGCCTACTTCCGGCAGATTCTTCCGGTACTGGGGCGTCATCGTTGCAGTGTCTGGCGCACCGGGCACACCGCGCGGTCCAAGTTTCCGCCGCGCGATCTCGTCCTCGGTCAGCCGCTCTTCTTCGCGGGGTACTTCACGAATCTTGTCAGAAGGCTGGTCTGGTGTCGTCATCATAAAACCTCCATCGCCTTGGACTTGGTTTGCGGCTGCGAGAGCAATGCTGTCGCCAGAGCCCGAAACCAATAGTCAGCTTCTTAGGAATGCAGGCAACAAGTCCTCCTGGACAATGATCTGGGCTGCTTGCGGCGTCAAATCGCTGCCGACCAGATCCAGGTGTGTCACAGCTTCGAATAGTAAGGCCTTTACATCGTCTGGCGAGAGCACGCCCTTTTCGATCAGCTTGCGTACCAACGCCTGCAGAATGAGAACGTCGACTTCGCCGTGTGCGAGCGAGGCTACCTTTTCGGTCATGATGCTCTCCCAGATCATTTCGAGCGCAGTTTGAGGGTGGGTCAGAGCCTAGCGCGGAGTTTCTTCAAGATCGCCTTGCAACCGCCGAAGCGCCTTGCGCAAGCCGTGTAGCTGATCAACGAGGTGAAGGACGACGTCGACTCCCTCGTCGTTCACCCCAAAGTCTGTTTTCAGATCCCGGATGAGATGTGCTCGCGCAACGTCCGTGTCCGAGAAGCGCATTCCGGTAGGAGTCTGCTCTGGAACGAGCCAGCGCTGGTCAAGCCAAAGCTCCAACGCCTGCCCCTGGAGGCCCGCATAAGCCAGAAACTCTTGCTTGTTCATGATCATGATATGTTTTCCTCGCGAGGATTGAACTCCCTTCCCTTGGCCCATTTGGAAACGAATGCTTCGAGTTCAGGATCCGGAGATTTGGGCAGAACGAGTTTCAGCTTGACGAACTGATCGCCGTGGCCATCGCCGCGCCGCGGCGCGCCCTTGCCCTTGAGGCGCATGATCGTGCCGGTGTTCGATCCTTTGGGCACGACCATGGACACGTCACCCGTCGGCGTCGGAACGCGAATGCGCCCGCCGAGCACGGCCTCGGAAAGAGAGATCGGGATTTCCAAAGAGATGTCGTCGCCGTCGCGCGTGAAGTGGCGGTCGGGCAGGACCTCCACCTCGATCAGGGCATCACCAGGACCTCCCGTACCAGCGCCGGGTGCTCCCTTGCCTCGCAAGCGGAGGATTTGCCTGTCGACCAGCCCAGGCGGAATTGTCACGTCAAGCGAGCTGCCATCCGGCAGTGTCAAACGCTTGTTCGCTCCCGTGATCGATTCCACAAACTGGATCGGCAAAGTGTAATGCAGATCCCGTCCGCGCTGATTCCCGCGCGCCTTTTGGCTGCGTCTGAGAAGCTCTGCGAGAGCATCATCCGAGTCCATGAAATCGGCGTAGCCGGAATCATCCGTGTAGGAATGTCCGTCATCCGCTGTCGCAAAATCACGATAGAAGTTTTGCTGCGGCCGCTCCGCACCCGTCGCGTCGATTTCGCCGCTGTCGAAACGGCTGCGCTTCTCGGTATCGGAGAGCAGATCGTAGGCACCAGCGGCTTCCTTGAACTTCTCTTCGGCCGCCTTGTCACCCGGATTGAGATCCGGATGTAGTTTCTTTGCGAGTTTACGGTATGCCTGTTGGATATCGGCAGACGAAGCTGTCGGGGCGACGCCGAGAATCTCGTACGGATTTCTCACGACCTACTCCGCAAAATCTTCAGATCGCTTCAAATCATAGGGCCTAAAATACACCTTTTTGCAACGGCATTCGTGGATGCGGGGGCGAGATGCCCAATGAACCGCCGACGCCTATCTAACAATAGCCAACCCATACCTCATCAAACATCCGAGTTAGAAACTATTCCACCATTATGTGCGCACCACTTCAATCAAGAAAGCGCGGGTTCTTTTGACCACTAGCACGGAGCACACGAGGTGAGTAAGATTGCCGGCCTGAGGGTACAGCTCGAAATCGAGTATCCATCGATGGAAGACGTCGGCGATGAGTTTCTGACACTCCGCAAGCTTTTGGAGCGCGAGGACGTTGCAATAAAAGCCAAGTGGGAAGCGATTATCGCGCTGGCCGACAACCTGGGTGCCGAAGCACTGTCATTCCGATGTGCGACTTCGACACCTAAGACTGATGAAGAATGGGACGAGCGCGTACGCGAGAACTCCGACGACGAGGATTTAGACGAAACTGGCAGAGGGTGAGGCTATGGGTGCGCCCGGCATTCCCTGCGCCCTCTGCTTTTCGAGGGCGGTCGGCTGAACAACCCGGGTGCAACCGTGCCGCGGGAGTGTGGAGATGTGTCATTGCGACGAGCGGCGAATTGGCTGTCCGAAATTCGAATAGGAACTTTGGTCGCGGGCAATCACGCCACTAGAGCACGCCCGCCGCCTTGATATCGGCTCTTGGTGATCTCAAACACGACGTAAGGATCGTTCCCGGATAATTCGCGGGTAAGGACACCCTCGCGCAGCACTCCTCCGATCTTGGTCATGGCTCCCTGTGAGCGCCAGTTCTTCTCGCCCACCCAGAAGATGACGGTGTCGACGAAGGTGAATGCATGATCCAGCATCAGGCACTTGACCTCGCGATTGGCGGCTCCGCCCCAGTGGCTGCGGACAATGAACGTCCAGCCGATTTCGATTTCGCTGCGCTCGGGTTCATAGCCGTAGTAGCGGCTGGAACCGATCAGCCGACTGGTCGCGCGATCGACGAACACAAACCCCATTTTCGAGGCGACGGCACTGTCGAAGTAGCGTCTGAATCCCGCTTCGGTGTAGCGATCCTTGACAGGATGCAACTTCCAGATCTCGGGATCTGATCCGGCGGCAAACAGCTCCGGCCAGTCGTCGGAGGAGATAGGTCTTACGATGACGGTCGGACCGCTCAGGGTCGGCTGGAAATCAGGCTCTGACATGGCTGAAGTGATAACCTTGCTTCGCCCAGCCGCGCAAGACGACGCAAAGCTCACTTCCACGCTATTGCTCTCAATCGAGATTCAGTGCTGCGTGTCACGCCGATGTGGCGGAGCAACCCAGCCTACTCGATCCTCGCCACGACCGCGAGTTTTCGGATGCCCTGGTTGTGGTAGGCGCTGACGAAGGCGTTGTAGTCCTTGAAGGAGACGCAGCCGTTGGAATCGCCGTTCGGCCCAAGCATGTAGGAATGCGCAAGCAGCCCGGCGCGGCCGAAGATCGCTTCCTCGCCGCCGATCGGCGTCAGCCGCAACGCCGCCACGCCGTGAAAAAGCGCCTCGCGCGGCTTCAATTCGTAGATATGCGGCGGCGTCACGCCGTGCATCCGGATATTGGCCGAGCTCGGATCGTCAAGCTTCGGGCCGAGGCCCGAATGCGCTTCGAGCCTGGTGCCGTCAGGTAGATAGACCATGTGTGCCGAGATATCGTAGACCGCGGTCGATTGATCGTAGGGCGGCGATCCGCCGAGCGCCGGATTCTGGCTCGATACGATGCTGCCGGTCGCGCTGGCGTCGGCGGAAGCATAGGCCAACAGCGGGCCGTGCGACGGCTGCTTGCCCCAGAGCTTCTCGACAATGGTGTGCCTTTCGTTGGAAGCGATCGACATCACCGCCGCCTTGGCGCGTTGCGCCATGTCGCGGATCGAGTCCGACGCCGTCCTCGGCGGAGCAGGCTCGATGGATGGAGCGGGCGCAGCCGCAGCGAGGCGAACGCGCGCCGATCCCTTCGACTTCGGCGCTTCCGCCTGCCTTGCGGTTTCGACTGGCGCTGTCGGCGCTTCCGCAAGTTTTGGAGTTTCAGGCAGCGGTGCCGGGGCGACACCTTGCGCGGACGATGCGGCAAAGCGGTCGCTGAAGGAAAGCGAGGGCTCCGCCGGAACGGTTGCGGGTGTTGCGGGCGCCGGGGTTACGGGTGGCGTTTCAAGGCGAGCGATTTGCGAAGTTACGGGAGCAATGCGGGCTGCGAAGCTTGCCGGCGGGCTCGCGACATGCGCATCGAAACTACTGCTGTCGAGCTGCGGATATGGGCCCGATGCGAAAACGTTGGCATAAATCGTCCAGGCGCAACCGAGCACAAGCGTGGCGGCCGCCGTGCCTGCGATGAAGATTTGAGAGCTTTCTGTTCGGGCTGGTGTTCTACGCTTGGGTGCCGCGAAACTGACAGGCGCAACTCTACTGGTACTCATCCCCACCGAATCCAGACTGACCCCCACCCCCGATCGCCTCATGGCCGCCGTTCAACCTCGTGCACTCCCCAGGCACGGCGAACGGCGGCCACTGCGCGATCATCCGCCGAATTCCAGCGGACCGTCTCGCAGAGGCACAAGCCCGCATTAAGGCGACTTTTAGTTAAATGCGGATTAAGTGCGGGCAGATGTGAGGCAGTCCCATTTTGGTACGGAATTTGACGTCTCAAACACCGGAATCGCGGTGAAAATCGGCGCGGTTCCTTCGGTATTAGTGCCTAAGGATAGCCTTGCCGCGGGATTGCCCGATTGCGTTACCGCCGCTCTCCACAGCGGATTTTCGGTACCCGCTTTTCCGCGTCATGCTTCATTGCAATTCGGGCGGCGGCGAATTGTCGAGCACGGGCTTTTTGACACCCTCAAGCAGATCGATGCCGTATGTTTCAATCACAAGCGGTCCGCGCATGCGCCTGAACTCCGCGACGCGCTCGATCTTCTGGAAAGTCTCCATCACATAGGGCTGGGTGACGCTGCGCACTTCGTCGACAAACAAAAGCCTGCCCGAAAGTTTTGCCGCATCCGGCTCGCCCATGTTGACCCAGCGAATACGTTGCACCGGCTGCACCACGCAAACGTCCTTCGGCAGGTAAAACGCAAGCCAGCTTGTGGTGCCGTAGTCCGGCGCGAGCACGCACGTCGCGCCGGTGCGAACGCGAACCGCCTCGATCTCACGGGCGAGTTGCGGCCAGCCGACGCCGACGCTGCGAACAGTCGCATCGCGGCGAAAGCCGGTGAGCAAACCGGTGTTGGCCTGCACGAGCAGAAGCACGAACATCAGCACGCCCGTCGGCGGCGCCCATCGCACACAAAAATCGACGACGCGTTGCCCGCGCGCTTGCCACGTCAGATGCGCAGCCACCGCGGCCGCAATCGCAAAGGCAGGGTAAACCGGTGCGAACCAGTTCGCTTCGACCCGGGCATGCAGCGAATGCCAGAAGAAATAGACGACAATGGTCCAGAACACCGCGCTGATGAGGACGCGCGCGGGGAGCGCGCCGGTCTCGCGTCTGCTCATCGCATAAAGCCCCATTGCACCGAGGATAAAGACGAGGGGCGTCGCGAACACGATCTGGGTCGGGATCAATTCGCCGATGAAGGCGAAATTGAAACCGGCGATGCGCGACCGGCCGATCTGCTTGATGAAGGAAACCCAGTGGTGATCGGCATTCCAGAAAATGACGGGGGAAAATATCGCAAGGGCGACGATGCCGCCGAGATAAGGCCAGGGCGAGATCAGCCAGCGGCGCAATTTTGCAACGCTCAAAAGCCAGATCAGGATCGCAGGACCGAAAAACAGCGCGGTGTATTTGGACAGCAGCGCCGCCCCGGCCGCAGTCCCGACCGCGAGCCACCAGGCGCCGCGGTTGGTCTCAAGCACCTTCGCAAGGAAGAACAACACAAAGCTGGAGGCGACCAACAACGGTGAATCCGGGGTGACGATCAAGGTGCCGACCGCCGCCATCAGCGTGACGTTGAGCAGGATGGTCGCGCCCGCCGCCACGCGCTGGCCGCCGAACAGGATCGCGGCGGTGCGGTACAGCGCAAAGCTCATCGGCAGTGCCAGCAGGATCGAGACCAGCCGCACGCCGAACTCGGTGTTGCCCGCAATCATTGTGCCGAGACGGATGACGAGCGCTACACCAGGCGGATGGTCGTAATAACCGGGCGAAAGGTGCTGCGACCAGGTCCAGTAGTAGGCTTCGTCGAAGGTCAATGGCGTCCAGGCGGCGCCGACCAGCCGCAGCGCCACCAGTGCTACGATCGTGAGCGAGGTATCGCGGACGAGCCGAGCCTCGTTCGGACTCATGGCACCAGGCTCACGGCGAGTTTCATCGCTTGCGCCAGACAAACAGCCCAGACATCGCGTAGTTCCAGACCACGCCCATCAGCGCGCCGGCCGCGCCCGCCAGCCACCAGATCGGCTCCTGATCGTAGACCGAGAACGCCACGCCGACATTGGCGAGAAGGCCCACGCTGCAAACGAGGTAGAACAGGAGCAGACCGCGCAAGATGCCAAAACCCTTCAGCCGCTGATCGCGATAGGTGAGAAAATTGTTGAGGACGAAGTTGCTGGTCATGGCGCAGAGCGCGGCGGTGGCCTGCGCTTCCGGAAATTCCAAACCGAACGCTTCGAGGGAAGTATAGAGCGCCGCGAAATGCACGATCAGGCCAAGCGAACCGACCATGGCAAACATGAGGAAGCGCAGCGAGACGATATCGTTCGTCAGTTTCGCCAGTACCAGACCCAAAAAATCCAGCGCCACCATGGAATCGAGCTTGCTCTCGCCATGCAGGCGCGAGCCGAAGGTGTAGGGAATTTCCTTGACCCGCAAATGGCCCCCGGCGGTGGCGACGATATCGAGCAGGATCTTGAAACCCTGTGTGGAAAGCTGCGGTGCCAGTTGCTCAAAACTCTCCCGGCGGATCATGAAGAAGCCGCTCATGGGATCGGCGATCTTCACGCGCAGCACGCGCCGGGCGACTTCGGTGGCGAGCGCGCTCGCCCCTGCCCGCTGCCTGTTGAAGCTTTCGGCGCTGCCGCCCTCGATGTAGCGGCTGCCGACCACCAGATCGAGGTCGCCGCCTTGCAGGAGCTTGAGCATTTTCGAAAGCTGGGTCTCGTCGTGCTGCAAATCGGCATCGATCACCGCGGCATATGGCGCGCTCGAGGCCAGGATACCCTCGATGCAGGCTCCCGACAGGCCGCGCCGCCCCACCCGCCGGATGCAGCGCACCCGGCTGTCTTCGCGTGCCAGTGCGCGCACCACCTGCCAGGTGCCGTCGGGCGAATTGTCGTCGACAAAAACCACTTCGAACGCGACGCCCGAAAGCGCCGCATCAAGCCGCCGGAACAGCTTCGCGACGTTGTCGCGCTCGTTAAAAGTAGGAACAATGACCGAAAGCTGAGGCAGCCCGGCCGTCTGCGTCGGCCTCACGTCCCCCGCCTGTATAGCGTCATTCATGGCGCCAGCGTATATCCGAACCCTTAAGGGGATGCCAAGGCACCAGCCGAAAACAGCGGTGCGGAACGGGGGGTAAAGCCGGCCTTTGGGAGAAAAAACAACCCATAAAATGCCAACGACCACGAACAGCGGGCGCGCGTACATCCGGCGCAGCCATACTATTCCGTGGTCGTCCCAGCGCCGGAGCTGTCAAGCGTCAACGTCGCCGTTGTCTGTAAGATAGGGGAGCGTCGGGCGTTTCGCAAGAGGCAAACGGCCGACGGAACACGCCCGCGCGTTTTGCATCCGGCCGCGCAACTTTCGGGCGAACTGGCCAATGCGGGGCGATTTGTCTAGTCTTCCGGGACCGGAACTCCTTTAAGGCGAGAGTCCGAACGTGAGCAAGTCGCCCAGGCAACCCGGTGCCTCGAAGAAATCGGGAAACATCTATATCGGCGTCGGCGGCTGGACCTTCGAGCCGTGGCGCGGCGTGTTTTACCCCGAGAAGCTGGCGCAGGCGAAGGAACTTCAATACGCGGCTTCGAAGCTCACCTCGATCGAGATCAACGGCACCTATTACGGATCGCAAAAGCCGGAGAGTTTTCGCAAATGGGCGCGCGAAGTGCCCGATGGTTTTGTGTTCTCGGTGAAGGGTCCCCGCTTTGCCACCAACCGCCGTGTGCTCGCCGAGGCCGGCGACTCCATCAAGCGGTTTTATGATTCCGGCCTCCTGGAGCTCGGCGACCGCCTTGGTCCCGTGCTCTGGCAGTTCGCGCCGACCAAGAAATTCGACGAAGCCGATTTCGGCAAGTTCCTTGAACTGCTGCCGCGCAAGCTCGATGAGCACAGCTTGCGCCATGTGGTCGAGGTCCGCCACGACAGTTTCCGGGCGCCCGATTTCGTCGCGCTTTTGCGCAAATTCGAAACACCGGTCGTATTTGCCGAGCACGGCAAATATCCGGCGATTGCGGACGTCGTCGGCGATTTTGTCTACGCGCGCCTGCAGAAAGGCGACGACGACATCAAGACCTGCTATCCGCCGAAGGCGCTCGATGCCTGGGCCAGACGGCTGCAGCTGTGGGCCGAGGGCGGCGAACCCGGCGACCTGCCACGCGTGGATTCCACGACAGCGAAGAAAATGCCGCGCGACGTCTTCGCCTATGTGATTCACGAGGGTAAAATTCGCGCACCCGCCGGCGCGATGGAATTGATCGCGCGGGTAAAGTGATTCAAGTGGCCAGATCCGCTAACAGGTCCAAAAAGCTTTTCACCATCGGCTACGAACAGACGCCGGTCAGAGCGGTGCTTGACGAGCTCGAACAGGCGGGCGTGAAGCTCGTGGTCGACGTGCGCGCGGTCTCCGCTTCGCGCCGCCCCGGCTTTTCCAAGAACCAGCTCGCGGCCGAACTCGACGAGCGCGGCATTGGCTATATCCATCTGCGCGGGCTCGGCACGCCAAAGGAGGGCCGCGAGGCCGCCCGCGCCGGCAAGGTCGACACGCTTCACAAGATCTATGCCAAACATCTGAAAACGCCCCAGGCGAAGGAAGAACTCGACGAACTTTCGACACTCGTTATGAAATCCGGCCCGCTCTGCCTGCTCTGCTACGAGCGAGACCACACTCATTGCCATCGGCAGTGGATTGCGGAGATCATCGAAGATCGTGACGGGGTGAAGGTCGAGAATCTGGTCGCCAGGCAGGTCTGAAAGCTGCGCTTTCCTTTGCCTGCCTTAGTCGAGCGTGCGGCGGAATCGCATCACCGCAATCGCCATCGCCACCAACATCAACAAAATCAGCGCGGCCGCATCATATTGGAGATTCTGCAGCGTTGCGCCTTTGAGCATGATCGCCCGGACGATCCGCAGGTAATGCGTCAACGGCAGCGCCTCGCCCATATATTGCGCCCACAACGGCATGCCCAGGAACGGAAACATAAAGCCGGACAACAGAATGCTCGGCAGAAAAAACATCATCGACATCTGCATCGCTTGCAGCTGGTTTTGCGCGATGGTCGAAAAAGTGTAGCCGATCGAAAGATTGGTCGTGATGAAGAGCGTGGAGAGCAATGCCAGCATAACCAGGCTACCGCGGACCGGCACCCCGAACAGGAACACGCCGATGCCGATGATCAGCGTGGCCTGGATGAATCCCACCAAGACATAAGGAATGATCTTGCCAAGCATCACCTCGACCGGCGTGATCGGCATCGACAACAGATTTTCCATCGTGCCGCGCTCGATTTCGCGCGTCACCGAAAGCGCGGTGAAGATCAGCATGGTCATGGTGAGGATGGTGCCGACCAGGCCGGGTACGATGTTCAGCCGCGACGAGGCAGCCGGATTGTAACGCGCATGGGCGCGGATCTCGAACGGCAGCGCCGGCGGATCGCCGGTGTAGAGATCATGCGAGAGCGCGGTCTGAACCAGCACACCGAGCGAGGACAGCGCCGAACTTGCCGCCACGGGGTCAGTGGCATCGGCCGCGACCAGCAGCGCTGGATAATCTCCACGCCGTACCGCGCGCTCGAAGCCACGGGGGATTTCCACCCCAAACAGCACCTTGCCGGAAGTCAGAAGATCGTCGAACTCGTGGACATCGTGCACTTCACGGACGAAGTGGAAATAGGAGGTGTTTTCCAAAGCTTTCAGGATCGAGCGGGCGAGATCGCTGTCTTCCTGCAGCAACACCGCGGTCGGCAAGTTGCGCGGCGTGGTGTTGATGGCGTAGCCAAACAGCAAAAGCTGCATCACCGGGATCATGATGATCATCGCAAACGACACGCGGTCACGCCGGAGCTGGATGAACTCCTTGACCATCATGGCAAAGCTGCGCCGCCAGAAGCCGAAACGCGGCTCGCTGATTTCGCTTCGCTCGCCTGGCAGGGTCGTCACGCTCACTGAAAATTATCCTTCGAGCGGGTCATCAATTCGATGAACACATCCTCCAGCGACGGTTCGCTCTGTTGCCAGTGGAATCGCGCGTCTTCCCGCCAAGGTGCGATGGTTGCCTCCAGCACCGCGCGGTCGCGACCCGATACATGCAGGCTGTTGCCGAACGGTGCCACCATGTCGATCCCGGGCTTGCCGGTAAGCTCGTCCTGCAGCACGTGGAGATTGTCGCCGGTGACAGTGTAGGTCGAAAGCGCCGACTTGGCGATCACCTCCTCCACGGTGCCGTGCGTCAAGAGATTGCCATAGGCGATGTAGGCGATCTCGTGGCAGCGCTCGGCTTCGTCCATATAGTGGGTCGAGACCAGCACTGTGAGCCCGTCGGCTGCGAGCCCATGGATCTCGTTCCAGAAATCGCGGCGCGCCTTGGGATCGACGCCGGCGGTCGGCTCGTCGAGCAGCAGGAGTTCCGGGTTGGGCAAGGTGCAGGCGCCGAGCGCCAGCCGCTGCTTCCATCCGCCGGAGAGTTCGCCGGCGAGTTGGCCTTCGCGGCCGCTCAAACCGAGCCGCCTGATCATGTCGCGCGCAGCACCGGTTGGATCGGGAAGACCATAGAGACGCGCGACGAACTCGAGATTCTCCCGCACCGACAGATCCTGATACAGCGAGAAGCGCTGCGTCATGTAACCGACCCGACGCTTGATCTTGTCGGCGTCGCGGCGAATGTCGTAGCCGAGGCACCTGCCCTCGCCGCTGTCGGGCGTCAGCAGGCCGCACAGCATGCGGATGGTCGTGGTCTTGCCGCTGCCATTGGGGCCGAGAAAGCCGTAGATCGTGCCGCGCTTCACCTGCATGCTGAGGTCATGCACAACCTCGCGGCCCTCGAAGGACTTCGTCAGGCCACGCACGTCGATCGCGATATCGGAATGAAATTCCGGCATGGCGCTCATCGCTTGTCTGCCACCGGCGTCTTGGGGTTGAGGAAAACGCTGACTGGCTGTCCGACCCGCAAGGCATCGGGCCGCGATGGCCGCGCCTGGACGAGGTAGACGAGCTTGTTTCGTTCATCGAGGCTGTAGATCACGGGCGGAGTGTATTCCGCCGCAGTCGCAATGAAATAGATTTTCGCGGTCAGGCCGGCCGAGCAGTTGTCGCAGGTCACGCGTACCTCGTCGCCGATTGCAAGTTTTGGCAAATCGGGCTCAGGCACGTAAAACCGAACCTTCATGTTGCCAGGCGGCATGATCGAGATCACCGGCCGCTGTGCCGGCACGGTCTCTCCCTCGCGAAAATAAATCTGCTGCACAGTGCCACTCACCGGCGCATAGCCGATCCGCCGGGCAAGCCGCGTCTGCGAGGTCACGACCTGCGCCTCCGCGACACGCAATGCCGAAACGGCAGCGTCAAGCGCGGCCTGGGTTCCCGAGCCGGTCTTGCTCAGCGACGATGCACGGTCATAACTTTGTTGCGCGTTGGCCAGCGTCGCCTTGTTCTGGTTGAGATTGGCCTGCTGCATGTCGTCATCCACCGAGAAAAGCTGATCGCCGCTTTTCACCTCATCGCCTTCGCGCACGTTGAGTCTGGTCACGCGCCCGGCTTCGTCGGGGCTGACGAAAATCATGTCGGCTTCGACCCAACCCTGGTAACCGGGATTGCGCGCCTCGTTACAGCCGCCGAGCACAGCCGTGAGCGCGAACGCAACCAGGGTTCGCCGTATCGCGCTGGAGGAGATCATGTTGCCCTCCGTTCGCCGAAGATCAGGTCGAGGTGGACGCGGAGCATCGCGGTTGCGTCAAGCGGCGCATGCCGGCCAAACAAACCCTGCCAGATCACGGCGACCATCGCCGGCGCCACGACGATCTGCGGAAAATCCTTCAAGCCGTGCTGTTTGATCTCGCCGCGCTGGATCGCGAGTTCGATCAACGCGCGCATGCCGGCGAGACCTCGCGAGACCACCTCGCGATAATAGAAGTCGGCGAGGTCGGGAAAGCGCGGCCCCTCGGCCATGATCAGACGGACGATGGCGCCGCGCCTGGTTGTGACGACTTCGTTGACAAAATTCTCGGCGAAATTTTCGAGCGCAGCGCGAATGGAGCCACCCGCTGCAGGCGGTGAAGCCAGCCGCCCGATCAACGGCACCAGCGCAGTCCGAACCAGTTCTTCGAACAGCGCCTGCTTGTCCTTGAAATGAAGATAGATGGTGCCCTTGGCGACACCGGCACGGCTGGCGACGTCGTCGAGCCTTGTGGCCGCATAGCCGCGGTCGATGAACTCATCGAACGCCGCATCGATGATGGCCTGGCGCCGATCAGCCGCGCGCTCGGCGCGGTTGGAGGGTCGCGCCGATGACCTCCGCATAGCCTGCGCGCTGTCCGCGGCAGCCCTCGTCTCACGTTCGAGCCCGTGAGATTTCGTGCGGACTTCCGGGTTCCTGCCCGATCTATCGGTTCGGGGTTTTGTCATGAGAAAAACATGACTGACCAGTCAGTCAATGTCAAGAGGAGTTATAAGTAACTGATGCTGCTTACTTAATTTTCAATGAGATCTGCAACCCGCTGTTTTGTCGCGTGGCTGCCGCTAGCCGTAAAACTTCAAGCCATCGAGAATCTTGTCGATCACCTTGCGCTCGGCCCGCATTGCGAGTCCGACCAGATTGAGTTCAGCGCGGATCACCGCCCTCACCGCTTCGCGGTTGGCGGCATCATGCGTCGTCTTGAACATGTCTTCGGTGTAGATCGCAGGCTTCACGTTTCGCGAAAGCGCACGCTCCAGCGCACGCGAAAGCGCCGGACGATCAGGAGCGCCATAAATCAGGATGGGTTGACCGATCAAAGATAAATACGGCGTGCCCGAGCCATCCGAATAGGGCTCGCCGATGCATTCCGGGAACGCGGCCGCGATGCCTGAGGTGAGAAAGCAAGCAACGTTGAGCTTTTGCCAGGCTTCGAGATCGGTGCGGATCACGACCGCTATCTTGGTGTCGAATTGCATGATTGATTCAACCAGTGATGCAACTACTCGATCAAATCCTGTCTGCGCCGCGACGGCGAAGGCCGAGATTTGAGAAGACGCGCAAGATGGCCAGCTCACCCGCTGCGCGCGGCTTCAAGCCCCTGCGGCGTATCGATATCGAGAAACGCGCCGTCGCCTTCCACCGGGACTTCCGCCACCGCTTCATTGTGCTTGGCAATCAGATGACGCGCACCGATATCGCCGTCGAGTGTCATCAATTCGTTGAAGAAGCGGCGCGACCACAAGACTGGATTGCCGCGCCGCCCGCCACTGACAGGGACCGCGATCAAATTGCCACGATCCGGCGCGAAGGCATCGATCAGATGGTCGACCAGTTGCGAGGAGATCATCGGCATGTCGCCAAGACAGATCACCGCGCCATCGGCCTGCTCGGATACCGCGGCAATGCCTGCCTTTACCGACGTCGCAAGGCCTTGTACGAAATCGAGGTTGCGCACGAACTTCAGCTTCAGCCCCGCCAAGGCTTGCTCGACCAGTTGGGCCTGATGCCCGGTGACGACGATCACGTCTTTCGCCTTCGAGGCGATCGCCTGTTCGGCGACGATGCGGACCAGCGGCTTGCCGGAAAGTTCGGCCAACAGTTTGTTGGGACCGCCCATCCGCGTCGAACGGCCGGCGGCAAGAATGATCGCGGCGACATGACGGTTGGTGTCCGGCGCGCGACTTTCGCGCGGCTGGGGCCGTGTCACGATTTCCATCAACAGTCCGCCGACGCCCATCCCGGTAAGTTCGGCGCGGCTGACCTTCAGTCCGGCCAACAAGCGCATCAACACCCAGTCGAAGCCGTTTTCCACCGGCGAGCGCGCGCAACCCGGCGCGCCAAGCACCGGCACGCCGCCGGCATTGCCGATCAACAGAAGATTGCCGGGATCGACCGGCATGCCGAAATGCTCGACCGCGCCGCCGATGCCGGAGATCGCCGCCGGGATCACGTCGCGCCGGTCGGCGATCGCAGACGCGCCGAACACGATCACGAGCTCGGCGCCGAGATCTAGCAATTCCCTGATCGCTGCCTTGAGCGCCGTCTCATCGTGTTGAACTCGCCGCTCGGCGATGATGGTGGCACCGGCCGGCGCCAGCCGCTCGGCGGTGACTTTCAACGTCTTGTCCACGACCTTCGGCGCAAGCCCGGGCAGAAGGGTCGAGATCACCCCGACGCGCTTGATCCTGTAAGGGGCGATCCTCAACGCGCCGTCCCTTCCCGCCGCAACCGCTGCGTCGCGCAATCTCGCTTCCACCCCGAACGGAATGAGCTTGACGGTCGCGACCATTTCGCCCTCGACCACGGGCTTGAAAGCCGGCAGCGTTGCAAAGGTGATGGCTTCATCAACGGCGTTGATGCGATCGACGGCGGCGCGGTCCACCACGAGCACGCCGGCTCTTGCCGCAAACAGATTAGCGCGGCCGGTAAAGGCGCGCTCGACGTTGATGCCATCGCCGGCGACGGCCTGCGCGACGGCGGCCGCGGCGACATCTTCGGAGACGTCACCCTCCTCGAGCCGTACGACGACGATTTCCTTCACGCCGGCACGGGTCAGCGCCACCACCTCCGCTTGGCCGATGGTCGTGCCTTTCTTGAGCACGAGCGAACCCTGGCGCAGGGTGTGGACGGTGACGCCACCGATTGCGTCCGCCGGACTGGCAGGACCGAATTTCATGCCGCGGCTTCTTTTTCTCTGGGCAAACGCAACTGCGCCGTGATCTCGGCCATGATCGCCACTGCGATTTCCGAAGGTGAGACCGCGCCGATCGAGAGACCGATCGGAGCGTGGATGCGCTCGATATCGCCGTCCTTGGCGCCTTGCGCCTTCAGCCGCTCGGCGCGCTTGGCGTGGGTTTTTCGCGAGCCGAGCGCACCGATATAGAAGCAATCGCGCTCGAAAGCATGCAGCAGCGCCGGGTCGTCGATCTTCGGATCGTGGGTAAGCGCCACGAAAGCGGTGTAATGATCGATGTTGAGCGGCGGCAGCGCCACATCAGGCCATTCGGCGATCAGCGGCACGTCGGGAAAGCGTTCAGGACTCGCAAAGGCGGTGCGCGGGTCCACCACCGTCACGTCATAGTCAAGCGAGCGCGCGAGCGGCGCCAGCGCCTGGCTGATATGGACGGCGCCGACAATCACCATGCGTGCGGTCGGCGCGTATACATTGAGAAACAGCTTCCTGTCATTCGCCTCGATCGTGCCGCTCTTGCCCATGCGCAACTGCCTGGACAATTCGACACGCAGCGGATCGGCGGCGAAGTCCCTGGCCTTGACCAGCCGCTGTTCGCCGGTTTGTGTATCGGTCACGACAATCGCGGGCCGCCGCGCAGCGCGTTCGGCATTGAGTTCTCTAAGCGTTTCAAACTTCACGATTACCCGACCTTCTCGACGAAGACGCGGATCGTGCCGCCGCAGGACAGGCCGACATTCCAGGCGGTCTCGTCGGCAACACCGAATTCGAGCATCTTCGGCTCGCCGCTCGCAATCACGTCTAGTGCCTCGGTGACGACAGCGCCTTCAACGCAGCCGCCGGAGACCGAGCCCAAAAAAGTGCCTTCATCGTTGATCACGAGGCTTGATCCGGCCGGCCGCGGCGCCGAGCCCCAGGTCTCGACCACGGTGGCAAGCGCGACGCCGTGGCCCGCCTTCTGCCAGTCCTCAGCCGCCTTGAGAATATCTTCGTCGCGATTGAGCATGTTCGCCTCTTTCCAATCTTGTTCTGATGGCCTCACCTTCAAGCCGCGGACCGGATCATGCTGCGGTGGTGCGGCGCAGGCGGCGAAGAAAGTGCCTCGATCAGACCCTTGATGGAACTCAAATTATGCACCGGGCGGAATTCGTCAACGTGCGGCAGCATCATTTTGATGCCCTGTGCCTTGGCTTCGAAGCCGCCATAGCGCAGCAACGGGTTGAGCCAGATAAGGCGGCGGCAGGAACGGTGCAGCCGATCCATCTCGAACGCCAGACGCGCGTCGGCCTCCCGCTCCAGCCCGTCCGAAATCAGAAGCACGATCGCGCCCTGCCCGAGCACCCGGCGTCCCCAGAGCTTGTTGAAGGTATGGAGCGACGTCGCAATGCGGGTGCCGCCGGCCCAATCCTCCACCGCCGACGAGCAGGCGGCGAGCGCCTCGTCGGGATCGCGGGCGCGCAGGCTCCGCGTTACGTTGGTCAGCCGCGTGCCGAACAAAAAAACCGAGACGCGCTTGCGCGCGTCCGTAATCGCATGCAGGAAATGGAGGAAGAGGCGGGTATATTCGCTCATCGAGCCGGAGATATCGAGCAGCGCCACGATCGGCGCCGGCCGCTCGATCTGGCCGAGCCGATGGATGTCGATGATATCGCCGCCGGTGCGCAAGGAGCCGCGCAGCGTGCGCCGCATGTCGAGCCGCTGCCCGCGCGCGTCGGGCCTGAAGCGACGGGTGCGCAATTCGGCCTGTGGCAGTTTCATCTGGTCGATGGCGCGCGTGACCTCGGCGATTTCGGCGGCCGTCATCTGCGCGAAATCCTTCTTCTGCAGCACCTCCCTGTCGGAGACCGAAAGGCGAAGCTCCTGCTCCTGTGTCTGGGGCGCTTCGGTCATTTGCGTCTGCGACAGCGCCTCCTGGACGCGACGGGAGGCCGGTGGCGGCTTCTTCTTGGCGTGATCGGGCAACGGAACCGAATCCAGGAGGTGCTTCCACTCCTCGGCGGCGCGGAAGAACAGGGCGAAGGCTTGCGCGAAGATCAGCGCATGCTCGCGGCGCTTGACGAAGATCGATTCGAGCGTCGTGAACACGTCGGCGCGGTTGCCGATATCGATCACCTGCAGCGCGTTCATCGCGTCGATCACCGCACCCGGCCCGACCGGAATCCCGGCTGCGCGCAAGGCACGCGCAAAACCGATGATGTTTCCGGCCATCTGACCGGTCGGGGGCGCGAGATGATTGATGGCCATCGGAAAACCCTACGTTCAACCAAGTGGCGTTGCGCGCCCTCTTCCGTTGGGAGAGGTTAGCAGCCCGTGGCGGTGTATCTGAACACTCAGCTCTCGCTCGTCGCCTCTTTCAAAACCTTCTGCAACGCATCACCCTGCATGCGCGATATATCATCCTGGTATTTCAGGAGTGCGCCGAGGGTGTCGCCGACAACTTGCGGGGTCAGCGTGCGAGCGTCGAGCTCGGTGAGCGCGGTCGCCCAGTCGATGGTCTCGGCGACGCCGGGCGCCTTGTAAAAATCCTGGTTGCGCAGCGCCTGCACGAAGCGCACCACCTGCTCCGACAGTTTTGCGGAAATTCCGGGCACGCGCGATTTGACGATCGCAAGCTCCCGCTCGGCGGAGGGGTAATCCACCCAGTGATAGAGGCAGCGGCGCTTGAGCGCGTCGTGGATTTCGCGGGTGCGGTTGGAAGTAATGATGACGATCGGCGGATGCGGCGCCTTCACGGTGCCGAATTCGGGGATCGAGACCTGGAAATCCGAGAGAATTTCCAGAAGATAGGCCTCAAACGCCTCGTCGGCACGGTCGAGTTCGTCGATCAGAAGCACCGGGGCGCCGGCGACATCCGGCTCTAGCGCCTGCAAGAGCGGCCGCTTGATCAAATAGCGTTCGGCGAAGATATCGCTGGAGAGCTGCTCGCGGTCGGTATCGCCGGCAGCTTCCGCAAGCCGGATCGCGATCATCTGCGCGGCGGTGTTCCACTCATAGACGGCGGAAGCCACATCGAGGCCTTCGTAGCACTGCAAGCGGATCAGGTTGCGCCCGAGCGCGGCCGACAACACCTTGGCGATCTCGGTCTTGCCGACGCCGGCCTCGCCTTCCAGGAATAACGGCCGGCCCATGCACAGCGACAAATAGGACACCGTCGCCAGCGACCGCTCGGCGAAATAGCCGCGCGAGGACAACAGCTCGAGCATCGCATCGACGGACCTGGGTAACGCCGATGCAGCCATGGGAGAGCCAACCTTGATCAGAAACGCTTCAGGATTTCGCAGTCGCGGCTTCGACGGCACGCCGCGCCATCACCACGATCAGGTGCGCGCGATATTCGGCGCTGCCGTGCAGGTCGCTGTTGAGACCGGTTGCCGGCACGGTCAGGCCATCGAGCGCCTTCGCCGAAAACCGCTTCTTCAACGCCTCTTCAAAGGCGGTGAGGCGGAACACGCCCTCCGAGCCCGCGCCGGTGACCGCGACGCGCACGTCCGACGGTCGCTTGGCGACGAATACTCCTACCAACGCATAGCGCGAAGCCTGGTTGCGAAATTTCACGTAAGCCGACTTTTTTGGCAGCGGGAACATCACTTTGGTGATGATCTCGTCGCTTTCAAGCGCGGTCGTGAACAGGCCCTTGAAGAATTCATCCGCCTTCAGGCGCCGCTTGTTGGTGACGATGGTCGCGCCCAGCGCCAGGCAGGCGGCCGGATAGTCGGCGGTCGGGTCGTTGTTGGCGAGCGATCCGCCGATGGTACCCCTGTGACGCACCGCGGGATCGCCGATCAGGCCGGCGAGATAAGCGAGCGAAGGGATCGCCTCGCCGACAATGGCCGACGTAGCGACCGCGTGATGGGTGGCGGTGGCGCCGACGACGAGCGAACGGCCCTTCATCTCGATGCTGTCGAGCCCCTCGATGTGGGAAAGATCGACAAGATGCGGAGGGCTGGCGAGCCGCTGCTTCATGACCGGCAGCAAGGTATGACCGCCGGCGATTACCTTGGCATCCTCGTTCTTGACGAGGAGATTGGCGGCCTGACGCACGGTCGCCGGACGATGGTATTTGAATTCGTACATCGGTATTTCCTGGGTATTGCCGTCGCCGCGCGCGCTGGCGCGTTATGCAAGATCGGATTTGGCCATCGCCTTGGCGCCGGCAGCGATCGATAGAACGATATTCTGGTAACCCGTGCAGCGGCAGAGATTGCCTTCGAGTTCTTCGCGGATGGTCTGTTCGGAGAGGTCGTGACCCTTGCGGTGAACCAAATCGACCGCGGTCATGATCATGCCGGGCGTGCAAAAGCCGCATTGCAGGCCGTGATGCTCGCGGAATGCCTCCTGCATCGGATGCAGCGGCGCGCCGTCGGCGGCAAGTCCTTCGATCGTTTTGACCTCGTGCCCGTCGGCCATCACCGCGAGTGTCGTGCAGGATTTGACCGCCTTGCCGTCGAGATGAACGACACAGGCGCCGCATTGGGAGGTGTCGCAGCCGACATGGGTGCCGGTGAGCCGCAGGTTCTCGCGCAGAAACTGCACCAGCAGGGTGCGGGGGTCGACATTGGCGTTCACGGGATTGCCGTTCACGATCAGGGAGATTTTGGCCATTCAGCACTCTCTTGGGCCGCCGCATTGCACGGCAGCACAGTCATTATCATTGTTTCAAAACCATAATATTGGCCATCCCGGCAATGGGCAACCTTATCCGCAGCGATACAATGCGAATGTCAGATCCGCCGTACCAGTATTTTCAGGAGATTAGCTCAAGCGATTAGCGTGGAAGATTAGCCCTGGACGGCGTTGGCGAAATTGCCGAAAAACTCGTCGGCCAGCTTCTTGGCGGTGCCGTTGATCAGCCGCTGGCCGAGTTGGGCAAGCTTACCCCCGATCTGGGCCTCGACGTCATAACTCAGCAGCGTGCCGCTATCCCTTTCGGACAGCTTCACGGTCGCGCCGCCCTTGGCAAAACCGGCCACCCCACCCTCGCCTTCGCCGTTGATCTTGTAGCCGTTCGGCGGGTCGAGATCGCTCAGCATCACCTTGCCCTTGAAGCGGGCCGACACGGGGCCGACCTTCACCTTGACGGTGGCGCGAAAGCCATTGTCCTCGGTCCGCTCCAGTTCCTCGCATCCGGGAATAGAGGCCTTCAGCACTTCGGGATCGTTCAGCTTGGCCCAGACCGTCTCGCGCGACGCCGCAAGCTGGACCTCTCCGTTCATTGTCATGGCCATGGCGCGTCTCCCATCCGCTTTTTAGGTCTTGTTCCAAGTAAAGCACGATTGGCCCAAAAGAAAGATGCATATTCTCCGTCTCGGCAGGCTTGCCTTTGCGCTTTGGGATTGGCACAGCCCGATCAGGATGGTCAGGCGCTAGCGGTCCGATCCCAACATTCGCACGAAGTCTCGGCAGGCACCTTTGCGATGCTGGAATCGAAAGGCGGCGAGCCAAATATTGGTTCTAGTGGAGTTTTGGATTTGACATTCGCTTGCGGGCTCGCGGCTGGTAGGGTAGCGAATGTCAAATCCACTCCACCGCCCCATATGAGTACACAGCTCTCGCCCCTGCTCGCACCGATGCTGTCAAGCGCTGCCATGCGCGCTATCTGCGACGATGCGACATGCCTGCAGCACATGCTCGATTTCGAAGCGGCGCTGGCGCGCGCTGAGGCGGCCGTCGGCGTTATTCCGGAAAGCGCGACGGGCCCGATAGCCGCGGCCTGCCAGGCCGGCGCATTCGATATTGCTGCGCTGGCCGAGGCCGCGACGCTATCCGGCAATCTTGCCATTCCGCTGGTCAAGGCGCTGACCGCCGAAGTCGCCAGGACGGACGCCGAGGCCGCGCATTATGTACATTGGGGCGCCACCAGCCAGGACGTGATCGACACCGCGGTCATGCTCACCTTGCGCGCGGGCATCGACGCGTTGCTTGCCGATCTCGGCCTTGCCGTCAAAGGCTTTGCAGGGCTTGCGCAAGAACATCGCAATACGGCGGCCGTGGCCCGCACCTGGCTTCAGCACGCGTTGCCGATGCCGTTCGGGCTGAAGCTTGCTGGATATGCCGCAGCGCTCAACCGCTCGCGCCTGCGCCTGCGGCGGTTTCGAGCCGAATCGATCGTGCTGCAATTCGGCGGCGCCGCTGGCACGCTTGCCGCACTCGGCGACAGGGGATGGCTGGTTGCGGAAAAATTGGCCGAAGAGCTTCAACTGCCCTTGCCGGATGCGCCATGGCACAGCCACCGCGACCGTCTCGCGGAAGCCGCCTCGACGCTGGCGATCCTTGCCGGAAGTTGCGGAAAAATCGCGCGTGACGTCCAGTTGACCATGCAGACCGATGTCGCCGAAGCCTTCGAGCCCTCGGGCGAAGGACGCGGCGGCTCCTCCACCATGCCGCACAAGCGCAACCCGGTCGCCGCGGCGACCGCGCTCGCTGCCTCCACCATGGCGCCGAACCTTGCGGCGACGATTTTCGCGGCGCAGGTCGGCGATCACGAACGCAGCGCCGGCCCCTGGCACGCCGAATGGCCGACCTTGCCGGGCCTTTTGCTCGTCACTTCCGGCGCGCTGGCTTCCATTGTCGATATCGCAGAGGGCCTCGAGGTCGATGCAACGCGCATGCGTGCCAATCTCGATGCGACCGGCGGGCTGATCATGGCCGAAGCGGTGGCGATGGCGCTGGCGGAAAAGATCGGCAAGCTGGATGCCCACCATCTTGTCGAGGCCGCCAGCAAGAAAGCCGTCGCGGAGAAAAAAGCCTTGCGCGAGGTGCTGACGCAAGATCCAAAAGTCACGGCGCATCTGAGCGCGGACAAAATCAGGCAATTATTCGAGCCGATGGCCTATCAGGGCGTCTCGCAGTCCCTGATCGATCGCCTGCTCGATTCGATCGATCTCACCAACCACTGACGGGAAGTTTGGAGAAATTGCGATGCCGATGATCGACGCCGACGGTTGCCTTCTCAACGTATCCGTCGACGGGCGCGACGGCGCGCCCACGCTGATGCTGTCGAATTCGCTGGGCACGACGATGCAGATGTGGGAACCGCAGATGAAGGCGCTCACCCAGCTGTTCCGCGTCATCCGCTACGACCGCCGCGGTCATGGCAAATCCGGCGTACCGACCGGGCCCTATTCGATGGAGCGTTTCGGACGCGACGTGCTCGCGATCCTCGACGACCTCAACATCGACAAGGTGCATTGGTGCGGACTTTCGATGGGCGGCATGGTCGGGCAATGGCTGGGGGCCAATGCGCCGGAGCGGCTGGACAAGATCATTCTTTCCAACACCGCCTGCTATTATCCCGATGCGACCAACTGGCTGAACCGTATCAATGCGGTGAAGGAAGGCGGCATCGCCGCAATTGCCGACACCGTCATCGCAACCTGGCTGACCGCCGATTTCAGGGAACGCGAACCGCAAGTAGCGGCGAACATGAAGTCGATGCTGCTCGCAACCCCCGTGCAAGGCTATCTCGCCTGTTGTGAGGCACTGAGCACGCTCGATAACCGCGCCTTGCTGCCGAAGATCAAAAGCCGGACGCTGGTGATCGCCGGCCGCCACGATATGGCGACCCCGGTCGCAGCCGCAGAGTTCATCCGCAGCCAGATCCCCGGCGCCTCCTTGACCATTCTCGACGCCGCGCACATTTCAAATGTCGAGCAGCCGCACGCCTTCACCGAAGCCGTGATCGGTTTCCTGACGCAACGATAACTCGAACAGCGTCATTGCGAGCGCAAGCAAAGCAACCAGTTTCACCTTGAAAACAAAGACTGGATTGCTTCGTAAAGTCGCTCCCCGCAATGACGAGGGAGAATCTTTAAATGGACGATCAGAAGCGGCGTGACGACGGCATGGCCCAGCGCCGAAAAGTGCTGGGCGACGCCTGGGTCGACAAATCGATCGCAAACAGGAATTCGTTCAATGCCGAGTTCATAGATTTGATCACGCGCCAGGCCTGGGGCGAGATCTGGACCCGGCCGCATTTCGATCATCGCACGAGGCGGGTGCTGGTGATCGGCACCATGGTCGCGCTCGGACAATGGGACGAATTTCGCCTGCACGTCCGCGCCGCGCTCACCGAGGGCGGCTTTTCGCCCGACGACATCAAGGAGATATTGCTTCAACAGGCGATCTATTGCGGCGTGCCCGCCGCCAATCACGCGGTCAAGGAAGCGTCAGCCATTGTGAGGGAGTTGGGCCTGCTGAAGGGCTAGATCCTGCTGTGCCGCAACGGGCTCGGCTTCAGGCCGCGCGGGCTGATCGAACACCATCACCACCACGGCGCCGAGCATCATCAACAGTTCCGTGGCGTGCATGCGCAGCGCTTCGATCTCGCCGACCTTCGAGGCCAGGATCACGCTTGCAAAACTGATCACGCTTCCGATTCCGAGCGCAATCGCCAACGGCTCTTTTTGATCTTCGGTTTTGCGGATCAAGGCACGCACGGCGAACAGCACAAAGATCGCGAAGAATGCGACGACGAGAACCCTGCTCAGCGCAAGCAGCCAGGCGATGCGCACGATCGACATCGACGCCAGTTGCAGATGATCGGTGATGAAGAACGCCACCGACACGTTCGGCCGTTCGAAAAGGCCCTGCACCGGCGAAATCATGATCCGCCAGGCGATGATCGCCCAGGTCGGAATGAAATAGGCCGCCAGCAATATGCCGCTGATAGAACTGATGCGCCAGTTTCTGGACATGTCGCTTCCCTTATTTTCCGCAAAGCTTGGTGAGGCTCTCGGCTTCTCGGGAGACGTAACGCCCTTAAACTGCGAGGAGCAATTTAAACCCTTTGTTTACCTTAACTGGCGGGCAGCGTTTACGTAATTTTGGCGTCATTGCGAGCGCCAGCGAAGCAATCCAGCCTTGTTTCCGGCTCTGGATTGCTTCGTCGCTTGCGCTCCTCGCAATGACGGAGAACGCCCTAAACCGCGCCCCTCGCCTCCACGTACAGAGCGTAAAGCGAATGCGAACTCGCCATGAACAGGCGGTTCTTTTTCGCGCCGCCGAAGGTCAGGTTGGCGCAGCGTTCAGGCAGGCGAATGAAGCCGATGGCTTTGCCTTCCGGATTGAACACTTTTACGCCATCCAGTTCCTCGCCCTTGGCGTTCGGCGCGCCGTTGCTGCCGAAACCGCACCACAGATTGCCGTCGGTATCGACCCTCAATCCGTCGAATGCTCCGGGGCCATTGGCGTCGATCAGCTTGATCTTGTTGGATAGCGTGACCCCGTCCGCGCCGACGTCGTAGGACCAGATCAGCCGGTTCGGCTGCGCCCGGGATTCCACGATGTAGAGCTTCTTTTCGTCGGGCGAGAAGGCAAGGCCGTTGGGACCGGCGAGATCCGAGGTGACGAGGCCAAGCTTGCCGTCGGGAGCGATGCGATAAACCGAGTGTGGCAATTCCGGCGTTGCCTTGTCGCCTTCCCACTCGCCGGCAATGCCGAACGGCGGATCGGTAAACCAGATCGAGCCGTCGGACTTGCACACGATATCATTGGGAGAGTTCAGCCGCTTGCCGTTGAAATTGTCGGCAAGCACGGTGATCTTGCCGTCGTATTCGGTGCGGGTTACGCGACGCGTCAGATGTTCGCAGGAGATCAGGCGGCCCTGCCGATCGCGCGCATGGCCGTTGGCGAAATTCGAGGGCTGGCGGAAGACGCCCCAGTTTCCGTTGGCTTCGTCGTAACGCATAATGCGATTGTTGGGTATGTCGCTGACAAGGAGATAGCGCCCGTCGCCAAACCAGACCGGTCCCTCCGCCCATCGCATTCCCGTCGCAAGCTGCTCCACGGTGCTGGAGAACACGCGATTTTTGGCAAAGCTCGGGTCGAGGATCTCGATCGAGGCGTCGGGGTAACGCTGGTTCGGCTTGAATTCGAAAGACTGGGCTTGCGCGCGCTCTCCAAAAGCTACGGCGGTCGCGGCAGCCCCTGCGGTCGCAAATACACCCCGGCGGGTCATGTTCATCGGCATTTCCTCCCTGATATCGCGGTCGTTCCATCCGGCAGGATGATCGAAACCATCCACCGACGCTGCCGCTTGGTGGAACCGTAGTTGAGGTTCCCTGGGAGGTCCAGACGAGCGCTCGCACGGACACAGCCGTGGCGCATTGAGGCGCGGCTATTAAGGAAAATCCCGCCTTTCGGCGGGATTTTCCTGCATTCACGTCGTTCGGTAGGGATTAGCCTCCACCCCTGTCCTGCTGGTTCGGATTCTGCCCCTGGCGGTTCGGATCCTGCTGTTGCTGTCCGGGTTTTTGGCCACCGCCCTGCTGCTGGCCGGACTTCTGGCCAGGTTTCTGATTTTGCTGCTGGCCCGGATTCTGGTTCTGGCTGGACATCGGGATCTCCCTTGTTGAATGTCGCGAGACAAAGAACTTGGGAACCCCTAGTTGGTTGCGGAGGAACTTTTGTTCCTAAAGTCTTGCTCAAATCGATGAGATCCGCGGCAGGCCGCAAGCTTCCGCCGGCCTTCTCGAAAACTATCTCTGTACAAGACCTTAGACTTACCGCTGGCGCTGTTGCCGCACCGGGTTCCCACTGTTAAAAAATCAACGATGCGCCGTCCGGCTGCCGGGGCCCTCGCCGCGTCAAGAGTTCAGCTGCGCATGTTCTGATACGGCAAACCGGATTTCATCGTGCCGGAAGATGCGCGAGTGTGGTGGATTTGACATTCGATTCAGTATCGCAGCGAGTCCTCAAAGCGAATGTCAAATCCAAAACCACACTAGAATCCGATATTTGCTAGTGTCCCTTGGGCTCTGACATTCGCAAACGAACCCGCCGAGACAGGATACGAATGTCAAAGCCGGGACACTAGACAGCGGCAGCGCATGGATTATTTCGCCCAGCAACTGATCAACGGCATCGTGCTCGGCTCGATCTACGGCCTGATCGCCATCGGCTACACCATGGTCTATGGCATCGTCGGCATGATCAATTTTGCCCATGGCGATATCTTCATGATCGGCGGCTTCATCGCGCTGATCTCCTTCCTGATCCTGGTGTCGTTCGGGCTCACCGCGGTGCCGCTCATTCTGTTGATCGTGCTTCTGGTGTCGATGGCAATCACCGCGCTCTATGGCTGGACGGTGGAGCGCATCGCCTACCGGCCGCTGCGGCACTCCTTCCGCCTTGCGCCGATGCTGTCGGCAATCGGCATGTCTTTCGTGCTCATCAATTACTCCCAGATCGCGCAAGGGGCACGCGTCAAGCCGGTGCCGCCGATCATCACCGGCGGCTACAACCTGCTCGAACGCGACGGCTTCGCCGTGTGGCTGTCCAACGTCCAGATCCTCGTCGTCATCGCCACCGTCGTGCTGCTTGCCATCTTCACCTGGCTGGTGTCGCGAACGCGGCTGGGACGCGATATGCGCGCCTGCGAGCAGGATCAGACCATGGCCGCGCTGCTCGGCGTCGATGTCGACCGCACCATCTCCATGACCTTCGTGATCGGTGCCGCACTCGCCGCCGTCGCCGGCATGATGTACCTGCTCTATTATGGCCTGGTCGACTTCTTCATGGGCTTTGTCGCCGGCATCAAGGCTTTCACCGCGGCCGTTCTGGGCGGCATC
>Ga0306926_10001033_pt1 | contig 27338 bp, 23 predicted proteins | sample flu12Cox44000178_FD_203759 | JGI IMG/M metagenome (GOLD analysis project Ga0306926, IMG submission 203759) | Lab enrichment of tropical soil microbial communities from Luquillo Experimental Forest, Puerto Rico - flux8day.12C.oxic.44.000.178 (v2)... | ecosystem: Environmental > Terrestrial >...
GCGAGCAAGGTCAGGTAGAGCGCATAGTGCTGGCGGTGGTCGCCGAGGGCATCGGGCTGCGTCACCTTCACCTGGCAGCCGAGCCGGCCGAGGCTCGACGCCAGGCCGTCCAGCGCGGCAGTCGCCTCGGCGTCGACCGGTACCCAGTCGAGCACCGGTAGCACCGCGACGCGGAAGCCCGCCAGCCGATCGCGCCGCGCGGGTGGGAGCGCGATCTTCCACGCGACGTCCTCGCCCACCTCGGGCCCGATCGCGACGTCGAGCGCCAGCTCGAGATCGTCACCGGAGCGCGCCATCGGCCCCTGCACGCCCATCACGACCGCGGCGTTCGGCATCGGCGGGGTTGGAAAGCCGCCGCTGCGCGGCATCGCCGTCTCGCTCGGCCGGTGCCCGTAGACGCCGCAGAAGGCGGCCGGCACGCGAATCGAGCCGCCGATGTCGCTGCCGAACTCGAGCGGCGTGAGCCCGGCCGCCAGCGCGGCGGCGCCGCCGCCGGTCGAGCCACCAGGTGTTCGAGCGAGATCCCACGGATTGTTGGTGCGTCCGTACACCGGATTGCTCGACTGCCAGTCGGACAGCATCGGCGGCACGTTCGTCTTGGCCATGACCATCGCGCCCGAATCCTTCACACGGGTCGTCAGCGGCGCATCGTGCTCGGATCGAAAGTCTTTGAAGCGCGTCATGCCGACCGTGGTGCGCAGGCCGCGGACGTTGATCGATTCCTTCAGGGTCATCGGCAGCCCGAGCAGCGGCGCGTCCTCGCCGCGGGCCCGCCGCGCGTCGGCCGCCTCGGCGTCGCGTCGCGCGCGCTCGAAGTCGGGCTCGACGATCGCGTTCAGCTCTGGATTGTGACGCTCGATTCGCCGGCGGTGCAGCTCGAGGAGCTCGACGGCGGAGATGCGTCGCGCGCGGAGCGCGGCGAGCATGTCGGTGGCGGTCGCGAAGGCATCGATGCGGTCGCTCATATGGCACCTCTCACCCCGGGGTCAGCCGACATTACCGCCGCCATCCAGCAGGGTCAAGGATTCGCACCGCCGCGCGCTCGATTCGCGGCGGCTTCGAGCGCGGTCACGAGCGCCTGCAGCGCGGGCCGCGGCGCTCTATCGCGCCGGCGGACGATGCCGATCCGCCGGTGGAGCGCCGGGCGCAGCGGGATCAGGCTCAGCGCGCCGGCCCGCGCGTCGGCCTTCACCGCGATCTCCGAGACGATCGAGAGCCCGAGCCCCGCGCCGACCAGCTTCTTGGTCGCCTCGGCGTTGCCCAGCTCCATCGCGACATGTGGCGTGGCCCGGCCGCGGCGGAACCAGTCGTCCACCACGCGCCGGATGGTGCCGCCGCGCTCGTAGAGAATCACCGGCTCCCGGGCCAGCTCGGCCGCCGTCATCGACGCGCGGCGCGTCCGCCGGCCGCCGGGTGGCGCAATCGCGACGAGCCGATCCGCATAGAAGGGCGAGACGAGCAGCCCTCGGCCCACCGCCACCGGCAAGGTCACGACACCGACGTCGAGCTCGCCGCGCGACACGGCCGCGGCGATCTCGTCCGCGTTGCCAGTGACGACGACCAACTCGAGCCGCGGATGGCGCGCGCGCAGCCGACGCAGGATCGCCGGGAGGAGATAGATACTCGCGGTCGCACCGGTGCCGACGGTCACGCGGCCGGCCACCCGGCCCTGCAGCCGCTGGATCGCCTCGCGCGCCTCGTCGAGCACCCGGAACGCGCGGCCGGCGTGCTCGAGGAGCAGCGCCCCCGCCTCGGTCGGCGCCGCGCGCCGGCCGCGACGGATCAGGAGCGGGACGCCCACCGCGCGCTCGAGGTGTCGCACGTGGTGGCTGATCGCGGGCTGGCTCAGGTGGAGCGTCTCGCCCGCGCGCGAGAAGCTGCCCGAGCGGGCGATCGCCTCCAGGGTACGTACGTGCACCGGGTTGACGTCCATGTCGGCACAAGTATCTCGAATTGAAATTATTCATACAATTCATTTTATGAATCTCAAACTCGGGGGCAGACTCGGCGTATGTCCGACGTGAGTCTCCGCGACGCCGAGCCCGCCGACGCCGCCGCGGTCGCCGTCGTCTACAACCAGGGCATCGAGGACCGGCTGGCGACGCTCGAGACCGAGACACGCTCGGCCGAGGAGCGGCGGCGCTGGCTTGCCGCGCGCGGTCCCCGCCACCCGGTGCTCGTCTTCGAGGTGGACGGCCAGGTCGTCGGCTGGGGCAGTCTCAACGCGTTCAACCCGCGTCCGGCCTACGACCACGTCGCCGACTTCTCGGTCTACGTCGAGCGCGAGTGGCGCGGTCGCGGCGTCGGCCATCGCCTGCTCGAGGCGCTGATCGCGCGCGGCCGTGAGCTCGGCTACCACAAGCTGGTGCTGGCCGCGTTTCCGTTCAATGCCGCCGGCATCACGCTCTATCGGCGGCTCGGATTCGCCGACGTCGGCGTGTATCGCGAGCAGGGGCGGCTGGACGGCAAGTGGGTCGACGTCGTCGTGATGGAGCGGATCCTGTGAACCGCGCCCGCGGGCCCGCCGTATGGCTGAACGAATACCACGGCGACTTTCTCGTCAGCGACCGTCTCGAGGAAGCCCGGCGGGCGGCGGCGCACCGGCACCTGGTCCAGACGGTGCGCGGCGAGCGCCGCCACCGCCCGCGCCGTCTCACGGCGGCGCTCATGGGCCTCGGCCGCCGCCTTCTGGCGCTCCTCTGAGCGGCTACGTCGCCTCGAGCGGACGCGCCACCATGACCCCGCTGTGCGTCCGCACACTGCCCACGTAGGTCGCCAGATCCCCGTCGAGGATGACCGCGTTCCGCGTGGTCGAGGCGTGCAGCAGGCGCGGAGTCCCGGCCTCGTCGCGATAACACAGGCCGGAATGCGCGCAGTCGAGCCCCTCGATCGTGGTGGTGATCCCGATGATGTCGCCGGTCGTGAGCAGTCGCTGGGCCGCCGCGACCTTTTCCCGGGGCAGATAGTAGGTCACGCGCGCGTTGATCTCGGCCTCGCGCGCCGCGATCTTCGCGAGCTGCTCCGGGCTCGTCTTGAGCTGCCGGTACGCGGCAGGATGGGTGCTCATGAAGCTCACCCGCCGGGTGAACCGCTCGGCGCCGGGGAGCTCCGGCGTCATCAGGCGGACGACGCGCTTGGTCTGGTTGTCGGCGAACCAGTCGCTCAGGTAGTGCAGCCGTGACGCGTAGTCGCTCAGCTGGCCGCCGCGGTATCGGAGGAGCGTGACCTCGGCCAGCAGCGCGTCCGGCGTGCGCTCGCCGCGCTTGAGCATCCGCGCGAACGCCAGCGCCAGCTCGAAGAACGTGACGCAGTCGAGCCCGCGAAGATCGACCGAGCACACCTCGCGGTCGTCGTAGAGCTCGAGGGTCGACGCGACGTAGGGCGTCTGGCGGAGCGCCATCCCGACGGCGCCGATCCGCTCGCCGATCGGCAGCTCGCTCCACCGGCGCTCCCGGGCCTGGGCCACGAGCCGGTCGAAGACGTCTCGCCCCTCGAATGGTCTCGGGTCCGTCCCGCCGGCGGACACGAGCCGGGGGCGCGTCACGGCCAGGAGCCCGCCACCGGCCAGGGCCCCTGCCACGGAAGCCAGGAATGCCCGCCGATCGAGCCGCACGCGATCCATCACCTTCTCAGGATCGCACGCTCAGCCCCGCTCGGCCGAGCGTTGCGCCACTTCTTCGGCAAGGGCTCGATGCTCCGCGCAGCCGATCACCGAGAGATCCGGGCGCGGGCCGGCGGCGTCGACGAGCGCGCGCACCGCGCGCCGGCGCCGCTGCGCCGGGGCCGGGTCGAGGGCGCCTTGCTCGATGTCGCGCTCGAGCATCGCGAGTGCCGCCGCCTGGGCTTCGCCGCTCCGGCAGATCAGAGCGAGATCGCCGCCGGCGCCCACGAAGCGCCGCGCCGCGTCGGCAACGCCCCAGGTGGCGGCCACCGCCGACATCTCCAGATCGTCGCTCAGGACGAAGCCGTCGAAGCCGAGGTGCCGCCGCAGCAAGCCCGACACGACCGCGGGTGACAGCGAGCCCGGCAGCGCCGCGTCGAGCGCGCGGTAGCGCACGTGCGCGACGAGGACGGCAGGACAGCCGGCGGCGAGGACGGCACGGAACGGGACGAGCTCGCCGCGCTCCAGGTCGGCGAGCGTCGCGGAGGTATCCGGCAAGGCGTGGTGCGAGTCGACGGCGGTGAGCCCGTGGCCGGGAAAGTGCTTCGCGACGGGGATCAGGCCCGCGGCGAGCATCGCCTCGACGAACGCCACGCCGAGCATGGCGACCGTGTCCGGCGCCGAGCCGAACGCGCGGTCGCCGATCACCGTGTTGGCGGGATCGAGCTGGCAGTCGAGCACCGGCGACAGCCCGGAATCGAAGCCGGCGGCGCGCAGCTCGCGCGCCATCGCGCGCGCGACCGCTGCGGCCAGGCGCGGCTCGCCGGCACAGCCGAGGGCGGCGGCCGGCGGAAAGCGAGTGAACGGCGGCGGCAGGCGATGCACGCGGCCGCCTTCGTGATCGACCAGCACGAGGATGTCGGGATCGAGCCGCCGCGCCTCCGCGGTCAGCGACAGCACCGCGTCGAGGCTCGGGCAGTTGCGCGTGAACAGCACGACACCGCCCAGCCCCGACCGCGCCGCCAGCGCAGCGAGCGCATCCGGGATGCTCGTTCCTTCGAAGCCGGCGGCCAGGAGCTGGCCGGCGCCGCGCGTCACCCGGCGGGCGAACGTCCGGCGAGATTGGCGACGATCACGCCGAGCTCGACCGGGTCGACCGGCTTGGCCACGTGCATGCTGTAGCCGGCCGAGAGCGAGCGCACGCGATCCTCGGGCCGGCTGTACGCGGTCAGCGCCACCGCCGGGATCTGGCCGCCGTCGGACCCGGCGAGCTCCCGCACCTTACGGATGAGCGCGTAGCCGTCTTCGCCGGGCATCTCGATGTCCGAGACGAGCACGTGGGGCTTCCACGACCTGAGCGCCGCGAGCGCCTCCGGCGGCGACGAGCAGAGCATCGGCTCGGCTTCGGCCGTTCTCAGAATCGTCGCGATCAGATCGAGCGCGTCCGGATCGTCGTCGACGACGAGGACGCGCAGCCCCCGGAGCGACGGTCCGTGGTACGCCGGCACCGGCTGCCCCGCGGTGGGATGCGCGCGCTCCTCCGTCGACCGGACCAGCGCGACCACCAGCGGCAGCTTCACCGTGAAGGTCGCGCCCTTGCCCTCGCCCGCGCTCTGGGCCGTGACTGATCCGCCGTGCAGCTCGACCAGGTGGCGGACGAGGGCGAGCCCGATCCCGAGACCGCCTTGCGTGCGCGTGCTCCCGCTCTCGCCCTGCTTGAACCGGTCGAAGATGACCGGGAGCAGCTCCCTCCGGATCCCGGCGCCGGTGTCGCTGACCATGATCTCGAGGTGCGAGTTGACGCGCTGGAGCGTGAGCTGGATCCGGCCGTCCCGCGGCGTGAACTTGACGGCGTTCATCAAGAGATTCCAGGCCACCTGCTGGAGGCGGTCCGGGTCGCCGCTCACCGGGCCGGCGCTCGGGTCGAGGAGCGAATGCAGCTTGAGCCCCTTGGCGTCGGCCGCCGGCCGCACCGCGTCGAGCGCTGATTCGAGCACGCGGTGGATGTCGACCGGCCGGATGTCGAGCCGCATCTTGCCGCTGATGATGCGGGACACGTCGAGGAGGTCGTCGATGAGCTGCAGCTGGACGTGGGCGTTGCGCACGATTGCGTCGAGGGCGCGCGGGGTCGTCCTCGCATCGATCTGGCCCATCTGCAGCATGCGCGCCCAGCCGTAGACCGCGTTCATCGGCGTCCGGAGCTCGTGCGAGAGCACGGCGAGGAACTCGTCCTTGGCGCGGTTCGCGCCCTCGGCTTGCGCCCGCGCCTGGTCGGCCTCGCTGTAAAGCGTCGCGTTGTCGACCGCCAGCGCCGCGCGGCGCGCGAGCTCCTCCGCAATCGCGATGTCGGCGGCGCCGTACGGGTGCCCCGCGGCGATCCGCACGAGCGTGATGGCGCCGATGATGCGCTGGCGGACCACCATCGGGACGGCGATCGCCGATTGCGGACGCAGGCGGCGCATGATCGCCAGGTGCTTCGCGTCGCGCGCGGTCGACACGAGCGTCTCCTCGGTGACCTCGGGCATGACGATCGTCGTCCGAGACCGGAGCGCCTGGGCGGACGGCTGCGACGAGGTCCAGTCCGGCGCGTAGAGCTGAAGCTCCGACAGGAGGGCCTCGTTGTCGGGGCCGGCGGCCGAGACCGCGACCCGCTCGAGCGTATTCTCGCGCGTGACGAGATCGACGATGCACCAGTCCGCGAGCCGGGGCACGACGAGCCGCGAGACCGTGCGCAACGTCGTGGCGGAGTCCAGCGAGGCGCTGAGCGCGGCGCTCGACTCGGACAGGAGCGTCGCGCGGCGCTCGGCCGACTCGGCGCGGGCCCGCGCCGCCTGCTCGGCGGTGAGGAGCTGGGTGCGCTCGGTCTCGGCGCGCAGGCGCTCGCCGATGTCCCGGGCGATCTTCGACGCGCCGATGATGCGGCCGTCGGCATCGCGGATCGGCGACACCGTCAGCGCGGTGTCGATCAGCGTCCCATCTTTCCGGACGCGCACGGTCTCCATGTGCTCGATCGTCTCGCCGCGCCGCAGGCGGCGCAGGACCTCGTCCTCCTCGGTTTGCCGGTCCGCCGGCACGATCATCCTGATGGATCGGCCGATCGCTTCCTGAGCCGTGAAGCCGAACAGCCGCTCCGCGGCCGGATTCCACGCGGTGATGATCCCGTCGAGGTCCTTGCCGACGATCGCCTCCTCGGAAGAGCGCACGATGGCCGCGAGCCGGAGCGAGTCTTCGTGCGCCTGCTTGCGCTCGGTCGTGTCCTCAAGCAGCGCGGAGAAGCCCTCGGAGGTCGGGAACACGCGCGTCCTGAACCAGCGTCCGTACGGCGCATAGAACGTCTCGAACTCGACGGGTTCGTTTCCGGCCGACGCGCGGCCCAGATTCGCCTCGATCTCGGTCCCGACGATGTCCGGGAAGAGGTCCCAGAGCGCCTTGCCGACCATCGACGACGCCGGCCGCCGGAGCAGCTCCGCGGCGCGGTCGTTCACGTAGCGGTAGCGCCAGCGCTCGTCGAAGACGACGAAGCCCTCGTCGATGCTGTGGAGCAGGCCTTCGAGACGGCGCCGGCCGCGGAACATCGATTCGCTCAGCGCGGAGATCAGCAAGCCGATCGAACCGAAGAAGAAGAGCCCGACCGCATCGGCGACCGTCGTCACCCGCAGGCTGTGGTGAGGCGGAAGCCAGAAGTAGTTCGCGAGCACGGCGCCGCAGACCGTCGTCACCACGCCCGGCCAGAATCCGCCGGCCCACGCGCTCAGCACGATGGCCGGGACAAACGTCAGATACGGCAGGTCGTCGCCCCATAGCGCAGTCAGCGCGCCGCGGACGGCCGCGGCCGCCAGGGCGATGCCGACGGCGATGGCGTAGCGGACCGGCGTGGGCCAGTCCGGGGCTCGAACGTAGCCGGCGACCGTGATCACTTTACGAAGCTCCGCAACTTGAAGAGATACCACAGGAAATGGGCCGCGCGAAAAACCCCCGGGAATCCCCGTCCCCACTCTCCTCGGTTCTGCGATAGTGTGTGCCTCGCATCGAGGAGGCGGGAATGAAAGCGATCGTGTTCGCCGAGACCGGTGGCCCGGACGTGTTGACCCTGGCCGAGGCGCCCAAACCGGAGGCCCGCGGCGGCTGGGTGCTGATCAAGAACCACGCGATCGGCGTCAACTTCGCCGACACGCGCTTTCGCCAGGGCACGTACACGGTGAAGCCGAAGCTGCCCGATACGCCCGGCATGGAGGTCGCGGGCGTGATCGAGGCGGTCGGCGACGGCGTGACGAATGTCCGGCCGGGCATGCGGGTGGCCGCTTTCACCAGCCGCGCGTACGCGGAGTACTGCGTGTCGCCCGCGTTCATGGCCATCCCGCTTCCAGACTCGATGAGCTTCGTGGACGGCGCGGCGTTCCTGATCCAGGTGCTGACCGCGTACCACGCGCTCCACACGATGGACACGACCGGCCCGGGCAAGACCGTCCTCGTGCACGCCGCCGCCGGCGGCGTGGGGCTGGCCGCGGTGCAGCTCGCCAAGGCGGCCGGCGCTCGCGTGCTCGGCACCGTCTCGAGCGACGCCAAGGCCGGGCTCGCGAAAGAAGCCGGCGCCGACGCGGTGATCAACTACCTGAAGGAGAAGTTCGCCGACGAGGTGCTGCGCCTGACCGGCGATCGCGGCGTCGACCTCATCCTGGACGCCGTCGGCAAGCCGACCTTCGAGGAAGGGCTTCGCTGCCTGGCGCCCTTCGGCAACCTCGTCCTCTACGGGCGCGCGGGCGGCGCGCCGGATCCGCTGAACCTCTCCGTCCTCTCCCCGAAGTCGCAGAAGGTCAGCGCGCTCTCGCTGCCGACCCTGACGCGGGGCTTTCCCGACAAGACGCGCGAGAGCGCCGAGCGGTGCTTCGCGCTCATACGCGAGGGCCGGCTCAAGCTCTACATCAGCAAGACGTTCCCGCTGGCGCAGGCGGCGGAGGCGCATCGCTACCTGGAGTCGCGAGAGTCGACCGGCAAGCTGATCCTGCTGCCGTAAGCGACGCATGGACCGCCCGACCGAGACCCTGGCGCGCTACGTGACCTCGCTCGGCTACGGCGATCTGTCGCCGATCGCGGTGAAGGAGGCCAAGCGCCACGTCATCGATTCGCTCGGCTGCGCGATCGGCGGCTCCGGCAGCGAGCCCGCCCTGATCGCACGGCGTGTGGCGCCCGCCGCGGCCGGCGGGCCGTCGGCGCGCGTCCTCGGCGAGGGGCGCCCGACGACGCCGGAGGCCGCGGCCTTCGCGAACTCGGTGATGATCCGCTTTCTCGACGCCAACGACACCTACATCACGCGCGGCTCCGGCCACCCGAGCGACATGCTCGGGGCGATCCTGGCGGCCGCGGAAGTTCAGGGCGCATCCGGCAAGGAGTTCTTGCTCGCGATGGTCGCCGGCTACGAGGTCTTCGGCGCGCTGGCCGATCAGGTGGGGCTGCGCGAGCGCGGCTGGGACCAGGGCGTGTTCGTCGCGCCGGCCGCGGCGGCCGGCGCCGGGCTCCTGCTCGGCCTCTCCATCCAGGAGATGGCCGACGCGATCGCGATCGCGGTGACCGCGAACGTGGCGACACGCCAGACGCGGGCCGGCGAGCTGGCGATGTGGAAGGGCTGCGCGACCGCCGCCGCCGCGAAGGCCGGGCTCTTCGCAGCGCAGCTCGCCAAGGCCGGAATGACCGGGCCGACGGCCGCATTCGAAGGCCGTCACGGGCTCTGCGAGCAGGTGACCGGCGTGTTCGAGCTCGGCGCGCTCGGCGGCGCCGGCCGCCCCTACGCGATCGAGCGCACGAACTTCAAGCTCTTCGCCGCCGAGTATCACGCGCAGGCGCCGCTGGCCGTCGCGCTCGCCCTCCGGAACGCGCTGCGCGGCGACGAGATCGAGTCGATCGACGTGCAGATCTACGCGATGGCCCACAGCGAGATCGGGAGCGAGCCCGCCAAGTGGGATCCGCGGACGCGCGAGACCGCCGATCACAGCCTCCCCTACATGCTCGCCGTCGCGCTGGTGGACGGCCGCGTCACGCCGGCCAGCTTCGAGCCGAAGCGGTTTCTCGATCCGAGCCTGCGGCCGCTGATGAATCGCATCCGCGTGGCCGAGAACCCGGAGCTCACGCGGCGCTTTCCCGCCGAGCTCCCCTCGCAGATCGACGTGACGACCCGCTCGGGCCGGCACTACACCGAGCGGGCCGACTATCCGAAGGGCCACACGGAGAACCCGATGACCGACGCCGACGTCGAAACGAAGTTCCGCGATCTCTCGGAGGACGTCCTCGGCAAGACGCGGACGGCCGGGGTGCTCGAGACGCTGTGGCGCCTCGACGAGGTGCTACGGATCGGCGCCGTGATGGACCTGCTCACATTCAAACGTTGACGAGGTGACGCGATGGATCTTGGACTGAAGGGCAAGCGAGCGCTCGTGACCGGCGGCAGTCTCGGCATCGGCAAGGCCATTGCGCTCGAGCTGGCGCGCGAGGGCGTCGACGTCGCGATCGTGGCGCGCACGAAGGACCGCCTCGAAGCCGCCGCGCGCGAGCTCGAGGGCCAGACCGGCCGCACGGTCATCCCGCTGGTCGCGGACGTGACCAGCCGCGAGCAGATCGATCGGGCGGTGGCCCAGGCCGCGGAGCGGCTCGGCGGCCTGCAGATCCTGGTCAACAGCGGCTCGGCGCCCGGCGGCTCATCGAGCGCGACCGGCCCCATCGAGACCGTCGTCGACGAGGACCTGCTGCAGGACTTCAACGTGAAGTACGTCGGCGCGCTCCGGTGCGCCCGCGCCGCGATCCCCTACCTGAAGCAGGGCGGCTGGGGACGCATCATCAACATCAGCGGCACCAACGCCCGCAACGCCGGCAACCTGAGCGGCGGCGCCCGCAACGGCTCGCTGGTGCACCTCACCAAGACCCTCGCGGTGCAGCTCGGGCGGTTCGGCATCACCGTCAACTGCATCCATCCGGGCACGACGCGCACCGAGCGTACCCCGAGGCTGCTCGCCGCGCGGGCCGCCGAGCTCGGCATTCCCGTCGACGAGGTCGAGAAGCGCGACTTCGCCTACGAGTCGCCCAGAGGCAACTCCATTTGTCGCATGGTCGATGCCGGCGAGATCGCCTATCTCACGGTCTTTCTCGCGTCGGACAAGGCGTGGGCGGTCTCGGGCGAGCTGGTCGTGGCGACCGGGGGCGCCGGCCGCTCGGTGTACTACTAGGCGCTCTCATCTGTTAATGAGCGCGCCTCGGCCGGCGGGGCCCCAGCCCCGCGACGGCCTGCGGCGCGCACGACCACGAAAGGACACGGCGATGGCCGACTGGAAGCCGCCCACGCAGGACCGCGTCGAAGGCTACTTCAAGGAGCTGAACAACTGGGGCCGCTGGGGCCACGACGACCAGCGCGGCACCGCGAATCTCATCACGGCCGCCAAGCGCGCGGAGGCCGCGGCGCTCGTGCGCACGGGACGGACGGTCTCGCTGGCGCGGGACATCGGCCCGCAGCCGGCGATCATGTACAACGTGACGTTTCCGTCCAATCGCGAGCGCGCCGACGTGGTGCTCGATCGCTTCGACCTCGTGTATCACGGATTCTCGATCACCCACATCGACGCGCTCTGCCACGTGGCGTGGGACGGCGAGCTCTACAACGGCCGGTCGTTCAAGGACAGCCTCACCGCGGCCGGCGCCACCTGGTGTGCGATCGACGCCTACTTCGACGGCCTGACGACGCGCGGTGTGCTGCTGGACGTCGCGGCGGGCCGCAAGGAAGGCTACGTCACCGTCGGCCAGCCGGTCACGCCGAAGGAGCTCGACGCCGTCGCCGCACGGGCGGGCGTGAAGGTCGGGCCGGGCGACGTGGTCGTGGTGCGCAACGGCGACGAGGCCTTCCGCAAGGCCAACCCAGACTGGGTCCCGCGCGTGTCGCCGCACCCCGGGATGCACCTGTCGTGTCTCGAATGGTTCCGCGAGAAGGACATCGCGGCGATCTCCTGGGACATGATGGACGAGCGCCCGACCGCCTATCCGGGCTTCGCGATGAGCACGCACCTGGCCATCCCGTTCCTCGGCCTGGTGCTCATCGACAACACGAACCCGGAGCGGCTGGCCCGCGCGTGCGCCGAGGAAGGACGCTACGAGTTCCTCTTCGCCGCGACGCCGATCCGGCTGGTCGGCTCGACGGGCGCGCCGGCGCACCCGCTCGCGGTCTTCTAGCGCGCCCCGGGCCCGCGGAGCAAGAGGCCGGGCGTCCGGCCCGTGCTCTCGCCGTTCTCCAGGGTCAGCTGCCCGTTGACGACGGTGGCGGTGATGCCCTCCGCCTTCTGCACGAGGCGGCGGGCGCCGCCGGGCAGATCGGTCTGCACCGTCGGCATCGCCGGGCGCACCGAGCGCTCGTCGAAGACCACGAGATCCGCGCGGTAGCCAGCGCGCACGAGGCCGCGGTCGTGGATCTCCCACGCCGAGGCGTTATCGAACGTGAGCTTGCGCACCGCCTCTTCGAGCGTGAACGCCTGCCGACGACGCACCCAGTAGCTCAGCAGATGGGTCTGGAGCGACGAGCCCATTTCCTGGCAGACGTGGGCGCCCGAGTCGGAGAACGTCGCGAGCGTGCGTCCGTGCCGCAGCATGCCGAGCACGTGGTCCGGATCTTCGTTCACGAGGGGCTGCACGAACACCTGATCGTCGTTCTCGAGGACCAGATCGATCATGACCTCGACCGGGTGGCGACCGAGCCGCGCGGACAGCGCCGCGATCGTCGGATCGTCCCAGTCGACGCCCTTCATCGCATAGAGGTTCGCGTAGTCGGGCCTGCGCGGATCGGTGGTGGCCGCGCCGCCGCCCTGGAAGACGTTGTCGCGCGGCTTCATGCCGGCCTCGTCGGCCACCAGCTGGCGGCGCGTCGCCGGGTCGGCGAGACGCCGCTTCTGCTCGGCGAGCGGCAGGCGGCGCAGCTCGCGCCACGCCGGCAGGACGTCGAACGGCAGGTAGGACTTGAGCGAGAAGATGGCGTTGATCGAGCGCGTCGTGGTCTGCCCCCACATCCTGGCGCCCGCCGCCGCGCACTCGTCGATGAACTCGAGCTGATAGGTCCACGGATTCGGGCGGTCGCCCTGACGGCTCGACAGCGTGCCGAACATCACCGGCCGGCCGGTCTCGAGCGCCAGCTGTCTGAGCCGCACCAGGAACCGGCGCTGCGCCTCGCCGCCCGAGATGTCCGGGCCCACCTGGAACACGCCGGCATTGAGCTCGGCCATCGCGCCGACCAGGCGATCGAGCTCCGTCCAGTCGGCGATGCGGCTGGCCACGGGTGTGTTGTCCGGCGTGACGTGCGTCGTCGCGCGTGAGCTCGAGAACCCCATGGCGCCGGCGCGGATCGCCTCCCGCACCGCCGCCGCCATCCGCGCCAGATCGTCCTCGGTGGCGGTCTCGGTGAGCGCGCGCTCGCCCATGACGTACATGCGCAGGGCCGAATGGCCGATGTAGGCGCCGTAGTTGATCGCCTTCGGCAGGCGATCGACGGTGGCCAGATACTCCGGGAACGTCTCCCAGGTCCAGTCGATCCCCGCCATCATCGCCTCGGTCGGAATGTCCTCGACGGCGGTGAGGCAGCGCGCGAACCACTCGCGCTCCGCGGGCGGACACGGCGCCAGCGCGAAGCCGCAGTTGCCCATGATCACGGTGGTCACGCCGTGCCAGCAAGAACAGCTCCCGAGGCGGTCCCACGCCACCTGGGCGTCCATGTGGGTATGACCGTCGATGAAGCCCGGCGCGACGATCAGGCCGTCGGCGTCGATCGTGCGCTCGGCCGTCGATCGAATCCGCCCGATCTCGACGATCCGGCCGTCCTTGACGCCGACGTCGCCGCGATAGCGCGCGGCGCCCGAGCCGTCGACGATGCTTCCGCCGCGAACCAGGAGATCGAGTCCCATGAGCGTCTTCTCCTCAGCCTGTCGTCAATCGAGAGAGGCGCGGGCCGCGTCGCGTGACACCCCGTAGAGGATCAGGAGAATCGGCAGCAAGTACATGTGCGCGCCACTCCACATGAGGCCGCCGCCGACCATCTGGTCGTCGACGGCGCTGATTCCGAGGGTCGCCGCCACCCGCGCGTAGTGAGGATAGAACGCCCGCTCCGGCACCGCCAGCAGCATGCCGAGCGCCGTGCTCTGCGCGGTCGCGGCGAGCAGGTAGACGATCTGAAGGCCGGGATGCAGGCGCGGCGCCAGCCGGGGCGCCGGGCGGATGATCGGCCACCAGAAGAGGAGCGCCGTCCCGAAGAAGATCATGTGCTCGAGGGCGTGCAGGAACTCGTGCTCGGCCGCCGCGTCGTACAGGACCGGGATGTGCCAGACCCAGACGGCCGTGACGTGCAGGAGGCCGGCGGCCGGCCAGAACGTCATCGCCGAGAGCGCGCCGCGCGGCCACGCCGTACGTCGAAGTGGTGCCGCGAGCCGGCGGCGGGCGCCGGGCGGCAGCCCCCAGAGAACGAGCGCCAGCGGATTTCCGAGCAGCAGCAGCGGCGCCGCCATCATCGTCAGCAGGAGGTGCTGGGCCATGTGAGCCGAGAACCGCTCGGTCGCCAGCTCGTCGAGCGGCGAGAGGAGCGCGCCCGCGACGAACGCGAGCCCCAGGACGTACGACGCCAGCCGCCAGAGCGGGGTCTCGTACCCGGCGGCGCGAAGACGACGCCATCCGCGAACGTAGGCGGTCGCGGCGCCGAGGAGCAGGAGCGACAGGAGCGTCTTGAGAGCCGCCTCAATCATCGGCCGGCGCCATGCCGGAAGTTTCGGCCGGATCGTCGCGCCGTGTCAACAAACGCGGCCGGGGCTACCTGAGGAAGAACGTCATGCCGACCACCCCGGTGTGCGACTCGAATCCGAAGTTGGGAGTCGACGTATTGCCGTTGGAGATGTGCTGCAGCCGGTAGCCGACGTAGCGCACGCGGACGGGCGATTGCTCGCCGGTCGTGATGCGGTCGCGCACGTACACGTCATCCTTGAACCGGGCAGGCCCGAAAATCGATTCGCGAGACCCATAGCCTCCTCCGTGCGTGACGACTCGAAACCACACCACGAAGGGACAACGTCGGGGCCGGGCGCGATCCGGATTTCCCGGAAAATCACCACGATAGTTCTCGTGAGCTTGCGCGGCAGCAACGCGTGCCGCGATTTCCGGCACGCGGCGCATCGGCGGGCATCCGGTCGCGAGCGTCGGGCGACTGACGCTGGTTCCGGACTACCTGGCGCGCGCCCGGTCGCACGCGCTGCCGAATTTGACACCGTCGGGCCAGCGGCTTACTTTTGGCGCAACGGACTGCGACAGCATAGAACCCCGAGGAGCGTGCCATGCGGACCTACTACGACATCGATCTGACGACCCGGAAGATCACGAAGCGCGAGCTGCACGGCGAAGAGATCGTCAGGGCGGGGCGCTACTGGATCGCCAAGACACTCCTCGAGCTCGGCGCGGCGACGGCCGATCCGCTGTCGCCCGCCAATCCGCTCATCTTCTCGGCCGGGCCGTTCGCCGGCACGAGCTTCTCGAACGCGAACCGCATCAGCGTCGGCTGCAAGAGTCCGCTCACCGGCGGCATCAAGGAGGCCAACGGGGGCGGCAGCTTCAGCTACGGGCTCGGGCAGCTCAAGCTCGCGGGCTTCACCTTGCACGGTGCCTCGCCCGACTGGGTCGTCGTCCACTTCAAGAAGGACGGCTCGATCGAGCTCGACGACGCGGCGCCGTATCTCGGCAAGGGCAACTTCGAGGCGCAGGAAATGCTGCACAAGAAGTACGGCCGGAAGGTCACGATCGCGCTTTGCGGCCCCGTCGGCGAGTATCAGGGCCTGCTCGCGGGCATCGCGTTCAGCGACAAGGACGGCCGTCCGGCCCGGCTGTCGGCGCGCGGCGGCGTAGGCGCGGTGATGGGATCCAAGAAGGTCAAGGCGGTCGTGGTCGACCTGGACAAGATCCCGCCGTTCACCGACACCAAGAAGGTCAACGGGGCCATCAAGGACTACGCGAAGATGCTGCTGGCCGACTCGATGGTGACGAACTTCTACCAGAAGATCGGCACCATGGGCATGGCGGATCTCCAGAATACGCTCGGCGGCCTTCCGGTGCGCAACTTCAGCGCCGGCCAGCAGGTCAACGTCGCGAGCGGCGAGAAGTTCAAGATGGGCGGTGACCACATCAGCCAGCTCAACGTCTCGCGCGGCGGCGAGCACACCCACGCGTGCATGCCCGGCTGCGTGATCCAGTGCAGCAACGTGTACGTCGATGCCAGCGGAAAGGAAGTCGTCTCCCCGGTCGAGTACGAGACGCTCGGTCTCCTCGGCACCAACTGCGGCCTGAGCGACCCGGACGATCTCGCCCAGATGAACTTCCTCGCCAACGATCTCGGCGTGGACACGATCGAGCTCGGCGCCACCCTCGCCGTCCTGATGGAAGCCGGTCTCGGCGCCTTCGGCGACGTGAAGTTCATGGCCGAGTGCCTGGCCGAGATACGACGCGGCAGCGAGAAGGGGCGGATCTGGGCGCAGGGCACCGCACGGGTCGGCGCGCACTACAACGTGCGGCGCGTGCCGGTCATCAAGAAGCAGGCGATCAGCGCCTACGATCCCCGCGTGGTCGAGGCCACCGGCGTCACGATGATGGCGACCGCGCAGGGCGCCGACCACACCGCGGGCAACCTGCCGCGGCTCAAGACACGTGAGATGAACGCCGAGCAGATCGTCGAGCAGAGCCTCGCCCACCAGGCGCGCGTGGCCGCCAACGATTCCCTCGGGCTCTGCATCTTCGGCATGAGCGTCACGAATCCCAACACCGAGTTCCTGGTCAACGCCATCAACGCCGCCCACGGCACGAGCCTCACCAAGGACTTCTTCGAGCCGCTGGGGCGCGACGCGCTGCGGATGGAGTACGAGTTCAACCGCCGCGCCGGGTTCACCGAGAAGGACGACGAGCTCCCGGAGTTCTTCTACACGGAGGCGTTGCCGCCGACGAACCACGTGGCGCGCTTCCACGGCGCCGACGTCCACCGGATGTACGAGCGGCTGCCCGCGCCGGCGATGCCGGCCTGAGCGCGCGCGAGAGTGCGCGCTGCAGACCGTCGCAGGGCCGAGGCCCCGCCGGCCGAGGCGCGCCTGCCAACGAACCTAGCCGGGGAGGTCCTCGGGAGGGGCCATCGGCAGCAGGATCGTGAACATGCTGCCGCGTCCCTTGACGCCGTCGCTCTCGACGCCGATGTGGCCGCCGTGCAGCTCGACGAGCTTGCGTGTCACGGCCAGGCCGAGGCCGGTGCCTTCCCGCTCGCGGGCTGACGAGGAGTCGCCCCGCTCGAACTTGTCGAAGATTCGCGCCTGGTCCTCGCGCTTGATCCCGATGCCGGTGTCGGCGACCCGGATTCGCAGCAGGCACGCGCCCGTCGGATCCATCGAGGAGATCGTGTCGGCCGTCACGGTCACGTGGCCGCCCGCGTCCGTGAACTTGATCGCGTTGCTCAGCAAGTTGTAGATCATCTGCTGGACCCGCATCCGGTCCGCGGTGATCGACGGCAGCGGCTCCTTCACTTCCACCGTCAGCGTGATGTTCTTCTGCTGCGCGAGCGCCTGGACGACGCCCACCACCTCCGGGATGTCCTCGGCGACGGAGACCTTGGTGAGGTCGAGCGTCAGGTGCCCGGCATCGACCTTCGCCAGGTCGAGGAGATCGTCCACCAGCTTTCTGAGGTGCCGGCCGCCCGCGAGGATCGAGGTCAGGTACTCGAGCTGGCGCTCGTTCACCTCGCCGTACGTCTGGTTCGCGAGCACCTGGGAGAAGCCGATCACCGCATTGAGGGGCGTGCGAAGCTCGTGGCTCATCGAGGCGAGGAACTCGCTCTTGGCGCGGCTGGCCTGCTCGGCGGCCACCTTGGACTCGAGCAGCTGTCGCGACTGGGTCTGCAGCTGCTGGATGTTGCGCTGCGCCTGGGCGTGCAGCCGCGCGTTCTCGAGTGCCACGGCCAGCGCCAGGACGACGGCGGCGCCGAGGGCGATCAGCACGCCCGTCCAGGTCCTGGCCTCGAGACGCCTGGCTTCGGCCTGCGCGGCGAGCACGCGCTCGTGGATCGCGGCCATGAGCCCGTCGAGGTTTTCCTGGACCTCTTCGGCGCGTGTGCGCGCCTCGCTGTACGGCAGGGCGAGCGCCTGCGCGCGCGCGCCGCTCCGCAGGAGCTCCTGCTCCGTCGCGACGAGGCTTCGATAGTGCTCGAACGCGGCGCGGGCCGCGGCAAGCCTTTCGGATTCGCGCTGGCTCTGCACGTAGCGGGCGAGCTGCTCGAGGTCCTCGGCCACGCGCACCGCGCGCTCGTTCCACGCCGTCGCGTAGCCGGGGTCGGCCAGCACCAGCGCGCGCATCTCGAGCCGGATCAGGGGGGTGATCGCCTCGCGGGTGGACGCGGCCAGCCGGACGGCGGGAATCGTGTGGGTCGCGATCTCCCGGTTGACGGCCACGAGGTTGCCGACAGCGTGGAAGCTGAGGAACCCGACGACCGCCAGCACCACGATGACGAGGAGCGAGATGAGGAACGGCTTGGCCGCCAGCCGCGTGCCCACGTACCTGGCGCCGATCACACGCGCCCCATACCGATAGAGGACTGAAAGATCACCGTGAGCACCATTGTGGGGTTCGTGGGCCGAAAAACAGGCAAAAGACAGACCATTTCCGGACGACCCGGCGGATCCTCGATTTCCCGGGCACTTACTGAAGGGGCCATCCCGCGCGATGGGCTCCCCTCGGCCGGTTTCTAGCCAATCGCGTGGCCAGGGCTGGGCCGAGCATGACCAGTCGCCTGCAGGGGCCCATGACCACCAGCTCGGCGGTCCCGTTTCACAGCCGGGCTCGGCCGGGGTCACAGGAGCGTAGTCACTACCCGGTCGGGAGGGACAGATGAACGAGAAGGACACGATGCTGCGCCAGGCCGAAGAAGCCTTCGCCGAGCTCCGTCAAGCGGTCGACCGCCTGACGGACGAGGAGATGCGTCGCGTGTGGCTCGGCAGCTGGGGCGTCCGCGAGATCCTGATCCACATCTCGGGCTGGCACCAGGCCATGATTGCCGGCTTCGCCAACCTCGCGAAGGGCGAGGCGCCCTACCCGCCCGGCACGTATGATGACTTCGATGCGTGGAATGCGCGGTTCGTCGAGGCCAAGTCGGGCGTGAAGCCGGCCGACGTGCTGGCGGAGCTCGACGTCACCCACCGGCGCTTCGTCGGGACCGCGGCGGCGCTGCCAGAGGCGCTCTTCGCGCCGGGCGGCGGCGCGCGCGATTCCTTCGACGGCGCCGGCGCCGGGCACTACCGCGAGCACGCGGCCCAGATCCGCGAATGGCGGCAGCGAGGGTCGTGAGCGACCTCGGATTCCGCCTGTTCGCCACGCCGATCGGCGCCTGTGGGATCGCGTGGGGCGACCAGGGCATCGTCGGCGTGCAGCTGCCCGAGTCGAGCGAGGCGGCGCTGCGCGCGCGACTGCGCCGCGTGGTCCCCGGCGCCCGCGAGACGGCGCCGCCGCCTGAGGTGGAGCGCGCGATCGAGGCGATCATCGCGGTGCTCGGCGGCGAGTCGCGCGATCTCTCGTTCGTCGAGCTCGACATGCGCCACGTTCCGCCGTTCAACCGCCGCGTCTACGAGGTCGCGCGCGCGATCCGGCCGGGCTCGACCCTCACGTACGGCGAGATCGCCGGGCGCCTGGGTGAGCCCGGCGCAGCGCGCGACGTCGGCGCAGCACTCGGCCAGAATCCGTTCCCGCTCGTCGTGCCCTGTCACCGGGTGCTCGCCGCGAACGGCAAGCTCGGAGGCTTCTCCGCCCACGGCGGCGTCAGGACGAAGCTGCGCCTGCTCTCGATCGAGGGCGTCTTGGTGCCGGGTACGGCGCCGCTCTTCGAGCGCGGTCCGCTCGCGCGCTAGCGCACACCGTCCGCGAGGCGGCTTTCGGTCCAGGTGCGCGTCGGCATATGATCGCCTCGCATCCGTGATGAACACGATCCGGTTCGTGAAGATTCCCCTTCTGGGGCTCGCGGCGGCCGGCTGCGCCAGTGGGCTCGTGACCGGCCAGGTCGCCGTCGCGGATCAGCCGCCTGCGCCGCTGACGATGAGCTGGGAGTCCGGCCTCTTCGGCGAGAGCGGAACGCTGGCCGCCGTCATGCCCGACGGCGAGCGGTTCTCGGGCAAGTACGTCGTGGTGAAGGAAGGCATGGCCCGGGGACGCATCGATCCCGCCTGGGAAGGCGACGAGCCGGCCGACGCACGCGGCGAGATCGACGACAGCATGTGGGGTGCCGCGCGCGACCGCGCCGCATTCGTGAGCAAGCACCTCAACAAAGCCGTGGCAACGCTGAAGGGCAATCGCGGAACGACGATGCTCTGCCGCTTCGCGCTGCAGGCCGCGGAGGCGGGGATGCGGGGCGGGGGCTCGGGCGACTGCCAGACGTCGAAGGGCGCGAAGATCAGCGCCAGTTTCTAGGAGAGGCCGAGGGCGCGGCTGGGCGCGACCGCGAGCCGCGCGGGTCGCGCGCGCTGCGGCAAGAGCCACAGGACCACCGCGGCCGCGGCGTAGCAGATCACGAACGCGATCAGCGCCTGCGTATAGCTTTGCGTCCTGTCGTAGACCCAGCCCGTGTACACCGCGGCCGGCATCGAGGCGAAGCTCTGGAACATGCTGATCCAGCCGCGGATCGTCGCGAAGTGCGCGCGCCCGAACATGTCGCCGACCAGCGCCCACGTGACCGAGTTCACGCCGTCGCCGAACGAGAACAGGACCGCGAACAATACGAGCGCCCACCACGCGCCGTCGCCGTATGCCAGCACGATCAGGCCGGCGGCGCCCAGCAGGACACCCACGGCGCCGATCGTCTGCTTCGACTGGCGGTCGCCGAGCCATCCCGTCAGCGGCCGGATGACGACGGTCGCCAGCGCGGTGAGCCCGACGTAGAACGCCGCGGCCGGCTCGTCGAGTCCTTTCCAGATCAGGAGCGGCACGAGGTGCACGGTCACGCCGGCGTACGGGACGTTGCGCAGGCCGTGAAATGCCGCGAGCAGCCAGAACGTCGGTGTCCGGAGCGCCTCACGCGTGGTGAACTCCCGCACGTCGGCATCCGCCGGCGCCGTTCCCGTCGAGGTTGGCCGAGGCTCGGGCGCGCTCGGACCCGCTTCACCGTCCGGGAGCAATCCCATGCTCTCCGGAGAGCGGCGGATCAGCAGGACGAGCGGCAACAGCAGGAACACGACGAGCCCCGAGAGCACCGCGGCCGTTCGCCACCCGAGGTTCAGCACCGCCAGCGCGACGAGCGGAAAGATCACCACGCCGCCGATGGACTGCCCGGTCTGGACGACGGCCATGGCGAGCCCGCGCTTGCGGCGAAACCAGCTGTTGACCGCCGCCAGGGTGGCCTGATTGAACCCGGCCTGGAAGCCGAAGCTCAGCGGACCGATGAACACGAGGAGGAAGAGCAGATAGCTGTGCGTGAGCGAGAGCAAGATGAGCCCCACCCCCGCGAGCACCGTCCCCACGACCAGCATCACCCGGACGTCGAACCGGTCGATCAAGTAGCCGACCAGCGGCGCGCCCAGCGCGGCCTCGAGCCGGGAGAGCGAGAACGGCAGCGACGTCGCGGCGCGGCTGAGGTTCAGCTCGGTGAGGACGGGCAGGAAATAAAGGGTGAACCCGGTGTTGAACAGGCCGCCCTTCACCGCGTCCTGGACGCAGCCGATCGCCACGATCCACCAGCCGTAGAAGACGCGCCCCGGGCTCTGCGAGAGGGAGCGCCTCACGGCCGGCCGCCCGCGTTCGAGGCTACGCCATGCGATCTCACGGCTTGTAGTTCACGCTCCTGGGCTGCACCTTCCGGAGCAGATCGGGGTAGACGAATGCGCCGAGGTCGAGGGGCTTGGTGAGCTTGCCCTGCTGCTTGAGCTGCGACTCGGCCAGGCGGAACAGGCTGACGGTGAAGTCGTCCAGGACCATCTCGAAGCGGAGCTTGGTCATGAGCTGCTCGACCAGCGGCGGATCGAGGCTCTTGAGGAAGTCGGAGACGTCCTTGGCGGCGCGCTTGCGATCCTTGTTGATGAGGTCGGTGGCTTCGACGAGCGCGCGCATGAAGCCCTCGGCCTGCTCGGGGTTCTTCTTGATCCAGCCGAGGTTCATGTAGATGTAGACGCCTTGCTCGAGGATGCCTTCCTGGTCTCGGAGCACCTTGGTGTTCTTGACGGCGGCGAGGCCGCGGGTGACCCACGGCTCCCACACCGCGTAGGCGTCGATGTTGTTGCGCTCGAGCGCCGCCACCATCTCGGGCGCCTCGACGTTGACGACCGTGTAGTCCGCCGCGTTCAGCTTGAGCTTGTCGATGAGGGCGAGCCAGAACACCTCGCCGCCCGAGCCGCGCGCGACGCCGATCTTCTTGCCCTTGAGCTGATCCAGGGTGTCGATGTTGCGGCCGACGATCGCGATCCACCGGACCAGGCGCGTGGCCTGGGCGACGACGACCACGTTGGGATCGAGGTTGTGGTTGGCGACGCCGGCGATCTCGGAGCCGAAGGCGGACTCGATCTGGCCGTTGATCAGGAAGGACACCATCGCCGAGCCGGACGGCCCGGTGTTGATCCGCACGTCGAGCCCGTGCTTCTTGAAGAGCCCCTCTTGCTGGGCCACGTAGTACGCGGAAAACACCGGATCCACGCCGGTCGCGATCGTCATCTTGGTCTGGGCCCACGCCGCACCGCTCCACACCAGCAACATCAGGACGATCGCGCTGCGCGCAAACTCTCTTAGCATGCTGTCTCCTCTGAGCAGGTGGCTGAGACGGGCCCAGATGCGAGGCGGCGCCCGAAGGCGGCATGCGAGCCGTACTTCGAGTACGGTGAGCGTGCCGCCGAGGGCGCCAACGAAGCCGATGGGTCCGTCTCAACCGCCTGCGGGCGAGTATTTACCCGCGAAAGTATAGATGCTCCACCGGAACATGCGGTCCGTGACGAATCCGAGGAGCCCCAGGGTGACCAGGGACACGAAGATCTCGTCGACCAGCATGAACAGCCGCCCGTCCCACAGCATCTTGCCCAGCCCGTCGTTGGCGGCGATCAGCTCCGCGGCCACGATCGTGGTGAAGGAATTCGCCATCGCCAGGCGCATCCCGGTGAGGATATAGGGCACCGTCGCCGGCAGCGCCACGTGGAAGAAGACCTGCGCCCGCGTCGCGCCGAGCGACTCCGCCGCCCGGATCTTGTTGGGCGCGATGGCCGAGACGCCGGCCGCCGTGTTCAGGATGACGATGAAGATCGTCGTGTAGATGATCAGGAAGACCTTCGACGCCTCGCCGATGCCGAACCAGATCACGGCCACCGTGATCATGGCGACGGACGGGATGAAGCGCAAGAACTCCGTGTAGGGCTCGAGCAGCTTGCGCACCGGGTGGAACGAGCCCATGGCGAGGCCGATCGGGATGCCCAGCAGCGACCCGGCGACGAACCCGGCCAGGATGCGCTGCAGGCTCGCCGCGAGATGCGCGAGCAGGACGCCGTTCTCCGCCAGGAGCAGACCCTTCTTGAAGACCACCGTCGGAGGCGGAAAGAGCACCGAGCCGACCAGATAGGTCGAGGCCAGGTGCCACAGCACGAACAGGCTCGCGAACCCCAGCGCATAGCCTCCGTACACGGTCCACAACCGTCGCGCCAGGCGCATGCGCTAGTCCGTACGCGAGAGAGATTTGGCGACTTCGTCGCGGATCATCTCATACACCTGCTTGTAGTAGCGGAGGAACGTGTCATCGGTGCGGCTTCGCGCGCCGTCGAGCGCCACCTCGACGACGCCCTTGACCTGCGAGCGCGGCCCGGCCCGCATCACGCCGATGCGCCTGCCCAGGGTCACCGCCTCGTCGATGTCGTGGGTGATGAACAGCACGGTCGTGCGCGTGGCCTGCCAGATGGCGGCCAGCTCCGTCTGCATCAAGGTGCGGGTCTGCGCGTCGAGCGCGGCGAACGGCTCGTCCATGAGCAGCATCGTCGGCTCGTTCGCCAGCACGCGCGCGATCTGGATGCGCTGCTTCATACCGCCGGAGAGCTCGGCGGGATACTTCTGCTCCTGGCCGCGCAGCCCGACCAGCTCCAGATAGCGCATCGCGCGCTCGCGCCGCTCGGCCTTCGGCACGTGCCGCATGCGCAGCCCGAACTCGACGTTCTCGACGGCGGTGAGCCAGCCGTAGAGCGAGTCGTCGCCCTGGAAGACCACGCCGCGGTCGCGGCTGGCGCCGCTGATGGGACGGCCCTCCATCAGGATCGCGCCCGCCGTCGGGGCCTCGAAGCCGGCGAGCATCTTGAGGACCGTCGTCTTGCCGCAGCCGCTGGGGCCGAGCAGGCAGAAGAACTCGCCGACTTCGATGTCGAGGCTGAAGTGCTCTAGCGCCGGGTAGTCGGCTCCCTGCAGGGATCGATAGATCTTCTGGACGTCCCGGAACGAGACGAGCGGCACCGCATCAGTCTAGTCCAACCAATCCTTCTCTTTCAGCTTGCGGGGCAGATACTTCTTGGTCAGGTACTGGAAGTCCTTGTTGGCGAGCGCGTCGAGCTCGTACTTGAGCCCGCTCGAGAGCATCCGCTTGATCTCGGCCTGCCAGTCCTTCTTCTGGAACCACGTGTAGCCGAGCAGCTCCTTCGCCCGCGCGACGTCCTTGTCGTTCAGCTTGATCCCGACGTTGCGCGGCAGCTCGTACGCCTCGGGATCGGCGCTCGACAGGCCGATGAACTTCGCCTTCGGGATGGCCATCCGCTGGCTCTCGAACGCGAGATTGATCGAGCCCTGCTTGATGACCGAGTAGATGTAGTAGCCCCACGGGTCGTTGTCGACCAGCACGTAGACCGGCAACTTTTTCTCCTCGTGGAGCCGCCGCGCCAGCCGCCGCACGCCGCGGGGCGGCTGGCCGTTTCCGGTCAGCAGGACGCAGTTGTGCGTCCGCCAGAACTTGTCCTCGGAGAGCCGGTTCCACTGGGTGCCCTTCTCGACCAGCAGCACGAAATCGGCGGTGCACCGCCGGATCTCGAGATACTCGGGCTCGACGATCGACGGCACGGAGTAGCCGCCCTTTCCGAGCCGGGCGCAGTCGACCGTATCACCGTCGTCGACCAGCACCAGCGGGCCGACGACCGAGCCCGCGTTCTCGGCGCGCACGTGCAGCTCCTCGCGCAGCGCCGCCAGGGTCACCTCGAGATCCTCGATGAGCGGGTCGGACTCGTCCTGCGTGTCCAGCGTGTTCTCGTGCGAGTTCTTGATCGTGTGCTTGGTGCGGTAGTAGATCTCGCGGAGCGAGGTCGTCAGGTTCGCCCGCTGCAGCTCGCAGAGCGCGTCGGCCACCAATACCGTCTGCATGAACTTCTTGGCCATGCCGACGTTGAAGAACGAGCGAGCCTGCTTGCGCTTGCCGAGCTCGATCAGGCCGCGCTTCTCGTCGAAGGTGACGTTGGAGAGCGAACGGACCGGGATCGCCAGGGTGGGATCCCTGCGTCGCTGCGCCGCGTCGATGACGATGTCGGCGACGCCGACGAGCTTCTTCTCGACCGGGCTGACCTTCCGTGTTTTCGCGGCCATCGGCGTGTCCTACTCCTTCCCGCGCCGGGCGCGCGTGTTCGTTTTGGGATGGGCGCTTCGCGGCCGGTGGTCGAGCTTGCGCCCATGCGCGGCGCGGCCGTCGCGCTCGTGGCGGCCCTTGCCGTGGCCGCGCTCCCTTGCGGGCGCCTTCGCGTCCTCGGCCTCCGGCGCGTCCGCGGCCTGATGCCCGTGGCCGTTCGCGGCGGCCGCGTCGTTGGCCGGCGAGACGACCATCTTCGGCACCTCGCCCTCAACACCCTCCGGCGTGACGATGATCGAGTGCGGCAGCCCTTCGGGGCCGCTGCCGTTCTTGCCCAGCACCTCGTCTGTCTTCTCCCCGCCCGTACGCTTCAAGGCCATCTTCTGCAGCTGCTCCTTCAGCTTCGCCACCGGCAGCCGGCCCCCTTTGAGGCGGTTGCACGACGCGACGACTTCCTCGATGTAGAGCTCGAAGATGTCGCGGCGACTCTGCTCGCTGTAGGCGCGCTCGCGGCGCCGCAGGAACGCACCGAGCCGGCGGCCGCACTCGCGCAGCGCCAGGGTGATCTCCTTGTGGATCTCATCGTACTCCGCGATCGCTTCCTTCGACTCGCTGGTGAACGGAACCCAGACCGAGGCCATGTGGACGAAGATCACCATGGGCCCGGCCGGCAAGGCACCCCGCGCCTGCGTGACACCGTAGTTGCGCCAGGTCGTATCGAGCACCGACTTGAAGATCGCACACGCGGACTGCTGGTAGAGGAGCGGCACGCGGTTCGCGTACCGGATGACGCGCGCGAGCTCGTGGTCGTTGCCGTCGGCTTCCTCGCCCTCGGCCAGCGGGACCGATTGCTTCTGCTGATCCGCCTGCGCCTGCTCGGGCCCGCGCCCGAAGGCCAGCCCCGCTTCGATCACGAAGGGATTACCGCGGTACACCGCGGGCGGGCGGCTGACGGCCGTGTAGAAATCGCCCTTGATCTGCTGGTAGAGGCCGGACAGGATCGCCTGCTCGCCGATCGGCGAGAGGCAGTTCGTCGGCGGCGCCATGATCTTCGTCGACTGGATCGCCTTGTAGAGATTCTCCGCGGGCTGGCCGAGCACGTCCCGGGGCCGCGCGCGCGGCGACAGCCCCGCGGTCTTGCAGATCTCCTCGGCCAGATGCGCCGACACGCGGCTGAAGTCGCCGGCCAGGAATCCCGAGAGCCAGTGGCTCTTCGTGTCCTGCAGCATCTTGAGCAGCATGCCGAGCTCGATGCCGTAGGGATGCGGCTTGATCTCGCGCGGCGGCTCCGGCACCTGGTCGTACGTCCGCGGCAGGACCTTCGTCTCGCCCTCGGGCGTCAGGTACGTGAGCTTGACGTGCGGGTTCGCGATGATCGTCTGCTCGAGATACTCGTCGACCGACGCGCGGCCCTTCTGGTAGCGGCCCTCGACCTCGAGGGTCACCTGGGTGCCGCGCGGCGCCTCCCATTCGATCTGCTTCTTCTCGAGAATCAACGGCTCGTTCTTCTTGGTGTCGATCTGGACCTCGAAGAAGTGGGCGGGCGCCTTCGCGCCGGTGCGCGAGATGATCTGCACGGGCTTGCCCGTCGTGAGCTGGCCATACATGCCGGCGGCCGAGATGCCGATGCCCTGCTGACCGCGGCTCATGCGGAGCCGGTGGAACTTCGAGCCGTAGAGAAGCTTCGCGAAGATCGGCGGGATCTGCTGCCTGACGATGCCGGGGCCGTTGTCGGTGACGGTGATGCGGAAGCGGCTGGCCTGGCTCGCCGGCGGCGGCGGACCGCCGTTGGCGGCGACCTCCAGCTTGACGACTATGTCCGGAAGGATTCCGGCCTCCTCGCAGGCGTCGAGCGCGTTGTCGACCGCTTCTTTCACGCAGGTCAGGAGGGCCTTGCGTGGATTGTCGAAGCCGAGGAGATGTCGGTTCTTCGTGAAGAACTCGGAGACGGAGATCTCCCGCTGGCGCGCTCCCATCTCGACGGCCGAGACGCCCGGTTTGGGCGCGGCCGCGGCGGCCGGCCTGGGCGCGGCTTCTGCCGCGGCCTTGGGCGCTGCGGTCACAGCGGCGGGCTCGGGGCGGCCCTTCTTACGACCGGACTTGTTACGACCGGACTTGGCCAAAGGCGCTCTCGTTGGTTCGCATATACCCCACATACAAGCAAAA
>Ga0306926_10001034_pt1 | contig 27333 bp, 28 predicted proteins | sample flu12Cox44000178_FD_203759 | JGI IMG/M metagenome (GOLD analysis project Ga0306926, IMG submission 203759) | Lab enrichment of tropical soil microbial communities from Luquillo Experimental Forest, Puerto Rico - flux8day.12C.oxic.44.000.178 (v2)... | ecosystem: Environmental > Terrestrial >...
GCTGGATTTGGGCGGCCAGATAAAGAATTTCGATAGTCATGGCGAAGTCCTCGTACATTGCCTGGGGACCGCCGATACGGCTCCCGGGTTGACGCCATTAGCTTTCGCGTCACTGGGCAATATAGGTAACCTCGATGACAGATTTCAATATCTGTTAGTCAATAATCCGTGAACCCGACTTCCAACGATGCCGCGACGACCCCCTGGGATAGTTCCCGGGACCGGCTCGGGGCCACCCTCCAGGCGCCACGTACCTGGTCTTGGCGACGGATTTCCCGCCCGGTCAGCCTCTGCCCTATTGTCCTTCCTCGTCCTTGGGCGGCATGCGCGGCGGCAGCAACGGCGTGAACGATACTCCATCGCCTGCTTGCGGGCCGGCATTGAAAAAGCCCGTCGAAGGATCGCCGCCCGCCGTCTCGATGATTGCCTTGGGCAGGATGTATTCCCGCGCGGCGTCGATAAGACCACCACGGCCGGTGCCGAAATCGGCGGCCCGCCCACCCTGCTGCGGATTTCCGCGGCGGATCTGATCGACGGCACGATCGGTCCTTTCGGCGAGCTTCTCGCTGTAGGGCAGTCGATAGGCCCTCGGGACGCCGCTTGGCCTGTTGTCCTCGTCCAGCGCCTCGACCCAGAGATAGACCGAGCCCGGATCGCCCTCCAGCGAATGCGGTTCCACAACGCGCGCATAGACGAGCTTGAAGGCGGGCGGCAGGCTCTCGGCGCTCGCCCAGCCGAGCATTCCCCGGGTGGCGTTGAAGCTTACGATGTAAAACGCGCTGACCACGACTACGGCGAAAGCCTTTGCCTTCCACGGCAAGCGCCCATAGGCGAGAGCGACGAGCAACAGCGCACCGATCAGCGCGTAGCTGACCGAGAGCGCGACCACGACCGATTGCAGCCTGTCCGTCATCGCGTCATCCTGACACCGGTTTTCGGATCAAGATCAGCGCCGTTGGCACGAACATTGCGGAACGTCTCCAACAGCGACTTCGGCCGCCTCTGAACGTCGACTACCCTTCCTTCCGCGTCGAGCCAGAACCGCAGCGCGGTCTTCTCGTCGCCGGTGTGATCGACCGTCACCTTGTCGTCGAAGATCACCTGCGCCGTCGGATTGAGCTTCTGCACCTTCACGGTCGCTTCCACCGGCCGTCCGGTCGTCGCCTGAAAGTGCGAGACGTTGACGGTATATTCGCCCGCGACGATGCCTCGCACGGTGACGATTTCCTCGCGAATGGGCGAGGCAATCTTCCTCCCGTTGACCAGGATGAAGTCGTTGGCGCCGCCGCGATCGTCGCGGTCAAGCGTCAGGAAGCCAGCCTCGCGATGGCGGTACCAGGCGATATTACCGATCGGATCCTGCACGAACAGATCGAGATCGTCAGGATGGTTGTCCGGCCAGTCCATGGTGATGATGAATTCGGCCTTGGTATCGACCTTGCCCTCCTTCGAGTCCGGCGCGATCGCGAGCAGCGCAAGAAAAAACAGAAAGGCGATCACCTGCAGCGCCTTGAACAGCATGACGCTGAAGGGATCGAATGGTTCCTCTCGCGGATAGAGGCCGAAATCATCCATCATGGCGCCGCTCCAGCACCGGGGTAACCCGCGTCTCGGTCAGCGTGACGGCATCGGAGAACACCCGCTGGGTGGCGGCATCCAGCATGTAATACTGAATCCTGATCAGGATGGAGCCGATGAGGCCCGCAAGCGTCGTGTACATCGCTACCGCCATGCCGTCGCTCATCAGCCCCATTGACGATTTCATCGCTACCTTGTCGGCGGCGTCGAGGCCCGTGATCGGCGCCAGCATGATGATGAAGCCGATGATGGTGCCGAGCAGGCCGAGCTTCATCAGCGTATCGGAAGCGAACGCACCAAACGCATTGGAGCCGCGCAGCCGGTCCGCGAGCGTCCGCAGCAGCAATGTCTGATCGACGCGACCGGAACCCTGCGTCCTGGACTTGGTGACGAGGCTCTGGATGTGATCCTTCACGAGACCGGCGGGCAGCCCCTCTGCATCGGCAGCAAGCGCCGCGGCGCCATCGGGCGCCGACAGGATCGCGACGCAGCGCCGTGCGGCCTCGCCCTCGCGCTCGATCACCCGCGTTCGCCAGAAGCAGTGGCAGCAGGTGATGACATAGAGCACGCCGATCAGGCTCGAAATGTAAGTGCGGTCGGATTTGACCATCAGCGTGATGAAGCCGTATCGCCACAACACGACGCCGGCGAAAATGCAAATGCCGGTGAAGATCATCCAGAGCAGCAGCGCGCCGCGTTCCCGGCTTCCGGTATCGAATGACGGAATTGTCGTGCTGATCGTGCTCATCTGGCTCCGCTCCTGGTGGTGGCTCAGGTTAAACCGCTCCGGTCCCCGCCGTCCAAAAAGATGTGTTCGGGCCCGGATTGGTAATTTTCACGTTTGGGAGAACACGGGCGGAAATCCGGCCGCAGGCGACCGCCGGCCGATCGCGAGCAGGTCGGCGCAAACCTCGATTTTTATTCACCGCGACCGTTCACCCTGAAGCTCCATTCGAGTGGTTTCGGCTGGCGCGATCTGCTAAAGCGCGGCGTAAAAACAAGCGGCCGGGAATCGCTCTATGCACGCCCTGCCCAGTCCGGAGACACTGATGATACCCCGCTATACCCGCCCGGAAATGGCCGCGATCTGGCAGGCCCAGACCCGCTTTAAAATCTGGTTCGAGATCGAGGCGCATGCGGCTGATGCGCTGGCGGAACTTGGGGTCATTCCGAAACAAGCGGCCAAGGCGGTCTGGACCAAGGCGCGGGACATTACTTTCGACGTCGCCCGGATCGATGAGATCGAGCGCGAGACCAAGCACGACGTCATCGCCTTCCTGACGCATCTGGCAGAAATCGTCGGGCCCGAAGCGCGTTTCGTGCACCAGGGCATGACCTCCTCCGATGTGCTCGATACCTGCCTCAACGTGCAGCTCACGCGCGCCGCCGACCTGCTCGTCGAGGACATCGACAAGGTGCTCGGCGCCCTGAAGAGACGGGCGTTCGAGCACAAGATGACGCCCACCATCGGCCGTTCGCACGGCATCCATGCCGAACCCGTGACTTTCGGACTGAAACTCGCTTATGCCTATGCCGAATTTACGCGCGCCCGCGAACGGATGGTCGCGGCCCGCCATGAAGTGGCGACCTGCGCGATCTCGGGTGCGGTCGGCACGTTCGCGCAGATCGATCCGCGCGTGGAGGAGCACGTCGCAAAGGCGATGGGATTGCGGGTGGAGCCGATCTCGACCCAGATCATCCCGCGCGATCGCCATGCGATGTATTTTGCAACGCTTGGCGTGATCGCCTCCTCCGTCGAGCGGCTTGCAACCGAAATCCGCCACTTGCAGCGCACCGAGGTGCTGGAAGCCGAGGAATTTTTCTCCGAGGGCCAGAAGGGTTCTTCCGCGATGCCGCACAAGCGCAACCCGGTGCTTTCGGAAAACCTCACCGGCTTGTCGCGCATGGTGCGCGCCTATGTGACGCCCGCGATGGAAAATGTCGTGCTCTGGCACGAGCGCGATATCTCGCATTCCTCGGCCGAGCGCATGATCGCGCCCGACGCCACAGTGACGCTGGATTTCGCGCTGGTACGCCTGGCCGGCCTGATCGACAAGCTCCTGATTTATCCAGCGAACATGCAAAAGAATCTCGACCGCCTCGGCGGGCTCGTCCACTCGCAGCGGCTTTTGATCGCGCTGACGCAAAAGGGCTGCAGCCGCGAGGACGCCTACAAACTCGTGCAGCGCAACGCGATGCCGGTGTGGCGCGGCGAAGGCGACTTCCAGTCGCTGTTGAAGAAAGACGCCGAGGTAAAGAAGTTTTTGACCGATGCCGAAATCGATGAGCAGTTCGATCTCGGCTACCACTTCAAGCACGTCGACACGATCTTCAAGCGCGTATTCGGGACGGCTTGAAGAGCGCAGGCGCCACCTCGCGGCGAGCCCGTTCGATCAGCCCGGCGCGCCGTCGATCATCCGTGCGGTCACCCGGTCGCGCTTGATGAAATGATGCCATGCCGCGCCGGCAAGGTGGATCACGATCAATGCCAGCAGTACATAGGCAAAGAAGATGTGTCGTTCTTCATAGGCGTCGGCGGCCGCCTTGTCGGGCGAGGTGATCTGCGGCACGTGAAACAGGCCGAACCAGCTGCTGTAATCCGGCGTGCGCGCGCCGGAATGGGCCCAGCCCAGCATGGTGACGAGGATGATGGCGACATAGATCGCGCCGTGGCTGATATGCGCCGCGATCCGCTGCCAGCGCGGCATATCGGACGGCAGCGCCGGCGTGGGATTGATTCCTCGCCAGATCAGGCGAAGCACGGTGAGCAGCAGCACCACGTAGCCGATGTCGGCATGGATCGAGCGGTAGAAGAAGCGATCCGGGCGCGCCGGGATATGGTTCATCCACCAGCCAAACGCCAGCATGCCGAGAATCGTGAAACCGAGAATCCAATGAAACGACCGCGAAATGCTGCCCCAGCTTGAGGTCGTATTCCTCACCATTTTTCGCAATTCCCTATCAAAACTCGTCCGCGTCGCCACGGAGTTGCCGCTAGCGCAGCGTTAAAACCCGGGCCAGTCGAAATATTCCGAATGGAGGCATTTACTATCTCATGGGTTTACGCAGCTCATTGATGCCGCGCAAACAAGTCCCGCTTGCAGTGAAGTCGCGAAATGTTCTCAAATCCGCTATCAGGATCGACAACCACTGTGAAGGCAGGGTGTAAAGGGTAGGATCAGACCGCCACGCGGCGAAAGCAACTGAAAGGTAACTCCGGTTCAGCTAGGATTATTTCGTGCCTGCACCTGCGACGATCCTTGTTTTCGACTCCGGCCTCGGTGGCCTCACGGTTTTGCGCGAGATTGTCGCGGCGCGGCCGGACGCACATTACGTGTATGTCGCCGACGACGCCTTCTTTCCCTATGGCCAATACGGCGAGGACGAAATCATCGCCCGCGTCGTGCCCTTGATCGGCGAATTGATCGCGAGGCATCGGCCGGACCTGATTGTGATCGCCTGCAATACGGCATCCACGCTGGTGTTGTCGCATCTTCGCGAACGATACCAGGTGCCGTTCGTCGGCACCGTGCCGGCGATCAAGCCGGCCTGCGCCGCTTCGAAGACAAAGCGTGTTTCGGTGCTCGGTACCAAGGGCACCGTCAAGCGTGAATACACCAGGGCCTTGATCCGCGACTTCGCGCAAGGCTGTGAAGTCACCCTCGTCGGCTCCGCAGATCTTGCCGCGCTCGCTGAAACGGCCTTGAGCGGCGGTGCGGTGAGCGATGCGCAACTATCGGCCGAACTTGCGCCCTGCTTCATCGGCGCGAACGAACATGCGGCATCGCGCACCGATACGATCGTGCTGGCTTGCACCCACTATCCGCTGCTGATGGACCGGCTGGTAAAGCTTGCACCCTGGCCCGTTGCCTGGATCGACCCGGCGCCCGCCATCGCAAGACGGGTGACGAACTTGCTCGATACGCCGATTTCCAGCACCGACGAGGCCGGAGCAGAAATGATCTTCACCTCCGGGCGGCCACATCGGCTGAGCGGGACTTTGATACCGTTTTTCGGCGGCCGTGTTCCGGCCTGAGGGCGTCGGCCGGGCCGGAATCCTGGCCTTTCGGCAGCCAGCATCCGCAAAACAGTCCAAGCGACGGCCGCTGGGACTTCAGCGGCCCCTCAAAATCCCGCCCGTTCTGATTGACAGGATAGCGGTTTCTGCCTAGAAACCGGCTGCTCGCGGGCCGGTTTTCGGCCCGCGATGCGTTTCGCGACCCGTGGTCCATCCCTTCGACGCGAGGCTTTGGGGCTGGACCTGTCGGCACCGGAAAATTCCGGTGCACAGGAGGGCGCGTTTCCTCAAGAATCCAACTTTACGAGAAGAGGACGCGATGACAAAGCGCAGTGAGGCGAAATACAAGATCGATCGCCGTATGGGCGAGAATATCTGGGGCCGCCCGAAGAGCCCCGTGAACCGCAGGGAATACGGCCCCGGCCAGCACGGTCAGCGCCGCAAGGGCAAGCTTTCCGACTTCGGCGGCCAGCTTCGCGCCAAGCAGAAGCTCAAAGGTTATTACGCCAACATCAGCGAGCGCCAGTTCCACGGCATCTATGTCGAGGCCGGCCGGATGAAGGGCGACACCGGCGAAAACCTGATCGGCCTGCTCGAGCGCCGTCTCGACACCGTGGTCTACCGCGCCAAGTTCGTTTCCACCATGTTCGCCGCCCGTCAGTTCATCAATCACGGGCATATCAAGGTGAACGGCCGCAAGGTCAACATCGCCAGCTACAAGCTGAAGGTCGGCGACCTCGTCGAGGTCAAGGAAGCCTCAAAGCAGCTCGTCACCGTGCTGGAAGCAAACCAGCTTGCCGAACGCGACGTGCCGGATTTCCTCGAAGTCGATCATACCAAGATGACGGCGAAGTTCGTCCGCATTCCCGCGTTGTCGGACGTGCCCTTCCCGGTACAGATGGAGCCGCATCTGATCGTCGAATTCTATTCGCGCTGATTTGATCGGTCGCGTTTCAAACGCATCGAGGGCCCCGGTTTTGCCGGGGCCTTCTTGTTTTGTCATGCCCGGGCTTGTCCCGGGCATCCACGTCTTTATGGTCGTCGGAAACAATTCGTGGATGGCCAGGCATAGGCGAGCGGAAGCGACACCGTCTTTTCGGACGGCTATGCCTGGCCATGACGCGACGGTGGAGACCACGCCATGACCTACACCCCTGCCCCGCCCAACCCCAGGGCGCCAATTGTGCGCATCAACCTGTTGTCGGACACCCAAACCCGCCCGACGCAAGGAATGCGCGAGGCGATGGCGCACGCAGAAGTGGGCGACGAGCAGGTCGGCGATGATCCTTCGGTGAATCTGTTGTGCGAGCGCGTCGCCGATCTGCTCGGCAAGGAGGCCGCCGTTTTCATGCCGTCCGGTACCATGTGCAACGTGGCGGCAACGCTGGTGCATTGCCGGCCCGGCGATGAAATTCTCGCTCACGCCACCGCCCACATCATCGCCCGCGAGGGCGGCGCACACGCAGCCCTCGGCGGTTTCCAGATCACCGCGCTGCCGGGTGCCAACGGGCGGTTCGCCCCTGAAGCATTCCGCGCCGCGCTTCACCCGCGCACCCGTTACCAACCGCCCCAGACGCTGGTGAGTGTCGAGCAGACCGCCAATATCGGCGGCGGCACCATCTGGAAAAAGGCTGATCTCGATGAGATCGTCAAAATCGCCCAAGCGAGCGCGCTCGCCGCCCACATGGACGGCGCGCGACTGTTGAACGCCACGGTAGCGACCGGCATCAGCGCGCGCGACATGGCCTCAGGCTGGGATTCGGCCTGGATCGATTTTTCGAAAGGGCTGGGCGCGCCGATCGGAGCGGTGATTGCGGGCAGCCGCGAATTCATCGATCAAGTCTGGCGCTGGAAACAAAGGCTGGGCGGCTCGATGCGCCAGGCCGGAATTTGCGCAGCCGCCTGCACCTACGCGCTCGATCACCATGTCGACCGCCTGGCGGAAGACCACGCCAACGCGCGGGCACTGGCGCGCGGACTGGCGCAAGTTTCCGGCATCGAAATTCAAGAGCCGGAGACCAACCTCGTCTTCTTCAAGCCTGACGGCGCGGGCGTCTCCGGCGATGCCATGGTGGCCGCCTTGCGCAAGCGCGGAGTCATGCTCGCCATGATGGACGGCCGCATTCGCGCCTGCACCCATCTCGACGTCACGGCCGCCATGGTCGAGGAGACGGTCGGCCTGGTGCGCGACATCGTGCGCAAGGCCTGAACAACCGATATTGGCTTGGCCCTCAGCGATTGGTTTCATCGGCCGCGAGCCGCAACGCCGCCAGCATCGATGTGAAGAACATCGTGAACAGCATGGTCACGACCGTCGCCTCGCGCAGATCATGAATGCGCCAGACATGCCCGGCTGCATCTGCTACCTCGCCGCTCTGACCGATCAGCCACGGCGTCACCTGGGTGAGGCCTGAGGCGAGATACAGCAATATCGCCACGAGCCGAAGCGTGCGCCCGTGTTGAAGCGCAAACCGCGATACGTCACGGCTGCTCAGATAGATCGCGAACGCCTGATAGAACAGCCAGGACGTCAGCAGCCAGCCGAGATAATTGGACAGCGGAACGCCGAAATGCGCACCGCCATCGTGCCAGATCCAGATCTTCAAGATCGTGGATTCGGGCGGGTCCATCACCACATCCCATTGCGTCATCACGAATGCCGCGACGATCGGCAAGACAATGAGCCGGAATCGACCGCTCAGCCGCCCCTCGGCGCCGCCGAGCAAGGTTTCCGCCAAGACCCACGAGAAGTATCCCATGCCGAACCAGAGCGGACCGACAATGGGGGGAATAGCGCCGACATGCGGCAGGTTCGGCTCGATCTCGAAATGGTAGCGGCCGAAGGGCCAACCCGTGGCGACGCCGATGTTTTCCATCCCGAAGGTGATGACAACGCAGATCGTCATCAGCGCGAGCGCACCCCTCCAGCCATAAGTCAGGACGGCGTGGGTACAGGCGGCGAAAATTCCAATCGCTGCCAAAACTTCCGCGAGCGGGGTTCGATTCCAGGCAAAACCGACCACCAGGGCGAGGTAGATCGCCAGCACGGTCCAGAAAGCCGCCTCGCGCAGCGGAAAGAAGCCGCCGCGCTTCGCACTCTGCGGCCCAGATGCAGCCTCGCTCACCTGTTCAATGCCCCATATACAAGCGTCTTCAGCCCGATCCGGATACGATCACTCTGCGGGGGCGACTGCATCATGCAAATCGCCAGCACATCGTCCTTCGGGTCGATGAAAAAGAAAGCGCCGCCGGCGCCGCCCCAACGGTATTCGCCTGTCGGCCACGACGGCGTCTTCGCGGGCACCGACGTGCGCACGGCAAAGCCAAGACCGAAGCCGCTGTTTTCGCCTGGAAAGTAGAAACGGTCGCGGGCGATTTTCGTCTCCGGTCCGATCCGATCGGACGTCATCAGCGCGACGGTTTTTTCTTTCAGGTAACGCCTGCCGTCGAGCGTGCCGCCATTGAGCAGCATTTGCGAAAAACGCGCATAATCGCCGATCGTGCCGATCATGCCCGCCCCGCCGGATTCCCAGCGGCGCGGCAGGATCGGATCATTCAGTCCCGCGACCGGACCCTTGAAGCGATCAGCGGGGAGCGGCTCGGCGACCCGCGAGCGCTTGGTGTCATCGGCAAGGTAAAAGGCGGTCTCGTTCATGCCAAGCGGATCGAGCAGCCGTTCCTTTTCGAATTGAAACAGCGACTGTCCCGACACGACCTCGACAACGCGGCCCAAAATATCGGTTGAATGGCCGTAATCCCACAGCGTTCCCGGCTGTTCGGCGAGCGGGAGTTTGGCGATCCTTTCGGCGAACAACGCATTGTCGAAATCGCCGTCGAACAGGCCTGAGGTGTCGTACATCTTTCGCACCAGGCTGTCGCCGTAAAAACCGTAAGTCACACCCGAGGTGTGACGCAGCAGGTCTTCGATGGTGATGGGGCGGGCAAGCGGCTCGTACTCCAGCACCGTGTTTCCGTTGTCGTCGCGCTTTTCGACACCAACCTTCACGTCGGCGAAGGCCGGAATGTATTTCGAAAGCGGGTCATCCAGCGACAATTTGCCGTCGTCGACCAGCACCATTGCAGCGACGGACGTGATCGCCTTCGACATCGAGTAAAGCCGAAAGATTGTATCGGCGGTCATTGGACGCTGGCTGTCGATGTCTCGCACGCCGAAGCTTTCGAACAGCGCTGGCCGACCATGCTGCTGGATCAAAAGCACTGCACCGGCAATTTTGCCGGAGTCGACCTCGTTCTGCATGTAAAGGCTGATACGCGCGAGCCCTTCCAACGAAAAACCGGTGGTGACGCGAGACGGCTGTTCGGCCCGGCCAATGCCGAGCGCCATCGCGATCAGGATGAGCGCGAGCGCCGCAGTTGCCTGAAAGCGCGCGACGCCGATCCCCAAAACCTTCATGGTCTTATCCACCGTCTGCCGGACCGCCGGACCGCCGGAGTGTAGCGGGCACTTCAATCGTTACAAGGCTCGCCAAACTCGGCCATCACCTGCGCATGCAGAACGGCGCTTTCACGCGAGAAGCAGCAGAAGATCACGCGAGCAATCGCAGGGGCCGCTTTCAGCGCCTCGGCCGTGGTGGAAACGGCAATCTGCGCGGCGCGATCGGCGGGAAACCGATAGATGCCGGTGGAGATGGCAGGAAAGGCCACCGACACAAGGCCGTGGTGTTGGCAGAGCTCGATCGCGCGCATAGCAGGAGGCCAGCGCCTCGTCTTCACCGCGGCGACCGTTGTTCCAGACGGGACCGACCGCGTGAATCACGTGACGCGCCGGCAAACGGTAAGCGGAGGTGATTTTGGCGCCGCCGGTCTCGCAACCCTTGAGCGATCGACATTCCTCGAGAAGGTCGGGTCCGGCGGCGCGATGGATAGCCCCATCGACGCCACCACCCCCGAGCAACGTCGTGTTCGCGGCGTTGACGATGGCGTCAACGCGCAAGGTCGTGATGTCGGCGAGAATAACTTCCAGCCGCGCCGGGCCAAGGGTCCGGCATTCGAAATTCGCTTTAGTCGGCCGGCGCGAAGCCAAGCTCAGGCGAGAGTTGAGACCGTCACGCCCTTGTCGGCGAAGAGCTGCTGCAATTCACCGGCCTGAAACATTTCGCGGATGATGTCGCAGCCGCCGACGAACTCGCCCTTGACGTAGAGCTGCGGAATGGTGGGCCAGTTGGAATAGGTCTTGATGCCGTTACGAAGCTCGGCGGACTCAAGGACGTTGAGACCCTTATAGCCGACGCCGATGTGGTCGAGGATCTGCACGACCTGCCCCGAAAAGCCGCACTGCGGAAACTGCGGCGTACCCTTCATGAACAGCACCACGTCGTTTGATTTTACTTCGTTGTCGATGAATTGCTCGATGCTCATCTCTTGTTCCTCTTGGGGCGCTCGCGCGATGCCTCACCCCCTCGCAGGCTCCGGCCTCATGGCCATCAGCCCATCAAATCAATGATTGTCATATATGTACCCCAAACGATTGTGCATCCATAGCAAATTGGCGTGGAGCTGGCATGCGTTGCGCCCGCCCGGGGGCGCATCGGAGCATTCTATCCCCCTCCCCGTAACAAGTTCGGGGCATACGCCGTACCTGAGAGGCTTTTTTCCCAAACGGGAGCCCCTATCTAGGACAGGCTGTGCTCTTGGAACCCTTCAATCGGGGCAACGTTATCCGCCGAATCGGAGACATCCGTGACGACACCCGCATCCGCCGCGCTCGCCACCATCGACCCGTCTTTATTCTCCGATTCAGGCAGCCTCGCCCAGGATCTGGCCGAAGCTTTTCTTGCGGTGCGAAATGAGACTGAGCGCCGCGCCGCCCCGCTTTCCCCGGAAGATCAATTGATCCAGTCGATGCCGGATGCCAGCCCCGCCAAATGGCACCGCGCCCATACGACCTGGTTTTTCGAGCAATTCCTGCTTGGCAAGCATTCGCCGGGGTACCGCCCCTTTCATCCCGACTACGCCTTCCTGTTCAATTCCTATTATGTCAGTGCCGGCCCTCGGCATGCTCGCCACCAGCGCGGCCATCTCACCCGACCGAGCGCCGATGAGGTCACTTCCTACCGCCGCCATGTCGATGCGGCGACGGTAAAGTTTTTTCACGAGCTTTCGACCGACGGACTTGCGGAAATTGCGCCACTGGTGGAGGTCGGCCTTAACCACGAGCAGCAACACCAAGAATTGATGTTGACCGACATACTACACGCCTTCGCGCAGAATCCGATTTCGCCGGCCTACGATCCGTCGTGGCGCTTTCCGCCCTCTGCGCGAAGCGGTGACGAATGGGCTGATATCAACGAGGGCATCCACAGTATCGGACACGCCGGGAATGCCTTCCATTTCGACAATGAGAAGCCGGCGCATCGCGCGCTGGTGGGCCCGGTTCGACTGGCGCGCAATCTCGTCACCAACGCCGAATGGCTGGCCTTCATGGCGGACGGCGGCTATTCGACGCCGACGCTATGGCTGATGGACGGTTTTGCGACCGCAAGCGCCGAGCTGTGGCAGGCGCCGGGTTATTGGCGCAAGATCGACGGCGAGTGGCAGGTCATGACGCTTGCCGGATTGAAGCCGATCGATCTCTCCGCCCCCGTCTGCCACGTCAGCTACTACGAGGCGGATGCCTTTGCCCGCTGGAGCGGCAAACATCTGCCGAGCGAAATGGAATGGGAAGTCGCGGCCCGCGCCGGCACCCTCAACGACGCTTTCGGGATCGTCTGGCAGTGGACGCGCAGCGCCTACTCGCCCTACCCCGGCTATCGCGCGATCGAGGGCGCGCTCGGCGAATATAACGGCAAGTTCATGGTCAACCAGCTGGTGCTGCGCGGCTCGTCACTGGCAACGCCGTCCGGACACAGCCGGGTCACCTACCGGAACTTCTTCTATCCCCATCACCGCTGGCAATTCACGGGGCTGCGCCTCGCCGACTACGCAGACCAGGATTTCTGAATTCAACCGCGCCGGGAGAGCGCGTTCGGGAGAGTGTCATGAATGTGCACGCCACTGCTTTGGCCGAAGCGCATCATTTCGACGAGCAAGCGTCGGCGTTCGCGCGCGACGTGATCGGCGATCTGTCGCGGAATCCGAAACGGCTGTCGCCCAAATATTTCTATGATGCGGCCGGCTCCGAGCTGTTCGAGCAGATCACGCTATTGCCGGAATATTATCCGACCCGCACCGAGCTTGCGATCCTGCGTGACTATGGCGGCGCGATCTCGGCCATCATTCCGAAAGAGGCGGCGCTGATCGAATTCGGCGCAGGCTCAACGACCAAGGTGCGGCTGCTGCTTGGGGAACGCGGGCTCGGCGCCTATGTCCCCGTCGACATTTCCGGCGAATTCCTCAAGACACAGGCCGAGGCCCTGCGCGCCGATTTCCCCTTGCTTCAGGTTTTTCCTGTCACGGCCGATTTCTCCGCCCCGTTCGAATTGCCCGAGGCCGTTCGGGCGATGCCGAAGGTCGGCTTTTTCCCGGGCTCGACCCTCGGCAATTTCGAGCCGCACGAAGCCTGCGCGTTCCTGCACAGCGCGCGTGAGATCCTCGGGCGCGGCGCGCGCATGGTGATCGGCGTCGATCTGGAGAAGGACGAGCGCGTGCTGTACGATGCCTACAACGATTCCGCAGGCGTCACCGCGCGCTTCAACCTCAATGTGCTTCACCGCATCAACCGCGAATTGGGCGGCGATTTCGACGTCGGCGCATTCATCCATCGGGCGATCTATAATCGCGACAAGCATCGCATCGAGATGCACCTGATCAGCAAGAAGGCGCTTACCGCGCGCGTCATGGGTCGGAAGTTCTCGTTCCGCCCCGGCGAAAGCATCCACACCGAGAACAGCTATAAATATAGCCTCGAGCGTTTCACAGCCCTTGCTCGCGGATCTGGCTGGAAACCGTTTGAATCATGGACGGATAAGGCTGGCATGTTCTCGGTTCATGCGCTGGTCGCCTCAGACTGAGTTTGCCTCGGCCCTCTATTTTTTGGCCGCGCCCGAGCGCAGCGAGATCGATTCCCAGGTCGCAACCGCGATCATCAGCGCCGTGGTCAGGATCGACAGCGTCAATGGCGACCATTCGCGCCCCAACCAGCCGATTACGCAAAGCGCGATGATTCCGACGCCATGGGAGAGCTGCAGAAAGCCGCGAACGGTGTGCTTGAAGAGGCTGGTCCCGATCAAAAACAGCAACGGACCGCCGACCGCGCTCAGTACCGTCCTAGCGTCGGGCTCCCCGAGGGGATGCCACAAGACCAGGTCATCGGCGACGGCAGAAAGAATGATGCCGGCGACGATAGGCAGGTGCAAATAGGTGTAGGCAAGCCGCGCCAGCCGCCCCGGTTCGCTCGAATTGGAGATCAGCTCGGAACCGGCCCGCGCGCCCTTGTCGAAATAAATCCACCACATCGCAAGCGAAGCGACGAAGGACGACAGGAAGGCTACGACCACCTCCCGGGTCCAGTTCAGATCGGCGAAGGTCGCGCCGGTCACGACGATGGATTCGCCGAGTGCGATGATGATGAAGCCGGCGCAGCGCTCGGCCATGTGGCCGCCCTCGACATACCAGTCCGCCACCGAAGATGCGCCGTATTTCGGAATCCAGAATCGCACCGCGGGCGAGATGTATTCGATACCCAAGGCCAGCGCCCAAAGCACGAGCCGCGCGTATCCTTGCGCGAAGCCGCCCGCGATCCAGAAGATCGCCGAGGTCGACAGCCAGACCAGGATGCGGACCGCATTCATCCGCGCCGAGGCTCGCTCGCGCGGCGTCGATACCAGCCAGAACAGGGTCCGACCGACCTGCATCGCCGCATAGGCGAGCGCGAACCACAGCCCCCGCGAGCTGAACGCCATCGGGATCGACGTCGACAGCACCAGCCCGCCGAGCATCAACACGAACAGAAGGAGGCGAACCGGCGTCAGCTCGGGGTTGAGCCAATTGGTGATCCAGCACGTGTAGACCCAGACCCACCACACGCTCAAAAGCAGCATCGTCGTCTGCAGCGCACCGAGCGGGGTGAATTTGGCGAGCAGCGTGTGCGAGACCTGCGTCACCGCGAAGACGAACACCAGGTCGAACAACAACTCGGCATAGGTCACGCGGCCGTGCTGATGCGGCACGATCGGGCGAAACAACCGGCCGCGTTCGTTATCCCACGCCATGGCGCCACCGCCCCGATCTGCTGCCGATTTCCGAGTGCTCAGCTTTGCGCGGGGCGCGGATGGTCAAGCTCTTCGGTCAATCCGGAACCCCGGTCTGCAGCGCCAATGCGTGAAGCAGGCCGCCCATCTGCCCCTTCAGCGATTGATAGACGATCTGGTGCTGCTGAACGCGAGACTTGCCGCGGAATGATTCCGAGATCACGGTGGCTGCGTAATGGTCACCATCGCCGGCCAGATCGCGGATCGTTACCTCGGCGTCAGGTATCGCTGCCTTGATCATCGATTCGATATCGCGGGCGTCCATCGGCATCCCAAATTTCTCCCATTCGGCCCCCTGGTGCCTGGCCGCGACCCGGCGACCGCGAGGCTTCAATTTAGCGCGAACGCCCTTCTGGGTCACGCGTTCTCGCATTATATTGACAATACAATCCAGCAGAGCCCCGACGATCGCATTTTTGGCGATTGCAACCGGCTGACCAAAAGGCAGGCACCATGAGACTTCCAGGCCCCGACCACCCGATCACCATTACCGAGAATCCCAAGCGCGTCCGCGTTTCCCTGGATGGTGTGGTGATTGCCGAAACCACCCATGCGCTGAAGCTGAAGGAGGCAAGCTATCCGGCCGTGAACTACGTGCCGCGTGAAGATGCCAATATGTCGCTATTGGAGCGCACCGGGCGGGTGACGCACTGTCCGTACAAGGGGGATGCGAATTATTTCAGCGTCGTCGCGGGCGGCAAGACAGCCGAGAATGCGATCTGGACCTACGAGACGCCATTCCCGGCGATGTCGGAGATTACGGGCCATCTGGCGTTCTATCCCGATAAGGTCAAGATCGAGGAAGTGACGTGAACTGCAAGCCGGTATTGCGGTGAACGGGTCAGCCGGGCCTCGGGTCATTCCGGGAACAGGTCTGGCGGATCCGGCCGAAATCGACTCTGGATTGCGATCCTGCCCCTTGATGAATCGCTCCTGCACCGGCAACATCCGTGCATTAACATGCCGGATCGCGCATGACGTCCATTTTCGGCACGGCGACGTCAACTGAGGTGAAGGCTTCGCCCATTGTCTCGACGCGCAATGCTGCGTATGACCGCGCCCGCACCTTCATCGTCATGCTGGTGCTGGTACACCACTCGGTCATTCCCTACAGCTATTTCGGCCACATCGATCGTCAGTCCTTCTTGGGATTCGACGCGGTGGCCGTTTTCAATGACAGCTTCTTCATGTCGGCGATGTTCCTGCTGTCGGGCCTGTTCGTCTGGCCGAGCCTGCAGCGCAAGGGCATCGGCCCTTTCCTGCGAGACCGATGGTGGCGTCTCGGCCTTCCTTTCGTGATCGCAGCTGTGATTTTGATGCCGATCGCCTACTACGCCGTCGAGTTGCGCCTGCATCCCGGCAGCAGTTTTGCCGCCTATTGGTGGAGGACGGTCACGGTCGGTCCGTGGCCAACCGGGCCGGTCTGGTTCATCTGGCTACTGCTTGCCTTCGACGTGCTGGCCGCAGCCGTCTATCGCACCATGCCCGGATGCGTTGAGGCCATCGGGCGCCTGTCGCTTGCCAGTTTCAAGCGGCCAGGCATCTCATTCTGGGCGCTGTTGACTGCATCGATCATCGTCTACGTTCCGGCTGATCTTTATTTCCGTGAAGGGCGCTGGTTCACGTGGGGGCCGTTCGCGATTCAGGCGAGCCGGATTCTGTTGTACCTGCTCTACTTCTTCGCGGGCGTCGGCATCGGCTCCATGCGGCGCGAACAAGGGCTGTTGTCCCGCGAAGGCGAACTCGCACGCCGCTGGCCGATCTGGCTTGCGGCCTCGGTACTCACTTACAGCTGCATCATCGTGCTCCTCTTCGTGAAGCACAATCTCATCGCCAACATCGATGATCCGCCGCTGTGGTTCAGGCTGGCCTACGCCTTGACGTTCGCAAGCTTTTCCGCCGCGCAGACGTTCAACCTGCTCGCGCTGTTTCTGCGTTTTGACGGTGACGGCCGGAGCGTTCTGGATCCGCTGCAGGACAGCTCCTACGGCATCTACCTTGTGCACTACGTCCCGATACTCTGGATGCAATACGCCTTGCTCGGCATCTCGCTTGCGCCGATCCCGCAAGTGACGGCGATCGTCAAGGCGCTCATCGTCTTCGTGGTCACGCTGGCGCTGAGTTGGGCGGCAACCGCGGGCTTACGCCGGTTACCCGGCGCCACGCACGTGTTGTGAGGCGTCTCACCTGGTGGTCTGATTCTAACATTCGCTTCCCATTGCAGCGGGCACGTTTGCGAATAGCGAATGTCAAATCCACTCCGCTAGCCGTTCATGTAAGCCGGAAACCAGCTTTCGAAGCCGTCCTTCAGCGAAGCCACGGAGACGGGCTCCTCGCCGGCAATCGAAATCGCGTCTCCGCCCGTCGTTCCGATCCGCGCGCAAGGCACGCCGGCGCCGTTCATTTTTGCCAGTACCAGACCGGCCTGCTCGGCGGGCACGGTGACTATGTAGCGCGCCTGATCCTCGCCGAACCAGTGCGCATGCGGCACGATCGACGCGGGGCTTGCGAGCAGGCGCGCCCCGATTCCGCCGGCGATCGCCATCTCCGTCAATGCGATCAAGAGTCCACCGTCGGAAACATCATGCGCTGATGTGGCGGTGCCGGCGTGGATCATGCCCCGCACGACATCGCCATTGCGCCTTTCGGCTGCGAGATCAACCGGAGGCGGCGCGCCCTCCTCGCGGCCGCAGATGTCGCGCAGATAGACGGACTGGCCGAGCCAGCCATGGGTTTCACCGATCAGGAGAATCGCCTCGCCTTCGGCCTTGAACGCAAGCGTCGCGGACTTGGCGAAGTCGTCGAGCAATCCGACACCGCCGATCGAGGGCGTCGGCAGGATGCCGCGACCGTTGGTTTCGTTGTAGAGCGAGACGTTGCCTGACACTACGGGAAAGTCGAGCGCGCGGCACGCTTCCGAAATGCCGTGCAAGCAGCCGACGAACTGGCCCATGATTTCGGGGCGCTCGGGATTGCCGAAATTGAGATTGTCGGTGATCGCCAGTGGCCGGCCGCCGACCGCCGTTATGTTTCGCCAGGCTTCCGCCACCGCCTGCTTGCCGCCTTGATAGGGATCGGCCTCGCAATAGCGCGGGGTGACATCGACGGTGAGCGCGAGCCCCTTCGGCCCGTCCTGCACGCGCACCACGGCGGCATCGCCGCCGGGCCGCTGCACGGTATTGCCCAGGATCACGTGATCATATTGCTCCCACACCCAGCGTTTGGAGCAAAGCTCGGGCGTGGCGATCAGTTTTTGCAGCGCCGCCGTGATGCCGACCGGCGGCTCGACGTCGCGCGCGTGCACCACCGGCAGCAGCTCTTTCGCCACATGCGGCCGGTCATAGACCGGCGCTTCGTCGCCCAGTTCCTTGATCGGAAGGTCGGCCATCACCGCGCCGGCGTGCTTGACGACAAAGCGCTTGCTCGGCGTGGTGTAGCCCACGACGGCAAAGTCGAGGCCCCATTTGCGGAAGATCGCCTCCGCCTCCTGTTCTTTCTCGGGCTTGAGCACCATCAGCATGCGCTCCTGGCTTTCCGAGAGCATCATCTCGTAGGCGCTCATGCCGGTTTCTCGCGTCGGCACCGCATCAAGATCAAGATCGACACCGAGATCGCCCTTGGCGCCCATCTCGACCGCCGAACAGGTCAGGCCCGCCGCGCCCATGTCCTGGATCGCGATCACGCAATCCCTGGCCATGATTTCGAGGCAGGCCTCCAGAAGCAGCTTTTCTGCGAAGGGATCGCCGACCTGCACTGTGGGGCGTTTCTCGGCGGAGTCCTCGTCGAATTCAGCCGACGCCATCGAGGCGCCATGAATGCCGTCGCGACCGGTCTTGGAGCCGAGATAGACGATCGGCATGTTCACGCCGGAGGCCGCGGCGTAGAAGATCTTGTCGGCATCGGCAAGACCGACCGCCATCGCGTTGACAAGAATGTTGCCGTCGTAACGGGTGTGGAAACGCACCTGTCCGCCAACCGTCGGCACCCCGAACGAATTGCCGTAGCCGCCGATGCCGGCGACCACGCCGGAAACGAGGTGGCGGGTCCTGGGATGCTCCGGCGCGCCGAAGCTCAGTGCGTTCAGGCAGGCGATCGGCCGCGCGCCCATCGTGAACACGTCGCGCAGGATTCCACCCACGCCGGTGGTCGCGCCCTGATACGGCTCGATGTAGCTCGGATGGTTGTGGCTCTCCATCTTGAACACCACTGCAAGGCCGTCGCCGATGTCGATGACGCCCGCGTTCTCGCCCGGCCCCTGGATCACCCAGGGCGCCTTGGTCGGCAGGCCGCGCAGATGGATGCGCGAGGATTTGTACGAGCAGTGCTCGTTCCACATCGCCGAGAAGATGCCGAGTTCGGTGAACGTCGGCTCCCGGCCGATCAGCCTCAGGATGCGCTCATACTCGTCAGGCTTGAGGCCATGACTGGCGACGAGTTCCGGGGTGATCCGGGGTTCGTTGGTCTGCATGTCACGACGCCCTTGCCGGGATTGCATTCCCTTCCCCCTTGTGGGGGAGGATTAGCGACGGGGGTAAGCTCCAGATACGGGCGTTGGTATAACCCCCCTCTCCAACACTCCCCCACGAGGGGGGAGAGAGCAAACCGCAACAAGCGGAAAGATCGTCACCCAACATCCAGAAAATTTCCGCTCTCTTCGCTCACGCCGCCCTCTCCATATGAGCAACGAGGCCCGCGAACAGGCCGCGCCCGTCGGTGCAGCCCATGATGTCTTCGACGTGATTTTCCGGATGGGGCATCATGCCGAGCACATTGCCGCGCTCGCTGACGATGCCGGCGATGGAATTTGCCGCGCCATTGATATTGGCGCCCTCGTCCACGACGCCTTCCGCCGAACAGTAGCGATAGAGCACCCGCCCCTCGCCCTCGAGCCGCTGCAAGGTTTCTTCATCGGCCTCGTAATTGCCCTCGCCATGGGCGACCGGCACCCGAATAACCTGGCCTGCATTGTAGCCGCGCGTGAACGGCGTGTCGGAACGTTCAATGCGCAGATGCACGTCGCGGCAGATGAATTTCAGCCGCGCATTGCGCATGAGAACGCCAGGCAGAAGCCCCGCCTCGCAGAGGATCTGAAACCCGTTGCAGACGCCGAGCACGAGACCGCCCTTGGAGGCAAAAGCACGCACCGCATCCATCACAGGCGCGCGTGCGGCGATCGCGCCGCAGCGCAGATAATCGCCGTAGGAGAAACCGCCGGGCACCACGACAAGATCGGTGCCTTCCGGCAGCGATGTCTCGGCATGCCAGATCATCGCAGGCTCGCTGCCGGACGCGAGCTTGAGCGCGCGGGCCATGTCGCGCTCGCGATTGATTCCGGGAAAGACGAGAACGGCGGATTTCATTTAGCTAATCTGCGCCTAGCCCAAAACCTCGACCCGGTAATTCTCGATCACCGTGTTGGCCAGAAGCTTGTCGGCCGCCTCCTTCAGCGCCGCCTCGGCCTTTGCCTTGTCGGCACCTGCAAGCTCGATGTCGAAAATCTTGCCCTGGCGGACGCTGGCGACGCCATCAACGCCGAGCGATTTCAGCGCGCCTTCGATGGCCTTGCCTTGCGGATCGAGAATACCGGATTTTAGGGTGACGGTGACGCGTGCCTTCACGAGATAACCTTTAGCTCTTCACGAGCACCGGGCCCGAGCCCGCGGGCCGTTCGTTTTCCATCAGAATGCCGAGCCGTTTTGCGACTTCGGTATAGGCCTCGAGCAATCCGCCGAGATCCCTGCGGAAGCGATCCTTGTCGAGCTTTTCGTTCGACTTGATATCCCACAGCCGGCAGGAATCCGGCGAGATCTCGTCGGCGACGATAATTCGCATCATTTCATTTTCAAACAGACGGCCGCATTCCATCTTGAAGTCGACAAGGCGGATGCCGATGCCGAGAAACAGCCCGGTGAGGAAGTCGTTGACGCGGATGGCAAGCGCCATGATGTCATCGATCTCCTGCGGCGTGGCCCAGCCGAACGCTGTGATGTGCTCCTCGGAAACCATGGGATCGTTGAGTTGGTCGTTCTTGTAGTAGAATTCGATGATCGAGCGCGGCAATTGGGTGCCTTCCTCGATGCCGAGGCGCTGCGACAGCGATCCCGCCGCCACATTCCGCACCACCACTTCCAGCGGCACAATCTCGACTTCGCGAATCAGTTGCTCGCGCATGTTGAGGCGGCGGATGAAGTGGGTGGGCACCCCGATATCGTTGAGGTGCTGAAACAGGTATTCCGAGATGCGGTTATTGAGGACGCCCTTGCCCTCAATCACCTGGTGCTTTTGTTTGTTGAACGCGGTCGCATCGTCCTTGAAGTGCTGGATCAGGGTTCCCGGCTCCGGCCCCTCGTAAAGAACCTTGGCTTTGCCTTCATAGATGCGGCGTCGACGGCTCATAGGGATGTACCGTGTGTTGTTAAAATCCATGAATTTGGTGTGCTCCGGATGCCAGAAGGAACGACCCACGACGGAGCTGCCGTGAAGGCCAGGGACAGGAAACAGAACGAGAACCGAGCCCGGAATCCAACCTATCCGATTGGCCTATCCAGTACAATCGACCCGGCCTTGGAGAAGCGGGTTTTACCGTGTTTGACAGCAGCGTTTGAGGGCTCGCTAACTCACCGATTCGCCGTATTATTTAGGCATGCAGGCTCCCCGCCGCAATGCGACCGGGGCGGCCGAAACCGGCACCGAGGGGAACCCTTGCCATGACCACCTTCGACAAGCGCGAGGAAGCCTTTGAGAAGAAGTTTGTGGTGGATGAGGAGCTGAAGTTCAAGGCTCTGGCACGACGCGACCGCCTCATCGGACTTTGGGTGGCGGCAAAGCTCGGATTATCGGGCGAACAAGCCATCGCCTATTCCCGTGAAGTCGTTGCGGAAGAGTTCAACGAAGGCGGCGACGTCGCAGTGATCGCCAAGCTGAAGAGCGATCTTGCGGCCAAAGGGATTGCCATCACCGAAGACGAAATCCGCTCCCAGATGGGCGAATTTTTGCTGCAGGCGATCGCACAGGTGAAGGCGGGGATCTAGCGCGCTTTGCTCGACGTCATTCCGGACGCCGCGCAGGGGCGATCCACAATCTCGAGCAAGCAGCAAGGCTGCGTCGAGATCCCGGGTTCGCATCTTCGATGCGCCCCGGAATGACACTACACAGAGAACTCCGGAGTCCTTACCCTTCCTTAAATCCGTACTCCGGCACGTTGCCGCTCGCGCCGTAATATTTGTACGGCAGGAATTTGCCGGACATCGTGATCTTGACACGATCGCCCTTCGGATTGGGCAGCCGCTCGATCAGCATATCGAAGTCGATCGCCGACATGATGCCGTCGCCGAATTCTTCTTCGATCAAGGCCTTCCACGCCGGACCATTGACCATCACCAGTTCGTAGAACCGGTAGATCAGGGGATCAGTCGGCGGCATCGGCGTGCCGCGCACCGGGACCTCATTGAGCATCGCGGTTTCGGCTTTGGAAAGACCGAACAGCTCGGCGGCGTTGGCGGCCTGCGGCTTGGTCAGCTTCATCTGGCCGAGGATCGCCCCCACGATCAGCACTTCGGAATAGCCGCCGATCCGTTCGCAGATGTGTTTCCAGGTCCAGCCCTTTTCGCGTTTGATGTCGAGCAGTTTTTCGGTGAGGTCGGATCGCTTCATGTGAGGTCTCCCTTCTCTTCGCCATGCCCCGCTTTTGCCGGGCGTACTTTCTTTGATCGGTTCAGCAAGACGTGGATGGTCGGGACAAGCCCGGCCAGGGCGCCTGCCTTGGTCCCTCATCGCTCGAAGCGATCATAAGGTCCGGCTTGCCGATCCGCACCACCGCCACGTTGCGCGGATCGTGACCAGGCGTTTCGGATGCAAAGCTCCTGCTGCGGCTGACCAGAAAATCGACGATGTGATTGCGTAGCGCATAATAGTGGGGATGGCGGTGCAAATCGGTGCGGATGCGATCCTGCGGCAGCGGATTCTCCACGATCTCCGCGAGAACGGCATCAGGACCGTTGGTCATCAGGAAGATTCTGTCGGCGAGGTAGATTGCCTCGTCGACATCGTGGGTGATCATGAACACGGTCTGCCCGGCCTCCAGACAAAGGCGGCGCACTTCATCCTGCAAGGTGCCACGCGTGAGCGCATCGAGCGCCGAGAAGGGCTCGTCCATCAGCATGATCTTCGGCGTGATCGAAAGCGCGCGCGCAATACCGACGCGCTGCTTCATGCCGCCGGATAGTTCCGAAGGACGCTTGTGCTCGGAACCGGTGAGGCCTACCAGGTCGATGAAGATCTGCGCATGCGTTCTCACCCGGGCGCGGTCCCAGTGCCGCCATTTCGAGGTCACGGCGTAGGCGACGTTGCCGAGCACGGTGCGCCACGGCAAAAGTGCGTGGCTTTGGAAGATTACCGCGCGGTCGAGGCTCGTGCCCTCGATCGCCTGCCCGTCGACGATCACGGTGCCTTCGCTTGGCGCATCCAGCCCCGCGAGTATGTTCAGCACTGTCGTCTTTCCACAGCCGGAATGGCCGATCACGCAGGCAAATTCACCGCGCTGCATCGATAGCCACAGGTTTTCGAACACCGCGATCTGCTCGCCGTCGGCACCGGGATAGCGCTTTGCGATCGCCTCGACGGAAATGAATTTTTCGATCATCGCATCATTCCGGAAACGTGACCATCCGCGTAAAGCGCGCCAGGATCTGATCGAGCAGCATGCCGACGACGCCGATCAGCAGAATGGCGATGATGACATTGGTGATCGAAAGGTTGTTCCACTCGTTCCAGACGAAGTAGCCGATGCCGGTACCGCCCACCAGCATTTCCGCCGCGACGATCACGAGCCAGGCGATGCCGATCGAGATTCGCATGCCGGTGAGTATGGTCGGGGCAGCCGCCGGCAGGATCACGGTGAAGGCGCGCCGGAGCATGCCGACTTCGAGCGTGCGCGCCACGTTAATCCATTCGCTGCGGACCGAGGCGACGCCGAAGGCAGTGTTGAGCAGCATCGGCCACACCGAACAGATGAAAATCACGAAGATCGCCGACAGGCTGGAGTCCTTGATCGTATAAAGCGCGAGCGGCATCCAGGCGAGCGGCGAGATCGGCTTAAGGACCTGGATGAAAGGATCGAGTGCGCGGCTGAACAGAGGCGACATCCCGATCAAGAATCCGAGCGGGATGGCAATCATGACGGCCAGCAGATAACCGACCCCGACCCGCGCGATGGAATAGCCAAGCTGAATGCCCAAACCCTTGTCGTTCGGGCCATTATCGTAGAACGGCCGCTTCAGATGCTCCCACAATTTGGCGCCGACATCGAGCGGGCCCGGCATCACCGACTTGCCTTGCGTCGCGGTCACGCCCATCAACCTGGCATATTCCGGGCTCATGCCCGCGACCGTGCCGGAGCCACGCGTGGCGATGTGCCAGATGCCAAAGAACGCAGCAAGCAGCGCGATCGAGACGATCGCCGCACGAAAGCGAAGCGAGGAGATCATCGTCCTATTCCCGGGTGCGGGAACGCAACGAGCGAAGACCGCGCTGAAAGGGTTATACCGAGGGAAGATTGCCGGGAATTTACGTGGAAAGTCCTCTTTGTCCCGATCGCGCATGGTTGCGCACTATCCGACCTCTCCGCGCAGGTGGGAAGGGGTGCAAACATGAAGCCCGCCGTCACCTGCCTCACGACGATTTCCTGATCCTGAAACTGTTGAGATAGTCGTCGGGCTTGGTGGGATCGAAGATCTTGCCCATCAGCGAGAACGATTTGTAGGAACTCGACGGCGCCACCAGACCCATCTCCGCCATGGTCTTGCGGGCGTCGGTTGCGAGATAAACCTGCTCGGCGATAGATTTGTAATCTACATCGCCCTTGATCTGACCCCAGCGCTTCATCTGCGTGAGCATCCAGATCGCAAAGGATTGCCAGGGGAACGGATCGAAATCGACGCGCTTGGGATCGGTCTTGATGCCGCCGAGGCCGTCGGCATAGGTACCGGTGAGCACCTGCTCTAGCACGGTAACAGGCGCGTTGATGTAGTTTGCAGGCGCGATCGCTTCCGCAATCTGCTTGCGGTTCTCCGCCTTGGACGCGTAGGCGGTGGCGTCCAGGATCGCGCGCGTCAGTGCAGTGAAGCTGTTGGGCGAACCCGTAATGAACTCGCGGCTGGCCGCGAAGCTGCAGCAGGGATGGCCGTCCCAGATTTCCTTGGAAAGAATGTGCATGAAGGCAACGCCGTCATAGATCGCGCGCTGGCAGACGTTGTCGGGCGCCAGAAATCCGTCGATGTTGTCGGCGCGAAGATTGGCGACCATTTCCGGTGGCGGCACCGAGCGCAGCTGCACGTCGGCATCGGGGTCGAGGCCGTGTTCGGCAAGATAATAGCGCAGCAGATAATTGTGCATGGAATAGTCGAACGGAATGGCGAATTTCATGCCCTTCCAGTCCGCAGGATTCCGCCTGTCCTTGTGCTTGATCGCAAGCACAATGCCTTGCCCGTTGATGTTCTCGATCGCAGGAACCGCGAACGGGATCGCTTGTGCACCCAGCCCAAGGGAAATCGCGATCGGCATCGGCGCCAGCATATGGGAAGCGTCGTATTCCTTGTTGATGGTCTTGTCGCGGATCACCGCCCAGCCCGCGGTCTTGACCACCTCGACGTTGAGGCCATGCCTGGCATAGAAGCCGAGCGGCGCTCCCATAATGATTGGCGTCGCGCAGGTAATCGGGATGAATCCGATTTTGAGATCCTTCTTCTCCGGCGCGCCGCCTTCGGCAAACGCCTCGGTGGCCAGCTTGAGCGGGAAGAATTGGGAGACGGCAGCAAGCGCAGTCGCTGCCCCAACCGACTTCAGGAAGGCCCTCCGCAGGGCATCCTTCGGAAACATCGCCCGCATGACGGCCGAGGCGACGACGCCCTCGTAACGCTTTTCGCGGCTTTCTGCAGGCTCGCAAGCGAGCGCCAAAGCGGCCTGCTCATGTTCGCTCGCCGAGTGATGCTGCCCGCACACGCAGCGGACCCGGCTAAGCGAGCGATCGGCATCAAAGCGATTGTCGAAGGTGGACATGCTTGCATTTCCCCGCCACAAATTCACCGCCCAGCCGCGAAAAGCGGCCGGGCGGTGAAAAAACATGCAGGTTTCATGCCGCTTTTTCGGTCAGCTTCGGCTCGATGGGCAGGCCTTCCTCGATCGGAAGCGACGGGTCGCGCGACCATTCGTTCCAGGAGCCGAAATACATACGGACATCCTTCACCCCGGCATTTTTCAGCGCAAGGAAGGTGTTCGAGGCTCGCGCGCCCTTGAAGCAATAGAGAAAGACTGGGGTGTTCTGGGTGATGCCGACGGTGGCGCATTCGGCGAGAATCTCGTCCTTGGACTTGAATCGCGGCCCCTCCGCGGTCGGTTTCATCATCCGGTACCATTCCAGCCACACCGCTCCTGGAATCCGTCCCTTCCGCGGGCAGAAATCCCTGCCGTAGGGCGAAGAGCTTTCGCCGATCCACTCATCGACGTCGCGCACGTCGAGAAGTGCGACGCCGGGTTTGCCCACGACTGCCAGCATTGCCTTGTAGTCGATCAGGATGTCGCCCGCTTCCGGAACGATCGAGAACGATGCTGGCTTCGGCGTCGGCGCCACGGTCGTGGTCGGCAATCCCTTGGCGACCCAGGCATCGTAACCGCCGTGGAGCACCTTGACCTTGGGATAGCCGAGCATGGTCAGGAGGTAATAGCCGCGGCACGACTGGCCGAAGCCCGAATTCATCGACTGCTCGTAGATGACGGCGGTTTCCTTGCCCGACAGGCCGGCCTTTCCGAACGCGTCGGCAAATTTCGTCTTCAACTCGTGCATGCCCTCGGGGGTCGAGGTGGCAAGATAGGTGAAAATCTCGTGCACGTTCACGGCATTGGGGATATGTCCCGCGCCGTATGCATCGGGATTACGCGTGTCGACAATGACACACGGCTCCTTGGTTAGAAGTTCGGCGAGTTCGCTGGCAGAAATCAGAACGTCCGTCATGGCAGCCTCTCCTGTTCTCGGGATTTACGTCCGGGGTCTCTTTGGAAATTCACATGTCGGCCAACATCTTGCGCAGCTGTTTGGTAGCGGGCGTGACGATGGCGAGGAAATAGGCTTCGCGGAGCCTGCGTTGGGCGCGATGGCTTTTTACGTAGCCGCGCGCGCCACAATGAAGCATCGCTGCATGCGCAGCGGCGACGCTGGCATCACCGGCTCGCAGCCGCACAGCGACCACCTTGCGCCAATAGCTCTCGTCCGGATTGAAGGGATCGCGGGCAAGAGACATCGTCTCCCGTTCAAGTTCGAAAAACAGTTCCTTGAAGTTCGTGGGTTGCTGCGGCAGGTAACGATTGACGTGGCCTAGGGGAGTCGCAACCTCGTCCATGATGTTGATGCAGTCTTTGATCAGGCCCAAGCCCATGCCGAGCTGCAGCAGGATGAAGCCCGCGCGGATCTTCTTGACGAAAGGTTCTGCCCGTTCGGCCAGGATCAAATCATCAGGCACGAAGGCGTCACGAAAC
>Ga0306926_10001036_pt1 | contig 27320 bp, 28 predicted proteins | sample flu12Cox44000178_FD_203759 | JGI IMG/M metagenome (GOLD analysis project Ga0306926, IMG submission 203759) | Lab enrichment of tropical soil microbial communities from Luquillo Experimental Forest, Puerto Rico - flux8day.12C.oxic.44.000.178 (v2)... | ecosystem: Environmental > Terrestrial >...
TTGCCTCCACAAGAGCCGGCGGGGTAGAACAACTGAGTCCTGGACGGGCTACTTCCGTTGGCCGCTTTTGCACTGATAACCGTTGGCCGCTTTTGAAGTGATCACCGAGGTCATCGGGACACCACCCTCAGGCCGCGAACTATAGACACAATCTAGAGGAGGTAATGACTGGCACTCATAACCCCTGCGCGATGTTTTGGACTCGTTCGGCGTCAGCGGACCGAATTCGATTTAGGGTCACTTTCTTGTTTCTCTCTGAGCGTGACGGGATGCCTCGCGGCCACACTTGGGACAAGTATGAAACTCCTCGGTGAAGCCGCCGAGACTCGTGTCAATTGTGCCCGCCTGCGGTAGGTCAGTGGCGTACACAAGCTTGTCACTGTGGTGATTCATTTCTACTCGGCAGTCCGGACACGTCATCTTTCCTTTTGTCTCAGCCACAGGGGGCCTCCGTCGGCACTCAGAATCAGTCTAGAGATATCTGCTCGCGACCGTGGCGCAGTGTCCGCGCCATCCAGATGAGTTCTTTGAGGAACTTGTCGACACGTCGGATGTAGGACTCATCAAGTAGATCGCCCTCGGCAGAAAACGCTTTTTGAACACTGGAAAAATTTACATCCCAAAAAATCGTGACCAGCCCTAGCTCGCGCATCACGGGAAGGAGGTTCTGAATGACTCGAGCGCCGCCGAACGGTCCAGCCGACACACCCACGATGCCAACAGCTTTATGAATGTATTCCTTGAGACAACTGTCCAAGACGTGTTTCAAGAGGCCGGAGTAACCGTGATTGTATTCAGGAGACACGATGACCAAGGCGTCCGCCCTGCTCATCTTGGAGGAGAAATCGGCGTGCTTGATCGCCTCTCCTGCATCGTTCGTCGGCAGTGGAAGCTTTGCGATGTCAATGAGCTCGGTTTCGACTCCGTTTCGCTTACCCAGTTCTTCAGTAACTAAGCGGGCTGCGTGCACGCTCATGCGGCCCATTCTGGCTGTGCCCAAAATCACGGGGATAGAGAGCGTCCGATTATCGTCCATAGAACTTCCCGTACGTTAGGCAGACTTCTTGATCACAGCGCTTTGGAACACGATGATCTTTCCGCGTTGCTCCAAAGGCAGCCAGCGCTGCTTCGCTGGTTTGAAGTTCTGCGGGACATAAAACTCAATCAGTCGTGCCATAGTAAACCTCCCACGATCCAGCAACCAATATCTTCATCCCCATAGGCTCGCTTCTAATCGTGAGATTCTGAGCTTTGAGACAGGTGACAACAGCGGCTAAAACTAGACGAGAACGGGAGATTCTAGCTTGGCCAGCCAGAAATCTCCCCCTGTTGCGCTCATTTTTTATGCGTACAGCGCCAGGCTGCTGCTGTTGGCGTGTTCTTGCGCTTCTTCGGACTCGGCGTCCTTGCCCTTCAGATAGGCGAGGGTCACGTCTAGCGACTCATGAGGCTCCAGCACGGTTCATAAACTTTACTTAATGGATTGAAAAGCCGTTTCAACGCAGCGCAAGGCGATTTCAGCGACGCGCCGCAACTCTGTTCTCGTTGCGCCGTTCGCGGCTTGAACTCCAAGGCCTGCCATTACCGAGGACAGATAACGGGCAAAGTCTGCGGCCTGGATTTCTGCAGGGAACTCGCCCTGAGACTGCGCCTGTTGCAGGCGCCTCTTTATGGCCGCTTCACCGCTTTTTCTCCAATCGATCATCGCCTGCTTTATCGGTTCCGCGTCTGTACCACATGCGAGTGCCCCTTGAATCAAAAGGCAGCCCCGAGGATTGCCGCGCATCGAGAGGAATTCCGCAGTGCCATGAATCAGGCCGGCTACAACTTCCGCCAGCGACGGCTGAGCGAGAGCCTGCCTGATATAGTCCATCGGCTCCCCCAAGTAGCGCTCCATGACGCGGTGAAAGATTGATTCCTTGTCGCCAAAAGCCGCGTACATGCTAGAACGGTTGATTCCCATAGCTCCGGTCAGGTCGGCCATGGTTGTACCCTCGTAGCTTTTTTCCCAGAAGACTCGCATCGCAGCTTCAAGCGCGGCGTCTTCATCAAACTCGCGAGGACGCCCCATCTTCACTTCCACTGGCGTTGAAGTGTCCATACAGGATTTGACGCATTTCTGGACCAAAAGGTTGAAAAATGCGCAACCATTTCGTACTTCGCACATCTGAAACGATAGGTCCAGAAGTCCGGGACATTCTAAATAAGGGAAACGGAGAATCAGATCATGTCTGCATTAAAGGGAAAAGTCGCCGTCATCACTGGGGGCAGCAGCGGTATCGGGCTTGCTACCGCCAAACGCTTCGTGGAAGAGGGAGCCTACGTCTTCATGACGGGCCGCCGACAGGCGGAACTGGATAAGGCCGTCGCCGAAATCGGGGAAAATGTGACTGCCGTTCAAGGGGACGTTTCCAATCTCGACGACCTGGATCGGCTATACAAGGAAGTAGCGACAAAGGGCAAGCTCGACGTGCTATTTGCGAATGCAGGCATCGCGGAGCCGAAACCAACAGCAACCGTGAGCCCGGAAGACTACGACAAAACTTTCGACATCAACGCTCGCGGCGTCTTCTTTGCCGTGCAAAAGGCCTTGCCCCTTATGAAAGACGGCGGATCAATCATCCTGACCGGCTCTGGGATCTGGCAGAAGGGGATTCCGATCTATCCAACTTACGGAGCGACCAAGGCGGCGCTGCGCTCGTTTGTGCGCACCTGGACGGCTGAGTTGGCGGGTAAAGGAATCCGCGCGAATGTGATCAGCCCTGGCCCGGTCGAGACACCTATTCTCAAAGGCCAATTCGACGGGAAGGCGGATGCGATGAAGGAACGGTTCAAGACGATGATTCCGATGGGGCGCATCGGGAAGCCTGAGGAGATTGCTTCGGCAGCGGTGTTCCTGGCCTCGGACGAGAGCAGCTACATCAGTGGAATCGATCTGCCGGTCGATGGAGGCCTAGTGGCCGTGTGAGCAATTGTTTTGCCCTTAACGTCAGCATGACTTCGTGGTCGGCGGGCCTACATTGTTCCCAAGTGCTTCCTCGCCCGGGTGGCCAGCCGACCAGAGGTCCGTCGAATGCTGACACGAGCGAACTTCGAACATTTCGGTTTCGGGTCTTTCATAGAAATCAAACGAGGTGTTTTTATGAACCAACTTACTCAATCATTGGAACGTCAAGGCAGCAGCCGCCTCGCATTTCTACGAGACCGTCTCGCATCCTTGGCAAGACCTTCCGTGGCTGTTTGGGCTCCTATTCCGCTAAGGCTGATTGTTGGCTACGGTTTCATGGAGCACGCCTTCGCGAAACTGTCGAGAGGGCCTGAAGCCTTTACGGCCATCCTGCATACGATGGGCGTGCCCGCGCCTCATTTCATGGCGTGGCTCACCATTGTGACTGAACTCATCGGCGGTCTCGCGGTCGTGCTTGGAGCCTTTGTCCCCCTTGTAAGCCTGCCGATGGCCGTGGTTCTTTTCGTAGCCATGCTAACTGTTCATCTCCCCTACGGGTTCAGCTCGATCAAGCTGCTGAGTGTGATGTCTGGCCGCGCCCAGTTCGGGCCGCCCGGCTACGAACTCGATCTGCTCTATCTCGCCTGTCTTGCGGCGCTCGTATTAGGTGGTTCAGGGCCGATGGCGATCGACCACTATCTCGGGAAGAAGTGGAGGCCGCGTTCCCAGAACCGCTAATTGACCGATCATCCACGAGGCTGTTTTCGTCCAGCTCACAAGAAGCAACGAGCCACATTCGGATTCGCGAGCGCAGGGTCAGCCGAGTTTTTGTCGCACGCTCTTAAGTATTTCGTCCGAAAGTCGCGGATCCTGCACGGCGCGAGCGAGTACCACACCACCGAGCAGCGCCGCTGTCTGAAAGATGGCTTCTTTCCGGTCCCCACCTTCCAATGAAAGAATTTCTTCCAATCCCCGCTCAAACGCGGCCTTGAGTTCAGGCGTCGAGCGAGCCACCTCTTCGCCCAATGCGGCCATGGTGCAACCGTCGCCCGGATTATCCCGGTGCCGCGGGCTCAGGTACCGGTCAGCATATGATCCTTTGTTTCTCATCACCTTGTTGCGCTGCACACGCTCTAACGAAACCTTCTGGCCGTAGGCAATGGCAGCTGCCTCAAGTTCTTCCTTCGAAGCGAAATGGGCATAGAAGGCACCATGGGTCAAACCGGCAGCCTTCATGACTTCGGTCACGGTTACGTTCTCAAATCCCCGTTCACGGAACAGGCGGGAAGCCTCCTTCACAATCCGTTCATGTTTTGCGGCGGTCTCTTCGGCGGGATAGCGCATAACTTTTTTCTGCATCCTCCATCTATGATGATCATCATATATTATGTATGACGGACATCATATTTGATGCCGGCCATACAAAAAGGAGGCATTATGAAGCTCACAGGGAAGAAGGCTCTTATTACCGGAGGAAACAGCGGCATCGGTCTGGCCACGGCCCGTCTTTTCATTGCGGAAGGCGCACACATTGCTATTACCGGTCGCGACCAGAAGACGTTGGATGAAGCCGTCGCCGAACTTGGGCCGAACGCTCGCGGCTACCGCGCCGACGTCACTGTTGCGGAAGATCGCAAGCGGCTCTTCGCGGCACTCGCCAAGGATTTCGGCAAACTTGACATCGTCTTTGCGAATGCGGGCATCTCCGGCCGGACACCTACCGGCTCGACCGACGAGGCGATTTTTGAGAACGTAATTCACACCAACCTGACTGCCGCGTTCTTCACCGTCAATTCGGCAGCGCCCCTGCTAAACGACAGCGGCAGTATCATCTTTAATGGCTCAGTCCACAACTATATCGGCCAACCCGGCGTCGCCGCATACGCAGCTACGAAGGGTGGGGTCGTCTCGATGGCGCGTTCCATTGCCGCAGACCTTGCACCGCGCAACATTCGCGTGAATGTCGTCGCGCCGGGCGCGACGAAGACTCCTATCTGGAAGCGGGGGCCGCGCGCCTCTATGTCCACAGACGAGTCCAACAAGCTGGCCAAGTTCTTCTCTTCTGTGATTCCGCTGGGCCGTTGGGGTGAGTCGGAAGAGGTTGCCAAAGCCGTGCTTTTTCTTGCGTCGGACGACTCCTCGTATATCAACGCGGTCGAGTTGATGGTGGATGGGGGAGCGACGGGTGCGCCGTTTGGAGCTCCCATTCTTCGCGCCTAACTGAACAGGGTTAAGGCATGGAGCAAAAGTAACGAAAAAGGAGAATCAAAATGAAATCAGAAAAGAAATTTCTTGTAACGGGACCGACCGGCGCTACCGGTGGTGAAACGGTTGAACAGCTACTTGAAAAGGGACACGCCGTTCGAGCGCTTGCTCACCGAGAGGATGAAAGATCGGAACGACTCAGCAAATTGGGCGCAGAGGTCGTTTTTGGCGACCTTCTCGACATGGAATCGGTACGTTCCGCCCTTCGTGGAATCTACGGAGCGTATTTCGTATATCCGATTCGACCGGGGATCGTGGATGCAAGTGTTCGATTTGCTCAGGCTGCAAAGGAGGCTGGCGTCGAAATCATCGTCAACATGTCACAAAAGTCGGCACGCGAAGACTCTCAAAGCCATGCAGCACTAGCGCACTGGCTATCGGAGCGTGTGTTTGACTGGTCCGGGTTGCCCGTCAGCCACATCAGACCGACACTCTTTTCGGAGTGGATGCTCTATGGGGCCGCCATGATCCGTCAAGGGACCTGGCTCGTACCATTCGGCACTGGCCGCCACGCTCCCATCGCGGGAGAAGATCAAGCCAGAGTGATTGTCGGAATTTTGGAAAACCCGAAAGCACATGCGGGGAACACGTATCCTCTGGTTGGACCGGTGGAACATAACCATAAAGAAATTTCTCAGATCATTGGAACCGTGCTCGGAAAGAAAATTTACTCCGAGCAGATTTCAATTGAGAAGTATGGTGAGATCCTAAGTAGCCGACCGCGTGGCTCGGCTCGAAATACCGCCGCTACAGCGTACGCCGAAGCAGACAAAGCTGGAGGCGGAGGCTCGGATTTCGTTCTCCAACATTTAAAAGAGATCGCTATCGACCACCAAAATGGGGTTTTTAGTGGAATGAATAACTATGTCCAAGAGATTGGCGGTCGTCCTCCGATGACGGTTGAACAGTTTGTCGAAAAGCATCGGTCAGAATTTTGGGAATAAGACCATCGGAACTAATTCAATACAGGAGGGAAAGGCAAATTAAAGCAATTGGATTGTTAATCACGCTGGAAGCACGCGCAGGCAAGGAGGCTGATGCCGATATGCAAATCTGGCGAGTGAAACTTTTCCGGTGTTGCTGAGTCCCATCGCAAATGGGAAAAATCCCATGGTATGGGTAACTTCATGAGGTTGCGAAATGATCGTAGGATGCTTTCAATCGTAAATCTGAGTGGAGATGAGTGCGTTAGGTGGATGAGCGAGTTATGGTTGCAACAGCTAAACAATACGCGGTGATCGAGGCTCGTTGGACAGAACACCCTTCCGAACGATTCGTGATTTCCTATTCTGACGAGGAATCTCTGCGGGATCTCATTGCTGGACCCAACATCCTCGCGTGCGGCTTCGCCTCTCTTCGTGATGCTGAGGCACACGTTGATGCTAGTTTGATCTCGGCCGCTCCCCGCACTCAACCGGGCTCTCGCGCTTGCCGCAATTCGAAAGGATCGAAGACCCACTCTTTCCCGGGGAGGGAGTTTGGGAATTGGCTTTTGTCTAACTCAGACCTGGAGAATTCTTCACGAATATTACGATGCAGCGGCCGCCACAACCGTTCTCGCCTTCTATTCCAAGAATGCAGTTTCCACAGTAATCGGATCCGTTGTTGGGCACCACACGTGAAAGGGCACTGACGACACTGAATTTCTTCTCGAGCGGTTTATTTCGGCTTAAGCCACTCGTTATGGGAAGACCAAATTTACAGGCAAAGCACAACATCGGCATGAACTGGGCAAATGTTTCGCAAGCGCTATCGATATGAGGGAAAGTTTAGTGTCAGATTCGAGGGAAGCCCCCCACACTCTGATGTGCAGTGAGGTATGGGGTGGAAATCGCAAGATTTTTCGCGCGGTGCAACTGTCAGGCGTTACCGCCTGGGTGGCCTCGCTTCCACTAAACGAAGGTGAGGGAGGCGGAGATCTTCACTACATGTCGGTCTGCGACCATGATCTGATTTCGCGCGTGGCTTTGGCTGATGTGAGCGGCCATGGGCGCGTGGCGAGCACGATGGCTGAGACTCTGCAAAGGCTTATGCGCGAAAACATCAACGTGTGGGATCAATCTGATTTCATGCGTGGGTTCAACGACACGTTCGTACGCAGCGGCCAAAACAAGTACGCCACTGCCATCGTCCTCAGCATCCATCGCGTCACCGGCGCTCTGGCGTTCAGCAATGCCGGACACTTGCCGCCACTTTGGTATCACGCTCGAGACAAGACATGGGGATGGCTTAAAGAACATGATGATCCATTAGCCAAGGGGTCGGGTTTACCCATCGGCCTGATTCCCGGTACGAACTATCGTCAGACGGTCGTTAACTTGGAGGCGTCCGATCTTCTCGTTCTCTATACCGACGGTGTAACCGAGTCCGAAAACGATTCTGGTCAGAGTATAGATCGAGAACAACTGCTGAAATGGGCTCGGGAAGCACCAATTGATTCTCCTGACGCTTTGGGGCTGGCCCTGCTAAAACGGCTGGAATCGTTTCAGGGCAGATGTCGTAACGACGATGAGACGTTGATCGTACTCCAGCGCGAAAAAGCGTCTGCTGTGGCCTCACCGGGCAATGTTGCCGTGAATCATTCGGTGCCGCCGCAAGATGCGTTGGAGATTGGGGACGCTGTAGATGGGAGGTCCAGGTCGATGTCCGATTCCGGTTCTGATCAAACAAAGCAAGCATTCCCGACTCCACGTTGACAGCGTTGGCGAGCCGGGACAGATTGCAACTTTATCGGCAATCACGAATCGAACGAAAGATCAATCACCTAAACGGCTGTCGGGAGCCAGCTATGAGTAAAGTTGTCTACATCTCGAAGTCAAGCATAGAACGCAAACGTGGGCCGTTGCGTATCGCTCATTTGCCGGGCGAGCCTCAGCCCGTCGTCTATAGCGTGCATGGCGCAATCGCCGAGCATTATAAAGTTGACCCCAAGAAGCTAGCGGAATCGCACGCTTCCACGATCGACTACGTTATTTCCGCAACCGCCGGCTGAATGTTGGGCACTTTCGGAGGCGCGCTGGAAGCGCGTCAAATTGATGCCAGTGATGGGAAGCTAAGCGGAGAGGTCACGGGAGAAGTGGAAGAAGAGGATGGAGTACTGATCATCCGCAGAATTCACGTTTCGATGCGGTTGAGAGCACCCGAAGAGACAAGAGAGAAGGTGGAGCGGGTGCATGCCGTCTATGCCATGAGCTGCCCGTTGTACCGGACATTGCACAACGCGATTCAACTCACGTCATCGTTTGAGTTAACTGACAAATAATATGCCATGTCCGGCACGACCTAGTTTCCGTTATCCCTGGCAATAACGACGGTAGTGCAGGCGCTGCCGACTTTGGGCAGGTCGCGAGTTGCTGCCATCCGGATCTGGAGTCGCGGCCGCTCTCCCCGGATGACCGGACAATAAAAGTCAGGCTGCGATAGCGCTCCTTGCAGGGGTTATTGTGCGCCATGGCGCCTTGGCATCCAGCTATTTCTTGTTCGCTAAGGTTTCGCGCAGAAAGGGGACCAGCAACCTGCGGAACTTCGTGCGGTGTCGATGCCAACGCCCCGGGTATGGAAGCTCAAGATGGCGGCCTGACCAGCCGGCTCGTTCCAGTGCTCGTTTTACGTTCGCCCGAACCGAGCAGACAACGGTCACGACGGTTTGGGGCCGGAGTGCTCGAATCTTTTGCGCCAGGTGCGTCTCTCCCTTACTGCAGGCGTGTCTGCGCGCATCTGCAGTCAAGTCGTCCACGGGTTCCCCGCAGAGATCGACGAGATAGCAGCCGAGGGCGCAAAAGGAATAGAGAAACTCGACATTTTTCAGAGAAGGAAAGGCTTGCACGAAAGTTTCCCGCACAGCGTAGCAGAGTCCTGAATCAGCCTGGTAGAAAAATCGACCGGAAGCGGGCGGCGATTCACCCACGAAAAGGATTCGTACGCGATCCGAGCGGTAATGATTTCGAAGACGCTCGCGGGCGATCGCTCGGCGTGCCCCAGACTTTGCGAGACGCGATAAGGCCCGAGGGTGTTCGTTGTTGTTCAACCCGCTGAGGTGCGACAACTCTTAATCAGTAGGCCTAATTGCGGAACGCCGACTGAAGGTGCCCCGCTGTGACCCAACCCTAATCTCCTGTTGAGGGCGCCGAGCCCATTCTTGAACTCAATTCTGCTCTAGGATTTCCTAGTAAAACGTCCGCCGAAATCGCCCCAGATCACCGAAAGTTGTCCGACGGCGCTTCTGGGTTAAACGAGGGTGACAGCGCCCAAACCCGCATCAATATTGCAGTTTGCACCTTTTAGTGCTATTTTCACGATGCCCTTGAAAATGGCGGGAATAGATTCCCCCTCCCGGCACCAACTAAATTTCAGGCACTCAGTTGTTTGTCGTTCTTCGCTGCGAACTCGCCCCCTCGATTCTTGGGGGCCGTTTTTTGCTTGTGTCCAAATTTGTGCCCCCTCCTCGTCAAAAACGGTCGTGGGGTGAACCCCCGAGGTGAGACAGTTTTTGATGACACACGTGCCGTTCGATTAAGTTTGGGTCGTTCACTATCTAGCCGGGGTTAGGGTCTGGGGAAGGGGACGGCTCCTGAGTCCCCTTCCCCAGCATCCCTGTAGAAGCTGTTTCAACCGCCGAGAAAAATTCAACGGTCGCGCTCAGCGATTGTGCCAATGTGTCGCAAGGCTTGATTTGCTGTTCGAATTTCTTCTGGAGAACGGTAGCCCAAGGCAGAGTGCAATCGTTGCCGGTTGTAGTATTGGTCGATAAATTCTTCGATGTGGGAACGCAAATGTACTAAGTCGTTGTACTGGTTTGCGTAAATCTCCTCCCGTTTCAAAGTTTTCATAAAGCTTTCGCAGCTGGCATTGTCGTAGGGATTGGCCGGGCGGCTCAGGCTCGGAATCATGCCATGCTTTTCTAGGACCGCCACGTATTCCGCGCTGGCGTATGGCACGCCACGATCGGAATGATGAACTAGCCCGGCCGCTGGTCTTCGTGTCGCGATTGCCTGCTCCAGTGCCGCCGTCGCCAAACGACTGGCTAGATCGCGCTCCAGCGACCAACCCACCACCTTGCGAGAAAATCCATCGAGAATCACCGCTAAATAAACAAACTCGGTTTTCAGTCGAATGTAGGTGATGTCAGCGACCCACAGTTGATCGATCCCAGTTAGCTTCAGGCGCCGGGCCAGGTTCAGATAGACCTCCAGCTTGTGATCCGACTTCGTCGTCACCACGAACTGCCGGGGCTGCACCGCCAGCCAGTTATCCTCTCGCATAATCCGCGCCACTCGCTTGTGATTCACCACCATACCTCGTCGTCGCAGTTCCGCAGAAATACGCCGATAGCCCTAGCGCCGCCGATGTTCCAGCGCGATCTGCTGGATCGCGCATCGCACTTCCATCTCTTCCTCCTCCGGTTCCTGCAACCACCGGTAGAAGCCTGCCCGGCTCACCTCCGCCAGTTGTCACATGCGCTCGATGCTCAGGCCACCTTGCAACGGCATCACTTCCTGGATTTGATCGTAGATGCCTTTTCGCCAGCCTTGCTGCTCGGCTGGCGTCGAGCCTCGACTTTTTGCAAGGCACTTCTGAAAAAATCCACCTCCAGCGTTTTCTCCGCCAGAACTCGCTTTAAATGATTCACCTCTTTACGAAGCGTGGATACCCGTGATTTTTGCCCGGGTGGTTTCCCCACCTCCGGTTCCCCTGGATCCATTTCATCGCGCCACCGATACAGCTGCCGCCGGGACACTCCCAGTTCTTTGGTCAGGGCCACGATGCTCTCGCAGCCTCGCATTCGCTCCGCTGCCACTTGCCGGAAGTGCTCCGAATACCGTCTCTTTGCCACTCGCAGTTCCTTTCCTGCAAAGTGTGTCCTTTTCTACTGTCTCATTTTTGGGGTTCACACCAGTTTCCTTGCCTCGAATACGCGGTTGATTGCTTCAGTCTGGGGATGAACGTACCGTCTTGTTGTGGTGAGGCTTGCGTGCACTGCTATTTGAGCCACCGCAAAGATGTTGTTATCCGCAGCCTCACCGAAACGGGTGAGCGCGGTGTGACGCGTCGTGTATGGCACGAAATCGGTCACACAGCATTCATCTAGCGCCTTGCGGTGCTGGCCCTTTGTGAGTGCATCCGTGATGTGCTTGGCAGGAAACACAAGAAGCTTTGTCCCTGCCTACGGTAGCCCTAATCTTGGGAGCTGTAACACAGGTGGAGACAGTAATGGAAATTGTTGATCGGGTCTGTGATCCGCTCTTCCGCGGCGCTGTCGAGGCTGCCAGAACTACAGACCCTCACGCCTTAGTGACCAAGGCAGCTTCTTCGTACTACGAATTTCGGACAATCCGAATGCGGGCAGGAGGGCCAGAATTGGTGCTTGCGGAACGTTCCCTACAGGGACCCCCCTTGTAGGCGGGTACAGTGTGTCCTGTATCGAACATCCCATTGGGTGTGTGGTAGGTTAAGCCCCTGATGACCCCCGCGCCAGAACGACGTAGGGATGCGGCTAGAGCAGAGTCTCAGTGAGTGGTGCCCACATGCTGGCGTTCAACAGGCTTCGCATTGATCCCGGGGATGGTTGTCCCGGGGTGGAGTACCGAATCGAGGACGATCAGGTGGACAGTCGTTTTCTCGACAGAGCGGCTGAAAGAAGCGGTGCGATTGAAGCGCCGTGGCAACGGCTCACGCCTGAGCAACTGCGCTCCCACGTAATGGCGGACACGGCAGTGGCGCGTTGGCTGTGCCGGAGGATGGGTGTTCATCGACTGATCCGGGCGTGCAATCAAGACTCTGCATTCGTAGATAGCGATGTGCAGGAGCGGCGGGATCGAACCGCAGCGTGAAAAGCGACAAACAGAAGCGGCGGCAGCCCTGGGCTGTGCTTTCGCGGGCCAGCTAGATTTACTGCGCCGTCTGTTCGCCTTTTCGGAGCCAATGAGATTGATCGAGATTTTTCGCCAACCACCAGTCAGGCAGTTCGTTTGCCAACACCAGTGAATGTGTCTTTGGCTAAAGGCTCATACTTGTCACTGAGAAACTTCGTTTGAATGTGGAAAGTCAGCGTCATTGCAAAAAGACGGTATACACTCAATTTTGTAGACACTGCCTTTATCATCTTTAGCTACGCCCACTCTCTTGTTTTTCCTGCCTTGTCCATTCTCAATCTCGCAGATTTCCACATCCAAGACCATCCCCCGTTTCTTGCAAGTACCAGATCCTCGTGCGCATCTCTTCGCGCCCAATAGCTGGCTGTAGTAAACGTGGCCGTAGACCGCGTCCCAGACTGATGCCATGTCATTCGCAACGAGTGGCTTGGGTGGAGCAGGGGCGCTCCAGCGACCTTTGCACTCTCCACTAGAGAATCCTCGATCCTCCTCAAGATCAGCATAGAAGCGCCCTGACTTGAAGGCACCCGATGGTTTGATTACCGCGAGGTGTGTTCCTGCCAAAGCCGGCCCAGACACAGGAACAAGTTTAGCGGGAACGAAACATCCAAAAAGCGAGATGACCGATATTCCTACAAATCCAAAGATGAGGCGATTTCTCACGTAGTCCTCGGAATTAGTCCAAAAATTCTGAGTGAGCTGTGACTCCACCCAAACTCACGCTCGCGGGGGATTATGCTTTGAGTACCGCTCGTCCGTCATCGGAACGCCCTCCACGATCAGAAATTCCTTGCCGCATTTCTCGCACCGGGTACGCAACAAGAAGGATTCATCCGCGAGGGAGGCAATGGGGGTTCTGATTTCCTGGCCACAGTACGGACACTTCATTGGTTGGAAGCTTAGCTTCAGATTGCGGTCAGCGTCATTGCTGTAGAGCAATGATCTCATTCGTGCTTGGCGCTACTGTGCCGCAAGCCAACTAGACTTGGGCTAAACCCTGCTTCTCGGAGCATTCGCTGAGCTGCGTTCTGTAGGTCTGCCAGTTCCTTCTCAAGTCTCTCGTCATATAGATTGTTTTCATACCTTGGGGAGCTGTTAGCTAAACCAAAGAAAAAACTCTGCAGCAAACGCCCAGACTATGCTGGGCAAGTTTCCTATCGCTGCAAGACCGGCGACCATGGACTCTGCGCAAAACTTGACTGCTCGTGCGCGCTGCAAGGGGACCCCCGAGCTGTCGGTCCTTATAAATTAGGGAAGGGCAGAACGGGCAATATTTGGCCGGGAGAAATCTTCTTGGTGGCCAAGATTTGGCTCTGAGCAACCAGGCTGCTCTGCTTTGCGTTGACCCTGATCTTTTGTAGCAGCAATTTGCGGCAGTTGCTTCGAGTGCGTTTCCTCTTTCGGAAGGCTCGGGACTGGGGATCGGTCACTAGCTGCGCAACGGTTCAACACAACTCGTTATCATTTGTGCTACTAATCAAGTCTGAATGCCGAGAAGCGATTCAGCGACAGCGGCGGTGGTGCTGGCGGCAGGCAGCTCCAGCCGGATGGGCGCTCCCAAACAGTTGCTTCGCCTCGATGACCGCCCTCTGCTCCAGCACGTCCTCGACAACGTGCGCAATTCGAAGGTCAGGGACATCGTTGTAGTGTTGGGAGCTTCGGCCGAGGCGGTTCAGCACGAAATCGACCTGCGCGATGTGCGAGTGGTGGTTAACGAAAATTACCAGCAGGGCATGGGAACTTCGCTGAAAGCCGGCATCTCTGCGGTTGCGCCGGATGCGGATTCAGCGTTGATCGTCCTCGCGGACCAGCCCTTCGTTCGCGCGACAACGCTCAATGCTTTGATTGCAGAACATCGCAGGTCGAAAGCAAAAATCGTGATCCCTGCCTTTCGGGGATTTCGCGGGAATCCCGTGCTGCTCGACCGTTCGGTTTTCCCCGAAGTGTTGAAACTGGCGGGTGACATCGGGTGCCGCGCCATCTTTGGTGATCATCCAAAGGGGATTGTGAGGCTGCCTGTCGACGATATTGGGATTTTGCTGGACATCGACCGCCGGGACGATTTGGAGGCTCTGCGCAGCGTCGGGGACCGCGCCGGGCGAGAACAGACGCTGCTGGAACGTGCAGAGCTCAAAGACCGCCAGGTATCGACCGGTGCTTCGATTGCACCTGAGTTGGTCGTCGTCGGCCGGGACGCCTTGGCGCTGGCACTAGCCAGAATTGCCAAGGTTCTGAGCTTCACCGTGACCGTCGTGGACCCGCTAGTCGAACCCGGCGAATTGCCCGAGGTCGACCGCGTTCTGCGGGAACTCGACTTCTCGATGCTCGGCAGCAATCCCAACCGCCACGTGGTGGTTGCGAGCCGCGGAGTCTGCGATGAGGAGGCGATCGAGCAAGCGTTGCGGTCCAACAGTGCATACATCGCGCTGGTGGCGAATCGCAAGCGCGGGGAAGAAGTTCTACGCGGTCTGCAGCTCAAAGGCTTTACCTCGGAGATGCTCGCCCAGGTTCGCGTTCCGGCGGGTTTGCCCATTGGCGCCGAACAGCCCGAGGAAATTGCGCTCAGCATCCTGGCCGAAATCGTCTCGTCGCGCAAGCGGATCGGAAAACAGAAGCCTTAGGCTGGAATCACAGACGGCTCATTGCGCGCCCGGCACATCGCACCGAGTAATGACTTGGTCGGAATTCTCAGTATTCTCGGTCTGAGTTTCCGTCCCCTTCAGGTGCAGGGAATGGCCGGCGCCGCCCCGTCGCAGGGCCACAATCTGGCTCATGATGCTCAAAGCAATTTCCTCCGGAGTTGCGGCGCCTAGGTCAAAGCCCGCGGGCGCATAAATCTTCGCGAGCTTATCCGCCGGCGCACCTTCCGCGGCAAGGTAGTCAAGCACCAGCTTTGCACGATGCTGGCTCGCGATGAGAGCCACGTACGCGGCCTCCCCTTCCAGCGCCTTGTGCAGCCAGCGGTGGTCGTTCTTATGTTGGGTAGCAATCACGACGTAAGTGTTGGCGCCAATGGGTGTTTCGTTCAGATCGAAGTCTTCAGCGATGATTCGTTCGGCCTGCGGAAACGCGGCCGCTTCCGCGCCCGGATCGTTGATCGCGATCCGAAAGCCGAGCATGTGCGCGAAGGCCGCCAGGGACTCGGCGATGCGGCCATGGCCGGCAATGAGCAGTTCGGGCGTGGGCATGACCGGCTCGATGTAGATGTCCATTTTCCCTCCGCAGGGCATGCCGACGCCCAGCAGTTCATCGGTCATGTCGAGGGTGATCAGGACCGGTCGGCCCAGTTCGAGCGAGCGCAGGGCCTCGCTCCGGACCGCACTCTCCGCGCAGCCGCCACCGATCCAACCCAATAGCAGTTTCCCGGACGCGTCGATGATGGCCTTCGACCCGCGCCGGGCGGACGAAGATCCTTCCACCCGCACCACGCTGGCGACGGCGAAGGACCGTCCCTGGGCTGCCAACTCGGCGGCTTTGGAGTAGAAGTCCACGCTATCCCCAGCGCGCGTATGATAGTTCGGTTAACAACGAGAGTTCAATCGTTTCACGGGGGTGCCTCTGTACAGCGAGAAGATCCGTGCCCACTACGCCGCACCCCGCAATGTAGGAAGCCTTGAGGACCCGTCCGGCAAGGCGGTGGTCAAAAGCCCGGTAGACAGCGATATCGTGCAGATCACCGTGCGGATCGAGCAGGGGGTGGTCCAAGATGTGAAGTTCAAATGCATGGGCTGCGCCGTGGCCATCGCATGTTCTTCCATGGCCACCGAGATGGTTATGGGTAAGTCCGTCGAAGAGGCATCCAGCATCTCAGAGCAGGCAGTGGCCGATGCTTTGGGGGGCATTCCGGAGTACAAGGCGAGGTGCAGCAATCTGGCCCCGGAGGCCATCCGCCGGGCCATTGCGGACTGGCGATCGCAACAGTCGGCCCCCACTGGAGCCGAACTCTAAGCCGGGGCCTAGCCGATTTGGGCTGCAGCCGGCATAGGTCCGTGGCTTTTTTCTCAGTTGGACCCCCGGTTTCTACCAGCCCATTGGTTGTGATACAGTTTTTCCCTTCGTTACTGCACCATCAACTCCCACTCAGTTGCGTCCGGCGTGCAGAAACGCACTTCCTGCGAGGGCCGAATCCGATGATCCCGCCACCGTTTGAGTACCTGCGTCCTTCCACCATTCCTGAAGCCATCAAGCTCCTGCAGCAGCATGGAGACGACGCGAAGATTCTGAGTGGTGGGCAAAGCCTCATTCCGATGATGAAGCTGCGCATCGCGAGGCCTGCCTACCTGGTCGACATCAATCGCATCGCAGGATTGTCGTATGTGAAAGAAGATGTCGGTTTCCTTAAGATTGGTGGCCTCACTCGTGAAGCCGAACTGGAAGCCTCGCCGCTCGTGCGCTCGAAGTACCTGATCTTGCTCGATACTGCGCACGTGATCGCGGATCCGCAGGTGCGCAACCTGGCCACGGTTGCCGGGAATCTGGCGCACGGCGATCCGGCGAATGATCATCCGGCCACCATGCTGGCGCTCGGTGCGCAGATTGTGGCGACCGGTGCTCGCGGGGAACGCGTGATTCCCATCGATGACTTTTTCGTCACGCTTTTCACGACCGCGTTGCAGCAGGGAGAAATCCTCACCGAGATCCGCATTCCCGTCCCGCCGGCGCACAGCGGCGGGGCGTATTTCAAGCTCGAGCGCAAGGTCGGAGACTTCGCGACCGCAGCCGTGGCTGCGCAGGTCACGCTCGATGGGTCGGGCAACGTGCAACGAGCCGGCATCGGACTGACGAACGTTGGCCCCATACCGATCAAGGCGAAGGCCGCGGAAGATTCGTTGAAGGGCAAGAAACTCGAAACCGCTGTCATCGCGCAGGCCGCGCAGTTGGCGGCCGACGCCTCGCAGCCAAGTTCCGATCTGCGCGGTCCCGCTGATTACAAGAGAGGTCTTGTAAGAGAACTGGCCATGCGCGCCCTGTCGCGCGCCGCCGAGAGAGCAGCCTAGTAAGTTCCGCTCATCAGCCAAGGAGCTGACGATGGCAAAAAAGCAATTGGTTCGTGTGAAGGTCAACGGCCGCGACCGCGAAGCCGAAGTTGAGCCGCGGCTTTTGCTGATCCACTTCATCCGCGAGATACTGCAGCTCACGGGCAGCCATATCGGGTGCGACACCAGCCACTGCGGCGCGTGCACGGTGCTGCTTAACGGTAAGACCGTCAAGTCGTGCACCATGTTCGCCGTGCAAGCCGATGGCGGCGAGATCATGACCGTCGAAGGGCTGATGAAAGACGGTCAGCTCCACCCGCTACAGGAAGGATTTAAAGAGGAGCACGGCCTGCAATGTGGCTTCTGCACGCCCGGTATGCTGATTTCGTCTTACGCTCTGCTGCAGCACAATGCCAAGCCCAGTGAAGAAGACGTCCGCTGGGGCATCTCCGGAAATCTATGTCGCTGCACTGGATATCAGAACATTGTGCGCGCAGTTCGGTTCGCCGCGAACAAGATGGCCGCTGCGGAAAAGAAGCCCGAGATGGCGGAGGTGGCGAAGTGATCCACAAAACTTCTCCCGAAGTCGGCGGCATGGGCCACCCTTTGAGGCGCAAAGAAGACTTGCGCTTCATCCAGGGTAAGGGCAACTACGTTGACGACGTTCACCTTCCCGGCATGGTCTATGGACAGATGGTGCGCAGCCCCTACGCGCACGCGCGGCTGAAGACCGTCAATACCGAAAAGGCCAAGAAGCTTCCGGGCGTGCTCGCCATCATTACGGGCGAGGACCTGGCCAAGGCGAACCTGGCCTGGATGCCCACCCTTTCTTATGACAAGCAGATGGTGCTCGCCACCGGCAAGGTCCTGTTCCAGTCGCAGGAAGTAGCGTTTGTGATCGCAGAAGACCGCTATACGGCCGCCGATGCGGCAGAGTTGGTCGAGGTCGAATACGAAGAGCTGCCAGTACTGGTCGATCCCCAAAAGGCTATGGATCCCGGCGCACCCGTTCTGCGCGAGGACCGCGAGCAGAAGAACAATCACATCTTCCATTGGGAAGTCGGCAACCGCAAAGCGACCGACGATGTGTTCCAGAAGGCACCGGTGAAGGCCAGCGTGAATGCTTTCTTCCAGCGCTGCCATCCCGCGCCGCTCGAGACTTGCGGCTGTGTGGCCGACTTCAACAAGGCCACGGGGAAATTGACTGTCTACATGACCTCGCAGGCCCCGCACGCGCATCGCACGGTGTTCGCGCTGGTGGGCGGTATTCCTGAGCAGAACATCCGCGTCATCTCACCCGACATCGGCGGCGGCTTCGGCAACAAAGTTCCCGTGTATCCGGGATATGTGTGTGCGATCGTCGCCTCCCTTACGCTTGGTGTACCGGTGAAGTGGATCGAGACGCGTTCTGAGAACCTGCAGTCGACGGGTTTTGCCCGCGACTACCATATGACCGCGGAGATCGCCGCCGACCGCGACGGCAAGATGCAGGCCCTGCGCGTGAAGACGCTCGCCGATCATGGGGCATTCAACGCTGCGGCACAGCCGACCAAGTTCCCAGCGGGATTGTTTAGCATCTGTACCGGTTCGTACGACTACCCGCAGGCGTTCTGCGAGGTCGACGGCGTCTACACCAACAAGGCTCCGGGCGGAATCGCCTACCGCTGCTCGTTCCGCGTCACGGAAGCTGCGTACTTGATCGAGCGCGTCGTCGATGTACTCGCGCTGGAGTTGAAGATGGATCCGGCCGAACTGCGCCGCAAGAACTTCATCCCTCCGGTCAGGTTCCCCTACAAATCGTCGCTCGGCTGGACTTACGACTCCGGCAACTATGAAGCGGCGATGAAGCTGGCCCTCGACAAAATCGGATATGCGGAGCTCCGCAAGGAGCAGGCCGAGAAGCGCAAGAAGGGCGAGCTCATGGGGATCGGGATCTCGAGCTTCACGGAAATCGTGGGCGCGGGTCCGGCGCACACCTTCGACATCCTCGGCATCAAGATGTTCGACAGCTGCGAAATCCGCATCCATCCCACTGGAAAAGCGATTACGCGCATGGGTACCAAGAGCCAAGGACAGGGGCACGAGACGACGTATGCACAGATCGTCGCCCAGGAACTCGGCATTCCCGCAAACGACGTGACCGTAGAAGAAGGCGACACCGATACCGCTCCTTACGGACTGGGAACGTATGCGAGCCGCAGTACGCCCACCTCAGGTGCGGCGACCGCGATCGCCGCGCGCAAAATCCGCGACAAGGCGAAGAAGATCGCCGCGTATATGCTGGAGTGCAGCGAGAATGATCTCGAGTGGGAGCCGGGCAAGTTCTACGTCAAGGGCGCGCCCAGCAAGGCCAAGACGATCCAGGAAATCGCCTTCGCCGCCTACACCAATATGCCTCCGGGCATGGAACCAGGGCTGGAAGCGGTCGACTACTACGATCCGCCGAACCTCACTTTCCCATTTGGCACCTACGCTTGCGTCGTCGACATCGACAAGGGCACCGGCGAAGTGAGAGTCCGGCGCTTCGTGGCCGTCGATGACTGCGGCAACATCATCAATCCGATGATCGTCGAAGGCCAGATTCACGGTGGCCTCACCGAAGGACTCGCCATCGCCTTCATGCAGCAGATCGACTACGACGAGAGCGGCAACGTGCAGGGCGGAAGCTTCCAGGACTACCTGCTGCCTACTGCGGTCGAAACTCCGCACTGGGAGACCGACAAGACCTGCACGCCCTCACCGCATCATCCGTTTGGGGCGAAGGGCGTGGGTGAGTCTCCCAACGTAGGCTCTCCGGCGGCGTTCGTGAACGCCGTGGTCGACGCACTCTCTCACCTCGGCGTGAAACACATCGATATGCCCATCGCGCCATGGAAGGTCTGGAATATCTTAAAGGAGAAAGGGGTCATCAGTTAGCCGATGGGGCAGAAGATTGAGAAGACCTTCTCGGTGGCCGAGCCGCTCGACAAAGTCTGGACCTTCCTGAGCGATCCGCGGCAGGTGGCGCCGTGCGTGCCGGGTGCGTCCATCACCGAGCAAGTCGACGACAAGACCTACAAAGGTGCTATCAGCGTGAAGGTCGGTCCAACTGTGACTGATTACCGCGGTGAAGTGCAGATCGAGCGCCTCGACTCGCAGAACCATGAAATCGAGATCCTCGGGAAGGGTCAGGATGTGCGCGGGCGCGGTAGTGCTTCGATGAAAATGACCGGCAAGCTGCGCACCTTGCCCAACGGCGACACCGAAGTGACCAGCGTTTCTGAGATCAGCGTCGTAGGGATCCTGGCCCAAATGGGCGGGCGCGTCATTTCGGAAGTTTCCAACATTATGTTCGGCGAGTTTATGAAAAACTTCCAGGCGCGTTTGCAGCAGCCGGACGCTTCAGCCGAGGTCAATCCCATCAAAGCCACGAGCGTGGCATGGGAGGCAACGAAGGGATTGTTCCGCGGGAAGTCCTGACGCAACCGGAACCAGCCTGCTGGCGAATCATCACCATGGTGACTTCCGAACATTCTCATTCCAGCGCGGGCCAGAGCGTCGACGCGATCGTCTCGGGATTCGAACGCCTGGGCTATGTCACCGACCGCTCGCTTGCGACGACAGTCTTCCTGGTCACAAAACTCCGCAAGCCAATTCTGGTGGAGGGCCATGCGGGGCTCGGTAAGACCGAACTGGCGAAGGCATTCGCCTCCTTGCTTGGCACGCGCCTCATTCGCCTGCAGTGCTACGAGGGCCTCGATGTCAGTTCCGCCGTCTACGAGTGGAACTATCAGAAGCAATTGCTTGCCATCAGAATCGAAGAACAATGCAAGCAGACGGTCGAGGAAAAAGAGCGCCACATTTTCAGCCACGAGTTTCTCCTGGAGCGCCCGCTGCTGCAGTCCATCCGGGCCGAAGATCAGTCGCCCGTCCTGTTGATCGATGAAATCGACCGTGCCGACGAAGCCTTCGAAGCTTTCCTGCTCGAGCTGCTGTCGGATTTCCAGATCACCATTCCCGAGATGGGCACGATCCGCGCCAAGCACGTCCCTTTCGTCGTCCTTACCTCGAACCGCAGCCGCGAACTCGGCGACGCCCTCAAACGACGCTGTCTTTATCAGTGGATCGAGTACCCCAGCCTAGAGAAGGAAATGACGATCGTGCGCACACGACTGCCGCAGATCGAGGAGCGCCTGGCGCGACAGGTGGTGGGATATGTGCAGACGGTTCGCAGGCTGAACTTGAGCAAGCCTCCCGGCGTGGCCGAAACTCTCGATTGCGCCGAGGCGCTCATGGCTCTGGGAAAGAAGCAGCTCGACGAAGAGGCCATCCGCGAGACAATGGGCAGCATCTCTAAATCAGTGGAAGACGACGCGAGGATCAAGAATGCCGGCATGAGTACCTTGCTTACCCAGTAGCGGAGAACGTCGCCACGCAATGAACAGCCGTACCGCAAACCCGAGCATTACCGCCGAAACGATTGTCGAGTTCTGCCGCTTTGCGCGCGAACGCGGTCTGCCAGTGAGCGTAAAGGAAACTTTGGGTGCGCTAGAAGCGGTTGCGGTGCTAGGCCCGGGGAGGTCCGATGACCTTAGGTTTGGACTTCGATCTGTTTTTTGCTCTTCCAAGGAAGATTGGGACCTCTTCGAGGAGTGCTTCCAAGCATTTTGGAACGACACGTCGGAAGTTTCCACACCGAAACAACCACAGGTTCGCGACACACGCCGATCGGAAGTCAGCGTGCACACGGCACGTTCCATGATCACGAGCGGATCTTCGGGTGAGGATGCCTCGTCCGAGCAGGAAGGCGTCCAGGCTGTCGCCGGAGCCAGCATTCGCGAGCGGCTTGCCAAGGCCGACTTCTCGACCTTGCAGCAGGCCGACATGGAGGCGCTCGAGCAGATTGCGTTGCGCCTGTTCCGGCAAATGGCCCGGCGGCTGGCAGGCCGGCGACGAATCAGTACCGCCCGTGGGCAAGTGGACCTTCGCCGGACCATCCGCCGCAACATCAGCCATGGCGGCGAGCCCATCAGCCTGCGCTTCCGCGAACGCCGGCCGCGTCCGCATCGGCTGGTAACCTTGCTCGACATCAGTGGCTCGATGAGCCCCTATAGCGTGTTCCTGGTGAAATTTCTATTCGCGCTCCAGAAGCACTTTCGCCATGTCGACACGTTTCTGTTCAGCACGTCGCTGGTGGAGATCACTCCGCTCCTCCGCGGCCGCCGGCTGCGTGATGCCCTACGCGACCTTTCGCAGTTGCCTGCGGGATGGGCCGGCGGCACCAGCGTCGGCGGATCGCTCCGCGAGTTCAACCAGTTCCATCACCGAAAGCTGCGTTCGGGCGATACGCTGTTTCTTATGTTGAGCGACGGGTGGGACACGGGTAGCCCTGGCGTCCTGGCGACGGAATTGGCCCGAGTCAAGCGCCAGGTGCGGCGCGTGATCTGGTTGAATCCGTTGCTCGGCCTGAAGGACTATCAACCCTTGACGGCCGGGATGAGCGCGGCGTTGCCGCACATCGACGTGTTTGCTGCGGCGCATAACCTCGAGAGCTTGCTCGCGCTCGAAAAGTACCTATAGGTGGCCTATGTTTAACCGGTTTCTCGACAAAGCGGGGGAGTTAATAAAGAAAGGTGAGCCGTTCGTAACCGCTTCGGTCGTACGGTTTCAGGCCCCGATTTCTGGCAAGCCCGGCGACAAAGCGATCATCTTTCCCGACGGCCACATGTGGGGATGGATTGGCGGCGGCTGCGCGCAGCCGGTCGTCATCAAGGAAGCATTGAAAGCCCTCGCCGATGGCAAACCGCGCCTGGTGCGCGTCAGTCCCACTTCGGCGCCGGAGGATGGGATCGTCGATTACACCATGACCTGCCACAGCGGAGGCACCTTAGACATCTTTATTGAGCCGGTTTTGCCCAAGCCGCATCTTCTGATTCTCGGCCGTTCTCCAATCGCACAAACGCTCGCTCGTTTGGCGAAGTCGATTCATTATCGCGTTTCTGTAGCCGCGCCCGACGCTGACCGCGAGCAGTTCCCCGATGTCGACCACCTGCAGACAAGCTTCGACTTGGCTGCGCTGAAACTTTCGGGCGATTTTTTTGTTGTGGTCTCGACGCAAGGGGAAAGCGATGAAGAAGCCCTGCAGCATGCAACTGAAACCGGCGCTGACTATGTGGCCTTCGTCGCCAGCAAGGTCAAAGCCCAGAAGGTTTTGGAATTCCTTCGTGAAACTGGCCTGTCCGCAGATCGCGCCAGCCAGATCCGTACGCCCGCAGGACTTGATATTCACGCTGCTACGCCGGAAGAAATCGCGGTAAGTGTGCTGGCTGAAATCATCCAAGTCCGCGGATTACGCGCAAAAACAAAGCCTGAGTCGGCCGGGACAGCGCTGCCTGTGCTCAACAAGCAGGCCAAGGATCCGGTCTGCGGCATGATGGTCGATGTCGCGTTGGCCAAGTACAAATCCGAGCACAACGGAACCGGCATTTATTTCTGCTGCGCAGGATGTAAACAGACCTTCGACAAACAGCCAGAGAAATTCGTGGCCGCCGCTTAACGGTCCGTCACCGCCGTAGGAGGCATCGACGCCACTTGCCAGCATCATCCTGACGCTCGCCCCATTGGCTGCTTACAAAGGTACCGTTGTGAGCGGATGAGCGCCGGGTTTTTACCAGGTGGTTCACCGAAATCGGACACTTTCCAGTAGCCGGCGTGATCGGCCCTCCCGGTGGAAAAAATTCGTGAAAACCGTCCTCTGCAAGCCTACGGCGTCCACCTAGTGCCGTTCTGGGCGGGTCGGCGGAACTCGGAAGTTGGCCCCAAGAACATGCGAACAGCAGCAGTCTGGCGCTTAATGCGTAGGCGCCAAGAACATCACCCGGGAGATTTCTGGCAGGGAACTCTTAGTCAGTAGACCTGAACTTGCCCAAGCATTTTCGGTACAATCCTAGCCAAGAAATTACGAGTCACTTCTGCTCTAGGATTTCCTAGTAAAACGTCTGCCGAAATCACCCCAGATCGCCCGAAATCGTCCGAAGCCGCTTTTGGTCTAGCGCGGGGAGACAGTGCGCAAACCCGCATCGATATTGCACTTTGCCGGTATCGCTGTTATTTTCACGAAGCCCTCGAGAATAGTGGGAATCGATTCCCCCTCCCGGCACCAGCGTTTACCCCTGGAAGTTGATCCTAGTCGGCGTTGAGATGCTGGTACGTATTGGTATCGGCGGTCGCGGCGCCCGTTGTTAACGCTGGGAGCCCCTCTGGTATGCACATCCAGTGATGGCTATTTGCTCCCTTCGTTCAGACCACGTCACCCCGCCACTCCGAGGATCATGGCAACAATCGGCAATGCGAGCGCCGCAACTGCGAATCACGCCACAATGATGGCGATCCACTCCTAATTGAAAAGGGGATGCTCACACCATGTGCTCCGCGGCATCGCATTACCATACCGTGCTGGAATGCAGATTGGGCTCGTGATGTGGTTGCACATGCGATAGTCGACCTAACACTCAACCCAACGTTCACTTTTCGCGCTGACGGAGGTGATACGCCAATATGCGCCAGCCCCAGAATCCCCGATTGACAACCTAGGGTGCTCTGTGTATTGAAACCACTTCCTGGCATTGCTAGACTCGGCGATGAATTGCCACGACGGGTGCCGTATGACATTCAACAAACCCGATCTTCTCCGTGACGAACTTGTACTACTTCTGGATCTGCAGTTAACGGCCTTGGAAAAGGAAGGCTTGGGCCCTGTTACAACCTCTGAAGTTCTCCTTTATGAGCGCCGCCAGGAGCGGATCGCCGAGCTGTGCGCTCAGCTTTTCGCGGGGCAGGCTGGTCTCGCCTAGTCCAGCAGGGCGCATGCAGGAAAGCCCCGATTGTGCGGTCAGGGGGAATCTGGGAGACTCGCAGATCTACCTCATGCCAAGTCTCCGAGGAGGAATCCATGAGAATCGCGACTCTGCTCCTGCTTGCCTTTTTGGTGGTGTGTCCCGCCACGAAAGTTCTTTCCGGCGCTCCCCAGCAAAAAGATGTGCCCGCGGAAGTGGAGTCGGCGCGCAAGGCTCTGGAATCGGCCCGCAATGACTTGAACCATGCGGGCGGAGAATGGGGCGGTCACCGCGCCGCCGCAGTGCAGCACATCGACCAGGCAATCAAAGAACTCAACGAGGCGGAGAAGTTTGCTCGTGAGCACCACGACATCAAGTAGGCCTGATCGAAGTTCAGCTGGAGAGGAATTTCAAGCGAGGGTCGGTCCTCGCTGAACTTGAGTCGTTGTACCAAGAGTCGCGAAACACACTACTAAAGCTCCCAAAACCATTTAGGAGACAGATTCTAGCCAACTCGCTCAAGCGGCCGGAGAGAGATGTTTCAGCACGTCGGCCAGGGCATGCATGCGCATCGCGTCCGTCGCGCTCTTGGCGCTTGCTGAGTCCTTGTCGAGCGGGGGCGCCATGTGCTTCAACTTCGCCAGTGTGTTCTTGCTCATGTGCGAAGTCTCCGCATCCTGCATTGCCTTTTGAAGTTTCGCGATGCGGGCCTCGGGCAGCGCCTGCGAGCGCGACAACTGATCCACATAGGCTTTGGCCACACTCAAGTTGTTAGGCCAGACGATCTTCTGCTGGTTCTGCACGTTCTCTTCGGGGAGATGCACACTGTTGGCGGCGTTGATTTCATTCTGGGTGAGGAACTTTGTTGGCGTCAGTTCGAAGACGTCAAGGCCGCGCGCGATTTCGGAGCCGTAGATGTAACCGTTGTACCAATAGGCAGACCACTCGCCCCCAAGGACCAGGGTGTTGGCATCGATCGGCCCTCGGTCAAAGTAGGCAATCTCCATCGGGTTCGCGGGATCGGTAAAGTCGATGACCGAGACTCCGCCCTGGTACCAGCCCTGCACTTCGATGTCTCGGCCCGGGACGGGGATGAGAGAGCCGTTGTGGGCAACGCAGTTCTCGGACTCGCCTTGTGCGGCGGGCATCTTGTAGTAACTGGCGAAACTGAGCTTGTCATCTTTCAGGCGGAAGATGGCGTCGGCGCCCCACTTGTTGGGGTCGTTCGCGCGGCAGCGCGCGCCCAGGCCACCACCCCATTCGTCGGTGAAGACGACCTTGCCACCGTCGTTCGAAAACGACGCGGAATGCCAGTAGGAGTAGTTGGGATCGTTGACGGCGTCCAGACGCTTGGGGTGCACCGGGTCCTTGATGTCGAGGACAATGCCGTTGCCTGAGCATGCTCCGGCGGCGAGGCCGATCGCCGAGTAAACGGTGATGTCGTGGCACTGGTCGCTATCTTCGGGCTTCTCCGGACCTTTCTTCCCGTGAGTTCCGCCGTTGGTCAGGCCATTGATGGCGCCGGTTCGCGGATCGATGAAGATGCGGGGATTGGAGACAATCTTCGCATTCTGGGGTGCAGCCACTGGGACCTGGATGACGTCGATGCGGAACAGAGCGGTGTTGGGATCTTTGTCGGGCTTTTCACCTGAGCATCCGGCCAGTTCCTCGGGCCGGCGCACGAAGGACGTTCCCGAGACGTAAATGTAGACGTTGTTGTTGTCTTTCGGGTCAATGACCAGCGTGTGGGTGTGCGATCCGCGGCAGGTCTGCACAGCGGCGACCTGCTTCGGGTTCTGAATGTCGGAGATGTCGAAAATCCGCACGCCACGGAAACGGTCTTTTTGGGCGGAGGGGATGCGGCGTTTTTTTGCCAGCTCTTTATCTTTTTCTTCTTCGGGCGTCAGAGGAGGATCCGGCGGAAATCCTCCGACCCCACAGTCCAGGCGCCCATTGGGCATTTCCACCGACATGAACATCAGGTTCTTGTAGACGGAGACGTCGCCTTGTCCGCCGGGGCAGACCATCGAGGTCAGCAACTGCGTCTTGGCTGGATTGGAAATGTCATAGATGCTGACGCCGTAGAAATTTCCGAGGAACAGATGGCTGCCCTGGAAGGCCAGATCGGAGTTGGCGAAGGCAAGCTGCGCGATGAGCAGTTGCGACTGCTTGGAGAGCTTGCGTCGGCGGCCCATGCCCAGCTGGTTAAACATCTTCTCCACCTTGGGGTCGTCGGGATCGGAGGTGCCGAGCTGAAATGCGTCCGGCTTCTTGAGAAGCTGGAGATGCTTGATACCCATGGCGACCTCGCCCGCGTCGTAGAGGCCGGGCGTCAGCTTGGCGCGAGGATCGTGAGTATCGGAGCCGGACATGCCCGGAGGAAGCGGAGGCGCGGGCTCGGGTGCGAACGGATCGGACTTGTCTTCTTCTTTGTCCTTGTCCTCTG
>Ga0306926_10001040_pt1 | contig 27254 bp, 24 predicted proteins | sample flu12Cox44000178_FD_203759 | JGI IMG/M metagenome (GOLD analysis project Ga0306926, IMG submission 203759) | Lab enrichment of tropical soil microbial communities from Luquillo Experimental Forest, Puerto Rico - flux8day.12C.oxic.44.000.178 (v2)... | ecosystem: Environmental > Terrestrial >...
GGGGAGGACAAAGGAGAAGCTGATCGATGAGGTGCAATCCGAGTTCTCCAGCGAATTCGCGGGAATCGGGTTCAATTTTTCCCAGTACATCCAGGACAACGTCGAGGAGGGTCTGTCCGGCGTCAAAGGCGCCAATTCAGTCAAGATCATTGGCCCGAACCTGGCGACGCTCGAGCAAATCGCCGCACAGGTCATGCGCGAGATGAGCCAGGTCAGGGGAGTGCAGGATCTCGGGCTTTTTCCGGTGCTCGGGCAGCCCAATCTCAACATCAAGGTCGATCGTGAAAAGGCTGCGCGCTATGGGCTCAATGCCGGCGACGTCAACACGGTCGTGCAGGCGGCGCTGGGCGGCACCGTCGCCACGACCCTGTTCGAGGCCGATCGCCAATTCAACGTCACGGTGCGCGTCGCGCCGGAATTTCGCGACAGCATCGATACCGTGCGCCGGCTCAAGGTCGGCTTTCAGACTCCCAGCGGCAACAATGCCTACATTCCGCTGACCGAATTGGCCGACATCTCGCTCGATACCGGCGCGTCGTACATCTTTCACGAGCGCAATCAGCGCTTCATCCCGATCAAGTTCAGCGTGCGCGGTCGCGATCTCGGCGGAACGGTGGCCGAAGCCCAGCAGCGAATCGCCGGCAACGTAAAGCTGCCGAATGGCTATCGCATCATCTGGGCGGGCGAGTTCGAGGAGCTGCAGCAGGCGAAGGCGCGTTTGATGGTGATCGTTCCGATCAGCCTGGCACTCATCCTGCTCCTTCTTTATGCGCTGTTCAATTCGATGCGCGACAGCCTGATGGCGCTCGCGGGCATCCCGTTTTCCATCGGCGGCGGAGTGCTGGCGCTGTATTTCTCGGGCCTTGATTTCAGCATCTCGGCCGCGGTCGGGTTCGTGTCGCTGTTCGGGGTCTCGGTCATGAACGGGATCCTGATCATCACCTATTACAACCAGGTCAGGACGAGCGGCATGGGCACCATAGAGGCCATGGAGCACGCCGCCGAGCAGCGCATGCGTCCGATGCTGATGACGGCGCTTTCCGCCTGCATCGGCCTTCTGCCCGCTGCGATCTCGACCGGGATCGGCAGCCAGGTGCAGCGACCGCTCGCCACTGTGGTGGTGGGCGGCATGCTGATCGGGCCGATCATCATGCTGGTAGTGGTGCCGGCGTTGCAGACAATGCTGCTGGGCAGGACGGGTGGTCCGGCCCCGGCCGTACCCCCGCCTCTGGAAGAGGCTGGCGAAGCGCATACGTAAGGTGCATGGTGACAGGTGCAGGGAAGACGAGCTTGAGGCTTGGCATTCATCTCGCAGCCGTCGCGCTCCTCGGCGCTGTGACCGCGAGTCCCGGCATGGCCGTGGAAAAGGCTCCCTCCAAGGCGGCCGCTCCTGCCAAAGAGGCGGCTCCTCCTGGGAAAGAGGCGGCTCCTGCCAAGGAGACCGCTCCCTCCAAGGAGACCGCTGCTCCCAAGGAGAGCGGGACCAGCGCCCCGATTGATACCCGCATCGGCGTACTGCCGAGTCGCGCCCTCAGGAAACCACCTGTGGCAGGCATCAAGAACCCAACCGGCGCGAGCGTGCCGTCATCCGTGCATCCCGCTACCCCATCAGGGCCGCGGGATACGATGAGCGGCGTGACGAGGAATGCCATCGGCATGCCGGTGAACAGTCATGTGGGCGTAACAGGACCGACGCCTGGTCCGGCGAGCCACGGCCCCGCTGCCGTGGGCTTGCCGAAAAGTCCCAGCGGTTTCGCGGGCAGTCCCTTGGCCGGAGTGTCCAGCGTACGGCCGAGTGGCGGCCCGAGTCCGACCTCGGGCGCCGCGCTGCAAAATCGTGCCGGCATCACGGGAACAGGCATCAATCGTCCGGGCTCTGGACCGGCTACCATTGGCGGGGCCGCAAAAAACGCCGCGGCGATCAACGGAACCCATATTCGGCCCAAGCAGCAATGACATACCTGCTCCGGCGCGGGGAGACTGCCGATTTGCCTACACCGGACTTACATGCTTCACGAAACTTCAGTATGATCGAGTCGGAAGCATCGGTCTGGACGCATGAAGGTTATCGAGCGAGAGAGACCGTACCCATGGCGACCGGCAACGTACAAGAAGCTCGTGGAGAGCCCCCCTGACGCCACGCTGACGCGGAACGATGTTCCGTTGCATTTGCGAATCGCGGGCATCGTTCTGCGAACGATTTTCGTTACCGCTCTCCTCGTCATCACGATCCGGGTCGCCACACCGCAGAGCGAGACATTCTGGTCCCTCCTCGATTCGCCCGGAGACCTCATTCGGGTCGTGTTGGGATTTATCGCCTGTATCTGGATAGTCGCTCACCTGTTCATGCTTCCAAAGGACGCCGAGGGGTACCGCACCTGGGTCTATCTCGGTCTTGCCCTCGTTCCGCTTGCGTTGGCATGCGCGATCGCGGTCTGGTAGCGCCGCTTTGATCCGAATTACGGCTCGATCAGGCCGCCGTCGGCTGCCTTGATCACCGCTTCGGTGCGGGTGGCTGCGCCGAGCTTGCTGCGCGCGTTGTCGATGTGAAAGTCGATCGTCCGCTTGGACAAGCCGAGGATCTGGGCGATCTCCGCCGATGTCTTGCCGCGCGCAACCCAGGTCAAAGCCTCCACTTCCCGATCATTGAGATCCACGAGCTTCGGCCACAGCTCCATGCGCGCCACACCGGCCAGGCGCGCCGTGATGATGGTGGCCAGCACGTCGAAATCGATGGGCTTGGTTACGTAGTCATCGGCGCCGAGTTGCCGGCCGCGCAACTCGTTGTCCCGATCCGACAGGGCAGTCAGGAACACGAACGGCATGTTGCGAAAGCGCGGCGCGAGCGCGGTCAGCCGCTCGAGCACTTCGAAACCGGACATGACCGGCATGCTGATATCGGAGAGAACGAGATCGGGCATGTCCTTGAGAATGGCGGCGAACCCTTCCCGGCCGTCTCCGGCAATGGTCACCTCGTAGCCCCGCTCGACGAGCTCCTCGGCGATCAGGGCCGCGGTCTCGGCGTCGTCCTCAATGCACAAAATTCGTTTTTTCCGCGCTCCCGTCATCAGTGCCGGTTCCGGTCTGCGGCAAATTCAGTCGCCAAAATATCATTAAATCCGGGTTCATTCCCCGCATCCGACACATTATGCTTCGATAGCGTCGATTGGACGGCTTCGCCAACATGACGGTCGACCATGCGGCAACCGCGCTCCATCAGATTTCACCTCGCCATCGTTTTCCTGTTCTTTTTCCTGCTCGTGATCGTCCTTGGCCTGTTCAGCGTGTCACGACTGAGCAACTTCAACAAGGTGTCCGAGAATATCGCCGAGCTGTGGCTGCCGAATACGCGGGTTCTGGGCGACCTTAACAATTTCACTTCCGATTTTCGAGCGGTCGAGGGAAGCAACCTTCTGGCGCTGGACCCCTCCGAGATCGCGGCGACGGAAAAGGAGTTGGAGCAGCTTGACCGATCAATCGCACAGGCCGAGCGCAATTATGAGCGAATTCGCCACGACGTGGAGGAGAGCAATCTCTATGAGACATTCAAGGAGAGATGGAACGATTACCGGAAGGTGGTCAACCAGATGCTCACCTTGTCGCGGGCGAACCGCAGGGATGAAGCAATCGCCATGTATTTGAGCGGAACGCGTTCCGCCTACAATGCGGCGAGCGACGTGCTGGGACAGCTCACGGCCCTCTCGGTGGCCCGCGCCCGGGAGGCGAGCGGTCGCGTCGCCGCCGTCTACAGGCAGGCGCTTTGGCTGGTTGGCCTTGCCATGGCGCTCGCGGGAGTGATGGTCGCCGCCGCCCTGTTCTACATCAGCCGATCGATCTCGGCGCCGCTCCTTCATCTTGCCGATTGCATGCATCGTCTTGCGGGCAACGACACGGAGATCGACATTCGCGGGACGAAGCGGCGGGACGAGATCGGGGAGATGGCGCGCGCGGCCGTCGTGTTCCGAAACAACGCAATCGAGCTGATGCGCAGCCAGCAGCGGCTCATCCGGCAGGCCTCGGTGCTGGAGGAGAAGCTGGCGCAGGAGCAGAAGCTCGCCTTGTTGCAGCGCAACTTCGTCTCGATGGCATCGCACGAGTTCCGCACCCCTCTGAGCATCATCGACGGCCATGCGCAGCGGCTGATCAGGTTGAAGGACCGTCTGGCACCCTCCGAGATCGACGAGCGCGCCGGCAAGGTTCGCGCCGCAGTCCTGAGGCTCACTCACCTGATCGATAACCTGCTTGCCTCCTCGCGCCTGATCGATGCCGGCGCGCCCCTCTATTTTCATCCCGAGGAGCTCGACCTCGCGGGACTGCTGCACGAAATCTGCCAGCTGCATCGGGAGATCGCACCCGGCTCTCGGATCGAGGAGAAATTCGCAAGGCCGCTGCCAATGTCGGGCGACCCGAAGCTGCTGTTCCAGGCGTTCAGCAACCTCATCTCCAATGCCATAAAATACTCCGCAAGCGGTGGTACCGTGGAAATCGGCGCCGGGCTGGATGCGGGTAAAGTCCTGGTCACCGTCAAGGACCATGGGATCGGAATCCCCGCAAGCGACATCGGCCAGCTGTTCGAGCGCTATTATCGCGGCAGCAACGTATCGGGGATTGTGGGGACCGGGGTGGGTCTCTACCTCGTCAAGATGGTGGTCGAAGTGCACGGCGGCGAAATCTCCGTCGAGAGCGCCGAAGGCAAGGGGTCGCAGTTCTTGGTGCGGTTGCCGGTACGGGCCGCACCGAAAAGCAACGCTGCATCGCCGTCGGTGCTGCCGTCCGCATTGCCGGAGGGCGCCGATCCCGTCGTGGAAGAGATCAAATCGTCGTAGCTGGGAACGCCTGGATGCGTTGAAGAATGCGGTTGGCAATCGTCGAGGATAATCCGGAGCTTGCGCAGCTCCTTGCCCAGGGGCTCAAGGCGGAAGGCTATGAGACCGACCTGCTGACGACCGCCGCCGCGGCGCGCGCGGCCGTGCGCACCACCCGCTATGCCGCTCTCATTCTCGACCTCGGCTTGCCGGATGAAGACGGCCTGTCGATCCTGCGCGAGATCCGGCGATCACAGGATCCCTTGCCCGTGCTGGTGCTGACCGCGCGCGGGGGTGTCCAGGATCGCGTCAACGGCCTGCGCAGCGGAGCCGACGATTATCTGGTCAAGCCGTTCGCATTGGAGGAGCTGGTTGCCCGGCTGGAGGCACTGCTGCGTCGGCCCGGCCAGCTGCTCGGACGATCGCTGCAATTGGCCAATCTCGTTTTCGACACCGAAAGCCGGCAGGCATTCATCGACGACCAGCCGCAGACGCTGTCCGCTCGCGAGGTTGCGGTGCTCGAGCTGCTGATGCGCCGCAAGGGCCGGGTTGTTTCCAAGAAGCTGGTCGAGGATCAGATCTTCGGGTTGTCCGGCGACGTCGCTTCCAACGCGGTGGAAGTCTATGTCCATCGCCTGCGCAAGCAGCTGTCGGAACACGGCGCCAGGGTTCAGATCCACACCGTTCGCGGCGTGGGCTATATCATGGCGGAAGAAAAGCTCGTGTGATCTCGTTCAAATCGATCTTTTCAAGAATCATATTCCTGCATGTGATCGCGCTGGTCATCACGGCGATCTTCATGCCGCTGGTGCTCTATTGGTTCCTGAAAACGGCGGCGAACGACCTGCACCAGCAGGCGATGCGCGATCAGGCCGATCTGCTCGCCCGCCATCTCGTCCTGGGCAAGGATGGTCAGCTGACGCTCGATTTGACGCCTGCGCTGCAGGATCTCTATTCGCAGGCGTACGGGCGCTATGCCTACGCCGTGCTTGACGCCTCCGGCCGCGTCCGGTTCTCGTCTCTGAAGGGCCAGACCCCGGTTTTCCCGGACGATCCGCGCTCTCCCGAGATCGCGCTGCTGGAGACCCGGCAGGGCAAAGCGGCGATCTCCGGGGTAAGTATCGCACACCAGATCGGCGATCAGACGGTGTGGGTCGAGGTGGGAGAGGATCTCGCCCATCGCGACGTCATCATCGACGACATTGTCGCCGAGTTCTTCAAGCGCGTGGGATGGATCACGCTGCCCATCCTCCTCCTGCTGCTCGCTATCGACATCGTCATCTTTCGTCGCGCCTTGCGGCCGCTGCTCAAAGCATCGGAAAAAGCGAAGGAGATAACTCCGAAAACAACGGATGTGCGGCTCTCCGCGCAGGACATTCCGAGCGAGATCCTTCCGCTGGTGCAGGCCGTCAATCAGGCGCTCGATCGGCTGGAGGCAGGTTTTCGGGTGCAGCGGGAATTTACCGCCGATGCCGCGCATGAGCTGCGCACGCCGCTCACCGTCCTGCGCAGCCGCATAGATGCTCTGCTCGACCGCAGCACGGCGAAGGCCCTGCACAAGGACATCGAGGGCATGGCCCGCATCGTAAGCCAGCTGCTCGATATCGCGGAGCTGGAGACGTTCTCGATCGACCCGTCGGAAAAAGCGGATCTGCGGGCGATCTGCGCCGAGCTCGCCGAGTTTGCTGCCCCGCTGGCGATCGCGCAGGACAAGAGCATCGCGCTGAGCGGCACCGAGCGGCCGGTCTGGATCAACGGCAATGCCGAGATGCTGTCGCGCGCGATTCGCAATCTGGTGGAGAATGCGATCAACCATTCTCCGCCGGGAACCACGGTGGAGATCGTGGTCGACGAAGCCGGTATGGTCCATGTCCTCGATGAAGGTCCCGGAATCAAGGATGACGACCGTGAACTGATCTTCCGGCGGTTCTGGCGGCGTGACCGGCGACGCGCCGGCGGCGCGGGTCTCGGGTTGTCGATCGTGCAGCGCATCGCCGAGGCACACGCGGCCGCGGTCGAGGTCGAGAACCGCCCGACCGGCGGGGCTAATTTCTCCTTGCGCTTCGGCCGCGCGGCCTGATCTGCAACAGCGCAAGCGCCCGGGTAATCAACGGGTCGACGCCGTTCTCAATATCGGATTTCCTGTTAAGCAGCTCGATATCGACCGGCACGCCTTTGCCTTCGTAGCACACCATGTCCGCCGAAAAGTAGACCTGGTATGACAGGCAATACTCCCAGCCGTTGGGGAGCTCCTTCTCGAGCTGATACGAGAATATGCCGTTGGTACGATCGCCCAGGATCGTAACATGCGGCAGCTGCCTTATCGCCAGAGCAAAGGCTTCTCCGCCGCTGAAAACGGAATCGCAGGTCAGCAGCACGATCGGCCCGGTAAACCGCACGTCGCCCTGCGGTTCGAGGTTCCAGGTCTTCAGCGGTGAAAAATCATTTTTGCCCGGGCCGATCTTTGTCTTCCTGTGAAAGGCTATTCGCCTGCGGTCGCAAAAGCGATTGATGATCGCGATCGCAATATCGTCATCTCCGCCCGGGTTGTCGCGGATATCGACGATGATGCCTTGCAACATCTCAAAGTCGGAGGCGATCCTGTCCAGAGCGGCGGTCAGCCTGCGCTTCTTGATCCCTTCCAGCTCAAGGATGCGAATGTATCCAAATTCCCGGGACCTGCAGTAGTGCAGCATCCAGGCCCCGGTCGGCCCTGGCTTCCCGAACCCATGGCGCATGAGGGTCTTCCCGGTTGTCTTGAAGAGCTGCTTTCTCTCCCGCTTGGTAAACTCCCGATGGAATTTGGGCTTTTTCTCCGGGCTGAAATAGCGTGCCCTGCGATCCCCGCTTGCTTTTGCCTTGAGCTCGACATGGCCGTCATCGAGAGGGTCGAGCATGCGGCGAAAGATATCGAAGAGCTCATCATCGCTGGTCTTGCTCGTCACCTTGGGTCTGTAGGTATCGTACTGCCTCTGCCAATCGACATTCCTCAACTTGAAGAAGGGATATCTGTTGTGGAACGTCGTCCACAGCGATTCGAAATTCTTTTCGGGATCTCGAATGGTCATAGGCGCCGTAACCGCCCCTCCCGGTCAGGGCGCGAGACCGGGCAGCAGCTTCACGAGAAGCTCGGAACCGGCAAGCTGGATTGCGTAGATTTCCAGGGTGTGCCGGCCGATGAAACGCAGCACGCCGCCTGTAGTCCGCGGCGGCTGGACCGGGCTGCGGCCGCGCTCGAACAGGCACAGCGCAAGCGACAGCATGCCGACGCCCACCATAAGTACGGTGAGATGAGCCTGAGGAAACGAGTATTCCCTTTGTTCCTGCCAGATGTAGACGGCCGCGGCAATCAGGCAGGCGAGGAGGCGCAGGGCGTTCTCTGCCGCAACGTGCGGGGGCGGCAACCCGGCCTGCGCTGCGTTCCGCCCGTCGGCGGCTGATCTGCCGTCGACATAGCGGCGCTGGCACAGGCCGAACAGCGCCCACAGCCATCCCTCCGCGCCGTAATCGACGAGCTTCGCTGCCGGCGCCAGCATCGCGAGCAGTGCGCAGACGAGAAATGCAAAGGCGGTCCAGCCGTGACGTTGCAGAAGGATCTCTGAATGGGGACGCGCCATGCGGATGAATGCGAGGCTCAAAAGAATGTTGGGCGCCACCCAGGCCCAGTCGGAGTTCCAGCTGTCGAGCAGGGTCAGGATTATTCCGAGCCACACCCAATGGAGCGGGACGGTCCGGCTCTGGGCGTAGCCCATGAGGAAGAAGAAGATCGGAGCTGCAAGGCGTCCGGCTACGGACCACCAGCGGTCATCTTCCATGAAGAAATGGCCGAAATGGTCGGCCAGCACGAAGATGATGGCGGCGGTTTTCAGCCAGTCGGTATTGTCAACCGCGCGGGCCGCCGCCGGCGCGCGGGTGGCATGGTGCATTCCCGCACTCGTGCTTGCGACGCTCACAGGCTGCGCGGGACTCCCCTCGTAGGTGGCCGTCGGCAGGTTCATCTCCTTGAGGATCAGGGACAGCGGCAACAGCGTCGTCTCCCGCGCGATCACGGCCCCGCCCATCACGGTGGCGCCGAAGGCGACTGCGCAGCCGTCCTCGATCCGGGCACGCTTGACCGTCAGCGTCATGCTCTCGAAGCTGTGAAACTGCAGGAAGCCGTCAACGACGCAGTCGCTGCCGAAGCTCACCGCGTTCCAGTCGGAGCACTGCAATGGCCGTGTCACGATGGTTCGTTGCCCGATCCCGCATCCCATGAGGCGCAGGATGGAATTCGACAGGACGGTGCCTGCACAAAACGCAAGCGGCCCTCTGCACCAGGCGAAGAAGCAGTCCTGCGCGAAGAAGTAGGCGAAGTGCCGCCAGGACCAGAACGGCGTCGAATCATCTGCCCCCCATCTGCTGCCGACGAGAATTATCTTGATCGCGACGCTGAGCAGAACCAGACCGGCCTCGGTGAGCGCCAGAGCAATCGCGGCGCCGAGGATCGGGTGTGCGCCCGACCGCGACAAGCAGATGTACACGATCGTGAAGATCAGCCCTTCGGTGATGGGCACAATACTGATGCCGAGCAGGTCAAACAGGAGGATGCGGATCAGGAACAGGGGGAAGCCCGGCAACCTGCCGGATTCGTTCTCGGCCCCAAACGACGCGCTCGCAAATTTCACCGGCGGGTTTCCCGCCACCGTGATGGGTTCGCCAGGCCGCGACTGCATCTGCCGGCGGAATTCTATGTCATTGGCCGGCGTGGAGACCCCCAGGAGGAAGTTGGACGGGAAATGCCCGTACTCGGCCACGCAGTTGTTGCCGCTGAAGAAATTGTGCGGCATGTCGAGCTGGCGCAGCTGCAGGTGCTCGGATCCATAGTCGAGCATGTTCGTGAAACAGCCGTTGGACCAGAACATCCGGGAGTCGGCGGTGGCCAGCTCCGGGACGAGGTTGAACATGAGGTCGCATTCGGAGCCGCCGATCCGCGGGAATCGCATGCCCGCGAGCGCGCGCAGATACTGGCCGGTGACGGTCCAGGTCCACTGTCTCTGGACGCGGTTCATCATCGCCATTCTGTACATGAGCAGAGCGCCGGCGAGCCCGCGCGCGGGATAGAGCCCCGGCGAAGCGGCCGTGCAGCGGATGAACAGGCAGCCGAGCAAAGAAGTCACGACGACGGTGGCGCCGGTGGTGATGAATGCGTAAAGCGCCAGCCGCCAGACGATCTCGGGAAGCGGCGTCGCCCTGAAATATTCGCCGGAAAGCTCGGCATCTCCGGCGGGTATCAGGCCGGTGGCGAGCCACAAGACCGCGGCAGTGGGGACCACGACGAGCCAAAAAGACAGGAAGATCTGCATGAGAATGTTGAGGGTCTCCAGCAACCAGACCGGGCATGCATAGCGGCAGGCGTTCGCCGTTCGCCTGAGCACGGTGCAGCGGCCGCCAAGGCGGGCAGGAGCTCCTTCCCACATCTCCTGTGAGCCCACGTCGGCAAGAATCGCGGTGAACGGAGTGATCCAGCTCCCGCTCCCCACCGTCACGCTGGGAGCGACGGCGGCGCGCATCCCGATCTTGCATCCGCTCTCAAGGCGAACAGCCCCGACATGCAGGTACTGCCCCGACCACCTCGTCGTTTGAATGTAGGCGCCGGTCTGGATGGCGACATCATCGCCGATGAAGAGCAGATCCAGCGGCCCCGACAGCTCGGCATCGTGCGCGCACTGAAGGTTGTCGCCCACGCCGGCGCCAAGCCGCCGCAACACGAACGCCAGGAGCGGGGCGCTGCGATACATCAGGCGCAGCGTGACCAGCACCATGCTCTCCAGCCGCCCGATGCACCAAATGCGCAGGTGCATCCTGCTCCACTTGGGATAGACGCCCGGCCTCACGTTGTTCCTGGAGATGTCGCCGCTCATGAAGAGCTTGATGGTCATGACCCAGAGCAGGCCGGCAAACGGCGCCACAAGACCCATGAGGTAGAGAAAGAATCCGGCAATGATGAACTCCGCGAGACCGGCCGTGGCGAGCAACGTCCCAACGTCGAGGTAGCTCAAGCCGATGAGCAAGGCCGCCGGGCCCGGCGAATACAGCAACATCGCAAACAGGACCTGCAGGGTAGTGAAATATCCGGCAGGCAGCACCTCTGTCGCGGCGATATCGGGCTCTGCGCCGCACTGGCGGGGCTGCGCGGCGGCCGCGGCCGGAGTGGAGCCCTGCCCGAGCGTGCACGGGCGGCTCGCCACCTTTCGTGCCGTGTTGCAGTCGCTCAGCAGCGCCCGCACCGGCACCATCCATCCCGCAGCCTGCAGCTGCTGCGCCAGGCGCGCGATCAGGATCGAGTGCCCGCCGGCCTCGACGAACCCGTCGTCCAATCCCAGCGGGGTCCCAAACACGGCCCTGCAGATCGCCAGCACTTGTGCGCACGCAGGGTCCAAGCCGGCATCCGCGTCGGGCGCTTTGAGCTCTCTCTCTCCTGCCTCCCGCGCGCCGGCCGCCGTTTCCGCCTCCGGCTCGCCGTTCGCGGGGAGATGAGAGAGCTTTGGCAGGCGCTCCCGATCGATCTTCCCCGACACCGGCTTCATGACGAACCCGTCGACAAGGAAGATCTTTGTCGGGACCGACGGCGCGGGTAGCTGCCTTGCGAGCGTCGCCGTCACCCGGGCAGCCCACTCCGGCGGCGCCGGAGCGACCCCCGCGATCCCGCTTTTGCAGACGCAAGGCGCGGCGACAAAGGCGACGAGCGTCTCGTTCTGATAGTCGAGGACAGCGGCTTCGATCTCGCCGAACTGCGTCTGCAGGATGTCCTCGACGGCCTGCACCTCAACCCGGTGGCCGCGCACTTTGAGCTGCACGTCGATGCGGCCGAGAAAGTGCACGCGCTGCGTCCGGATGTCGATCTTGCATCTGTCCCCGGTGCGGTAGAGGCGCCCGAACCGCGGGTGCGCGATGAACTTGCGGGCGGTCTGCTCCGGCAGGTTGCGGTAGCCGCGCCCGACGTGCACTCCGCCGATGCAGAGCTCGCCGGCCTGCCCGTGCGGCAACGGGGTCAGCGCATCGGGCTCGAGGATGACGTAGGTGATATTGGCGAACGGCGCCCCGATGGTGATCGGCTCGCCCGGCCGCAGGCTCTGGCGGCTGGTGTCGGTGCTTGCCTCGGTCGGCCCGTAGGTGTTGATGATCTGCCGTCGGCCCCGCGTCCAGGGCTCGACCAGCGCGCTGGGAAAGGCTTCGCCAGCCGGCACCACGTAGCGGCACAGCGGATACGGGAGATCCAGCTCGGGGCTTGCTGTGAGGGTGGTGAGCAGCACCGGCGGGCAGAACAGCACCGTGACCTCGGCTTCGCGCAGGATGCCGACCAGGTCCGGGCCCGAGCGGACCTGTTCCTTGGTCAGCATGACCACGGCGCAGCCCGACACCCAGGCGCTGTACATCTCGGAGATGCTGCCGTCGTAGCCCAGCGACGAAATGAGCGAGGTCGCATCCATGCCGGGAATGAGATCGAAGTAATCGGCGTAGCTCAGGGCGAGGTTGACGTAGCCTGCGTGCGGGCACTCCACCCCCTTGGGCATGCCGGTTGTTCCGCTGGTGTAGAAGATGGTTGCCAGGCGCTGCGCCGGATCGTCCAGCCAGGGCGGCGGCGGCATCGGCGGCTGTCCGGCGGGCCTCTTCGGCAGCGTCATGACATCGAGCGTGGGCAGGTCGCGGAACCTGTCGCCTAACCTGTCGACTAACCCATCTTGCCCGCGCGTAAGCACGACCACCGGCGCCGCGTCGTTGAGCATGTGGGTGACCAGCGACTCGGGCAGCGTGGTGTCCAGTAACATCACGGTGCCGCCCGCCTTGAGGATGCCAAGGTGAGCGGCCACGATCTGCCAGTTGTCCTGTGTCATCGCGACGGCCACGACCTGGTCGGGACCGGTGAGGAAGCAAGAAAGCGCCGCGGCCACGCTCTGCGCGCGTGCGTCAAGCTCGGCGAAGGTCAGGGACTCTCCGGTATGCGGAATCTGCAAGGCCGTGAGATCGGGAAACTTCTCGGCAGAGCGGCTGAAGACCTCGGTGAGCCAGCGCACTCCTTTCTGGTGCGGCACGTTGACGAGGTGATCGTCGCCGAACGCATCGGATAAGCTGTAGGGGCAGGTGTCCGCCTGCGCCACCTTTTGCGCCGCCCAACGGTACCGCCTCCAGGCCGCGAACGTCACCAACAAGAAGGCTGCGAAGGCGGTTGCTGCAAAGATCGGGGTCAAGCCTGTCCTCTCATGCTCGCCAACTTGGGCATCCATCGGCGAGAATGCCGAAACGCCATGCTCAATCGAAGTATCGCTGGAGCGTCCCGTTGCGGCGGATGTCCAGGGTGACACAGTGGGCCCCCCCGCCCAGCATCTTGGAGTGGCGCAATTTCAGCGGGATGACGTCAAGTCCGTGCTTTTCCAGGAGCTTTATGAGAGACGGCTGATTGCGGTCGACCACGACAAGGTTCGGATTGATGCTGAAGACATTCATGTCGATCCAGTCACTGCCGATGCTTTTGGCCAGATAGTCGGCATCATATCTGTCTGTGTTCTCCATCGGCGGGCTGTAGATGACTTTCCACTGCTTGAGAATCTCGGGCAAGGTATCGTCATTGACCCGAGCGGGATTGCAGAGGATCAAGCCGTGCCGCAGGGCTACGAGGGTCGAGTCGATATGGCTGCCGTAGTAAACGCCTTTGAAGAAATGCACGCGAAATTCGTCGCCCAAAATCGACTGCAGCCAATGTCCGCCCATCTCGTTGCCTGTGGCGCTGACCAGGTAGATCAAATCCCGGCCAAAACGCAGGACGTTTGCTGCGTCAAAGGCCGGCTCATCGTTGCGCGGCGTCGGCTTGCCCAGGTCCGCCTCGAACAGCGAGTCCAGAAGCATGGGCTTGGGAGCGCTGTACCACTTTGCTCCTGATTTCAGGTAGTCGATCAGCAGCGTCCGGTAGCTGAAGGTTTCCTGCGCGCGGCTGCGGATGACGTTGGGCGTTTCGATGATCTGGTTGCCGATGACCAGCAGAACATCGCGCGGACAATAGTTGTAATACCCCTGCGCCTCCCAATGAATTGTGGAGAACTTGGCCTCGTGCGGCCAGGTCTGCGGGCGTTTGACGGTAATGCCCAAATCCTCCAGGATTCGAACGAATTCATCCAAATCCTCCTGCGTTTCTTCAATGACCCGTTGCGGAAAGGCGCCCCGCGGAATCTCGGCCAGGGAACGGTTGGAAAATTCCGCCATTTGGGAGCTTCGGTCCGCCGTCGGAAACCGCGCATGCAGAGGATTGCCTACGATCACTTCTTCCAGCTGATCCCACTCGTTGCAACTCCAGACGCCTGACATATGCAAGATGCCTCCTCGCTGTTCCGAGTGTGAATGACCGGCCCGGTTCGGCACCGCCGCGGACGGTTCGGGAGTGCGCTCGTCCGGCAGCAGGCAGGATGTGCTCCGGCTCATGCGCATCGCAACTTGCCGCAGGGCAGTGGCCGCAAATCGATAGGGTGTTGCCGCCCGATTCTCAATTCACCAGATCGTAAAGCTTGACCACGGCGCTCGCCCCTTTGACGCCGCGCGTGTGGCTCACGATCTGCTTATGCGCCGGACTGTTCATGTAGCGTTCGATGTCCGCCTCGGTCTCCCATTCGGAATAGGAGATGAACTCGCCGCGCTCCCGCGCTCGCAACAGCTTCTCGGAAATGCACCCCTTCTGCGAGATCATCAATGTCGCGCATTCCGTTTTCCAGATACGCTCGGCAGTCTCGGTCTGCGACGGATCGATCTTGATATGAATGAGGCGGATGATCGACATGACGTCCTCCTGGCGTTTCTTCTGGGGGCGATAGTACGACGGGAATGGCTGCGGTTGCAGCTCCCAAAATCCAGGCCTTGCCTCGCAAAACTTTGACTTGCCGGCTCCTTTCTGATCTGTCGTTCCGGGGCAAAGGCGACCCGATGACGCAGGGGCTATCCGCCGGCCGAGACCGCTGGTGAACATTGTGTCGTGCCGGCGCTACGGGAGCGAAAAATGAAAAGAGCTCTGAGGCTTCTGCCGCTTGCCCTCATCTTGTCAGCCGGTTGCGCCATGCCTGCGTCCGCACAGAGCAATCAGCCGATCGGTACCGCCAACGCGGTCGGTTCCGTTGCCAATTTCAATGCGAGCACATCTGCTTCAACCGGCGGGACTCAATCCTCGTCGGCCGGTCGGGGCGCTTCAACGAGCATCCTTCTTCCAAGCGGAAGGACGGCCACCCAATCCAGTTCGACCATCGTCGTTTGCGACGATCCCGGTGCGCCCTTTCCGGATGTGGTCGACGTGTGCGGCTTGCGATGAGGCGGGCACGCGACGGACGTCGTCCGAGCGGCCGGTCTCCCTGCCCCCTGCACATCAGCAGCTCCTCCTTTCCCGGACATCGTGACTGCGCCGGTGGGCATTGTGCGTGACGATTTCACGCGCACCTCGCGGTTGATCGCGCAAATCACAACGTCTAGCGTAAAGCGCACAACAATCAAGAAGCGCGGCGATGCCGCTGCCGGGCGTGCTGCTCAAAGGGGAGGAACGGATGCAATCCAGGCTGTCTACCGTGTCGGCTGCGACCCTGCTCGCCGTGCTCGTCGCAGGCACGCCAGCCGCCGCACAGAAGCAGAGCGGAACGCTCAAATACTACCACCGTGACAATCCGCCGACCACTTCGATCCACGAGGAGGCCACCGTCTCGACGGTCAATCCGTTCATGGCGGTCTTCAACAATCTCGTCCTGTTCGATCAGGGCAAGCCGGTCAACAGTCTGGAGACGATTGTGCCCGATCTCGCGGAAAGCTGGACTTGGAGTGCCGACAGAAAGCGCCTCACCTTCAAGCTGCGCCAAGGCATCAAATGGCATGACGGCAAGTCCTTTACGTCGAAGGACGTCGGCTGCACCTTCGACCTGCTGCTCGGCAAGGCGAAGGAGGGGCTGCGCCTCAATCCGCGCCAGGTCTGGTACCACAACGTCATGAACGTGCGGCTTGACGGCGACTTCGAGGTCACCTTCGAGCTCAAGGAGCCGCAGCCGTCCTTCCTGGCGCTGCTCGCCTCCGGCTACACGCCGATCTATCCCTGCCACGTGTCGCCGCGCGAGATGCGGTCGCGGCCGATCGGGACCGGGCCGTTCAAGTTCGTCGAGTTCAGGCGCAACGAGGTAATCCGGCTCGCGCGCAACGAAAGCTATTGGAAACAGGGACGGCCGTATCTCGATGCCATCGAGGTGCGCATCATCCCCAGCCGCTCGACGCGAATCCTGGCATTCGTCTCGGGCGAGTTCGACATGACCTACGACACCGATGTGCCCATCCCGTTGATCAAGGACGTCGAATCGCAGGCGCCGAAAGCGATCTGCCAGCTCCGGCCGACCGGCGTCTACGTCAATCTCCTGGTCAACCAGGAGGCGGCGCCGTTCAATGATGCCAGGCTGCGCCATGCCGCGGCGTTGGCGATCGATCGCAAGAGCTTCGACGACATCCTCGGCCAGGGCAAGCTCGGGCTGAGCGGCGCCATGCAGCCGCTGCCGGAGGGCGCCTGGGGCATGCCCGAGGAGATGCTGCGGTCGCTGCCCGGCTACGGGGCGGATGTCGAGAAGAACGCGGCGGATGCGCGCGCCATCATGCAGGGTCTCGGATATGGACCGGACAAGCTCTTAAAGCTCAAGGTCTCGACCCGCGACATCGCGATCTATCGCGACCCGGCGGTGATCCTTATCGACCAGCTCAAGAAGATCTACATCGACGCCGAGCTCGATGTGGTCGACACCACGATCTGGCATCGCAAGGTGACGCGCGGGGACTACGCAATCGGCCTCAACCTGACCGGGCTTGCGGTGGACGATCCCGACGTCAACTTCGTCGAGAACTACACCTGCAGCTCCGAGCGCAATTACAACAAATACTGCAGCCCTGAGGTCGAGCGCCTCATTGCGCTACAGTCCAGGGAGGAGGATCACGAGAAGCGAAAGGCGATCGTCTGGCAGATCGAGCGCAAGCTGGCCGAGGACGTGGCGCGACCGGTCATCCATTTTCAGCGCGCCGCCACCTGCTGGTACCCCTGGGTCAAAGGCCTCGTGCTGCACCAGAACAGCATCTACAACGGCGCGCGCTTCGAGGACGTCTGGCTCGACCGGTAGCAAGCTTTGGCGAGGGCCGCTGGCGACCCCGGATTTCGTTGCAGTCAATCCGGGCTACGCTCTGCGATCCGGATGATTGCATGGTCACCTATCTGATCCGGCGATTGCTGCTCATGGCCCTGACGCTGTTCGGGATCTCGGTGCTCATTTTCGTCCTGCTGCGCATCGTTCCCGGCAACATCGCCGACATCCTGTTTGATGCGGCCGGCATGGTGAGCGCGGCGGAGAAGCACAAGCTCGAGGCGGAGCTCGGCCTCGACAAGCCGATCGTGGTCCAGTACGTCGACTGGATCGGCGGCCTTGCCCGCGGCGATTTCGGCTACACCTACGTGTCCGAGCGTCCCGCGCTGGAAGAGATCCTGCCGCGCATTCCGGTAACCGCCAAGCTGGCCGCCCTGGCGGTGATGTTCTCGGTTCTGCTCGGCGTTCCGCTCGGGGTGGTAAGCGCGGTGCGGCAGAACACCGCCCTCGACTATGTCCTGAGGGTGGCGAGCCTGAGCGGACTGTCGCTGCCCTCGTTCTGGCTCGGGCTTCTGATTCTGATGGCGTTCGTCCAATACGCCGGCTGGATCCCGATCTATACGGAGAAGCCCGCGCGCCTGTGGGACGAGCTGGCGCTGCTGAGCATCCCGGCGGCGGCCGCCGGCTTGCGCTCCTCTGCGCTCGTGATGCGGCTGACCCGCTCGTCCATGCTGGAAGTGCTGCGCCAGGACTACGTCCGCACCGCGCGCGCGAAAGGCGCCTCCCCCGCCGCGGTCAACTACGATCATGCGCTGCGCAATGCCATGCTGCCCATCATCACCATCATCGGCATCGAGGCGGCGTTCCTGGTGGGCGGGCTGATCGTCACCGAGACCGTGTTCAACATCCCGGGCGTGGCGCGTTTTCTGGTGGAGGCCATCCGCTGGCGCGACTATCCGGTCGTGCAGAATCTCGTGATGTTCATCGCCATCATCGTGGTGAGCGTGAACTTTCTGGTCGACATGGCCTATGCCGTGCTTGATCCGCGCATCAGGTATGAGGAGTGACCAGCCCGTGGCCGTCGCGCATGAAGGCGGGGCATTCGACCTGGCAAGGAACCGGGCCGCCGGACTTTCGAGCTCGCTTGCCCATTTCCTGCGCCGCTACCCGCTCGGCGCGGCGGGCGCCGCCATTGTGCTCGCTATCGTGCTTATGGCGCTGCTCGCCGACTGGATCACCGTCTTCGATCCGACCGCCACCGACGCGCATGCCTCGCTGGCACGGCCCGGCGGCGCACATCCCCTGGGCGCCGATTTCATGGGCCGCGACATGTGGAGCCGGATCGCGTTCGGCGCGCGCATCTCGCTTGCGGTCGGGGTCGGAGCGACATCGCTGGGCTGCATCATCGGGGTGTCCATCGGGCTGCTGTCCGGCTATTTCGGCGGCTGGCTCGATCTCGTGGCGCAGCGTTTCATGGACATGCTGCAGGCGCTCCCGCTCCTGGTCCTGGCGCTGGTAATGTCGGCAGCGCTCGGCCCTTCGCTCGAAAACGTCATTCTTGCCATCTCGATCCCGCTGGTGCCGACGGTTGCCCGAGTCATTCGGTCCAACACGCTGATGCTGCGCGAGATGCCATTCGTTGAAGCCGCGCGCGCGGTCGGCATGAATGAGATCTCGATTGCGCTGCGCCATGTGCTGCCCAATACGCTGGCGCCGCTGACCGTGCTGGCCACCGCTCAGCTTGGCTCCGCCATCCTGGTGGAGGCCGCGCTCTCATTCCTCGGTCTGGGCATTCCCGAGCCGTATCCATCATGGGGGCGAATGCTGTCGGAATCGGCCGCCGAATATGTGCGCACCGCGCCGTGGCTGGTGATCTATCCGGGGCTGGCGATCAGCCTCGCCGTGTTCGGAACCAATCTGCTGGGCGATGCGCTGCGCGACATCTTCGACCCGCGCCTGCGGCTGTAGCCACGCCGATGCTGCGCAATGATGCCCCGGCGCTGCTCGCGGTCGATGGCCTCAAGACCGTCTTTCATACGCGCGATGGAATGCTCAGGGCCGTCGACGGCGTCGGGTTCTCGCTGCGCCCGGCTGAGACGCTCGCCATCGTCGGTGAATCCGGTTGCGGCAAGAGCGTCACCGCGCTCTCGCTGATGCGGCTTGTGCCCGATCCGCCGGGCCGGATCGTCGGCGGCCGGGTCGAGCTGGCCGGGGTCGACCTTCTGAGCCTCAAAGAGGAGGCGATGCGGCGCGTGCGCGGCAAGGACATTTCGATGATCTTTCAGGAGCCGATGACCTCGCTCAATCCGGTGATCAGCATCGGCAGGCAGATCGCGGAGGTCTTCCTGCTGCACGAGGCCCTCGACCGGTCGGCCGCCTGGCGCAAGGCGATCGAGATGCTCCGCCTCGTGCGAATTCCCGAGCCCGAACAGCGGGCGGGCGAGTATCCGCACCAGCTTTCCGGCGGCATGCGCCAGCGTGCCATGATCGCGATGGCGCTCGCGTGCAACCCGAAGGTGCTGATTGCCGACGAGCCGACGACGGCGCTGGACGTAACGATCCAGGCGCAGATCCTCGACCTTATCATCGAGCTGCAGCGCACGCTCGGCACCGCGGTGATTCTCATCACCCACGACCTCGGCGTGGTTGCCGAAACCGCGCAGCGCGTGATCGTGATGTATGCCGGGCGCAAGGTGGAGGAGGCGCGGGTCGACGAGCTGTTCGCGCATCCGCTGCATCCGTATACGCGTGGCCTGATGGCTTCCGTCCCGCGCCTGGCGCTCATGCGCGGCGCAGGCGAACGCGCGGACGGGCGCCTGGCCGAGATACCGGGCATGGTGCCTTCGCTCGCCGAGCTGCCCGCGGGGTGCGTGTTCGCGCCGCGTTGTGCTTTTGCGCAGGAACGCTGTCGCAGGGAATACCCGCCCTACGAGGAGAAACGGCCCGCTCGCTGGGCCGCCTGCTGGCGCTCGGATGAGATTTATGGAGCTGCGCATGCCTGAACCCAGCGAGGCAGGCAGCAGGACGCCGGCTTCGCCCGCGGAACCGGTACTCGAGGTGCAGGACCTCAAGAAGCATTTCGTCATCCGCAAGGGACTGCTGCGGCGCGCTGCCGGGCATGTACGCGCGGTTGACGGGGTGAGCTTCGCCATTGCCGCCGGCGAGACGCTCGGCCTGGTGGGGGAATCCGGTTGCGGCAAGTCGACCGTGGGGCGCGCGATCCTGCGCCTGGTCGAGCCGACAGAGGGCGTAATCAAGCTCAACGGCCGCGATATCACCCGGCTTGGCAAGGCCGAGCTGCGTCCTTACCGCCGGCAGATGCAGATCATCTTCCAGGACCCGTTTTCATCGCTCGATCCGCGCATGTCGGCCGGCGCTATCGTCGGCGAGCCGCTGCACGTGCACGGTATCGCCCGCGGGGCGCGGCGCGCCGTGCAGGTGGCCGAGCTGTTCGAGCGCGTGGGCTTGCGCCGGGCGCAGATGCGGAACTATCCGCATCAGTTCTCGGGCGGCCAGCGCCAGCGCATCGGGATTGCGCGCGCGCTCGCGCTCTCGCCCAGGCTCATCATCGCCGATGAGCCGGTCTCATCCCTCGATGTCTCGATCCAGGCGCAGGTCCTCAACCTGATGATGGACCTCCAGCGCGAGCGCGGCCTCGCCTACCTCTTCATTTCGCACAACCTGGCCGTGGTCGAGCACATCAGCCAGCGTGTGGCGGTGATGTATCTCGGTCGGATCGTGGAGTACGCAGACAGGAAATCGCTGTTCACGACGCCGCTGCATCCCTACACCGAGCTCCTGCTTTCCGCCGTTCCGGTGCCGGACCCTTCCGTCAGGCGCAACAGGCGCGTCCTGCAGGGCGACGTGCCGAGCCCGGTCAAGCCGCCGTCCGGCTGCCATTTCCACACCCGCTGCCCCTACGCCGTCGATCTCTGCAGGGTCGAGGCGCCGGCCCTGCGCGAGATAAGGCCAGGGCATCAGGCGGCCTGCCATCTGCGGTAATGCCATCTGCGGTAATTGAGCGCGCCATCGGATCGGTGTAGGCTCGCATTGGGCCCGGTGCCGGACCACTGCGAGGAGGCAATCGTGCAGCTGATCATCTACTACGTCGTCCTTGTGATCGCGGGCGATCTTGCCGCCTACCTGATCGGGCTGGTGGTGGAGCGTGAATTCGGCAGTCATGTCAGCCTCATCGTCTTTCTCGTGCTTTATTTTCTGTTCCTCTGGGTGGCCTGGGTGATTGCGGTGTGGCTCACGGAGCCCAAGCACGCTCCGCACGCAGGCGCCGCCTAGGGGCGAGGCATAGCGCGGTGCGCGCAAACGCGCCGGTGCCGTCGCCACAAGAGGAGGTCAGTCCGGCTTGATATTGGCCGCCCGCACCACCTTGCCCCATTTCTGTTTTTCCTCGGCGATGAACGCGCCGAAGCCCGCGGGCGAAGTGGCAAATGCCGTGTGGCCGAAATCCGCAAACCGCGCCTGCATGATGGGATCGACGAGCGCGGCATTGATCTCCTTGTTGAGCTTCTCGACTATGTCGGCGGGCGTATTCTTCGGGGCGCCGAAACCCTCCCAGTTGCCGGCGTCGTAGCCCGGCAAAAACTCGCTCAAGGACGGGACGCCCGGCAGCGCCGGCGAGCGCATTGCCGTCGTGACCGCGAGCGCGCGCAGCTTGCCCGCTCTGACCAGCGCGATCGACGCGGCAAAGGTATCGAAGACCACCTGGACCTGACCGCCCATCAGATCGTTTATCGCAGGCGGTGCACCGCGATAGGGTACGCGCAGCATTTCGACGCCGGTCATCATCATGAACATCTCGCCGTAGACGTCCAGCATGCTTCCGCTGCCCGCGGTCGCCATGTTGATCTTGCCGGGGTTGGCTTTCGCATAAGCGATGAATTCGGGAACGGATTTGGCCGGGAACGCCGGGTTCACTTCCATCACGCCCGGCCCGCGGCCGACGCTTGCCACCGGCACGATGTCGTCAAGGAGGTCGAAGCCAAGATTGTCGTAGAGCGTGGCGTTGATCGTATTGACCGAAGTAATGATGAGGAGCGTATAGCCGTCGGGGGGTGCGCGCACGACCGCTTCCGCGGCAATATTGCTGGCAGCGCCCGGCCGGTTCTCGACGACGAATGATTGTCCGAGCCGCTCCGAGAGCGATTGTCCGATCAGCCGCGCGGTGGTGTCGGTGACGCTGCCGGGCGGAAAGCCGGCAATGATGCGCACCGGCCGTGCGGGATAGGACTGCGCGCGGGCAAAGCGCGACACGCTCGGGCACGCCACAGCGCCTGCTGCCAGATGCAGGAATTGTCTGCGTAGAAGCTTCATGGCCACGCTCCCCGAGCCCGCCGCGCAAATGGTTTTTCCGGCCGCGGCCGCAGATTGGCAGCAGTTGCAGCCGGCGATCGAGATGAAGTTACACCGGTTTCCCGACCGCGTGGAGATGTGCGACGCCGCGCGCCGGTTCACCGGGAAAGGGCGGCCCTGCGAGCATTCTGCCAAACCTATTTATGACAGCCGCGACATCCGCTAGATTTTCTGAACGTGAGCGTGCACGGCGCATCACGAGCCCATGTCACAATGGCAGCGGAACGGCAAAATGGCGACGCAACCGATCCAGCATCTCGCTCAGCTTAACATCGGACGCCTGCGTTACGAGGTCGATGATCCGCGCATGGCCGGCTTTATGGACAATCTTGCGCGGGTGAACGCCGTCGCCGACCGCGCCGAAGGGTTCGTGTGGCGATTGCAGGATGCCAGCGGCAACGCGACCTCCTATCGTCCTTATGGCGACGACCCCCGCATGGCCATCAACATGTCGGTGTGGGAAAGCATCGCTGCGCTGGAACGTTATGTCTGGCAGACCGTGCACAAGCGCTTCTACGGGCGGCGGCACGAATGGTTCGAGAGGCTGGACGGACCCTACCTCGTCATGTGGTGGGTGCCGGCGGGGCACATTCCCACGTTGCAGGAAGCGGTCGAGCGGCTCGAATATCTCAGATGCCACGGGCCGAGCGACTACGCCTTCGGCTGGCAAAGCCTGCCGAAGGCGCAACTGTGGAAGCAGGCACGATGCGCATGACTTGAGCACGCGGTGGGCTCGGAGCGAGCCAGCGCGAAGGGATCAAGACGCGGGTGACGAGCATGTCTGAGCACAAGGTGACTTTGCGCTGGGAGCGCGGGGGGGCCGAGTTTTCATATCAGAAATATCCGCGCGATCATACCTGGAGCTTCGACGGCGGCCATACCATGACGGCATCGGCGGCGCCGGCCTATCTCGGTAATCCCGCCAATGTCGATCCTGAGGAGGCCTTCGTCGCTTCGCTGTCGAGCTGCCACATGCTCACGTTCCTGGCGATCGCGTGCAAGCAGAAATTCGTGCTCGATTCCTACAGGGACGACGCGGTCGGCCATATGGAGAAGAATGCCGAGGGCAAGCTGGCGATCACGCGGGTTGAGCTGCGCCCGCAGATCAGGTGGAGCGAGGATCGGGTGCCGAGCGCGGAAGAGCTCGGCAAGATGCACCACGCCGCCCATGAGAACTGCTTCATTGCCAACTCGGTCAAGACCCACGTGACGGTGGTGCCATAGAACCCTTCGGCGAGATGGCGGAACTCCTTACCGGCACGCCGCATCCAGATTCGTGCGCGGCGTCGTGAAAACTCTCCGCAGGACATTTCTCCGGCTGGCCGCGGGCGCCGCGGCGTTCCCAGCCGTGTCGCGCGGCGCCTCCGCAAAGACGTCGCGGCCGGTGTCGGTCCGTCGCAGCACGCGGCGACTTGCTCGCCAAAAGAGTGTTCCATGGAATGGATTCTGATAGCGGGAATGGTGCTCATGGGGCTCGGAATTCTTGTCGGTCTGTATCTGCCGATCCTTGGAGCGCAGTTCTTAGGCCCGGAGAAAATTCGCATCTACGCCATCATCGGTGCAATCCTTGTGGTTGCAGGAACGGCGTTGCAGGTTGTTTCGGTCTGGCCGACTCCGGATACCGATGCAGAGCAGACGGCCCCGGATCAAGACTAGGAGGGTGGATCGCCGCGCCCGTGGAAGCGTACGACCGGTTTTCCGCCATGCGTGAGCGGATCGAGCAGGCGGGCGGCAGCAAAACCGCAAGACCACGATGACTTTGGCGATCAGGACAGCGGGAGCCTTGTCGGCTGTGCTTGTTGCAGCCGTGGCCGGCTGCTCCCAGTTCGGCAAACCAGAGCAACCGGATCCCAACCTCTATCCGGCCAACTACAAAGCGGATCTGGTTGCTTACATCCGAACCAATCAGCCCGAAATGCTTAAAGCTCGCGAGTCGCATGTTTCGGCACCCACGCTAAAGCAATTCGACTTGCAAAGCCGCTATTTCGTTTGCCTGCGGATCGACGGCCCGGACGGGCGCAAAGAGAAATTTGCGGTTTTCTTCGCCGGCGCGATCAATCAATTTGTTGATGCCACAGGCGAGCAGTGCGGCGCTGCCTCGTACCAGCCGTTTCCCGAGCTTCTGGCGGTGCTTGGCACACCCGGCGGGAAGAAATAGAGCAAGGGCATTCGGCAGGGCGCCAGGCTGTGCTGCATCCCAGCTCCGGTATGTCGTCATGGACACACGCTCGCTCGCCATTGCGCGTCGCCGCTTCCTGGGCGGCGCAGCGACGGCGGGCGTGGCGATGCTCGCCCGCGCCGTGGGCGCCAGTCGCGCGCAAAACGATACGAGCGCGTATCTTGCCGTGACATATGACGCACCGGGACGCCAGATCGCGCCCGACTTCGTCGGCCTGAGCTATGAATCGGCGATCCTCGCTACCGCCGACTATTTCACTCCCGATAATGCACCGCTGCTCGCGTTGATCCGATCGCTCGGCCCCGACGGGGTCATCCGCATCGGCGGCAACACCAGCGAGCGCACGCTCTGGGGCGCCGATGCGCCATCGACCGCCCGCAACGGCTTCGTCATCACGCCCACCGGCATTGATCGGCTCTCGGCCGCCCTGCGCATGCTCGGATGGAAGGTCATTTACGGGCTTAATCTCGCGCACGGCACGGCGGAGGCGGCGGCGCAGGAGGCAGCCTATGTAGCAACCGCCATGGGCACCAATCTCCTTGCGTTCCAGATCGGCAACGAGCCGGACGGTTTCGGCCGCTGGACCGGCGCGCGGGCCGGCAAATACGACGCCGCGGCATTTCTTGCGGAGTGGCAGAGATTCCATCAAGCGATCCGCGCGCGCGTGCCGCAGGCGCGCTTCGCCGGCCCGGATGTCGCCAGCGAGACGGATTGGGTCGCCGCACTCGCCGGGCAACGTCCCGCCGGGCTCGTGCTGCTGACACATCACTATTATGCCGACGGTCCGGCCGGCGCGCCGCATGTGACACTCCGGCGATTGCTGCACTCGGGCGTGCGACTTGCGCCCGTGCTGGAAAAGCTCGCGTACGAGGGTCGCAGGTACGCCCTTCCCTATCGGCTCATCGAAACAAACTCCGTCTATAACGAAGGCCAGCCGGGCGTGAGCGACACGCTGGGGGCGGCGCTGTGGGGCCTCGAGCTCATGTTCGAGGCCGCGGCCGCCGGTGCCGCCGGAGTGAATTTCCACGGCGGCGGCCACAATCTGCGTCCCGGTAGCGAAAAGGCCTATACGCCCATCGCGCGCAGCGACGGTCGTTACCGGGCGGCGCCGCTCTATTACGGCATCCTTGCGTTCGCGCATGGCGGTCGCGGCACGCTTCTGCCTGCGCGATTTGCGTCCGGCAGCAAGGACTGCAGAGCCTTCGCCGTTCGCGCGCCGCAGGGAAGCCTCCAGGTCTGCCTGATCAACAAGGATTTCGTCCGCGGCACGCGCGTAACAATAGATGCGGGACACAGCTTCGCCGCATCTTCCATCATGCGGCTTGCCGGACCGACCATCGATGCCACCGGCGGCATCACGCTCGGCGGATCAGCTGTCGATGAACATGGCGCGTGGACGCCTGCAATGCCGGAACGGTCGCATATTCCGGATGCTCGCGAGATCACCGTCGATGTTCCGCCCGCAAGCGCCGCGCTCGTCTCGATGCACACATGACCCTCCTGCAACAGCTGATTCGGACAGCGAAACTCGCGTCGGCGCGCCCACAGCATGAATTGGCCACAGACCGCCCGATCGAGGCGTGCTATTGTCTCGCAATTGCATGGACATGACCCCGGCGGAGGGTCACATGGCAATCTACATCCGAGGGCGAGAATTCACTGATCGCGCGGACGGCGCGGCAGCCGCGCCATGAAGGGCGATCGTCGTCAATTCCTGCATCTTGCCGGGGCAGCAGTTGCCGGACTTTCTGCCCCGCCGATTGCGTGCGCCCAAAGCTACCCGAGCCACCCCGTCACCATCATCGTGCCCTTCGCGCCGGGCGGGAGCACCGACATCGTGGCGCGGCTCGTCGGTCGCGAGCTGGAGCAACGGCTGGGCAAGACCTTCGTGGTCGAGAACCGGCCCGGCGCCGGCACCATCATAGCGGCAAGCGCCGTCGCCAAAGCGGACCCTGACGGCTATGTGCTGCTCATGGCGCCGAGCTCGACAATGGCGGTCAATGTGACGCTCTACAAGAAGCTTCCCTATGATCCCGCGACCGATTTCATTCCGCTTGCCGGGCTGGCTTGGGTTCCGTTCGTTTTGCTTGTCAATCCTTCGCTGCCCGTACATTCGCTGCTGGAATTGCTCGCTTATGCAAGGGAGCGGCCAGGGCAGCTCTCGTTCGCGTCGGTGGGACCCGGGGTGCCGCATCATCTCTACGCCGAGCTGCTGATGAGCACGGCCGGCATTGTGATGACTCATGTCCCGTACAAGGGCAGCACCCCTGCCTTGAACGATCTCGTCGCCGGCCACATTCCGCTCATGTTCTCTGACATTCCCCCCGCGATTGGAATGCTGCAGGCCGGCAAGCTGCGCGCGCTAGGGGTGACGACCAGGACGCGCGTCCCGGCACTGCCGGAGGTGCCGCCGATCGCGGAGGCTGGCCTGCCGCAGTTCGGAGCACAGCCGGGCTGGCATATGATGGTCGCACCCGGCAGGACGCCTCACGACATTGTCGAGAAGCTGCACACCGAGCTGATCGGCATCCTTGCGCTGCCCGAGATCAAAAGCGGGATAAGCACGCTCGGCCTGCTTCCCTTTGAAAATCCGTCAGTCGATGGACTGCGGGATTTCATCAAGTCGGAGACCTCGCGCTGGGGCGAGATCGTCGAACGGGCCGGGATTGCGCGATCGGAATAGGCGGCGACCTCCCGCTAAAGAAAGTGCAGCGAGCACCAGTGTGGCTATTTGTGCCTTTCGAGAGAGGGCAGCGAGAAGACCACAGCAAGCGCGTGAGCATTTTCTGA
>Ga0306926_10001042_pt1 | contig 27253 bp, 23 predicted proteins | sample flu12Cox44000178_FD_203759 | JGI IMG/M metagenome (GOLD analysis project Ga0306926, IMG submission 203759) | Lab enrichment of tropical soil microbial communities from Luquillo Experimental Forest, Puerto Rico - flux8day.12C.oxic.44.000.178 (v2)... | ecosystem: Environmental > Terrestrial >...
CCTATCAGGCCTGCGTCTGGCTCAATCCGGTGCCGGAGCGGGAGTGGGGCTACACGGCCTCGATCGGTCTCATGCGCCAGCTTCTGGGGGGCAGAATGTATCCGCTCACGCTCGATGGGCTCGACAAGGCCATACGCGAGCTCGTGCGATAGAGCAGAAAGTCACCAGTTGCTGGGCGTTCCGATCCATCGCCCCATGCGCGCCAGATGACGCGAGATGGCAACGTCCGTCACGCGTCCGATCAGGTTTGCGAGCGGGACCGGACCGTGCGCCACGGTATCGCGGGAATCCACGCTGTGGGCGCGATTGTCGCCCAGGACAAAGACGCAGCCCGCCGGCACTTGCGTCTCCGGCAGGTTTGCGAACGGCCCCGCCGCCGCGCCCTCCTCGACATAGGGCTCCTCGACCGCCATCCCGTTGACGATGGCGTGTCCGCCCTTGATGGCGACGCGATCGCCTTCCACCGCGACGATGCGCTTGATGTAGTAGAGCTCGGGTTGCGTCGGATGCTTGTAGACCGCCACCTCGCCCCGCATCGGCATGCGGCTGTGATAATAGGTGGCATCGGCCAGAAGATATTCGCCCGTCTCCAGGGTGGGTTCCATGCTCGAGCTGTTGACGCTCAGCCAAAGCAGCCGGCCGGAGGCGTGAGCCTGCAAAGCATAGATGCAGGGCGCCGCAAAGACGAGACAGGCAAGCACGAAAGCGCCGACGTAGATCGTCCACCGGTTTTGCCCTTGCAGGGCAGACGCCGGCGTGCGACGGGCGCGCACCACCGCATCGATCAGTATGAAGAGCCAGAGCCCGACCAGCATCGCGAAGCTGATCGCGAACATCCAGAAGCGCGCCAGCACCCCCATCATTGCGAACATCAAGAGCGTATCGGCGATAAGGACAAGGATGAACAGGGTAATGCCGCGTCGCGGCTGGCCGATATAGAGGTGCCCGAGACCGGGAGTGAGCACCGTCAAAAAGGCAGCCACCCACGGGGAGGGGCCGCGGCTCGTGGTCGAATCGGCGGGTGCGCAGTCGGCAACAAATGCCATCGAGGTTTCCGCTGCTTGCGCGTCAGGCTTGGGTCGAACAAGGGGGGAAGCGCAACGCGTAATCGCAAAGCTCGCACTACCGCTTGACACTTAGTCGCGCGAACGCGGTCAAGGTTCGATGGGTTCCCGGAAATTCCCGTTATTTTTTATGCAGCTGAAGGTTGAATACAGCTAGCGCCGCACGGTAAAATAGGCGCCACACAAGGCCATCAGGGCGGCAACCGCCAGCACCGCCAAGCTCGCCGCGGTAATTGCGGCTGCCTCGGCCGGGTGAAATGCCGTTGCGTGATGGCCAATATCCGCCAGCACGAACACGGTCAAGGCACCTGCGCTCCACCGCAGCAGGCGCAGGCGCCGCCATGGCAGCGTAACCCGGCTCAGCGCCGCGGCGACCGCCCCGCTGACCACGAAGGCCGTCCCGGCAATCGCCCACCACGGTCCCGCGGTGCGCAGCTGCATTGCCCCGCTCGGAAACAGGTTCTGCCACAGGCTGACGAAATCAAATCCGGCGCGGTTGAGCTGGATCTGCACGGCGATCGCGGCAAGCAACCCGCAGGTGAGGGCCGTCCCATAGACCAGCGTTGCCGGCAATGGGGCCCCTGATATGTCTCGCTTGGCGGCGTGCATGAGGCTCAACAGGGCAAAGGCGCATCAGCACGTGGCGTGCCGGCAAGGAGCATTTCGGAATAAGCGACGCCCGGGCCGGGGCCCGGGCGAAACCAGATTGCTTGGGTCTCTCGACCCACACTATGCAATCAGCTGCGACGTTCCGCCTGCCACACGCCCGAGCAGACGCCATTTCCGCCCATCCATGAACCGCCGCCAGTGGTTTCGGCAAGGCGACCCGTGCCGAATGCGGTCTTGTCGCCCTGACTGACGTTGACGACGACCGCTCCGTTCTTCCCAACTCTGCCGGTGATGTGCACCTGCGACCTTCCGGCGTTGAGGACGTGGCCGTTGCTGATGCGGATCGGGTAGCGATAGGACGGGTCGCAAATGCCGGCTCGAGTGATGATCACAACGCTCCACAGGCCATCGTAGCTCGGCAACGCCTCGGCCGGTCCCAATGCAGGAACTGCCGCTGCCAATGACATCGCTGAACCCACGAGCAATGCGCGAGTCCACGTGATGACACGAGAATAACCCATTGTAGCCCCTCCGTTCTTCCTGCCGGGCGCCGACCCCTATCGGGCGAAGCGGCAGTACCGTGCGATGCTTTCTGCGCCACCCGGTTAGTCGCAATATGGCCGCAATTGGTTCAAATACGGTTGACGAAGCGCCTTCAGCACTCCGCGCCGATCACCTTGCGCGATCGCACCTCTGCCGGCGAGGCCGCGTCGATCGCAGTCACAAATCACGAGCGTTCGGTAATTGGAGCCAGTATCCTTAGGCTTACTGGGCGGTCGATCTGCGCAGCGAGACGTCGGGCAGCACATCCTCGAATGCGGTGCCTTTCTTTCCGGCACCGACGCCGAATTCGTAAAGCGCCTGCATGTACTTGCCGTCGAAGGGACCGCGCGAGGGATAATTGAATGCCGGGTCGACACGGGCGACGTGCAACCCAATTCCGTGCCGCTTCGCGCCCACAGAGAGCAGGGCAACTTCCGTGCGCAGCGCCGATGTCAGCGCCACCCCAATGGAGCGCCCAAGCACACCGGGGATATTGCGCTCCGGCATCTTGAACTCAGGATCGAGCTTCGAGTTGACGATGACATAGACCTGGCCGAGCGGCGGTCGCGTAGCACCAGCCGAAAGCATCGATTCCGGGACGACGAAGAAAGGCGCGGTCAGCGTCCCATCGCCGTGCATCTCCTGAAAGTGCTTACCGTTTGCCTCGACTTCGATGCCTACGGGGGAAAAGAAGCCGGGGATACTGCAGGACGCGAGCAGCACTTCGCGAAAAAGCTTCAGTCCCTTTTCGTCGTCGCGCGCGGCGATTGCTCCCATGTTCCAGATCACGCGGCGTCCTGCATCGAGATTTGTGGTGGCGACGAACAACCGTCGCCCGCGAGCATGTTCGGCGGCGATTTCCGCAAGCAGCTTTGCGTCTACGCGCTGCTCCACTTGGCGCTTTAGCGGCCAGTGGTCGAACAGGCTGTCTTCTGTAGTGCGATCCTCGAATATCTCCGCCGCCGTCATGGTGGTGAAACTCTTGCGGATCTCCTCATCGTAGCGCGAGCCCAGGAAAGCAAACGGCGCGATAAGTGCGCCGATGCTTGCTCCGGTGACCACCGCAAACTCGGGCCGAGCACCGGTTTGCGTCCAGCCGGCGAGCACGCCGCCGCCATAGGCGCCATCCGATCCGCCGCCGGAAATCACCAGCCACGGCCCGCTTGCTTGCGGCAACAGGCGGGCAAATTCCGCTTCGGCGTCTCCCCAAACCCGCGCATCCGCGATGCCCGGAATGACCGCGGCGTTCTCGTCCTCGACGGAAAAAGCAGCCCGCTCCCGCGCGTCCTTCTTTTTTTCCTCCTCGGCTCCCGCCGCTTTTCTGGCCGGTTTTTTCTTGACCACAACGATTCGTTGCGCCTGCGCGGACGCCCTTTGCAGCGGAGGGACGAATGCCAACAGCGTGCAGACCGCCAGCACGGGAACAGAGGTCAAAAGACGCGGCTTATCCAATCTTGCCTCCGGTTGCTTTGATGCGGCGGGTTGCAACGCAAATCCAGCATTTATGCGGCATCGGTACTTGCCCGCAGATGGGATGCTCCGTGCTGGATCATCATCGTGATCATTGCCCGGGCGCCGGCTTTTTCGGACCTTTGCAATCGACGGCAATCGGTTGTGATGGTCGCTCTTTTATGCACTGTTGCGGGGCAACTCGAAGAGCGTGATTAGCAGAAGTTGTGAGGCGAAAGAAGAGCCGTCGCGCGAGACTATGGGAGATGCCATGAATGAGCGCGTCGCACTGGGAGTGCTGCTCGGGGTGCTGCTCGGCGCGCCGGCCGGCCAAGTGCGAGGGCAGCCCGCGTTTGATCGTCCCATTACCATGGTGGTGCCGCTTCCCGCCGGCGGCACGGCGGACCTTCTGTGCCGCCTTGCGGCGGAGAGGGCTAGCCCGCGGCTCGGCCAGCAGATTGTGATCGACAACCGGGCGGGGGGCGCGGGCGGTCGCGTCGGCACCGAATCGGTGCTGCGCTCCCCGCCGGACGGTCATACGCTCTTGTGCGCTCCTCAATTGACCTACAGCATCACGCATCTCGTTTTCACCAGAACCGCCTTTGACACCCGCGCGATGGAACCGGTCAGCGTGCTTGCGACCTATCCGCTGATCGTGCTGGCGCGCTCGGGGCTGCCGGTGGACGATCTTCCGAAGCTTATCGTCTATGCGAAGATCAATCCGGGGAAAGTCAATTATGGGCATCAAGGCAAGGGCAATACCGGACACCTCCTCGGTGAGCTCTTGATGCTCAAAGGCAACTTCCGCATGACCGAAATTCCATACCGGGGCAGCGCTCCGGCCATCAATGACCTGCTGGCGGGAAACATCGACGTCGTTCCGGATTATCTGCTTGCCAACAAGCAGAGCGTTGACGGCGGCCGACTCAAAATGCTTGCGACGGGCGGTGATGCGCGGCTCAAGGATTATCCGGAGGTGGCGACCCTGGCTGAGACGCTTCTCGGGGTGCATGCCGATACGTGGATGGGCGTTGCCGCGCCGCCTGGAACGCCGAAGGAGACGACCGCGGCAATCTCGGACGCCATCGGGCGCGCGTTTGCGCAATCCGACGTGCGCGCGCGCATCCTCGCGCTGGAAGCCACGCCGCTTGGCACTTCGCCGGATAAAATGCGCGAGATGATCACACGAAGCACCGAGCTCTGGGGGCCGGTGGTCGAAGCCGCGAACATCAGGGTTGAATAGCGTATCAATCTGCGGGCAACGCACGCTAAGATGCCCTGCCGCAACCGATACGGAGACTGAGCCCCATGCGAGTGACCGCGTTTCTCATCGCCGGCCTCATCGGTCTTTCGTCGGCGACCGCTCAGGCTCGCGACTACAAGGTAGGCTCGATCGATGTGGTCGATCCGTGGTCGCGTGCCACCCCGAAAGGGGCGAGCGTTGCCGCCGGCTACATGAAGATCACCAACAACGGGACGAGTGCCGATCGGCTGATCAGCGGTTCTTCGGACATTGCCCCGACATTCGAGGTTCACGAGATGTCGATGGACAAAGGTGTCGCCAAGATGCGCCCGGTCAAGGGAGGACTCGAAATCAAGCCCGGCGAAACCGTCGAGCTCAAGCCCGGGTCATTCCACGTCATGTTCGTCGGATTGAAGAAACCGCTGACGACCGGCGAGCACGTCAATGCGAAGCTCGTGTTTGAAAAAGCGGGCGCCGTCGACGTTGAATACGATGTGCTGGCGATGGGCGCGAGCCCAGGTCACGACATGCCTGGAATGGATATGCCTGGAATGCAGATGCCGGGTCGCTGAAGCCCAGGCGACGATCCACAGGATTTGTCGCAGCTAATGCCGGCCGTCGGACCTCAAGCGAGGCTGGATGCTGGTCTTCCGGAGAAAGCACGGCCCCCGTGAGGGGATCCAGAGCGCATTCGTCGAGATGCGCTCTGGACGGTCGAGTGCGTACAAACCTTACGTGGCCCCGGCCTTGCACGCGTCCGTGGTTCCCATTGCCGTCGTGGCCTCGGCCTTGGTCTTGTAGGCCGTGCCGTCACCGACCAGGACCACGGTCTTGCTCTTTTCTGAAGGTTTCGACTTTGCGACCGAGCATTTGTGCGACTTGTTGTTCTGGACGATATAATAATCGGCCCAAGCAGGAGACGCTAAACCCACAGCGAGAACGCAAGCCAGGACCACCTTCGATTTCATGAGAGACACCTCCGTAGCAAAAAGGAAGGCGTTCTCTAATCGACAAAATTGGGACAATCAATGGCCAAATCGTTCATCTGCCGTTCATATGAGCACCATGCACGGTGACGCGCTCTCTTTGAAGTGATATGACATCGACGAAGCTCTCGACGGTCGGCTGCTCGACATTGTGTGTGGAGGATAGCGTCATGGCCACGAGCGTCTGCCCGGTCACCCCGGGGTTTGTCGCCGAGGTTGGCGATGTTGATTTGTCTCAGTCGATCGCAGCTCCCGACCTCCTCGCGATGAGGGAAGCATTTGCGCGATACGCCGTCCTGATCTTTCCGAATCAGCATTTGTCGGCGGACCAACATCTTGATTTCGCGCGTCTGTTCGGCCCGCTTGAGACAACGATTGCAATCTATCGCGGCGAAGCGCGGCTGCGCCTGCGCGAGGAATTTGCCGACGTTTCCAACCTCGATCACAACAATGAGCTCTGGGGCGAGGAAAGCAGAGTACGCCTGTTCCAGCTTGGCAACCGGCTCTGGCACACCGACAGCTCGTTCAAGCGGCTGCCGGCGCTCGCCTCGTTGCTTTATGCGCGTTCAATCCCGCCGGTCGGAGGCCATACCGAGTTTGCCGATGAGCGCGCCGCCTATGACGCGCTTCCCGACGACATGAAACGCCGCCTTGCCTCGCTTGTTGCCGAGCATTCGATCTTCAACTCTCGCGCGCGGCTCGGATTTTCGAACTTCAATGACGATGAACGGCGGGCAATGCCGCCGGTGCCTCAGGTGATTGTCCGCACCATTCCGGAATCCGGACGAAAATCGCTTTACCTAGCCTCGCACGCAGGCCGCATTCTCGGCATGCCCGATGCCGAGGGTCGAGCCCTGATCGACCAGCTCGTAGCGCACGCAACCCAGCGCCAATTTGTCTACACGCATCGCTGGCGGGTCCACGATCTCGTGATGTGGGACAACCGCTGCACCATGCACCGCGGAACCGAATTCGACGATTTGCGCTGGAAGCGTGACGTGCAGCGCGCCACGGTCTGTGACGTGGCAAATTCCTGTGAGCAGGAAGGCATCGAGGTTGCGGCCGCGTAGGCGATGGCGGGCTCGGTGAGAACCGGACCTGTGAAATTCGAACGGGTTCCATCTCAGTGCTGTGTGCTGCGCCGCAGCCGGAACCCGTTCAGCCCAACACGAATCGGTGTATTGTCAGATCGCTAGCACCATCGGCACCAGCAGCCGCGCGGACCGCACGCCCAGACTCGGCCGGGCGGACAGTGACGCCCCCACCCCCGGCAGGCGGCGGGCTGTGCTTTTTCGACAGGTGTGAAGTTCTGGACAGCAGGTGCGAGGACCGCCGCGGCGCAGGAAGTCTGCGCTTGTGCCTGCCACGCCAACGCGCCGGTCGCAAGGATTGCCGTCGTGGCCGTGATGGTGAGAGCGAGCTTACGCATTTATGGTCTTCTCCTGAGTACGAGTGAGCGATCCCCCCGAAAATCCTCTCCTCGTGATGCATGGAACGCAAGAACGAAATGCTGACAATCAGCTGATTGCGATGAACACAATATCCGCAACCCGTGATTCGCATCAACAGTCGGCCCACCACAATGCCATCAGGCCCGAGGCATTTCACAGGAATCGACGGAGTCAAGCTCACAAGCAATAATGCACAACGGCCGATTTGTCATGCCCGAGCTCTCGGAGATTGCCCTCATGCTCTTTCTCATTGTCTCGACGCCGCGGCCCGAACGGCCCACCGAGCTTGCAGCCGCGCGGCAATCCTTCTGGCCGTGGATCGCCAAGCACCAAGCGAGCGGGGTATGCCGGCACATCTATCCGCGGGCCGGGCGCGGCGCGATTGCCGTACTTGATGTGGAAAGCAATGAGGCGCTGCATCTCATCCTCAATCAGTGGGCGGACATCATCCCCGCCCATTTCGATACCTATCCCCTCGTCGACCTCGAGGCGACAAAGCGGATGCTAGCCTCGCAGGTGGCGGCCGGGGGCAACTAAATTCAATGCGCCTCATCCCAATTGTGTGCGGCACGGGCATCGACCTTAAGCGGAAGCGACATTGCGAGCGCCGGCATGGGCGCCTCCTCCATCACTTTCTTGATCACGGGAAGGGTGCGCTCGACTTCGACGTCCGGAACCTCGAACACCAGCTCGTCGTGCACCTGGAGCAGCATTTGGGCGGACAGCTTGCTGGCAGCGAGTGCCGCATCCATGCGCACCATGGCGCGCCGAATGATGTCGGCGGCAGTGCCCTGCAGCCGTGCGTTGATGGCGGCGCGCTCATTGAAGGCGCGAATCGACGGATTAGAGTTGACGATGTCAGGGTAGTGGCACTTGCGGCCGAACAAGGTGAGCACGTAGCCGTTCTTCTTCGCGAATGCCTTGGTCGCCTCCATGTAGTCGCGGATGCCCGGGAAGCGCTCGAAATATTTCTTGATGTAGGCGCCCGCCTCCTCGCGCTCGATGCCGAGCTGGTTTGCCAATCCGAATGCCGAGATGCCGTAGATGATCCCGAAATTGATCGCCTTGGCGCGTCGGCGCACCTCGCCCGGCATGCCTGCCACCGGCACGGCGAACATTTCCGAGGCGGTCATGGCGTGGATGTCAAGGTTGTCACGGAACGCCGTTCGCAGTGCCTCAATCCCGGCGATCTCGGCAAGCAGCCGCAGCTCGATCTGCGAGTAGTCAGCCGAGACCAGCTTGTGGCCGTCGGCAGCAATAAAGGCGCGCCGGATCCGGCGGCCCTCGTCGCTGCGGATCGGAATGTTCTGGAGATTCGGCTCGGAAGAGGAGAGGCGGCCGGTGGGGGTGGCCGCGAGCGCGTAGCTCGTGTGCACACGCTGGGTCTTGGCGTTGACGTACAGCGGTAGCGCGTCTGTGTAGGTCGACTTGAGCTTCGTAACCTGGCGCCACTCGAGAACCTTCTGCGGCAGCAGATGACCTTGCTCGGCCAGATCGTCTAGGACACGCGCACCCGTTGACCATTGTCCGGTGCGGGTCTTGCTGGCGCCTGGCAGCTGCAGCTTGCCGAAGAGGATGTCGCCGAGCTGTTTCGGACTGCCTGGATTAAGCGGCTCGCCGGCGATCTCCTGGATTTCGGCCTCCAGCGCGCCGGCGCGCTGGGCAAAGTCACCGGAAAGGCGCGAGAGCGCTTGTCGGTCGATCGAGATACCACGCCGCTCCATCGCCGCCAGCACGCGAGGGAGCGGTCGCTCGAGGGTCTCATACACGGTCATCATGCGCTCGGCGGCGAGTCGTGGTCTGAGTACCCTCCACAGCCGCAGCGTCAAATCGGCGGTCTCGGCGGCGCATTCCGCTGCCTTGACGATCGCGACGCGATCGAAACTTATCCGCGCCTTACCGGACCCCGTCAGGGCGCTCCAATCGATGGCAGCGTGATCAAGATAGCGCCTCGACAGCGTCTCGAGATCATGGCCGCTGCGCCCGGCATCGAGCACGTAGGACAACAGCATGACGTCGTCCCACGGAGCGACGCCGATGCTGCGCAACGCGAGCATTTGCAGGTCGAACTTGACGTCATGTCCGATCTTGAGCACGCACGGACTTTCCAGCAGCGGCTTCATCGCGCGGAGCGCCGCCGCCTCTTCGATCTGGTCGGGCGCAATCTCCCCGGCGAACAGGCTGCCGTTGCCTGCTTCCCCGCCTTGCCGGTGCCCGACCGGCACGTAGCAGGCCTCATTGGGTGCGAGCGCGAGCGAAAAGCCGCACAAGACCGCCTGGATCGGATCGGAGCTGCTGGTCGAGGTATCGATGGCGACCTGGCCGAGCTCGTGGGCGCGTGCAATCCAGGCCTCAAGGCGATCGAGGGTGCGCACGATTTCATAGCGCGAGCGGTCGATTTTTGCATTGCGTGCCTGCGCGATTCGGTCCGCTGCCAACGCTGTCGGTTGCAGCTCGGGTTCCTCGGCGGCAGGCATGCGTTTGGTAGCCGGGCTCCAACCGCCGACAAGGCCGAGGCTTGGCTGGAGCTGGCCGGCCGACGGCTTGCTGAGCGCGGCAGTGGGCTGAGTGGCAGCTTGCGCGGGTGGTTTCTCGCCGTCTTCACCGGCTTCGTCCTTCGATCTCTGCAGCACAGGCGAGGCAGGCGTAGCATCCGCCTCGATCTGTGCCGCATCGATACCCGCGAATTCCGCTACCCGCCGCGTGAGCACATTGAATTCCATGGCTTTGAGAAAGCCGATGAGCCGCTTGTAGTCGGGCTGGTGGACGAGCAGATCGGCAAGCGGGACATCAAGCTTGACCCTGTCGTCGAGTGTCACCAGCCTTTTCGAGAGCCGTGCCTTTTCGGCGTTCTCGATTAGCGCCTGGCGACGCTTTTCCTGCTTGATCTCGCCCACACGCGCCAGAAGCGTTTCGAGGTCGCCGTATTCACTAATAAGCTGAGCCGCCGTCTTGATACCGATTCCCGGTACGCCGGGGACATTGTCGGTCGAATCGCCGATCAGAGCTTGTACTTCTATCAGCTTGTTCGGCGGCACCCCGAATTTCTCGATCACCTCGCTCGTGCCGATTTTGCGGTCCTTCATCGTATCGTACATTACGACGCAGTCGTTCACGAGCTGCATCAGGTCCTTATCAGAGGCGACAATGGTTGCGGTGGCGCCGATCTCGCAGGCTTCACGGACATAGGTGGCAATCAGGTCATCCGCTTCGAAGCCGTCCTGCTCCAGGCAGGGCAGATCGAAGGCGCGCACGGCGGCTCGCATCAGCGGGAACTGCGGGCGCAGGTCGTCCGGCGGATCGGGGCGATGGGCTTTATATTGCGGATAAAGCTTCGTTCTGAAGGTCTTTTCCGACTTGTCAAACACCACGGCCAGATGGGTTGGCTTTTCGTCCGGCTTCATTTCGGCGAGAAGCCTCCAAAGCATAATGCAAAACATTCGAACCCCACCGGTCGGAAGCCCGTCCGACCGGTAGTTATATTTCCGGTCCTGATTCATGGATTGAAAATAGGCGCGGAAAATGTAGGAGGATCCGTCGACCAGGAAGACATGGTCACCCTTCTTTGGCGCTCGAGCCTCGACGGTGGATCGTGCGCTGCCGGCGCCCTGAACGGATTTGCTGGCTTTGGCTGGCATGCGCCGGACTTAACATCTGCGCCACGTGTTCGCCAGCCGCCTCGCTATTCGACCTCCCGTGGCTGGCATGAGTGTCGGTAACAGGAGTTCCGGATATCTGTACAGCAGGCCTTGGCGCGCGTGTGCGAGCGCTGCTGGCGCCCATGCGGGCTGCGTTCAAGCTGCTTTCAGGCTTGCTGCTGGACGGGCTTCAGGATGAGCGGCTCGCCGGCCGGCTTGGCGAAGGCCACGACGGCATGCAGCCAGCCCTCCGCGCCCAGCGCGTTCCCGACGCCGAGCGTGGAATGCATCATCAGCACAAAAACGATACAGAAGCCTTTGGCGCAGTCGACCCATGCGACCCGTCCATCCTCTTTGGTGTAATTGGCTTGCCCCGGTCGTCCCATTTCGGTTCCTTTGCCCCATAATTCGAGCACGCGGCTACACCAGGCGGCTACAGGCGCTGCCATCGGTTCAATTCTGGTGCCAAGGGAACTCAGACGTGCGACCTATCCCTGCCTGGCCGTTAAATGACCGGGGACGGGATTTCCTACGATCAAATCAACCAGGATGCGTCTCGGCGACCCGTTACCCATCGATGACGTCCTTCCCGATCTGACTGCCGCATTGCATCGGTGCGACGTCGCGGTGCTGGTGGCGCCGCCGGGGGCGGGGAAGACGACGCGCGTTCCGCTCGTGCTCGCGGCCGAAAGCTGGGCGCGGGGAAAAAAGATTCTGGTGATGGAGCCGCGCCGGATCGCCGCCCGCGCCGCCGCCGCGCGCATGGCGGCGACGCTGCGCGAAAGCGTCGGCGCGAGCGTGGGCTATCGGGTGCGGTTCGATTCCAAGATCTCGGACCAAACCCGCATTGAAGTGGTGACCGGAGGGGTATTCACGCGCCATGTACTTGAGCACCCCGCCCTCGATGGTGTCGCTGCCGTTCTGTTCGACGAATTCCACGAGCGCTCGCTCGATGCCGACCTCGGCCTTGCCCTTGCGCTCGACCTCCAGCAGGGGTTTCGCGAGGATCTCAAGATCATCGCGATGTCGGCCACGCTGAACAGCGGGCGTCTCGCGCAGCTTCTGGGTGATGCTCCCGTCATCGAGAGCGCCGGTCATGCCTATCCGGTCGAGACTCGTTACCTTGGGCGCGATGCGCGCGCTCCCATCGAGCGGCTCGTCGCGCAGGCCGTGGCGCGCGCGCTCAACCGCGATTTCGGCTCGATGCTGGTATTTCTTCCCGGCGCTGCCGAAATCCGACGCACCGAGAGCCTGTTGCGCGAACGCCTAAGTGATCCATCCATCGACATCGTGGCACTGCACGGGATGCTCGATGCCCAGGATCAGGATCGGGCAATCGCGCCGGCGCGGGCTCCTCGCCGCAAGATCGTGCTCGCCACGTCGATTGCCGAAACGTCACTGACGATCGACGGTGTGCGCATCGTGATCGATTGCGGTCTGGCGCGCGTGCCCCGCTACGAGCCCGATGTGGGATTGACCAGGCTTGAAACGGTGCGGGTCTCGCGTGCCTCGGCGGACCAGCGCCGCGGTCGCGCCGGACGAACCGAGCCGGGAGTCTGTTACCGCTTGTGGGAAGAGGCGCAGACGCCGTCGCTGGAGGTCGCCAATCGGCCGGAGATTCTGGTCGCCGATCTCGGCGGCTTCATGCTCGATCTTGCTTATTGGGGGGTCAGCGATCCGGCCGCGCTCGCCTTCGTCGATCCTCCGCCGGCGGCGGCGCTGGCGGAGGCGAGGGCGCTGCTGACCGTGCTCGGCGCAATCGACAGCGAGGGGCGCATCACGCCGGCTGGCAGGGACCTGCGGCAGTTGCCGCTTCCGCCGCGTCTTGCGCGCATGGTGCTGCAGGGAGCGCGCATGGGGGAGGCGGAGCTTGCGACGCGCATCGCCCTAGTGCTCAGCGAGCCGGGTCTCGGCGGCAGGGATGTCGATCTCGGACTGCGCATCGATCGCCTGCGCACCGACCGCTCGCGGCGTGCGCAAGACGCCCGTGCGCTGGCGAAGCGATGGGCGGAGATTGCCCGAGGTATCTGCCCGCCCGCAGGAATGGGGCACAAGAGTCCGCCGGCAGGAGGCAACCGGAGTCTTTCGATCGGCGCGCTGCTGGCGCTCGCCTACCCGGACCGTACTGCCAAGAGCCGTGGCGCCGGCGGCGCCTTCCTGCTCGCGAATGGCCGCGGCGCACGTCTCGATCCGGCTGGCGCGCTCGCGCAAGAGCAATTCCTTGCAGTTGCCGAGATCAGCGGCATCCCGGCGCAGGCCCGCATCACTTTGGCGGCGCCGCTGACGCTCGCGGAAATCGAGACGCTATTTGTCCAGCGCATCGAAAGCCGCGATGAAGTCATTTTCGATGAGCCGAGCGCGAGCTTGCGTGCGCGTCGCTTGCGCTCGCTGGGCGCCCTCTTGCTTGCCGAACAGCCAATGCCGGTCGTAGCAAACGACCGCAGCGCGCGGGCGCTGGCTGAGGGCGTCGTGCGCGGCGGCGTCGAGCGGTTGCCCTGGACCAAAGCGCTTCGACAATGGCGGGACCGCGTCGGGTTTCTGAGGCGCACCCTTGGCGAGGAATGGCCAGACCTCTCGGACGCGGCGCTTGCGGCCGATGCCGGCGGATGGCTCAGCATGGCCTTTTCCGGCAAGACTGCGCTCGCGGAATTGAGCAGCGACGAGCTGGCGCATGCCCTGCATGGCTTGCTGCCGTGGGGTCTGCGCAGTCGGCTTGACCTCGAAGCGCCGGCGCATTTCACGGCCCCGTCGGGTTCATCCGTTACAATCGATTACGGGGCGGACCCGGGACCAAAGATCGCAATTCGCGTGCAGGAGCTGTTCGGTCTCGACCGCCATCCCGCGGTTGCCAAGGGTCGCGTTCCTCTCGTCCTCGACCTGTTGTCGCCCGCGCATCGGCCGGTGCAGGTGACGCGCGACCTTCCCCGCTTCTGGCGCGGCAGCTATGCGGCAGTCAAAGCCGAAATGAAGGGCCGCTATCCGCGCCATCCATGGCCCGATAACCCCCTCGCTGCGCCGCCCACAGCGCGCGCCAAACGACGCCCGCCGTAAGACGGTCTGCACCTCTCGGCCCATCCGCAAGCCGCGCGCCGGCACAGCCATTCGTCAAATTGCGTCTACCGACTTAACGGCTCGATCATCGTGGGCAGGCAAAGGAGAGCGTTGAGCCGTCTTGTTAAGAAAGCCTTGTGAGCCTGGCATGATGATTGAGCGGACTCGAAGGGTGGTGCGATCATGGGCAGGCTTGTCACTTTCGCTGTGGCGGTGCTGGCGGCTGGCGCTCTGATAGCCCGCTGGGCGGATCGTGGCGTGCCGACCCCTTCCTCTCGCTCGGCAATGGCTGCTGCACCGGCTGATTCGGCGGCGGGCGCATCCAATTCCCGCACGGTCAGCCTCTCGTCGGGCAATGACGGGCATTTTCGCGCGCAGGCACGGGTGGACGGCCGCGTATTGGAGCTGGTTGTTGACACCGGCGCATCGACTGTCGCATTGCGCGCGACCGATGCGGCGCGGCTCGGCATTCATCCCACGCCGCACGATTACAATGTCAAGGTAGCAACGGCTAACGGCATGACTCGTGCCGCCCTTGTCCAGCTCGGAATGGTCGAGATCGGCAACATTGTGGTGCGCGACGTTCCAGCCCTTGTTCATTCCGACGAGGCGCTGGGGGTAAATCTGCTTGGCATGTCATTTCTGTCGCGCGTGCGCTGGACGCACGAGCGGGGCAAGCTCATCATCGAGCAATAGATAGCGGCAGGACAGTCGCCGGCTTGTGAGCCGCGCGGAACCTGGCGGGGTGAAGCTCCTTTTTCCTTCGCGGTGCTTGCGCTATGTGGCGAGAGCTTCGAGGCCTTTCCAGGATCAGCGATGTTTCCCAAGCCGAAATCCGCGCTCGTGCCCAACAGCTACGGCTATGAATCCGAGCCGCTCGTGAAGCCCACCGGGTTTCGCGAATACGATGCGCGCTGGCTGCTGGGCACCGAGATCAACCTCATGGGCGTGCAGGCGCTCGGCCTCGGATTGGGCACGCTCATCCGCGAGCTTGAGGTTGCTCCCGAAGTGGTCACCGGTCACGATTTTCGCGGCTATTCCGCATCGGTGAAGACGGCGCTTGCCTGCGGCCTGATGGCTGCCGGCTGCAGAGTGCATGACATCGGGCTAGCGGTCACCCCGATGGCGTATTTCGCCCAGTTCGCGCTCGACGTGCCGTGCGTGGCCATGGTCACGGCGTCGCACAACGACAATGGATGGACCGGCGTGAAGATGGGGACGAGCCGCCCGCTCACCTTCGGTCCCGACGAGATGCGCCGCCTCAGGGATATTGTGCTCGACGGCCGCTACGACATGCGCGGCGGCGGCTCCTATGTCTTTGTCGAGAATTTTCCGGTGCGATATATCGCCGATCTGACCAGCAGAGCCAAGCTCAAGCGCAGGCTCAAGGTCGTATGCGCATGCGGCAACGGCACGGCCGGAGCGTTTGCTCCGCAGGTGCTGGAAGCCATCGGGTGCGAGGTCTTTCGCCTCGACTGTGATCTCGACCATACTTTTCCGAAATACAATCCCAATACCGAGGACATGAAGATGCTACATGCGATGCGCGACGAGGTGTTGCGCGTTGGCGCGGACGTGGCGCTCGGCTTTGACGGAGACGGCGACCGTTGTGGCGTGGTCGATAATGAAGGCGAGGAAATTTTCGCGGACAAGGTGGGGGTCTTGCTTGCGCGCGACATCTCCATGCAACACCGCGAAGCGACCTTCGTTGCCGATGTGAAGTCCACCGGCCTGTTCATGACCGATCCGGTGCTGCTGAAAAACGGCGCCAGAACCGACTATTGGAAGACCGGGCACTCCTACATGAAGCGGCGCGTCAACGAGATCGGTGCGCTGGCGGGTTTTGAAAAATCCGGCCACTTCTTTTTCAACGAGCCGCTCGGCCGCGGCTATGACGATGGGCTCGTCTTCGCGCTCGCCGTCTGCGATATGCTCGACCGCAACCCGGCAAGGAGCATGGCAGACCTGAAGAACTCGCTGCCGAAGACCTGGTCGTCGCCTACAATGTCCCCACACTGCGCTGACGAGACAAAATACCGGGTCGTTGATGACGTCGTGCGCCACTTCGAGCGCGCGATGGCGGGGGGCGAGAAGGTGGCCGGCGAGCCGATCCGCGACCTCGTGACAGTCAACGGCGTGCGTGTCACGGTCGCGGACGGCACGTGGGGCCTGGTTCGCGCATCCTCCAACAAGCCGGAGCTGGTGGTCGTTGTGGAAAGCCCGGCTTCGCAAGCGCGTTTGCGCGAGATGTTCGAGGCGATTGATGCCGTGTTGCGCACCCATCCCGAAGTGGGCGCCTACAATCAGACGATTTGAGCCCTGCCTTCGGTATCGCCTCTATCCCTTCGCTTCCTCAAACGTTGCCCGGAAAGGATGTGCGGGATAAACCCCCAGAATCTTCATTTCTTTGGAGTAGAAGGCGAGCTCTTCGAAGGCAAAGACGACGTTGCGATCCTCCGGATGACCTTCGACATCGGCATAGAACTGCGTCGCGAAGAAATTGCCTTCAATCATGTAGCTTTCGAGCTTCGTCATGTTGACGCCGTTGGTAGCGAAGCCGCCGAGCGCTTTGTACAGCGCTGCCGGAACGTTACGAACCCGGAACAGGAAAGTGGTGATGACCGGGCCGCCGTCGTTGCGCGCCCATCTGGCATCGCGCGAAAGCACGATGAAGCGCGTGGTATTGTGATCCTCATCCTCGATGTCCTCGGCGATGATGTCGAGATTGTAGATCTCGGCTGCGAGGCGGGTCGCGATGGCTGCGCGGGTCCTGTCGCCCGCCTCGGCGACCTCGTGGGCGGACCCTGCCGTATCGGCGGCTACGATCGGCCTCAGGCCGAGCCGGCGGATGACCTTGCGGCACTGGCCGAGCGCGTGGACGTGGCTCTCGACCGTCTTAATGTCGGCCAGCGCGGCCCCTTTGGGCGCGAGCAGCTGATGCCGGACCGGCATAAAATGCTCGGCGATGATGTGAAGCCCCGAATCCGGCATCAGATGGTGGATGTCGGCAACACGACCTGCAACTGAGTTCTCGATCGGAATCATGCCGAGGTCAGCCTCCCCGGCGCTGATTGCGGAGAAGGCGTCCTCGAAAGTAGAGCAGGGCACAGGCTCATAATCGGGAAAGACTTCCCGTGAAGCAAGGTGAGAATTTGCCCCCGGCTCGCCCTGAAACACGATCTTTCTGGTTGCGGCCATGCTGGTTCCGGTACGCACCCCGACCCGCCAAGTCAACGGCTTGAAGTCAACGGCTTGGGCTCGCCGCGCGAACGCAGCGATGTCCGGCGCGCGCTCAGGATGCCGCCAGGATTTCGCGTGCGCGTTCGAGGTCTTCGGGCGTATCGACCCCGAGCGGAACTGTGTCGACGACGCTGACGTCGATCCGCATGCCTGCTTCCAGCGCGCGCAACTGTTCAAGCTTCTCGCGTTGCTCGAGGGGGGAGGGCGGAAGGCCGACAAATCGGGCGAGCGTCTCGCGGCGGTAGGCATAGATCCCGATATGGTGGAATAGCGGGCCGGGGCCCCACGGCGCGGTTGCGCGGGTGAAATAAAGCGCACGCAGCCGGGTAGCCGCCATCGGAGTGCCGACGACTTTCACCACATTCGGGTTGCCACGCTCATCCGGCCGCGTGATCTCCGCCGCCAGGGTGCCGATATCGACCGCTGCGTCGCGCAGAGGCTCGATGGCGCGTGCGAGGTCGCAAGGCGCGAGCGTGGGAAGGTCACCCTGCAGATTTACGACGATATCGGCGCGGCGCTGTGCATCCACAGTTGCGAGAGCTTCATAAATCCGATCGGAGCCGGAAACGTGATCCGCGCGCGTCATGACCGCCATCCCGCCGGCTTTTTCGACGCATGCTGCAATCGCCTCCGAATCGGTTGCGACCACGACCGGTCCGATATGGGCGTCCTGAGCCCGGCGCATGACTCGCACGATCATCGGCTCGCCGGCAATATCGACGAGCGGCTTGCCCGGGAGTCGTGTCGAGGCCATGCGGGCCGGGATCAGAACGACAATGTCGGCCATCGGTTTGCCGGGCAGCCGGCAGGATCCGGTTAAAACTGGCGGTTGCGCGCCGGTTATACGGGTTGCCAGAGACGAGGCAAACCGGGTAATTGTGCGCCGCCGCATCCGCGGCGGGCACCGGGCGGGAGCTTCGAGGCGATGGACTCCTTTGAGCTGAACAAAGTCCTTGGCGCTATCCTGGGCACCTGCCTCATTGTTCTATCCATCAACATTGCTGCCGGAGCGATCTTTGCGCCAGTAACGCCGGCAAAGCCTGGTTACGAGATTGCCGTACCGGAGCAAAAGCCGGGAGGCGAAACCCGGCCACAGAAGCAGGAACCGGAGCAGCCGATCGAGCAGCTTCTCGCCAATGCCGATGTCGCGCGGGGTGAGAGTGCCGCGAAAAAGTGTGCAGCCTGTCACACCTTCAACAAGGGCGGCCGCCCGCTTGTGGGACCAAACTTGTGGGGCGTTGTGGGCCGTCCCAAAGCATCAGAGCCGGGATTTGCCTATTCGGAACAGCTCAAAGCAAAAGGCGGCACCTGGACCATTGATGACCTCAATCAATTCATTACGAATCCGAAAGCTTTTGTAGCCGGCACCAAGATGACATTTCCCGGCGACGACCACGCGCGCGAGCGTGCCGACATCATTGACTATCTCAACAGCCTTTCGGACAACCCGGCTCCGCTGCCCAACGCTGCCGAGGCTTCGGGGCCGCCGAAGTCGCAGTGAAGCGGTGGGTTCAGGCGGTTCCCGGGCCACTGTGTTTGGGGTCAATCGCCTCGGCGCAATCCGCGAGGCCCTGGATCAGCCGCAAGCAGGCGTCGCAAGGGGCTATTCATTAGCGCAGGTGGGGCGGCCGCATCGCGGTCCCCCGATGTCGTCTGCAGTCCTGTCTGAAAAGTGATGGCTCAATTGACGCAGGTCCATGCCTCCTCAGGCCAGCCGATCCTAAATTGGGCTAAGCTTTGAGACAGGACCATTTCGCCGCAGGAGGTATCCTTGCATCTGACCCGTCGACTCATTTTACGAAACGGCGTGCTGGCAGGTTTGTCGCCCCTTGTCGGGCAGCTTAGCCAATGGTTGCTCGCGAATCCCGCTGCTGCTCAGACGGGCGCCGAAGATCTCAAATGGCGGCATGGCTTGTCGCTGTTCGGCGAACTCAGATACCCGGCCGACTTCAAGCATTTCGACTACGTCAACCCCGACGCGCCCAAGCTCGGTGCGGCGCGGATGATGGCATTGGGCAGCTTCGATAATTTCAATGAAGTCGTGGCCGGCCTCAAGGGCTCGATTGCGATCGGCGCCGGAGTGATCTCCGATACGTTGATGGTGGCCTCCCTCGATGAAGTTTCAACCCGTTACGGCCTGATCGCGGAAGCGGTCAGCCATCCGGAAGACTTTTCATCGGCAGCTTTCCGCTTGCGCGCCGGCGCGCGCCACCACGATGGCAAGCCGATCACGGTCGAGGACGTCATCTTTTCCATGGAGTCTTTCAGGAAGCATAGTCCCAGCCACTCCGCTTACTATCGTCACGTTGCCAAAATGGAACAGACCGGGGAGCGCGAGGTTACTTTCATATTCGATGCGCCGGGGAACCGGGAAATGCCGCAGATCGTCGGCGAGCTCAACGTGTTGCCCAAGCACTGGTGGGAGGGGACCGATCAGGCCGGCAGAAAACGCGACGTCGGCGCGACCACGCTTGAACCGCCGCTCGGCAATGGTGCCTATAAAATCAAGGATTTTGTGCCGGGTCGTACCGTCGTCTACGAACGGGTGAAGGACTATTGGGCAAAGGATCTCAACGTCAACATCGGGCGCGATAATTTCGACGAGCTGCGCTTCGAGTATTTTCGCGACCCGAATATCGCTCTGGAGGCGTTCAAGGCCGATCAGTTCGATTGGCGCACGGAGAACATCGCCAAGAACTGGGCGACCGCCTACGACTTTCCGGCAGTCAAGGAAAAGCGCGTAGTGCGCGAAGAGTTTCCTCAACGCAGCTTCGGGATCATGCAGGCTTTTGCCTTCAACATTCGGCGGGACAAGTTCAAGGACCCGCGGGTGCGGCTTGCCTTCAATTTTGCCTTCGATTTTGAGGAGATGAACAAGCAGATTTTCTTCGGACAGTACGAACGGATCACGAGCTACTTCTACGGCACCGAGCTCGCCTGCTCCGGCGTGCCGGAAGGACGGGAGCTTGAGATCCTGGAGAAGGTCCGCGACCGGGTGCCGCCGGAAGTATTCACCACGCCGTATGCGAATCCCGTAGGCGGCAATCGCGAGAATGTTCGTGCGAACCTGCGCGAGGCTACCCGGCTTCTGAAAGAGGCGGGTTACGAAATCCGCAATCTGAAGCTCGTCGATGCAAAGACCGGGCAACCCTTGATCGTGGAGATGCTGACCGAGGATCCGAGCGTGGAGCGCATTGTCCTTTTCTACAAGCCCTCCCTGGAGCACCTCGGCATCACGGTCAATGTACGGACGGTCGACAGCGCCCAATACGAAAACCGGGAGCGCAATTGGGATTTCGACGTCATTGTCGCCTCCTGGGCACAATCGCTGTCTCCCGGAAACGAGCAGCGGGACTTTTGGGGTTCCCGGGCCGCTGATACGGCGGGATCGCGGAACTTTGTCGGCATCAAAAATCCGGCGGTCGATGCGCTCATAGACCGGGTGATCTTCGCCAGCGACCGTGCCGATCTCCTCGCTGCAACCAGAGCGCTCGACCGCGTCCTGTTGTGGAACCACTACGTGGTGCCGCAGTTCACCATCAAAAAGGCCCGAACGGCGCGCTGGGATCGTTTTGCGCGGCCCGATCCGTTACCCAAATATGCCGAGCCGGCCTTTCCCACGGTTTGGTGGTGGGATTCCGATCGGGCCGCTAGGACCGGAACTTCGCGGTGAGCGAAGGGGCGGACATTACGCGGCGCGCGACGCTGGCGCTCGGAGCTGCCGGGCTGGTTGCGTCGCTGTCGGGCGGTGTCTGCGCCCGGGACAGCGACGAAAGCCACGGGATGTCCGCTTTTGGGGACCTCAAATATCCGGCGGATTTCAAGCAATTCGATTATGTGGAGCCGAATGCGCCGAAGGGAGGCGTATTCTCGCATGTCGGGTCCACCCGCTCATTCAATCAGAACTTTCTCACCTTCAACTCGCTCAACACCTTGATTCTCAAGGGTGACGGCGCACAGGGGATGGAGCTGACCTTTGCGAGCCTGATGGCGCGGGCTGCAGACGAGCCGGACGCCATGTACGGGCTTGCCGCGCGCGCCGTGCAGGTTTCGGCGGACGGGCTCATCTATCGATTCTCGCTGCGCACCGGGATCCGGTTCCATGACGGCACGCCGATCACCGGTCACGATGTGGCATTCTCGCTGCAGGTGATCAAGGAGAAAGGGCATCCCATTGCGCAACAGCTGCTTCGCGACTTCACCGCGGCGCAAGCTCCGGACGACGCAACCGTAATTGTACGCTTCGCGATGAACAGGGCGCGCGACGTGCCGCTGTTCGTTGCTGCGCTTCCGATCCTGTCGCGCACCTATTACAGCACTCGTCCGTTTGATGAGACCACGCTCGAGCCGCCGCTGGGCAGCGGTCCCTACAAGGTCGGACGCTTCGAGCCCGGCCGCTACATCGAGTACGAACGGGTCAAGGATTGGTGGGGCGCGGATTTGCCGGTCTCGCGCGGGCAGAACAACTTCGATCTGGTACGCTATGAATATTATCGTGACCGCGATGTTGCCTTCGAAGGATTCACCGGGGGAAGCTATCTGTTCCGCGAGGAGTTTACATCGCGGATTTGGGCCACCCGCTACGACTTTCCCGCAGTTCGCGACGGTCGCGTGAAGCAGGACGTGATCCCGGATGATACGCCGTCGGGCGCGCAAGGATGGTTCTTCAATACGCGACGGGAAAAACTGCAGGACAAGCGGGTGCGTGAGGCGTTCGTATATGCATTCGATTTTGAATGGACAAACAAGACGATCATGTACGGGTCCTATCAACGGACCCATTCAGTTTTTCAGAATTCCGACATGATGGCAGCTGGCAAGCCGACGCCTGATGAAACCGCCCTGCTTGAACCCTTCCGTGACAGGCTTTCCGACGAGGTGTTCGATGAGCCTTTCGTTCCGCCGGTATCGGACGGTTCCGGGCAGGATCGCACGCTGTTGCGCAAGGCAACTGCGCTGCTGCAGGAGGCCGGCTTTCTCATCAGGAACGGCAAGCGTGTGACCCCCAAGGGCGAGCGCTTCAGCGTGGAATTCCTGGTTGACGAGCCCTCGTTCCAGCCGCATCACATGTCGTTCGTCAAGAATCTCGGTACCCTCGGCATTGAGGCCAGCTTGCGCATTGTCGATCCGGTGCAATATCGCAAGCGGGAGGATGATTTCGACTTCGATCTCATCATCCAGCGGTTCGCCTTTTCCAGCACGCCGGGCGATTCCCTGCGGAGCTATTTTTCCTCGCAAGCCGCCAATCTGAAGGGATCGCAGAATTTGGCCGGTATCGCTGATCCCGTCATCGATGCCCTCATTGAGCGGATCGTCGCAGCCGATACGCGTTCGGGTCTGGTCACCGCCTGCAAGGCGCTCGACCGGGTCATCCGGAGCGGGCGCTATTGGGTTCCGCACTGGTACAAGGCCTCGCATTGGCTCGCGTTTTGGGACGTTTTCGGCCGGCCGGGGATCAAGCCGCGCTTTGCGCGCGGCATTCCGGAAACCTGGTGGTATGATCGGGAAAAGGCGGCAAAGATCGTGCAATGAGTATAATGTGGGCACTGCGGCGATCTTGCGTCGAGCGAAAAGGCGCGCTGGCAGCAACGTCGGATCGCGCGAATGAGCGCACGCAATGACCGCCTATCTCATCCGTCGTTTGCTGCTCATGATCCCGACGCTGCTCGGCATCATGTTCGTCTCGTTCGTCGTCGTGCAGTTCGCTCCGGGCGGTCCGGTCGAGCGGGTGATCGCCCAGCTGTCCGGGTCCGACACCGGCGCGAGCTCGCGCGTCTCAGGCTCCGCGGGAGGTGATCTCGGCTCGCGCGGACAGCTGCAAAGCGCCTCCGGGATGGATGCCGCGAACTCCAAGTATCGGGGCGCTCAAGGCCTTGATCCCGAGTTCATAAAGAGCCTGGAGAAACAGTTCGGCTTCGACAAGCCGGCGTACGAGCGTTTTCTGCTGATGCTGTGGAACTATGCGCGCTTCGATTTCGGCAAAAGCTATTTTCGCGACACCACGGTTCTGCAGCTGATCAAGGAGAAGCTGCCAGTATCAATCTCGCTCGGCCTCTGGCTCACGCTCCTGACCTACCTGATCTCGATTCCGCTCGGTGTGCGCAAGGCTGTCAAGGACGGCTCGCATTTCGATGTATGGACTTCGGGCGCCATCATTGTGGGATATGCGATCCCGGGCTTCCTGGTCGGCATTCTGCTCATCATTCTGTTCGCGGGCGGCTCGTTCTTCAATATTTTTCCGCTGCGCGGGCTCACTTCCGATTACTGGGCGCAGCTGTCGGTTCCCAGAAAAGTCCTCGACTATTTTTGGCACTTGGTGCTGCCGATAATCGCCATGGGCCTGAGCGCGTTTGCGACGATGACGTTGCTTACCAAGAATTCGTTCCTCGATGAGGTTCGAAAGCAATACGTGCTGACTGCCCGCGCGAAAGGTTGCACGCAGCGCCAGGTGCTCTATGGTCACGTTTTCCGCAATGCCATGCTGATCGTGATCGCCGGCTTTCCCGGTGCGTTCGTGCACGCTTTCTTCTCCGGCTCGCTTCTGATCGAGACGATCTTTTCGCTCGACGGCATCGGGCTGCTCGGCTTCGAGAGCGTGCTCAATCGCGATTACGCCGTGGTTTTTGCAACGCTTTATATTCTATCGCTGATTGGTCTGGTCGTGAATCTGTTGTCCGATCTCACCTATACTTGGGTCGATCCGCGCATCGACTTCGAGACGCGAGAGGTCTGAATTGGACGAGCGGACCAGCATCGAGGTACCCGAGACGACCGCGCAATCCCCCATGGGGCTGGCGGTCCCGCCGGAGCGGCATCATCTGGCGATATCGCCGCTCAACGCGCGGCGCTGGCAAAACTTCAAGGCCAATCGGCGCGGTTACGCCGCGTTCTGGATTTTTCTGGTTCTGTTCGTGGTCTCGCTGTTTGCCGAATTCATCGCCAACGACAAGCCTTTTTACGTACGCTACGACGGCAAATCCTTTTTTCCCGTATTTGTGACCTACCCCGAGACGACGTTCGGGGGCGAGTTCGAGACCGCGGCCGATTATCGCGACCCCTACCTGCAAAAGCTGATCGCCGAAAAGGGCGGTTACATGCTTTGGCCGCCGATCAGGTATTCCTACAACACCCAAAATCTCGACCTGCCCACGCCGGCGCCGTCCAAGCCCACCTGGCTGCTGAGCGAGAAGGAGTGCAAAGCCGTTGTCGAGCGCAAGGGCCTCTCCAGCTGCCGGGATCTCGAGTACAATTGGCTGGGCACCGACGACCAGGGCCGGGACGTCGTTGCGCGACTCATTTACGGCTTTCGCATCTCTGTGCTGTTCGGTCTGGCGCTTACCGGCATCTCATCCGTCATCGGAGTGGCGGCGGGAGCGGTACAGGGATATTTCGGCGGCTGGACCGATCTGCTGTTTCAGCGTTTCATCGAGATTTGGACGGCGGTGCCGGGCCTCTATCTGCTGTTGATCATCTCGTCGGTGCTGGCTCCCGGCTTCTTCGTGCTGCTCGGTATCCTTCTGCTGTTCTCCTGGGTATCGCTGGTCGGGCTGGTGCGGGCGGAATTTCTGCGCGGGCGCAACTTTGAATACATTCAGGCTGCGCGCGCGCTCGGAGTGTCGAACGGAACCATCATGTTCCGCCACCTGTTGCCGAACGCGATGGTCGCCACCATGACCTTTCTGCCGTTCATTCTCTCCTCCTCGGTCGCCGCGTTGACTTCGCTTGACTTCCTCGGGTTTGGCCTGCCGCCCGGATCGCCCTCGCTCGGGGAAATGCTGTCGCAGGCGAAGGCCAATGTTCAGGCTCCCTGGCTGGGCATTGCGGCGTTCGTGACCGTTGCCACGATGCTCTCACTTTTGATCTTCATCGGAGAGGCAGTGCGCGACGCCTTCGATCCGAGAAAGACACAGGGGTGAGGACGATGGAGGCCGGCTACGAAAAGCTGCTGGAGGTCGAGGACCTGTCCATTGCCTTCCGGCAGAGGCAACGCGAGACGCTGGCGGTTGATCGCATCTCGTTTTCGGTCAGGCGGGGCGAGACGGTCGCCCTGGTCGGAGAATCGGGGTCGGGCAAGTCGGTCACGGCGCTCTCGGTGCTCAAGCTTCTGCCCTATCCGGCCGCGCATCATCCTTCCGGTTCGATTCGTTTCAAGAACCAGGAGCTTCTTTCGTTGAGCGAGGCCGATATCCGGCATGTACGCGGCAATGACATCACGATCATCTTTCAGGAGCCGATGACCTCGCTCAATCCGCTCCACACGGTCGAGAAGCAGATCGGCGAATCGCTGCTTCTTCACCAGGGCCTGGCCGGGCAGCCCGCTCGCGCCCGCACTCTCGAGCTTCTGCACCAGGTCGGCATCCCGGCGCCCGAGACCCGTCTCAGCAGCTATCCCCACCAGCTTTCCGGCGGTCAACGGCAACGGGTGATGATTGCGATCGCGCTCGCCAACGAGCCCGATCTTCTCATTGCCGATGAGCCGACGACCGCGCTTGATGTGACCGTGCAGGCGCAGATCCTCGCTCTGCTCAAGGAGCTTCAGACGCGCTTGGGAATGGCGATGCTGTTCATCACCCATGATCTCGGGATTGTGCGCAAGCTCGCCGATACGGTGTGCGTGATGAAGGCGGGGCGCATTGTCGAGCACGGTGGCGTTGAGCGCGTGTTTACGGCGCCCGAGCACGCCTATACGCGGGCGCTGCTCGAAGCCGAACCGAGGCCTGATCCAGCGCCATTGTGTCCCGACGCACCGATGGTCATCGAGACCAAGGATCTCAAGGTCTGGTTTCCGATCAAACGCGGCGTGATGCGCCGCGTGGTCGGACACATCAAAGCCGTGGATGGGGTCAGCATCGCGGTGCGGCAAGGCGAGACGCTCGGGATCGTTGGGGAGTCCGGCTCCGGCAAGACCACGCTGGGGCTCGCTATCCTGCGGCTTGTTTCCTCCGAGGGCCCAATCGTGTTCCTCGGCAGCAAGATCTCCGGCCTGACGTTCCGCAAGATGCGTCCTTTTCGCCGTCATATGCAGATCGTGTTTCAGGATCCATACGGGTCGCTCTCGCCGCGAATGTCGGTATCCGACATCGTGGAGGAGGGGTTGGGGGTGCACGATCCCAAATCGGGCAAGCAGCAGCGCGAGCAACGCGTGGTAGCAGCCCTGCGCGAAGTCGGGCTCGATCCCGAGACGCGATTTCGCTATCCGCACGAGTTCTCCGGCGGTCAGCGCCAGCGCATTGCGCTCGCGCGCGCCGTCGTGCTGGAGCCCAGCTTCATCGTGCTCGATGAGCCAACGAGCGCGCTCGACATGCTCATTCAGGCGCAGATGGTGGAGCTTCTGCGCGCCCTGCAGAAACGCTGCAATCTCACCTATCTGTTCATCTCGCACGATTTGAGGGTTGTCGCTGCATTGGCAAGCCGTCTGGTGGTGATGCGCCATGGCAAGGTCATGGAAGAGGGGCCGGCAGCCGAGCTGTTCGCGGGACCTCGAAGCGATTACACGCGTGCGCTGTTCGCGGCGGCGTTCAAGCTGGAAACGGCTCCTGAAGGAATCGTCGCTCAATGAGCGAGCGCGGGTGGCCTTACCCGGAAGCGGCCAATGGCGATCACCCTTGATGCGACGCAAAGGGTGGCTGCGACGGGTAGCGGGCGATTCCAGCTCGTTCTGGCCGGTCCGGGATCCGGCAAGACGACGACGCTGACCGCCCGTTTCGTTCATCTGGTGGGCGAGGGGGTGGACCGCCGGCGCATTCTGGCGCTGACCTTCACCAGGAAAGCCGCTGACGACATGAAAGCGCGCATTGCACGCGCTCTCGACATCGCCTGCGCGACAGACCTGACAGTTGCAACGTTTCACGCCTTTTCCTTTCGCCATCTCAAGAGAAATCCGCAGATGGCGGGACTTTCCGAGCGTTTCCAGCTCTGGGATGCGCCGCAGCAGCGCCACGTGTTCAACTCGCGGCGAATGTGGTGGAACGAGGACGTC
>Ga0306926_10001043_pt1 | contig 27251 bp, 30 predicted proteins | sample flu12Cox44000178_FD_203759 | JGI IMG/M metagenome (GOLD analysis project Ga0306926, IMG submission 203759) | Lab enrichment of tropical soil microbial communities from Luquillo Experimental Forest, Puerto Rico - flux8day.12C.oxic.44.000.178 (v2)... | ecosystem: Environmental > Terrestrial >...
TAGACCGTTGCTGCTCTGGATGCATGGCGCCGCATTCTCAACGTGGATCGTTTTCTTTATGGTTCAGTCGGCACTGGTGCGCGTGCACAAGGTGAGCGTGCATCGAACCCTTGGCTGGTTTGGAGCCGGGCTCGCCACGATCATGGTTGCGCTGGGTCTTACCATCGCGGTGGTCATGGCCCGCTTTGATACTGCCGTGCTTCACCAGAAAGATGCAGATGCCTTCTTGGCCATTCCGCTCTACGACATGATCGCCTTCGGCACGCTCATTGCGCTCGCGATTTATTGGAAGAAGCGGCCAGAATACCATCGCCGGCTCATCTTCATCGCTACTTGTGGACTCATGGACGCCGCTATCGGCCGATTTGATTTTTGGTTCAACCACAGCATCTTCTATGTCGGCTTGGATTGTCTGATCCTGCTTGGTGTGATGCGCGATCTCATTGTCGATGGTCGCGTGCACAAGGTATATCTTTACGCGCTTCCTGCGCTGATCGTCTTGCAGAGTGTTGCGGTGTACGCCTGGAAGGCAAATCCGGCGTGGTGGCAGGCGATTGCGCACCCGATACTGGGGTGGTGACGGAACTGAGCGAATTGGTCGGACAACGATCGGCAATGGCCACTCATTGCCAAACGAAGAACATCAGTGCCCACCCATCCATTTCAATCAGTACGGTGACCGTGGGGCTACGCGCTGCGCCTAAAATGGCAGGAGGTGCCGAATTTGGCGCACCTCAGGCCAGCGGGGCGCTTAAACTAGGGTTGAAGGCGAACGTGAGCGGTATCAGCCGCTGCACCGGCCTTTTGATGTTGACAGGACAGACGCCATGGAACTCCGGTTAAAAGAAGAGGAAGCGCGCCTGCTGCTGGAAATCCTGGAGGAGCGGTACACCAACCTGATTCACGAGATTGCACGCACCGACCACCGCGAGTTTAAACACGAGTTGCAGTCGCGCTGTCTGGTGATTGAGGGGATTTTGAAGCAGCTGAAGGCGGAAGAAAAAACAGCAGCGTGAGAAACGCTTGGCTTCCGATTGCTTTGTTCCGCTCCTATGCCTTTGCCGTGCCCAAAGGGGTCTCCTAACAGCTAAAGGATCGGGTGTGGCTGCAGTTTTTGGATTAGGCTCGATAGGCCAACCACCATCAGCCTGTGCGGAACGCTTGGTTCCAGTTGGCTTGAACACTACGCAAGAGCGACGGGTACACTACGAGTTTGCGAAACGGGTCGATCGCGGCCATGTAGACCGGCGTAAACCGGCTGACACGGCGCACGTAGACACCGAAGTAGAAGCGGTAGGCGTTTGCGGTTTCGACCAGGGCGCTTAGTGCACCGGCATGAGCAGTGCGGTTGGCCAACTCGAGGAGCTGCTCGTTTTCGAAGCAGTACACGACGCGAAAGGGGCCCTCTTGTGTACTCGCCGGCGTGAGCGACCTCAAGCGGTCGGTTGCTGTCAGCCGCGTCGTGAAGCTCTCCGCTGCGGTTGCAGTCGGCTCCCGGTCCCAACCGAAGATTCGTCCAACGAAAAGACGAATCCTGACCAGCATGCGTACCAGCGTTGAAGGGGAGCAGGGACGGCTGCGCGTGGCGCGCAAGAACTCGTGGAGCGTGATTCCGGCGCGCGCATGTGGCAGATCGATCGCCCAAACATCGTGCAGAGGCACTCCGGCCAGGAACGCGTGAACCCGCAACGGCAGCCGCTCAAACTCCTGAGCCGAAACCTGTGGCATGGCGCACCTCGTTTGCTGAAATCCTTGCTTCACTGTCTTTGATGGTCGATGCAGCCGAGCCGATTCGGTAGCGGCCGGCGGTTGTGAAGGGCCGCGTAAAGTTTTTCTCTGTATGGCAGGGGCGGTCATCATTACGCAAGTCTATTCGGCGCTTGCGACGCTGGTGCTGTTCATTCATCTGCTCTTTATTCTGGGGGTGGTCTTCGGCGCATTTGTGGCGCGCTCGCGGCCAGTTTTGCGGCTGCTGCACATGGTCTCGCTGATTTGGGGAATTCTGACTGAACTTGTGTGGCCGTGTCCTTTAACCCTGCTGGAAAACTGGCTCGGACAGCGGGCCGGAATCGAGCCCTATCAGGGCGGATTCTTGCTGCATTATCTCGACAAGCTGGTCTATCCAGATGTTTCCGCGAATGTCCTCGTCATCGCGGGAGTCAGCGTCTGCGTTCTCAACCTCACCTACTACGCGAGTCTGATGGGGAGTGGACGCCATACTGAGTGAATCAGATCCATCCGCCATCGGCGATGTGACACTGGTTGGTGATGGCCGAGCTGTCGTCGGCGGCAAGGAAGAGAATTAGGTTGGCGATTTCGTGCGGCTGGAGCAGCCGTTTGAGGGCCTGGCGTTCCAGCATCTGGGCCTTGTAGGCGCCAGTGAACCAGAGCCGTTGCTGACGTTTGGTCCAGACACATCCGGGCATCACGCAATTGACGCGAATATTGTGAGGTCCAAGCTCGTGCGCCAGGGTGCGGGTCATGCCGACGATCGCGGCTTTCGCCGTAACGTACACAGGCACGTTGGTGGACGGAATGGCCCAGGCAATGGAGCTCAAGTTGATGATGGAGCCGCGCTCAAGCTTACGCATACTCGGTATGACGCTTTGGCACATGAAGAATTGCTGTTTCAGGTTGACCGCGATGAGCTGGTCCCATAGCTCCGGAGTCACTTCTTCGATGCTGTGACGAGTGTCGTTGCCGGCATTGTTCACGAGAACATCGACATCACCCAAGACTTCCAGCACTCGGGACACCGCGGCCTGAGATGCCGCGGTGTCGGTCAAATCGCATTCCAAGAATCGAGGGGGTGGAAAGCCCGCTTCACTGATACGGCGGATGAGAGCTTCGGCGGCGTCCTTCTGCATGTCGAGGAAAGCCACCCGGGCGGCTTGCCGCGCTAACGCTTCCACAATAGCTTCGCCAATGCCAGTGACTCCGCCCGTGATCAGGACAACACGGCCGCTAAGGCTTGGGTAGCGGGCGAAGTTGTCTGCTTCTTTGGTCATCGGTAAAGACCCTTCAATTTCCCCAAAGGGGAGTCGTGCTTTGCCCCCTGTGCCAATTCCTCGGTTTCAGCAGGATACACGGACCGCGCAAGCTCGTGAATTCAGGCGCCTTATAGGCAAGCATTTGCGATAAAGGAGCTTGCACGTTTGTCTTCTTAGGCCTGGCGCGGCCCTCCGCAGTGACGCTGAGATTGGCTGAAGAGCGAAGAGGGTGAGTGCCGGCGCGATAAGGTCGATGCGGCTTTCGGCGACGGCGCTGAGAATCTCGCGCAGCCCGTCTTGTGCATTGAAGAGAGTTCGCATTCTGGGAAGGCGAGGTCCAAAGACATCGACCTGGCGGGAAACTTTAGCGACGTACTCCCATTCGTTTAAGGTCGCGCTGATGGTAGCAACAGAATTTCTTGCAGTGAAGGGCGGGAGAGCCGCAGGGAATAAGACAACTTCTTGATCAAATTGTTCCGTGATTCCGAGTGTTGCTCATCGGAACGAGGCCACAGCCAATTTGGCTATTTCGTCGGGTATGTGAGGCGGTACGCCTCACATTATAGGACCGTGGTCGAGCAGCAAGCTAGCGTGCAGCGATTCCTGTGAAGTGCTCGCCGATGATCAGGGTAAAAATGTCGTGGGTGCCTTCATAGGTTTTCACGGACTCCAGATTGGCTATGTGGCCGAACATGGGGCATTCGTCGGCGATGCCGTTGCCGCCGAAGAGATCGCGTCTCATGCGAACCAACTTACTCAATCGTTCTAGCTACCGGATGACATGGATAGGCACTTGCAGCTTCAACTTTTTCCAATTTCTCTCGGCAGTGAACAAAGGGACCCTGAGGGAAAGAGCCAAAGCGATGCAGGCGCGGTCTCCTAGGGAGAGGCCGAGGTGGCGGGTTGGCTCCGTGAGGTCGCCGGCGATTCTGGCCTGCTGCGAATCGAAGGGCAGAACCTGTTGCACGGGGCTGGTAGCATCCTCCCATGCTTCATCGGGTGGCCAGCCCCGGCTCAGCAATTTACCGTACACTTCGGCGAGATTCACAGCGCCACAAATTGACCGGCTCAACAGTTCGGGAGTCAGTTGCTCCTGTCCCGGCTCACTGTTAATAACGGCCAGGATCACGGAAGCATCGAGGACCACCTTATTCATTACGCGCCGCCTTACGCCTCTCAGCCAGAAGATCGTCCACGAGAGAGACACCCTGTTTCAAATACTTCCGGGCCCGTTGCTGGGCACGCTCAATACGTTTCTCTTGGGTTGTGATTCGCAGCTCGTCATCGTGAAGCTGAAGCACGACTTCATCGCCGATTTCAATGCCTAAGGCCTTGCGAAATGAGGCGGGTATTACGACACGACCGTTCTCGCTCACACGCATCCGGGTTTCGTTGTCCACGGCCATCTTTGTGCCCATTCTGCCACAATAATATCATACTGGTAGAATAACGATGATCTGTCAGAAGACGGCATATTTGACACGGGCGCCGGCACAACCAAAACCTAGAACGCGGCAATCCCCGTGATGTGCTCGCCAATGATGAGGGTATGGATGTCGTGGGTGCCTTCGTAGGTTTTTACGGACTCCAGGTTGGCCATGTGGCGGAAGATGGGGTACTCGTCGGCGATGCCGTTGGCGCCTAGAATGTCGCGTCCCATGCGGGCGCATTCTAAAGCCATCCAAACGTTGTTACGCTTCGCCATAGAAATATGGTAGGGCTTTACCTTGCCCGCATCCTTCAACCTACCGACTTGTAGTGCGAGTAGTTGGGCCTTAGTTATTTCACTAACCATCCAGACTAGTTTCTCTTGCACAAGCTGGTGGCCGGCGATGGGCATGTCGTGGAACTGCTTGCGGAACTGTGCGTATTGCAGCGAGCAGTCGTAGCAGGCCATGGCGGCGCCGATAGCTCCCCAGGCGATGCCGTAGCGCGCTTGATTAAGGCAATTGAGAGGCGAGCCGAGTCCTTTGGAGAGGGGTAGCAGGCAGTCGGCGGGGATGCGGACGTCCTGCAACGAGAGGCTGGAGGTGACGGAGGCGCGCAGCGACCACTTGCCGTGGACGTCGGCGGCCTTGAAGCCGGGGCTGTCGGTGGGGACGATGAAGCCGCGAATTCGATCGTCTTCTTCGGTGACCCTGGCCCAGATGATGGCGATGTTGGCGATGGAGCCGGAGGTGATCCACATCTTCTCGCCGTTGAGGACGTAGGTGTTGCCGTCTTTCCTGGCGCGCGTGCGCATGGAGCCGGGGTTGGAGCCAGCGTCGGGTTCGGTGAGGCCGAAGCAGCCGAGGATTTCTCCCTTGGCCATCTTGGGCAGGTACCTCTGTTTTTGCTCTTCGCTGCCGAAGGCGTGGATGGGATACATGCACAGGCCGGACTGCACGCTGACGAAGGAGCGCACACCGCTGTCGCCGCGCTCGAGCTCCTGGGTCATAAGGCCATATTCGACGGCGGACATGCCGGCGCAGCCGTAGCCTTGCAGCGACGCTCCGTAGAAGCCGAGCTCGCCCATGGGCCTGATGAGCTCGCGGGGAAAGCGTCCTTCACGGTTGCACTGTTCGATGATGGGGATAAGATTTTCTTCGATGAAGAGGCGGGTGTTGTCGCGGACAAGGCGCTCGTCGTCGGAGAAAAGCGTGTCGATTTCGAGGAAGTCAACGCCTTTGAATTTGATGGCCATGATGAAGTTTGTCCTGTGATGTCGTGTCGTTCCCACCTATTCCAACAGAAGGAATATATGGGCCACCCCAGAAGTGAAGACGAACTATTGAACGTATCAGGGGTGATGAACAGCGGTCAAACGCGGTGCGAGCAGGAGGCGGAAATCCCAAGTCAGCAACAATAGCAACAATTACATTGCCTGACCTGGGATCCGGGTAATGCTTCATAATTCTTTCGCCGCCGAGCGCGGCAGCCGAGCGCTGCGATCCCGGAGCCAACACGGACTGAACAGACTCAGACGGGGAGTATTATGCCGAATAAAGAACTGAGCAAAGCATTGACGCTTGCTTTGCTTTTGTTTGTTGCGCGCCACGCTTATGCGCAGACGTTGAAGCTGTGGCCGGGACCAGCGCCGGGGTCGGAAAAGTGGACGTACAAAGAGTACTCGGTAAACGTTCCGGGAACTGGGACCGTGCTGTTTAATGTGACCATGCCGACGCTGACGGCATATCTGCCGGAGCCGAGCAAAGCGACGGGTACGGCGGTGATCATCGCGCCGGGCGGAGCTTTTATCGCGCTGGCGATCGATGTGGAGGGCAACGATGTGGCGCGATGGTTGCAGCAGCGCGGCATCGCAGCGTTCGTGCTGAAGTACCGCATCATGGAGAAAAAGGGAGAAGGGATTCCTAAGGGCATGGATTTCGACGAGGCCAGCAAGTACGGCATTGCGGATGGGGTCCAGGCGATCAAGCTTGTGCGAGAGCATGCAAAGGAGTGGGGTATCGCGCCGGAGCGAGTTGTCTTTGTGGGGTTCTCGGCGGGAGCGGCGGTAACTTGCGGGACGGCCCTGCAGGCGGATGAAGCTTTGCAGCCCAACTTTGCGGCGCCGATCTACGGAGCGCCGTTTGGACCAGCCATGCCGAAGATCCCTGCGAAGCTGCCGCCCGTTTTCATGGCGTGGGCGCAGGATGATCCGCTGGTGCTCGGTGAAATAACGAGGTTCTACAACGGATTAATCCATGCAGGACAAAAACCTGAGGCGCACATCTATAGCTCCGGCGGACACGGCTTCGGCATGAAGCAAACGGGTGCTTCGAGCGATCACTGGATTGATGAGTTCTACTGGTGGATGGAGGCGCGGGGACTCACTAAGCCCGCGGCGCCATCGCGCCCGCAGTGATACACAGACCACCTGGCTGACTGCACTCGGGTCCCCCTCCGCTCTTCGTCTGCCCCCGCGGATTCGCCGGCTTTGTGGCCGACGATTTCAGCCCCAGCTCGGTTGGCGACGAGTTGCTCGCGCCTGCAGACAGCATCAGCCTCTATCAGAAACAATCGGGCCGAACGAAGCGAGAGAAATTCTTCACGACAAGTGGGCCAGCCTCAAGTTACGACAAGAATGCAGCGATTTAAATGCAAGAAAGGGTACTCGTCAGTCCGCTACCGTATAGAGAAGAGCAAAAGTTTAGTGTGGGGATCATCCAAAGTTACATGGTCACGCAACGCGACATAGCACTCGCACGCCTGTGCTGCCAGTTTTACACGATCACGAACGACGATGTGGCTCCATTCTTCGCTGTGACAGAGCGACCCAAGGGCGTTTGAACGATGGCAAATTCCCAAAACCGGAATGACCAGAAGGCACGTCGTCGCTCAGCGACTGAGTCATGCCATAAACGGACCGATGGCTACGCGTCAACGGGCGGCAACTTCAATTCAGCTAGTCTCTGGAGGTCCTCTGTTTTCTGGTAGGCCTGTTGCACCAATTGCGAAGCCGCATCGCTGAGGTGGACGTCATCGCGAATCAACAGATTTTGTAACGTTGCTCGCAACAGCAGTGCTTGTTTTTCGCAATCCTGCTGCAGCCTGTGCAGAGTTGCTGTTATTTGCCGGAACTCGCGTTCGCGATGATTGTTTTTCCAAAGCAGCCATCCCAAAACTAACCCCAACAGGACAAAGACGGCACGATACAACATCATGGCTGGACGCTCTGCGATTTCATCACTCAGACTGTTGCCGCTCATTAGGGCGTCCATGCCGGTATCGATAAAGACCGCTGCAATACCAAAAGCGAATCCAAAGAAAATCTCTTTGTAGTTTTGCAGCATGTCGGATCTCACTCCTCAGCGCCCTTGAGAGCTTGCATCTGGCAACTTGAAAAGACTACTCCGCCGTGGTGGGGTCGATGCGCGATTTCAGTTCAGCGACGTTGTTGGCGGGGAAGCCTCCCTGTTGGGCGTGCTGGCGAACTGTCACTTCGTCCGGCGCGATGTAGATGCCGTAGATTTTGTCACCGGTAACGAAACTCTCCACCCACTGAATTTGCGGACCGATGTTGCGGATCACTCCGCACGACTTCTGCGAGATGGCTTGCAGCTCTTCGGGTTTGAGTTTGCCGGCGCCCAGAAGGTTGCGCTCGATTACGTATTTTGGCATGGCGGGGATTGTACATCAGTTCTCAGTAGCCGGTTGTCAGATACAAGACGAAGCCGGGTAACTGGCAACTGGCGACCGAGAGCTACTGGTTACCTAACAACTGACAGCTAGCATTCATCTAGAACTGCACGCTCTTCAGCATCGCCTCGTATGTCGGTCGCAGCCGTTCAAACTGTGACTGCGGAGCGACAAACACGAAGTACAGGACTGAGCCATCCTGCCGGGGAAGAGTGACGAGCCAGTCGCTCTCTTCCTGAGGTTGACCGTTGGCTCCGGCGAAGGGCGAGGTGGACTGTAGTGCAACCGACCGACCTTGCACCCCGGCGACAGTGATGGTCTGAACGTCGCCTGCGGGTTTCGCGGAGTTGGCGCGCGCAATCTCGCGAATTAGATCGTTGGTTACTGTGTCGATACTCGTGCGCTTGCCGGAGGGCTGCATTCCGTTAATCAATACGCCATAGCCGATACCCGAGCTGGTGACCCCGGCTTTTGGGGCAATGGTGACATAATCGCCCTCTTGCCTGGGCATCGCGACCTGCCAATTTTCCGGCCACGACAGGCTCAAAGGACCCAGATTCTCGCTCCTCATTTGCTGGCTGGGAGCAATGCTCTGCCACGAGGGTCCGGCAGGTGGAGCGGAGTTGGAAGGAACGGACGCGCTGGCATTCATCGCAGCCGCACCGGTAAACACCGCGCCATTCCTCTGATTCAGAGAGGCCCACTGGCCGGACTTGGCGCCTTGGGCGATCTCCTCGCCTGTGTACATCTTCACGCCCATCGCGTGCTGCTTGGTCTTCTGGAAGGCAGCGCTGTCGGCAGCGTACTGCTTGGGAGGCCAGTTCTTGATTTCCTGTTCAATGGCGAGCGAGCGATTCCCAGGATTTGGGTGGTCGCTGAGCCACTGCGGTGGTGCTCCCGTACTCTCTGTTTCGAGCGTCTTGAAAAACTCAGCCATGGCTTGCGGGTTGTAGCCGGCCTTGTACAGGATGATTGCGCCGACTGCGTCGGCCTGCGACTCGTCAGTTCGGGAATACTTTAGCATTAGGCCCTGCGCCCCCATTTGCACACCCATTTGCGCGAGCTGGCCTCCGAGGCCGCCGACCGCACTGCCCAAGACGGCGCCGGCGAGTCCCGCGAGCAAACCGGTGGTCTGCGCCTTACTCGCCTGCTTAACGGAGTGCTGCATGTACACGTGTGACATCTCGTGCGCCATGACGCCGGCCAGTTCTGCCTCGTTGCGGGCGGCAGTGATGGTGCCGACGTTGATGAACATCGGGCCGCCGGGCAGCGCGAACGCGTTGATTTCCTTCTGCGGGATCACGTGGAACTCGAAAGGCCACGAGTACTGCTGTGGAATGGTGGCAACCAGTTTCTGGCCGAGCTGACGGACGTATTGCGTCTCGGGACTGGTGTCGGGCAGTACCGGCATCTGCTTGTAAACCTGCGCGGCCGCCTGCAAGCCGAGTTGGCGCTGCTGCTCACGACTCATGCCGGGATGGCCGGGATCGGGGAACTCGGGGCCGCCGGACACAGCGGAGAGCTGAATGACCAGAAGGAGAAAGGTCAAAGAAGACGATACAATCCGACGGGTATCCTGAATCTGGACATGAATCTTCATAGGCATAAGCTTAACGCCGGGATAATGGTTCTTAACAGTCTACCGCCGACGCGCGGTGGTTCGAATATAGGGTACATTCTGTAAATGCCTAGATCGCAACCGAGCCAAGGCCAGTCTCACTCCGCGACGAAAGGAACCTGGCTTGCGATGAATTCCTCATCCCGGGAAGAGCGACAATTATCCATAACGGTATGGGAACAACAATGACAAGCAATCCGCAGTTAGCTGAGTTGAAGCAACGAATAAAAGCCACGTGGATGGCTGGCGACTTCGGCAAGATTGCGCCGCTGATCCAGGCTGAGGCCGAGGCCTTTGTGACAAGGCTGGAGTTGCAACCGGGTATGAAGGTGCTCGACGTGGGATGCGGCACCGGCAACCAGTCCATCCCGGCAGCGCGTGCCGGTGCGCACGTCACCGCTGTGGACATTGCTCCCAACCTGCTCGAGCAAGCCCGCGCCTGGGCGCAACGAGAAGGGCTGAACATCGATTTCCGCGAGGCGGATGCGGAATCATTGCCGTTCCAGCACGGGGAGTTCGACGTGGTGACTTCGATGTTCGCGGCGATGTTTGCACCCCGACCGAAGCTGGTTGCAGCGGAAATGCTTCGCGTGTGCCGACCCGGAGGTTTGATCGCGATAGCGAGTTGGACGCCTGGCAGCTTCGTTGCAGAAAGACACGAGATCACCTCACGCTACTCGCCTCCACCGGCAGGCCTGGAGTCGCCAATGTTGTGGGGCGATGAAGCGGTGGTACGCGCACGATTTGGTGAAGAAGTAGCCGTTACGGTAAGCAGGCGGACGCTCACCTTCGATCTCCCCTTAAGTCCGAGCGAAGCCAGCACGCACTTTAGCCGATACAGTGGATCAAATGTGATGTTGATGCAGCAATTGGATCCCGAGCGTCGGGATGCTTTCATCCGCGAGATGGCTGCGCAGTTTACGAAACGCAATCGCGGCGACGCGGCACACACCATCGTAGACTCGGAGTACCTCGAGGTGTATGCGCGGCCGGACTGAGAGTCATTTCGCTCACGGTCCGAATCGCGGTACGATGCGGCCACGTAGAAGGATCGAGGCACGTGGCCGCCACCGGGTATCCCCAGGTTTCCGATCGCAACTTTCGCTTTGGTCCGTTCGAGTTTTCAGAGCGCGAGCGAGAGCTGCGCAAGAATGGCATTCGGCTCAAGCTGCAGGAGCAACCGTTCTGCGTCCTGCTCGAACTTGTCGCGAACGCTGGCAAGGTTGTGTCACGCGAGGGGCTCCAGCAGAAGCTCTGGCCGGCCGATACATTCGTCGATTTTGACACCGGGTTGAATACGGCGATCCGCAAGCTGCGGCCGGCACTGAACGACTGATGGCCGGTGATTCCGGCTGACAGGTGGCACTTTGCCGCGAACGCACTTTCCACACAATGGACTGGGTCTGAAGCGAGACTGAATTGGTCCTGTACAGGTAAGTTGCTGATTCCGGTACAGTTTTACCGATCGTCTGTAAAGATTCGAGGGCTGTTTGCTTTGCGGGACTGGCGACTGGCCGCTGATGGCTGGCAACTCAGGTAGAATAAACAAGCTATCCGACGAAGTGAGAGTGGCGCCTTCACCTGCTGAACGCGAAAGCGGCGTTCGTCGGGAACCCGATAAGGGCGCCCGCCTGCAGTCGAAGCCGTCCGCCGTGGCGGACGTGAGCTTGAGACGTGTGCATCTCGCGACGGCTGAGTTTCCCGACTCACGCCGACTCGTGTTGCCTCCTGAATCGAGCGGCTTAAAGGACTTGCGGGTGAAGCTTGTCCGGAGGAATCTTCCCAGGAGAGAGCAATGGCAAAGATCGCAAAAACCGCTGACCGCAAGAAGGTCATGGACACCACCAAGAGTACCGATTGCCCGAAATGTGGCAAGCCCACCCGTCTCGTGAAGCGGGTGAAGGACCGCGAGCGCAATGTTCCCGGCGGGATTTATATCTCGTGCTCAGCATGCGAGTTTTACGAGAAACTGTAACAGTCGATGGGAGGAAAAATGGCTAAGGGCGGCTAGGTCGCGCTCATGGCATATGAGGAGAAAGGGATGACCGCATTGCTGGCGCTGTTTCCGACCGGATATGAAGTCTACTTCGCACCACCTTATTTTGTTGGATGGGGCACTCTTGCGCTCATCAATGCCGGCCTGGCCCAGGGGAAGAAAAAGAGCGGATTGCTGTGGTTCCTGCTCTCTCTATTGCTTGGGCCGATTGCGACGTTGCTTATTGTGCTCTTCTGAGACCGTGCAGAAAACTCCAATAACGCATGACTGAAGAGTCGCGCAACTCCAATGCCGAAACGTTGGACCGTTATCGTCGGCGCCAATCCCGGCTCTATCGGTGGTTGCGCGCGCCGCTGCCTTTGATTCACTACGCAGCGAAGCGCAGGTTACCGCACTGTGAAGGCCGAAAGTAAGGATAGACAGTCATAGTATATGATGGACAAACCTATCACTATGACTAGGTTTCATGCCGGTGTAGTGACTACCTAGAGTGACACCTATAGACAGAGATTGACTCGTTTCTCATATCGTTAGTCACCGCATCGTCACCGCCAACGGGTCCTACATTCCGGGTCACCCCATTGCCCCCCATTCGACCGGCACGGGTCAACACTCGTTATATCGCGCACACCGAGTTTTCCGCCAAAGGCGTTTCCATTTTGGTTTTTCCAGCAAAAGGGTTGGTGGTCTCTCGCGCCGGTCTTGAGTATTCCGAGAATGCCCCCACAACGCCTCTAAGAAGGCCACCGCTGGCGCGTAGGACGCTCTCGTAGGCATCGGGATAAGTTTGGTATGGCTGAAGGTCAGCACTCTCGCGCACGAACACAGCAGTTCGTGACAACCTGCCACGAGAAACACAGGTGCGCTTACCCGTAAGGAACAGGCGAACCTGCCCCGGCGAAAGCAGGTGTGCCCTGCCCGAAAACAGGTGTCTTTCGGTAAGGTGATGGGGATTACTTGTGCAATGGCGATTTCTCACCAACAAAACAAGCAGGCGTTAGTTCCGGATTGCTGGATTTTGGTTGGTGTTAAAAGGCGATATTTCGCCGCGTTGAAACCTTTCTGACGAGCAGGGCGTACTGACCTAGGAGAAAAGGTGGTATCCGCCCCGCATTGCAAGATCCAAGGGCGCCCCAGTCCAACAAGGAGAATATCCCATGAAACAGAACGTTGTGTTAACCATCGCATCTCTCCTCTCGGTCCTCTTCACGACGTTTCACATGACGGACGACATCGTCCGGGGAATGGAGCCAGGAACGCTTTCAGACCTCATTGTGCTGCCCATTTTGGTCGTCTGGCTGTACGGAACGCTGGTGCTGGCCGGAAAGCGATCGGGGTACGTCATCATCCTCCTCGGGTCGCTCCTAGGGTTGCTCGTCCCGGTCATCCACATGAAGGGGGCGGGAGTCGGCGGAGCGATCGCCAAGTCCAGCGGAGCCTTCTTCTTTATCTGGACTCTGCTCGCGCTCGGCGTTACCGCGCTCTTCTCCATCATCCTCTCGGCGCGCGGACTGTGGGAGCATTTGCCGTGGCGCACTGCCGCGCAGCACAAACAGGGTGCCAGTGCATGAAGCGGCAATTCGCAAGTAACTGTTGTAATCAGCCGTGGGTGTTGAAAAAGTCCGTTCTTGGCAGTCCCGAATGATGGTAAATGTATCCCGATTTCGAGAACGACGTTTATAGAGCATCCTGGAGCGTTGTTTTTTGCCCAAAGGCCGAGCAATAGAGTTTTTCAAGCCACAGCCCATTTCACTTCCGATTTCGACACCGGCACCGACCCCGGATTACAAGTGTGAAGGCGATTTTTCGTCAGGGGTAGCCGCTGCGATAGTAGGTGCCATAGCACTGCAAGGCACCTAAGTACGGCTCGACCTGCCTTACTCGGTACGTAGGGCCTTCATCGGTTCGGTTGAGGCCGCACGTCGCGCCGGAAGAATGCTCGCTATCGCAGCGCAGATGCCCAAGGCGATGATGGAGGTTCCGAGCACAAATGGGTCGTAGCTGCGTACATGGAAGAGCTTCGACGCCATGAAGTGGCCAGCCATGATTGCCAGCGGAATCCCAATCACCAGACCAAGGGCGACTTGCAGGAACGCACCGCGAAGCACCATGCTTAGGATGTTCGCGCGGTTTGCGCCGAGCGCCATGCGTACTCCAATTTCTGCGGTGCGCCGCACGACGCTATAGGCAGTCAATCCGTATAGCCCGATCGCGGCCAGGACCAGTGCAATCAAACCGAAGCCCCCAGCGAGTTTCGCCACCATGCTCTGCTGGTCGAAGTTGGACACAACCTGTTCCTGCATCGTCTTCACACTGATGATCGTGATCGACGGGTCGATCTCGGCAACGGCGCGCCGAATCTGCGGCTCAAGGTTCGGAGTGCGGCCTTCCGTCAACAACTGAATGTTCTGGATGAAGTGCGAGCGATCAGAGATCATCTGCATCAGGGGTTCATCGTATTTCTCAGACTGCTCAAGCGGAACGTAGAACATCGGCTCGGCTGGATCGGCTGGATCGTGATATTTGGCGTCACGGGCCACACCCACGACCTCAAAAGTCGAGGCGAGTTCTGCAGAATCGAACCCGAAGTGTTTGCCAATCGGATCTTCGCCTTTAAAGAACTTCTCGGCGAAAGCCTGGCTGATGATGGCCACCGGACGTCCACCGGGATCGCTGCTTTGGAAGCTACGCCCCCTCACGATCTGCTGGCCAATGACATTCATGTAATTGGAGCTGACGCGGTCCCAAGAGGTCTCATCGGTCATGGAGGGATTACCCCTGCCCTCAATGGCGACCAGTTCACCCCAGTTGTTGCCCTCCAGTGGCGCGTAGAGCGCGAGGCTCACATCCTGCACACCTGGGATTTGACGAAGACGGTCCTGTAACGAACGATAAGCTGACTGCAAGTGCTCCTGCGTAGTGGTCGGCGAGGGCGGATTAATGCTGACCACGACGCGATCTTGCGGCAGGAAACCGAAGTCCTGCTTCTGCAAGTTGCGGAGGCTTGCCGTAAGCATTCCGGCAGAGGCAAGCAAAGCAACCGAGAGCGCCGCTTGCGCGACCACGAGAAGTTTCTGTGGAAGCGTGGCGAGGTTTCTCGTAGTACGGGTAACGCCGCGCAATGCCTCCGCGGGATCGGAATGGCTCGAGAACCAGGCAGGCACGACACCGAAGATGATGCCAGTCAGCAATGAGAGCCCAAAAGCGAAGCCGAGCACCGGCCATGAAGGTGCAGCGCTAATCGGATTCGCTGTTGCGGTGGGGAACGCGAGCCGCAGCATGATACGCGCACCGAAGTACGCAATGAGGAGCCCAAGCAGTCCACCGCAAACTGCCAGCGTAACCGCCTCGGTGAGTTGCTGTGCCATCAGGCGCGGTCTGCTTGCACCAAGGGCCATGCGCATCGCAGTCTGACCGCGACGAGCCGTGCTGCGGGCCAGTAGCAGGTTCGCGATATTGGCACAGGCAATCAAAAGAACTGTGAGGCAGGCGAGCAGCAGGATCCGCAGGTTTGTTCCGTAGTTCTGCCGCATGATCGCCACGCCGGCGTCGGCGGGCGCCAATTTGATGTACTTGTGCGGAATCGTCGGGGCGAGCTGTCCCTTGAATTCGGCAGGGATCTCGTCTTCATCCTTCAGCCAGCGTTGCAGGACCGTCGTAAGCCGAGCATCGAGACCTTGCACGCTGGCGCCGGGCTTGAGACGTCCGATGGCATAGAGCCAGTGCTGCTGGTTGGATTTGGTGCGGCCGTCCGGGCCGTCAATTAGTAACTCCTGCTGAACGGGGATCCAGAAGTCTGGCGGACGGCTCCTCAGTGTATCGCCAAAGAATCCAGGGGGCGCGATGCCGACCAGCGTAACCGGGTGCCCTTCAATGATGAAGGTTGATCCGATGAGCGATGGATCGGAAGCATAGTATTGCTGGAAGGCGCTGTAGCTCATCACGACCACAGGTTGGGCGGTGCGCTGATCATCCGAGAGTTGGAGCAACCTTCCGGCGTAAGGACTGATACCAAGAACATGGAAGTAGTGTCCGTCCACGTATTCCATTCTCAGCGGACGAGCGGCACTGTCCTTTAAGGAACTCCGAGCTCCGACTGCGTCGGTATTCGCCTGAAACGCAGTCACCTCTTCGAACTCAGGAGCCGCTTCCGCCAGTCGTTGCACAAGCGGGTACGAGAACAGGCTCCAGTCGTCTTCTTCCCAGCCCACCGTACAACATACGTCCCTATCCCCAATTCGGAAGAGCTGCGAGGGCTCGGCGACCGGTAGGGACTTCAGCATGATCGAGTGGATCAGCGTGAAGATGCCAGTGGTAGCACCGATGCCAATGGCAAGCGTCAGGATCGCGGTCAGGGTGAAGCCGGGCGAAAGCCGCATTTGCCGGAGCGCATATCGAATATCCTGCACAAGGGTCGACATGCCGTACCTCATTGCACGTATTACGCCATTGTCGGTCCAGCAGTTTCAGCGGGTTACTCGAACACTGTGTTCAGGAGTGGACACTTCGTACAACTCCCGCCAGTGTGCGTTGTGTAGAAGATCGGGCTGGTTCCCCGCATAAATCGGGCATTGCAGCGCCCGACTCAACTGGCGCAAACAGCCCATTTCGCTTCCTATTTCGGAGACAGAGCGCACTCGGATTAGGAGCGACATGGCGATGTTTCGCAAACGGTCAAGTGTACTGTTGAATTACTGCGCGTGACGCAGCTGTCTCCGCAAGGTTTCCACGACCAGACCGACGAACCCATACGTGACGGCATTCGCCGCCAGAACTTCATAGAGACTAATCGGGTGATGCATGCCCGCTATCGAAATGGGGCAGGTTATGCAGACAAGAGTCCACACCTCTCGCATTCGTTCACTGGTAGATGGGAAGGTTACGACAGCAAAGAATGCCCAGAAGCCCGCGACAAGAAAGCCCGTAATCGCCCACATCCCAATTCGGTATTTCATGACCGCCACCCCCGAACAAGCACGATTCTACGCCTTTCCGGGCGACAAAAGGGTAACTGTCCAGAACAGCCCATTACACTCCCAATGCTCCCCCGCCCCGATCAGTTGCGATATGGCGATATTATGCCAATGGCCATAACATTTTGACTTAGGGCTCCATTTGGCGGTTTAAGACTGGGAGGATCAAGAATGACGTCCTTGATATCTGCGATTGACCCGAAATTCGTGATTTCAGTGGCTTCGCTGCTGCTCTCAGTCTGCGCCTTCGCGTTCGCTGTGTATCAAGCTGTGATTGGCCTGGGTCCGTATCTATCGGAGGAACGTACCATCTTGCCTCTGTCCAAAGACCATTTGACGAGGATCGATTGGAAGCTAGTGAACCGCGGCCTGGGCCCCGCCAAGATCATCAGATATGAAGTACTACTGAATGAACGTCCCGTTGACCTCTCGCGCCTTTCCGAGATCATTATGGCGTGGAACAAAGCCTTTGGAACCGTCCCAGACAGCGGTCAGATGGCCTGCAAACCTCCCGGATATATAGTGCCAAAGGAAGGAAGCATTACTGTTTTAGAGGTGGCGCTCCCAACGCCGCCGTTGGCGGAAATGAAGAAGTTGGACGATCTCGACAAAATCGGCTCAGGTCTGCATCTGTTCAAGGTTGTCGTGCGGTATGAATCGCTTTTGTTTGGCCGAACATTTACTTATGACTCAAGCCGCCCAGGACAACGGTAAGAAAGCCGGATCAATCTCGCTGCGTGACCTGACGCTAATGTTCCCTGGGCCGCCATGTGCCTCCATTCGCTGCGGCAGGTAGCTCATTTCAAGGTCAGCGTGATGGGGACTGGCATCATACAGCCAGTCGCTAGGCTTTTCCGCAGGGACGCGAGGAATTGGGACAGGGCCACGACAATGATCGGGGGCGACAATCCATGGTCACCCTGTTATGTGAGACTTCGATTGAGCCCGACTGCCAATCAAACCCAAATTGGGAACATGCTCCGTTTGTTAGGCAGAACACGATTCATAGAGGTCTGCACTTTAAACTGCCGATTCTGTTCATGTGTGTTATTTAAGAAGCTTGGTTTGTCGTTTTCCGGTTTAGGCGCGAGGAGCAGCTCATGCGAAAGATTATTTATGGCGTGGGGACTAGCCTGGATGGCTATATCGCACGGTTGGACGGGTCGCTGGATTTTTTGCACCTGCGGCGCTCGAACTACTCGATGGGGCCTTTCTTCAAGACCATTGATGTGGGACTGATGGGGCGGAAGACCTACGAGGCCGGGGTGCGCATGAGTGGAGGGAAGTTTGAGAGTCATGGCTTGCGTTGTTACATTTTCTCCCGGTCGTTGCCGGAGGGGGAACGTGACGGGGCCATTTTTGTGCGCGAAGAGCCCGAGAGATTTGTGGAGGAGTTGCGCGAGAAGAAGGGGAAGGATATTTGGTTGATAGGCGGTGGGGAATTGGCGCGAGAGTTCTTGAAGGAAGACTTGGTGGATGAGCTCTATTTGGGAACCGTGCCGGTGTTGATTGGCGAAGGGATTCCGTTGTTCGCGGCGGGGTTTCCGCAGCGAGAATTCACCTTGACAGAGTGCAAAACTTATTCGGGCGGCCTGATTGCGTTGAAGTATGAGCGGGTGCGAGGGAAGGCCGACGTTGAAGCCAAGAGTACAAGTAAACGTAAGCGCAAGCTAGGGGCACGAGTTTGAAGTTGCCCACAGACAAAGAGGTAACGTCAAAAAGACTCCTCAATTGTCGAAATCAGCCCGTTACACTCACAATCCTACCAGCGTGCTGTCGCTTACTAACTCCCTAAGCAGTAGGTGATCCCTCCCCCGGCGAAAGCAGGTCAACCCGCACCAGTGGCCCACGGAGAACAGCGCCCTGGGCGGCGTTTCTAGTCTGTTGGCAGGTTCTCCGGCAGTGCAGGCAGACTATCCGTGCTTGTATGGTCGCGCCGCTGCCGAATTGCGTCCAGCACGTTAAGCAGCACGTTGACACTGATGTTGCTGGTGCTCTCGCCTTTTAAGAGCCTTGACTTGTCCACTGCAATCGCGCCGCTGACCGTGCGTTGGTAGGCGTTGAGCTTTTTGATGTCGTCATCGGTGATGCTTCCCACCATGCGCAAAGCGACATCATCGAAAATATCGACGAGTTCCGCTTTGATCGCTTTCACTTCCGCAATTACCTCGGGGAATGCCGTCAACGCCTTCTTGATGGAGTGATCGCTTCGCTTCAGTTCGCGAGCGGTTCTCCGAAAGGAATAGCCCTGAGCCACATACACCTTCGCTCGCTCGATTTCCTCCGTCGTCAACGGCAAGTCGCCTTTCTTTCGCATTTATTCACCCCGCGCAATTGGATTAAGCGCAAGAAAGCGCACAACAAAAAGCTGTGCTCCTCGGCGGGTTCTCCTCGTTTTCATCGCACCCGCCCGGAATAAAGCCGATGCAGCGTCGCCCACTCGCTGCTCTTCTCATGAGCCGTCAGCGCTGCCGGCTGGTAAATCGGGATGTTGAGTTGAGCTTCGAGATGGTTCAAGCTGTCCCTGGTTCCGTCAAGGATGTTGACCAGTCCGGTTTCAGCGCCCCGGATCAGCACCGTACAGGCCTCGCGGAAATCTTCGGCCGCGCGATGCGATGCCGCTCTCTTTTTGGTTTCGAGCGCATCGCATCGCAGCGCGATCTCGCGCCGCCGCTCCTCGATCTTTGCCGGTGCCGCCTTCGCCTCTGCTAGCTCTCGAAGCTTGGCCTGTGCCTGTGAGTTTTCCCCTTGCATAATCAATTGGTCCGCCTCGAATCGCTTGACCCGCTCTGCGGCGGCCATGCGTTCGAGGATGTCTCGCATCGTGGTTGCAATGTCAGCCGCTTCGATCGCGAGCTCCGTCAACTCTTCGTCGAGGGGCGCCGCCGCCGACGCATACATTTCCTCTCGCCGCTGGTTCAGTGCGGCCAGGGCCTCTCTGCTGAAGTCGCGCATGGACTGCGCCATTTCTTCGACGGTCATGTCTCCGATCTCTTTCACTTCGCTTACCGCTGTGCTCATCGGTTTCCCCCATCAGATTGTGGCGAGTCATGCTCGGCGCGGAGTTTTTGCTTTTCGGATTCAAGGATAGAGATCCGATTGCGCAACTGGTTAGCTTTCTCCGGGGAGCCAAAAGAAAGCTCAATGTTGATTTCCTTGAGCAGCGCATAAATCTGGCGCTCTATTTTCTCGCGTTCGGAGTTCATGGCATCACCTACGCCTCGGAGCCAAAGCGAGCAGGTAGGGTCGTAAAACTTGCTTGAAAAATTCCTCCTGCTCCGGTTCGCGCTCAAAATCCTGAGCGAGAGTTTCCATGCGCTGGAGAGCGTCTGAGCCCATGAGTTGGGAGCCACGCGCACAACCGAGATAGTGACGGAACGTCGCGGACGGGGATTGCTGCGGGCCACTTTTCATGTAACCCTGCCGCTTAAAGCTGCGCTCGATTGCTCCGATCACATGCACGCCGAAGTCGCGGGTGTGAAGCCGCTCGACTGCGGTCGCGCTTCCGGGCAGCGCGGGCAGCTCAATTTCCGTAAATCCAGTTTCCGACGCAGAGGGATACTGCCAGTTGTCCCGTGAGTCGAGTTTGTCCATTCGTTGCGCTGGCTCTACCTTGCTGTTTATTTGCCCCATGACTTACCCCCTTTCGGTTGCTGCGGAAAATTGGCCTCAGCATCCGCCCGAGCCAACTCGGACGGTTTGTAGGTTCCATACGTGCCATCGGATTTCCACAAGACGAAGACTTTTCCGCCGCCGAGATGCGCCCCCACCAGTCCGGCTATTTCGTTGGCCAGGCCACTCCGCAACTGCACCTGGCAACCAAGCGGGAATCGCTCTTCCAACGTCGCAAGGCGGGTCTGGGGTGGCGAGACGGGCATGGTTTTCGGTTTGTCGCTCATATTTGCACCTTATCGGGGCTGTCCCGTGTCCCACATCCCTAAGTAAATGAGTTATGGGACAGTCCCACTACCCCAGACGGGGAGAGACTCCCTTTCTAGTCCGTCTCTCCCGTCCGGTTCTGCCTTGTCCCGCACACTGTCCCGCGTGGGACAGTATTGGGACACTTGAGTATCAGATTCTTCCAGCCACCTACTGACAGTGCTCTTTCCCACACCGAGAGTGCTAGCTATCTCTCGAACGCTCTTCCCGCTCGATTGCATCTCGACTGCTTGGCGGATTTTGTCCTGCTTGCCCGGTGTTTCGGGTGCACCCTGGCGGTGAGCAAGGAGGTAGGTCCTCAATTCGCCGGCTTCCCCCGGCTTGGCAAGCATTTTGAAGCGGCCGGTATTGTCCAGATGCGGTCGCGCTTCGACGATGAACGGTCCGCATGGCTGAAAATCCCTCGCTTTTACGTTCTGCACGAAAATGCGATTTGAATCCGCGTCGATCTGTCGCAAGCCCCAGGCAGTCGCAATCATGGCCCCGATGTCGGAACTGCCTCTCAGAATGTTTTCCAATGACATCCGCTCTTGGTTTTCAGACGCCTTGGGCGCGTGATGGGCTCCGGTGATGGTTCGAGCGCCAGCCGAAAGCAGGCGAAAGAGCGTCTGGGCAAACGCTCGTGACGACTCTACTTCATTTTCTGAGCCGTCCATGAATCTCACAGCGGTATCTAAAATGATGTCTGCACCTTCGGCGGCCTTCAGGATGCGGGGATCGGTAAGCGAAACCTGCTCTTTGGATGATAGGGTGCGAACCAACAGACGCTCACTGCGGACGTAATCTTCGAGACGAAAGAGTTTCAGCCGCGTCCAAAACGGTCCGATGGCACATTCCGGTACCAGATACAAAGTGCGGCCACTGCTGCGCGGGGCCCAGAAGTAATCGAACAGTGGCAACTTCTCAAGCATGGCCTGAGCCATTGCCAGCATGACCAGAGTCTTTCCGTGTCCCGCCAAACCGCCAATCAGCGTTATGGCTTGTTCCTGAGCGAATTCTTCTATTGCGAAGCGAAGCGGTGGCGCGTTTTGAAAGTCCTCGAAGCTGTGGAACAGCGCACGCCAATTCTCGTTCCCACCGACGTCCTGTTCGAGCGATTCTGCAAACTGACAAATTTCCCTTGTGATGATTACCGGATCCGCACCTCGTGCTGAGGCTCGGTTTATCTGGGCGTCTGCATGGTGAATAATCCGCCGCAACAGCGCCTTGTCTCTGACGATTCGACCATGGTGTTCGATGGATGGCCGCTCGATAACGCCGTCGATGAGCGAAGAGAGATATGCGACCCCACCGACAGTTTCCAGCTCGCGCTTGTTGCTGAGATGTTCGCGGAGGGTGATGCTGTCTATGGGGACGCCTTCGTCTCTCAGATCGAGCATGGCGCGATAGATTTTGCGATGAGCGTCGAGGGAAAGGTCGTCGGCTTGCAGTAACTCAAGCTGATTCGCGTACATCGTGATGTCGCCAAGAAGTAAACTCCCCAGGATGGAGCGCTCGGCTTCCAGGCTGACGGGAAGCGGCGCATCATCGGCGCGGCGCCTGGCCATTAGAACCCTTTCTCGCAGATGCGCTTCAACTCGTCAGCCGGAATCCGAACCGAACCTCCTATGCGAATCGATTTGATGCGGCCTTCGCGGACGGCCCGGTGCACGCTTCGATAGCACAGACTCAGCCGGTCGGCCACATCCTTGATGGGAAATAAGTCTCGTTCCGGTCTCGCAGCAGTGTCCTTTTTGCGATTTCGCATACCGCTCCCTTCCGTAATATCCAAAATTTATCGTGACATTACCGCGATTGTGCGTTATAGTCAACCCGTGAAAAGTTATTACGCAGTCACAAGCCAAATTCGCTATTACAAGGTGCCGACAACTGTGGTGGAACTGCGGAAGCAGGACGGAGAGAAGCAAGCCTGCTTAGACGTGATTGCATTCACCTCAAGCAAAGAACGGATCTTTGACTTTTCCCACTGGAAAGATGCGCCGCATATGGCCCTGGCGAATCTGCGCGACGAACCCAAAGCCGTCTTGCGTTTCACGCGCACCTATGGCGTGCTGGCGCCGGATTACAAGTTTGGGGAAGCTGGAACCATTCCTGTTGGGCAGGTGCTTGAAATCCGCGACGAGTTGCGGCGCGCATGGGAAGGGAGAACCTATTCCCCGTTCGTGACGGCTTTCAAAGCAACTGTTTGGGTGTGGCCGAATGTGGAGAATTTACGCGCGGGAATGGCAATCGTCGTCGAGAATTTGGGGTATCTGATCGGCATGATGTTCGCACAGGACTTGTGGGAAGGCCGACTGAAGAAGTGCAAGAACCCGGACTGTCCGGCTCCCTACTTTCGGGCCGTCCGCAAGAGCCAGCGGTTTTGCAGTCAGAAATGCGGGGTACTTATCAGCGTGCGCCACTTCCGGGAAAGGGAAGCCAAGCGCAACGCGAATAGGAAGGGGAAACGAGATGCCAAAGCAAAAAAAGCGCGACGGCCTCTATTGGCGGAAAGATAGAAAAGCGTGGTGGGTGAGCTATGTCGATGCCTCGGGACGGCGTGTGCGGAAACCCGCTCCGGATGCAGAGAACCACGATGAAGCCGGAACCTTTCGTGCCGATGAACGGCGCCAGGTCCGCGAACAGAGCAAACTAAAACCCGGCGAAGTGCTGGCGTCTAAGGATTCGTTCGCGGACGTGGCCGACAAGTTCCTGGCCTTCCAGCAGGCGCGACTCACCCCTAAGGCATACAGCCGGGAAGCGGGAATCGTCAATCAACACCTGAGGCCGTTCTTCACCGGCAAAATTGCCAACATCACGTCTTCCCAGGTGTCAGACTACGTGACGGCGGCGCTGTCCAGGGTAAGCAAGGCCAGCACGCGTAGGGAACTGGTTGCGCTCAAGCACTTGTTCCGGCTGGCGTGCGGGGAATGGAAGCTGCTTCCGCGCTTTGCGAACCCATGTCTCGATGTGACGAGTCCCAAGGTGCATGACGAGCGCACCCAGCACCTCAGTCCTGATCAGTTTCGCCGTCTGCTAGCAGCTTCCCCAGAGCCCATGAAGCCTATCTTCGCTCTGTTGACAGCAACGGGAATGCGGCGCGGCGAATTACTCGGATGCAAGTGGAACTACATCGACGGCACCCGCATCCTGCTTCCTACCTCGAAGAACGATGAACCGAAGGGAATCCACCTTAGCGGCTTTGCTCAAAGGGTACTGGCGTCCATCCCTCAAAGCGCCCCGGATGATGTGCTCTTCCCCGATGTCACCCCGGAAGCCGTGAGCCTGGCTTTTCACCGCGTCTGCAAAATCCTCAGCATCTCGGACATCAGATTGCACGACTTGCGCCACACGTTTGCGACTTGGCTTCGCCAGCGTGGGACGGAGCTCGACGTGATCGCCAGCCAATTAGGACACCGCGACTTGCGCCAGACGAAGCGCTACGCCAGGATCGCCGCCGAGCAGGTGCGCTCGGCAGTCGCCGGGCTGGATGCGCTTCTGTCGGAAGCGGCGCCGGAAGGCCAGGAAGCGGGAGCGGATCATCCCGAAGGCCAGCAAGGGCAGATTTTGCCGGAAACCCTTGTCCTTAGTCACCCATTCGTCACCGCAACCGAACAGGCAGACGAAGCAAATCCTGTAACTCGTTTGGAGTCTAGGCGTCCCCGACAGGATTTGAACCCAGGTCCGCACTGTGAAGGCCGAAAGCTGGATCGGCGGAGCAGCGGGTTCGGTACCAGCTGGGTTCCTCAAATGTGGATACCGAACCGTTTCCTGGAGTGGACGTGGCCGCTGAAAGTCCGCCGATCGGGCATGCGTTGAGCACAGCAATGTCATTAGTTTTTAACGCTTTTCGATGAGAGCCGATGCCGATTCGATTGCGCGGCTGAGCGCTTGGCTGTACCGAGTAGCTAGCTGATCTTTCCAACTCGGTTTCCACAACGAGCGTTTTTTCATGTAGTGCTCCATATGGAGCAGCGGGTCATTCTGCCACCGGTTTGTAGGTTTCGAGCGGGTTTCGCCATTGGAAGAGTCGGTTTCGGCATGCCAGCGCCAGGTGCGGCACTCGATCAAGGTAGGCCCGGCGCCGGTGCGCGCACGGTGAATGGATTCTTGCGTGACTCGCCAGACAGCAACGATGTCGTTGCCGTCAACGGTGATGCCAGGGAAGCCGTAGGCTTCAGCGCGATCCCGAAGGTCCTCTTGGGACTGGACCATGCCGGCTCCGTTGGTTGATGACTGTTCGCGGTTCTCAACCACAAAGACGATAGGAAGTCGGCAGCTAGAAGCGAGACGCGCGGCTTCATGCCAAAAGCCGAGCGCTGCTAGTCCATCATTAGCGAGCGCGACAACCACATTTGCCCTGCCAAGATTGCGATAGGAGAGCGCGATGCCGGCGGCGATGTCTAGCTGTCCGGTGAGTGAGGAGGTCTGGGGTACGATCCGAAAGGAATGGGTAGAGTGATTTGTAGCCGTTTTCGAGTCTTCGTTGTTTCGATGGAAGAGTTGCGCCAAGACCTGCTCAAGAGGTGTGCCGCGAATCACAGCCGCTGCCAGCTTCGGCTGTGATGATGAAAGGCTGTCATCGGGTTCAAGCCCAATGCATGCGCCGACTTCAGTAGCTTCACCGCCGAGGATAGGGGCGGTGGAACCGGGAATTCGCCCGGCCCGCAGCAGCGAAAGCACTTCCTCTTCAAGCAGCCGAGTCTTCAGCAGGGCAGAATAGAGCGTACGCAGGACTTCGGGATTGGAGGGAGACGCATCGCCTGCCAGGGATGATGCCATCGACACGGGCAACGGGATCGCAATTGCAGGCTGCTGAGTTTTAAGTGGGGACATGCAGGCTGGTCTCCGAACCGCTTCATTGTATCGCAGGGAATTTGTAAGCTGAGTGCATCCTGATTCCATTGGGGTGAGCTTTCGAATTACGAATGAGTTTTCAACACAAATGTGTAAAAGTTTGTGGAAATCAAAATTTGCGACGGGGTAAGTTGCTCGAATTGTGACGTATGTCACGATCTGCACCGTACTAAGTGCGATGATGAGGACTTTCCAGGCTGAAGTGAAGGGATGAAGACGCGACTCGACAAGCTGCTCCTGCAACGCGGCCTGGTGCCGTCGCGCGAGCGGGCGCAAGCTCTGGTGCTCGCAGGGCGCGTGCTGGTGAACGAGCAGAAGGTGCAGAAGGCAGGGGCAGGTGTTGAGGACGACGCGAGGTTGCGAATTCTCGGCGATGATCTGCCATACGTGAGCCGTGGCGGTCTCAAGCTGGCGAAAGCGCTGCAATATTGGAGCATCGATGTGCGTGGAAAGACGTGTTTGGATATCGGTGCATCTACCGGGGGATTTACCGATTGCCTTCTGCAAGCTGGAGCAACCAAGGTGATTGCAGTGGATACCGGCCACGGCCAGATTGATGCAAAGTTGCGTGGCGATCCAAGATTGCGATTACTGGAGAAGACCAATGCCCGCGCCCTGACGGCAGAACGGCTCTGGCCGGATGGAAATGAACGGCAGCCGATCAGTGTAATTGTCATGGATGTGTCGTTTATCTCTGCCACTCTGTTGCTGCCGGCGGTAATCGCTGCGGCGAAGGCGGATGAGTCTCAGGACCTGATCGTGCTGGTGAAGCCGCAGTTTGAAGTCGGCCGTGAGCATGTTGGCAGGGGAGGCATCGTGCGCGATAGCGAGGCGCAGCAAACAGCAGTTGAGCGCGTGAAAGCCGCTGTCCGTGAAGTGGGCGGGAGGAGCATCGAAGTAATCGAGTCGCCGATTCTTGGGGCGGAAGGGAATCGGGAGTTCTTGCTGCACGCGACGTTCTGATGATTGCAACCCACGTTGACGATTACTAAGGCAATTGCTCCAGCTCAGCCGAGATCGTCTGCCTACTCTGCAGCAGTACCTGTAACTTTCGTTGCCAAGGTTTGTAGCCCCTGCTTGGTGATGCTGATCAGCCGTTCACCACAGGCAAGAGGTACCTCCGCCGGTGTATGTCCCAGCAAGGCCCCACCCCGTTGGGAGTCGAAGTAGTTACGACGCGCGAGGCGGTTGCGGCAAATGTCCTGGGCTCCTCGGCTCCAGCTTCGCCCATATGCGTCACCCTCATGCACGTTCGAGATCCGCAGGCCGCGCGCGTACAAAATTCCGGCAGCAAAACAGTGCTCATCGCGTATCAGTCCCACAAGCAAGTGCTGGGTACCGATATGCGTGTGGCCCAGACTCTCGGGCTCTTCAGCCGCATACGCCAGTACCCGCCTGCACTCATTGGCAAAGGGCAAGTCAACAGAGGTTGAGAACGACTTGCGAACGGTGGTATGCGCATCGACCTGTCTCCGAATGCTTTCCACCGAAGCGTGGGAACGAAGGAACCGATTGGTTGGCGCCTTATCCTCGCGAAGAAGACCTATCAGCAGGGTTAACGCAGATTGAATGAACTCATATCATCCGAGGTTTCATAGAACCTTTGGTCGCATCCCCACCGGATATGCTCGTGCAACCGTCCGTTGGCTGACCGCGTGCGCTACACTGCTAGAGAACTTGCAACACCATGAAGTCCGTCGCCATCATCTCCAAGCCGTGGAAGCAGGAGCTGGCCGGCATCCTGCCTGATCTGCTTCAGTGGTTTCACCATCGCAGCTACA
>Ga0306926_10001047_pt1 | contig 27216 bp, 25 predicted proteins | sample flu12Cox44000178_FD_203759 | JGI IMG/M metagenome (GOLD analysis project Ga0306926, IMG submission 203759) | Lab enrichment of tropical soil microbial communities from Luquillo Experimental Forest, Puerto Rico - flux8day.12C.oxic.44.000.178 (v2)... | ecosystem: Environmental > Terrestrial >...
TACCCTTTGCCCTGCGCCGGGTGCCTTGAAATCCACAAAGGCCGGTCCCGATGGGGGATTAGACACGCCGCCGTTATTGCTGGAGTACCCTGCTGTTCCGCAAGCCTGCAGACCGAGCAGCATGACGAGCGCCAACAGGGAGCTTAAAAAACAGGTAACTTCGTTTCCTAGAGTGTGTTTCAAATATTGACGATCTTGATTCTCCAGCGCCTCCGCCCCCTTATTTCAAGGCCTTTGGCGGCTACTGGAATGCAACGCAAGTATTTTTGAAACACGCTCTAGTTTCATGGCCTGACAACCTCACAAGCACGATCGTGGTCATTATATGTCTAAGTTGCTAAACCGGGAGTATCGTAGCATTTCGTCCGGCAAAGGCTCTACTTCATCTTACAAGTACTTCTGCCCGGGGGAATGAACCAGCGGCGACGTTAGTGTCGGGAGACAGTCACCGCACCTTCCTAATCTACTCCGCTGGCACTTGACTGTGGCCCTCTCTGGGTACAGACTCATCGTCAATCCGTAGGGGGCGCTTCGTGAAAAGACTCTCAGCCGTCCTGGTCCTCGCTCTGGTATGTAGTGCTTTTGCCCAATTCCCCGAACAGGTCGCGATGAAACGTCACAGAGTACTTCGCGGCTGGCTCGTGACTGTCAGAGCAGCGGAATCCAACTACAAAACTAAATATGGCGTTTACGGAGATCTCGCTGCCTTGCGCAGAGCTCACCTGTTGGACTCTTTGGTTTTCGAGTCCGACAAGCCCACAGAAAGCGTACGCGATACGAATCTCGTACCTGAGAGCACTAATTTTGAGGTGACCGCCTCTGGCGATGGCAAGCACTACCAGGTCTCGATATCGGAAGAGCCTACCGCAATGTTGACTATATATGTGTGGGGTAACGAGATAAGCGAAGGATCATCTTTGGGTGACGTCCACCTCCCGTTTGTTCCCTGGGACGCTACGCCTACGTAAAATGCAACTCCATAGCGATCTCTTCCCCGAGTTCGGCTGCGATGGCGAGTTGATTGAGATTCCAGGCCGATGCACCGACGCCGCCACCGTCAGATATTGCGCCGTGTGTTGGACAGAGTTCAGCTGGTCACTAAGGCCGACCCGAGATGGGTAGAAGTCATTTATCCGGGGATGAAAACGTCGATCGACTGGCAGACGTGACAGTCGCTAGTGTCGGGAGACGGTCGCCGCAGTGTTGGAACTCCTCAAGCAACAATCGCCGCAAAAAGCCGATAACAAGAAAATGAAAGGAGACATCTTTATGTCCAATGTCGGTCGTGCGGGCGGTCCCTTGCCAATTGATGACACCTACTCCCAGTCTGATGACAAAAGCGTTACTACCGTCCAGGTTGGCGAAAACAAACTCTCTGACGTAGCAAAACGGCTCGGCGCTGACCCTAAGGATCTCCAGGAAGCGAATCCTCAAATCTCAGGGACTCTGAAAGCTGGCCAGGAGATTAATCTTCCCCAGGGCGAGCGCTCTGAAGCTGCGCACCACGGTCCGGAGCAAGACGATGACAACAAGACCACTCAACCTCCTTCCTCGCCCATCGGGGATCCCCTGGCGAAGGGCTTCTACCAGTCCAAGCTCGACGGGGCAGCCAAGGAGAAGGAGCTCTCGGAAAAAGATTTGGGCCAGGTTTCCGGCGGGGCCGGGGCGGGCAAGGTTAAGAGCGATTTCTCGACCCACAAAGGGGAAATCACTGGACAAAAACTCGAAAAGCTAGGTCCCGACCACTTCGCGAAAGTCAAGGAGTCCCCACAAAAGCTCGAGTATAAGGAGCAAAAGCAACATGGCCGTATACAGCACAACGACCTAGTGATTAACAAAAAGTTTGATAAGTCCAGCCCCCTGTAGGAACTACGATTTGCACCCCAGGAAATTCCCGGCGGCCCGCTTGTCGCCGGGGATTCTTTCCTCTCTTAGTTCCCCACACAGATGTAATTGATGGTATCGGTGAGCGAGTTTGGCCCCGTAATCGTGAAGCTCGACCCGCTCACATTCGCCACTTTCAGCAGATTGTTTGCTGCTGTCGTGGCTTCCTGCGCATGGCAGAAGTAGGTTGACGCACTGGTGAACGCTGGCGATATGCCGGTGATTGTCACCGTGCTAGGCGAGCCTGAAACCAACGGAGCGCTGCCAATCACAACTTGAGCCCCCGTGAGAGCCGTGTGCGAGCAGCTGGAAGTTGTGCCGCATGACTGCACCTGTGGATGATTGGAGACGGTCAGGTTTGCCACTGGCGTAGTCGAGGTAACGGAGAATGGCGCCGTGCCCGTAGCTACGGATTCCGTCAATTGCCCCTGGAGTGTAAGAAGAGCAGTGCCAGTCAGTGTTAAGTTCTGTCCCGTGATTGTCTGGGCGCTAGATGGATTCTGAAGGACGGGCTGGCCTAGTCCCGGATCGGGCAAGGCTGTGTTCGTCTCCAGTGCAAGGTCAATCGGACTGGCTCCCGAGATGATCCAGTTCTCAGGACCGCGAACTTTCAGGCCGTTTGAATTGTAGATGTTGACTATGTAATACGTGCCCGTGGGCTGGAGTTGGTCGTTACCCCAGAGGCTCTTGCCGCTGGGAATGTTTCCGGTGCCGTCGAGCACCACCGAGTAAGTCAATCCCTGAACTATCTGGCCACCGCCGATGACATTGGCCCCGGAGGAAATCGTAAAGACAATGCTTCCATTTGCGACTGCATTGTTATTCAGGTCGGTTATCCCGACAGAGGAGGTGATCGTCTTGGGAGAAGCCGCCCAGGCAATCGAAGCAAGCAGCAAGAATAGAATGAGTCTCTTCACAAGAGAGATCACGGAAGGATTCCCCACAAATTCGAGCGCAACAATGTGCTCCCTGAGTGGCGCGGTTGGCATGCATTCCGCCGCGGACTCGCGACCAACCTTAACCGGCTTGGCTTGGATGACTCGGTAATCCAGCGAATCCTGCGCCACAGCCACGTGGCGGTCACCCAGGCCTGCTACATCAAGACGGCCGGTGAAGATGCGAAAGCCGCGATGCAGAAACTAGAAACTCTCTTAAATGACACCTACGTGACACCCAGAAAGCCCATTCCCACCCCCAAGGTGGTCATGTGATGACTCGGCCTGATGCTCTTAACTCTCCTTGCCGCACGGACTTAGGGCCTTGGCGGAAGCGTGTGCGAGTCGAACGCACCGACGACATCAGGGATGCCGTCCGCCGGTTTTGAAGACCGGGAGATTCACCGGAATCCATGCGCTTCCGTGTTTTGTTTTCAATAACATAGCTATATTACCACTGTAATCTGTCTATCAAGCGGACCGGACGGAAAATCGAGTGGTCGGTCAAAATCGAACGTCCTTTAAGAACGTAGACATTATTTTGGAAAACCTCTCTCGTCGCAGGAGAGGCCTTGAGCGTGTCTGCCAGGTCGGATTGATTTTGGAGTGGGCACCTTTGAGGAGCAGAGATCGTACGGAAAGGGTCAAGACTGGGTCGCATTCGGGGTCGATTCTTTGTTAATCTCGCGTCGCCATTGCAAGCGGACAGGCGTCCCCTAGCAGATCGGAGCCCGTTGGTATCTGCGTGAGCGCGCAAAATGTGGCATGTGAGCATTCGGCAAACTGATTCTACAAGCAGGCGACTTAGCACGAATGGCGAGCAAAACTCGCGCCTTACCGCTTGGGCGAGTTGCTCAACGAAGGGCGACCGAATCTTAGAGTAGGGCCTGATTTGAAACTTGGGCCACCTGCCGCTATCACGTCGCCGCTATCGAGCGTAGCGTGAGTGTCTCGCACTGGCCCCGAGCCGAAGAGACGGTCAACATGACGGAAGTACGCAGGCAGTCCCTCGCACCCGTAAATGTCGCCGCAACTCAACAAACTGTAATGCACGTGCGGGAAAATGGCATCACCGGAAAATCCTACTCTGCCGACGAGCTGTCCCTGGCGAAGTTTAGCGCCCTTCTTGACCGCGACGCTTCCGGCGAGCATGTGCGGCATAACGGAGAATTCGCCGCTGCCGTGGTCGATCATAACGAAGTTGCCGAGATCCTCGTCCGCACCAGGCGGAGCTTGCGGGTATTTGATTTTCTTGCCGTCATACTCGTTCTCGGGATAGCGGTTCTCGGCGCCGACAACAATTCCTTCGCCGGGAGCATAGATCGGCGCCCCGTAGCTGAACCAGTTCTTCTTGTTCCACGCATCGTTTCGATACATGTTGCCTTGCTCGTCGATTATGACCAGATCGCTGCCGTAGCGATTAGCATTTGCGCGGATCCCCATCCTCTGCACTCTGGCGTCGTGGAGCGGGACGCGGCGATGATGAGCATAGAAGTCATGACCTTCCCACACGAGTATGCGACCGTGCAGCGGCATCATGAGGCTGGTTTTCGTTCCGTAGGCTTGCGGCGAGACCGTCAATTCTGCTGATGTGTCGAAGTCGATCGGCAAGCGATGGCGGTTTGTTTCGCGCTGTTGATCGTTATTCTCCACCAGATAGCGAAAGACGTACTTCATCCTGGAGATGGGAACATTGCCACCGAGCGAGTAGAAGGGGTTAAATACGTCCACGGTCTCGCCGGGCGCGAGCGAAGGCTTGGAGACGATGTCGACACCAGGACTCAGCCCATCGGAGTTAACGGTCTGGCGCATTACGAATTCGCCGGCCGGGTTGAAGACCGTCATTTCAATTTCGCTAAGACGCAGCGTGTTTCTGCCGGTGTTAGTGACGGCAAGATCAAAGTTGAGCAATTGCCGGCCGTCGCGAAGCTCGATCAACGGAACGGCCGGAAATGCGTGGAGTTGGACTTCGTTTGACTGGCCCCACATCGGCAAAATGCTGAGCCACAGCCATGCAATGCCGTAAATTGCATTTCTCATACGCGTGGAACTAGAACCGACGAATGGTTTCCAAAAATGACCTTTGCCATGGATTGCTCCTTAGTAGGTTTTTATCTAGTTTCACCGGGGAGATAGCCCATCTCCCCGGTCGCCAACGGGTATCTGAACGTAACTCGATCATCAGCGCAGTGAGGACGCTCATGGTGAAACGTGGCGATTATTTCAATAAAGGTGTTGCGAAAACTAAGAACGGACATAGATAACCAGCGGAGCGCCTCAGTTGAAAAAAGGTCGATTATTCTTATCCCGCGTGGACCGCGCCCTCACACGCGCGAATGCGCTGTTCGAGAAAGTGTCGCTCGGCAGGATTGCGGGCGAGCGCAAGTGCAGCTTTGAAGTGCTCTGCTGCTGCATCGTTCTTCCCATCCCGGTGCTCAAACTCGCCGAGTGCAGCATGATAAAAGGGATAGCTGGCAAGCCGTTCGGAATTGCTGATCGCATGAAGTTCCTGCAGCCCGCGCAGTGGTCCTTCGTTTTGACCCATCGCGATGGCCCGGTTGAGTGCTACGACTGGTGATGGCCGAATGGCCATCAGTTTGTCGTAGAGGGATACGATCATTGGCCAATCTGTGTCTTCGGCTCCATGCGCGTTGGCGTGAGCCCAGGCGATTGCCGCCTCGACGTGATACTCGGTCAGCTCCGGACCAAATGCAGAATGTTCCAGCAGCCGTTGACCCTCGGCGACCAAGGTTCTGTCCCATCGCGAACGATCCTGCTCGAAAAACGGACGCAACTCGCCGACCGCGTCTATGCGCCCGGGCAGGCGCGCGGCGTGGAGGCACATGAGCGCAGACAGCCCGTACGTTGCCGGCGTCGCGGTCAACGAATTCTCGCGTAGCAACGCCACCAGGCGCATCGCTTCCTGGCAGAGGTCGGCACGCACGGCCAACTCTGGGGAGGCACCGTGATAGCCTTCGTTAAAGAGCAGGTACAGCGCTCGCTGGACGGCCGGAAGTCGCGCCGCGAGGTCCCGGGGCGCCGCAATGTCAAACAACTTCTTTGAACTCGCGAGAGTTCCCTTCGCTCTGGAGATGCGCTTCGCCATGGCGGCCTGACTGCTCATGAACGCACTGGCAACTTCACCCACCGAGAAACCGCACAGAATGTGAAGCACGAGCGCGACCTGCGCCTCTTCGGACACCCGAGGATGACAGCACGAGAACATCATGCGAAGCACATCGTCTTCGATTGCGGAAGCGGCAAAGAGCTCTTCCACCGTCGGTGCCAGCGTCCACTCGCTTTCGAGCAGACGACCCAGTTCGGGCGCATACGTGCGAGCAGTGCGCTCGCGGCGGAGCACGTCGAGCGCACGGTTCTTCGCCGTTGCCATCAACCATGCCGACGGGTTCTCCGGCGTGCTCCGAAATTTCCAGACCTCTAACGCCCGGCAGAAGGCGTCTTGGACGACGTCTTCTGCGAGCGCAAGGTTGTGGACTCCGAAGATGCGGGTCAAGGCGGCCACCATGCGGCCCGCTTCGTGCCGGAATAGGTGTTCGCTGGGTTCCATCACATGTTCAACTTCATGACTGGACGCACTTCGACGCTGCCCTCAACTTCCAGGATGGGGCAGCCCTTGGACAGCTCGGCCGCCTGCTCCAGATCTCGGGCCTCGATTAGCGTGTAACCGCCAATGATGTCCTTGGCCTCGGCAAACGGTCCGTCTGTTACCGTTTTCTTCGTGCCTTTCACCAGCTTGCCGCTGCGCTCCAGCGGTTGGCCCTGGTCTTTGATGTGACCTTTCTGACCCAACTCCTTGAACCAGGCCATCCACTTCTGCATTGTCTGCTGCATTTTCTCAGGGGATCTGCCAGCCTCACCACCGCGATAGAGAAATACGTATTCACTCATCTTGGATTCTCCTTATTGAATTTGCGACTCCGAACCATAGACGTTTGACCAGGACACCTGCAGACAGATTTATTTGCGGGGCCAATGTCCCTGAGATCGCTACCGGTACAATGGAAGCGCTCCAAAAGGTAAGAATCAGCCAACGAAGGACACGTTATTTCTGAGCCCGACCCATCGTCCGGCTAATCGAGGGCAGCGCCAGCAGTTGCGTTTACAACCGTTCCCGTCATCATGCGTGCGCGGTCGGAAGCGATTAGAACCGCAGCATTCGCCGTATCTTGGACGGTGGCCGGAACCTTCAAAAAGTTGGACTGCGCGATTTGTGCTATTGCCTGGTCCTTTGTGATGTTCAGTTGATCGGCTAGAAAGTCCATCGTGTCCTGAATGGACCTGCTGTCGGTATTGGCCAAGGTTCGAAGGCAAACGGCCCTCACGCCAAACGGGCTGACCTCGAACGCGAGATTCGCCGCGAGATTCTCGATTGCACCAAATGCGGCGCCAATCGCAGTTGCACCTGGTACGTGCGGGCGGGCGGGACTACCCGTAACGAAAATGATGACGCCTGAGCGCTGCTTGATCATGTGGCGTGCCACAGCGCGGCCCGTGATAAAGCGTGACCGCACCATTGTCGCCAGAGGCACCATGAACTGCTCGACCGGCAAGTCCATAGCGATTTTCCCGTTGCCGTAGTCTTTGGCGAGTGGGCCGGCAGCATCGAGAATGACATCAATTTTGCCCGTTTGCTTCGCGACGTCGTCGACATACTTGGTGACTGCGGCGTCATTAAGCGTGTCGACTACCGTCGCGTGCACCTTGCCGCTGTTCGTTTTGATTTGCCGGGCTACTGCATCCACGGTAGCCTTCGTGCGGCCCGAAATAAAGACTTCAGCGCCCTCTGCTGCGAACTCCCTAGCGACGGCCTTGCCTATGGAACCCCCAGCGCCGAAGATAACTGCGTACTTTCCTTGCAGAATTGAAGTGCTACTCATGTGATTCTCCCTCGCTTTTTTGCTCTCTGCTTCGTCCTCAAAACGCTTGCAAGGCTATCGCCTGTACACTTTTCTGCTGTGCTCACCCCTCGAAGGCGGACCGTGATCTCTGGCTGCACTCGGCCATAGGGTCGCCGCTCCAATCTTTCAACATTTTGAGCCGACAGGACGTCCAATTCTCGTTCTCGACATTGGGACCTCGCAAACTATTGCGAATCCCCCTTGCGTGTCTCGGGGGAAGCATGATCTGCGCCGCTGTGTCCAGCCACAGGGACAATAATGAGGGCGTGGGGCGTGCCTTCGCCCGCCACAAACGCAGGCCCGCGCGGGTTGCCGTCTGACCCGAGATCAGCGTTGGTCATGAACGGCCCGTAAAACATCACATGAGCTGGATAAGGGGCAACAATGCCTTTCTCGGCGTCTACCACGGTGATGTTTTCTGTGGACAACATGTAGTCGATGCCCGGACGCGTGGGTGGCTGGAAAATGCCTTTGGCGAAGGCGTCAGCTACGAATCGCTTGATCTCTTCTGGTGTCTTTCCCTGGGCCCGCAACTCCGCGACCTTCAGGTAGCGAGGAAGAAACGTGCGCGTACCTTCGGCATCCATGCACTGTGGGTCCTGGCTGATCGGCAAGGCATGCTGGACGATTGCGGTGAAGCCGTTCTGACTTGCGCGGACTTTGACATACCCGGAACCCTCGAGAACATAGACTGCGGCCTTATCCGCTATGGACGCCGGGCACGCGCTCAGAGCCAAGGCGATTTCTTTCTGCCGGTCCATTAATTGCGGTGTCTGTCTAGTCGTGGCCGGGTTCGCCTGAGCCGCGGAGGCCGGGGGCATGGCGATCTGGGCAGCCAAACTCAACAAGCATGTACGTATGAGTAACATTCCCCTGCGAGTCGAGCCTGAGGTTCTGGTTTTCATACAGTTGCTCCTTCCTGTGTTTCGCATTTCTGATGCGAAGACGTTCGTGGAGCACGAAGCCGGACATCGATTTTGTGACTTGGGGGCAATCGAGCCACCACACGCAAGAAACGTATGAAAAAAAGCCTTCATGACGCCCGCTGAACGAACGCAAGTTCGGAGTCAACGAGTTGGCCAGCGCACCCCCTTGACGGCTCTCGTCGTGCAGATTGAGATTTTTCAAACGCCAGACACAACAGACTGAGCATCTCGGGAACGGAACAGATCTCAAACGCGGATCTCAAGTTAAGGAGTTCCAGCAAGTCGTCCACTCTCGGTGTGAGATTCATCAGCTTGAGGCTTCCTCCGGTGGTTTTGGCCCACCAGCCCAAGGAAACAAGGATTCCTACGCCAGCCGCATCCATGGCGGTGATCTCGGCCAAGTCAAGCACCGCGATGCTAGGCGCCTGCTCCAGGATGATCATGCGTAGCAGGTCGGCATGTTCGAGCGTAATTCGCCCTGCGCACCGGAAAATCGTCGCATTCCCTAAGTTGTGAGTTGTTATCTCTAACATCGTCGCTCCTTTTGCGCGCCGATGTCGCCCCGCGTGACTATCCACTAGGACGAATCGACAATCCTGCCGAACCGATCTGGCAGTCTGATAGGCGCTGTCCCTCCACGCTATTGACGAACGGGTGAGGCGAAATTGGACATCGAAATCAGCTCCTTTCGTCTGCTCTTTGTGCATGCCAGCAATCGATGCACCCACCCTGAGGGTGGCGCCCCACTCACCCTCCTACTTCGGCTCCCGAGTGTTCTTTTCCTTTGCGATCCACTCGCGGATATATGCCGAGCAGTGCCTCAGTTCAGTGCCATTTGCCTCGCACTCACTCAAGAAGCGCACCGCCTCTCGATCGACAAGTTTCACGTCTTCGAGATCCAAAACAACCCCGTCGACGTCTTCCATTTCAGCCTTCAGTTGCTCCACATGCTCAGACTGCATTCGCCCACTGAGCCGCAGAACAACGTATTTCCCGTCTGCGCTTCTATCGATCTTCAGCACCATCTTCGCGAGTCTCCCCGCAGCCAACGAATCGACAGTGCAAGGGCGATGCCAACTCTAACCGATTGAAAATACGGGGTATCCATCGGGTGCGAATGGTGCGTTCCGACAATTGTCGGATTCCGGCAGATGCCGAGGGCTAGGTGGCCATGTGGGGAGCTGTCTTGGCCAAGTTGCCTCTTGCCAGCCAGTTTCCTACAATTTCGTGGCCCGCTTGCCGATTCGGGGCACCTAATGGCTCAAACTCGCAACGGCGATCCTGATGCGGCGTCGAAGCCGATCGAGGAGCGACTGCGGCTCATGGTTGACCAGATCCCGGCGCTGGTCTGGAGCAAGCTTCCCGATGGCTCACTCGACTTCTTCAACCAGCGTTTTCGGGAATATACCGGTCTCTCATTGGAAGAAGGAGTGGGCTGGGGGTGGATCAAGGTGTTTCATCCCGATGACCGCCGGATGGAGGAATGGCGCGCGGCTCTGGCTGCGGGCGAACCCTTCGAGAAGGAAGCACGGTTGCGGGGAAAGGATGGCAAGTATCGCTGGTTTGCACTTCGTGCCGTACCGGTCAAGAACAATCAGGGAGTCATTACAAAGTGGTATGGAACGTCGACCGACATCCACGACCGCAAGCAAGCCGAATCGGAGCTTCGGCAGCTGGTCGACCTTGTTCCGCAATGTATGTGCGTTGATGGGGTGGATGGGGAGGTCCTCTATGCGAATGAGCCGCTGCTCGACTTCTTCGGATTCACCCTCAAAGAAGCCCAAGCCAGCGACTTTCGGACGAGGGGTTTTCATCCTGACGATTTAAATCGGGCGCGGGCCGCGCGTGAACACGCCGTCTCTCTCGGGGTTCCCTGGGAAATCGAAACGCGGCTACTGAGAAAAGATGGGCAGTATCGCTGGTTTCTGATTCGTTTCAACCCGTTTCGGGACGAACAGGGAACCATTGTCCGCTGGTACGCGGCGGGAACCGACATCCATGATCGGAAGCAAGCAGAAGCCGAATTGCGGCAACTCGTCAATGCCGTTCCGCAGCACATTATCGTTCTGGACGGGGAGGGGCGTCGCCTTCACACCAATCAGCCCGTCCTGGAGTATCACGGCTACACCCTCGAAGAGTTTCTGCTCGTGGACTATTCCCACTGCTTCCATCCGGATGATCTCAAATCGTTCGAACGCAAGCTCCGGGACGGGATCGCGAGCGGAAAACCGTGGGAGACGGAGGTGCGTGTACATCGGAAAGATGGGCAGTACCGCTGGTTTCTTACCCGAGCCAACCCGTTACGCGACGATCAGGGACGCGTCATGCGCTGGTACGTGTCGCGGACAGATATCGAGGATCGGAAGCGTGCGGAACGTGAGGTTCAGCAGATTGTGGATGCCGTGCCGCAACAGATTGTCGTGCTTTCTGCCGACGGGGGTCGTCTTTATTCCAACCAGGTCACGCTGGATTTTTACGGCTGGGAGCTGGAGGACTTTTTGGACGACAACAAGGTGAAACAGCATTTTCACCCAGATGACCTGTCGAGGTTTTATGACGAGAAACAGCGTGGGGTGTCGGCCGGCGTTCCTTTCACAATTGAAGCGCGAGTCTTAAGGAGAGATGGGCAGTATCGCTGGTTCCTTTTTCTTTATAAGCCGTTCCGGGGTGAGCAGGGTGAAATCGTTCGTTGGTACTCCACAGGGACCGACATTGAGGATCGGAAGCAAGCGGAGTGGGAACTTCGCAAGCTCGTGGACGCAGTGCCTCAACATATAACCGTGCTGGCAGGGGATGGGCGCCGCCTTTATGGCAACCAAGTCGCGCTGGATTTTCACGGCTGTACTCTGGAAGAGTTTCTGCCTGCTGACTTGATCAACCGGAAAGTTCATCCGGAAGACCTGGCGCGTTACTGGGATACACGGAAGCGAGGGATTTCAACGGGCATCCCGTTCAAAACTGAGGCACGATTACTAACAAAAGATGGACAGTATCGCTGGTTCCTATTTTTGTTCAACCCCCTGCACGATGACCAAGGCCACGTGGTTCGTTGGTACGCTACCGCGACCGACATTGAGTACCGCAAACAGGCAGAAGACGCTTTGCGCCGCAGTGAAGCATATTTGGCAGAAGCTCAAGAACTAAGCCACACCGGCAGTTTTGCGCACGATCCAGTTCGTGGGGAAATTACTTACTGGTCCCAAGAAGCGTATCGGACCTTTGGATTCGATCCAGCAAACGGACCTGTATCGTACCGCGAAGCTCGAAGCCGAGTTCACCCGGAGGATCTGCAGAAATTTGAGGAGGCCCGGGAAAGCGGGATCCGGCAGAAGACAGGAACGAGTGTTGATTTTCGCATAGTTCTTCCAGACGGCTCGATAAAGTATATCCACTGCGTCAGCCGGCCTTTCGTCAACGCATCGGGTGAGGTCGTGGAATTGGTTGGAACCAATATGGATGTTACTGAACAACATATGGCGCAAGCCGATCTGGAGAAAGCGTTCGAAGAAATCAAGCAACTGAAGGAGGAGCTCTACAGAGAGAACCTGGCTCTGAAAGAGGAAATCGACCAGACTTCATTATTTGAGGAAATCGTAGGTTCTTCTGAGCCGTTGCGGCGCGTATTGGTTCAGGTCACGAAAGTGGCGCGTGCGGATTCCACGGTTCTGGTTTCCGGCGAGACAGGTACCGGAAAGGAGTTGGTTGCTCGTGCCATTCACAAACGGTCTGCGCGGGCATCACGGGCCTTCGTGAGTGTCAACTGCGCGGCGATACCGGCTGCACTTATTGGCTCGGAGCTCTTCGGTCACGAAAAGGGGGCCTTCACGGGAGCCACGCAGCGGCGTTTGGGGCGCTTCGAACTCGCCGAGGGTGGCACTTTATTCCTGGATGAGGTCGGCGACCTTCCCGCGGAAACCCAGATTGCCTTGCTGCGCGTGTTGCAGGAGCGCCAATTTGAGCGCATCGGCGGAAATCAAACCCTGACCACGAACGTACGGATCATTGCCGCGACTAATCGCGACCTGCAGGCTGCCATCGATGTAGGCACTTTTCGTAGGGATCTGTTTTATCGGCTCAATGTGTTTCCCATCGATGTGCCTCCGCTACGCGATCGCAAAGAGGACATCCCGTTGCTCGTGGAATACCTAACCGAGCGCTATGGGAGCAAGGCTGGGAAGAAGATAAAGAATATCGAGAAGCGAACCTTGGAGCTGTTGAAGGCGTATCAATGGCCTGGCAATATTCGCGAACTGCAGAACGCAATCGAGCGAGCAGTGATCCTGTGCGACGGCGACACTTTATCCATCGACGAAGTCTGGTTGCAACATGCGCCGGATCGCCAGAGCGAAGCCCGCAATGGTCTTGCTCGTCTGGATAGCGATCGCGAAAAAGCGCTGATTGAGTCAGCTCTTCGAGAGAGCAAGGGGCGCGTAGCCGGGCCAGCCGGCGCCGCCGCCAAGCTTGGCATCCCGCGCTCAACGCTTGAGACAAAGATTCGCACACTTGGCATTGACAAATATTTATTCAAGTCTCGCCAAGCCTCCTAAGGTCCCTTCCCCTCTACTTCCGCCGCCCCTACAGGACTCCCTCCAACATTGCAAAACTCAATGTTGAGTGGCTGTTCGTGCGCGTGCGCCAACGTATAGCCTTCCCGCAAAACTCGGAAGCTGTCGGAATCCGCCAATTGTCGGGAAACGTCATCCCACTTCGTACAAGAAGATCCATAAATTCAGAACGATGAATGTGGCAACCCCCTTGCAATGGTGCAGGCGTGCGATCGATCCGATGGCGTTGATCCAACGCGCTCCAAAATCAACGAATCGGGGATGTACTCGCGAGCATACCTTCAGGGGAAATCCAATGAGCGAAGCGATTGACATACTCAATCCGGCAAGACCTAAGCAAATCGCAATTGTTGCTTCCAATCCCTCCGTGTCAAAGCAAACAGGCTGGCCGATCGGGTTCTGGTGGAGCGAGCTGGCTCATCCCTACTGGGAGTTTGCTGAGCACGGCTATAAGATCGATATCTTCAGCCCAGATGGCGGCAGACTCGAAGCGGATAGCTGGAGTGATCCTCGCGACGAAAGCAAGTATTCGGCACACGACTTGATCTCTCTCGGATTCCTCTCGTCCCCAGAGCACGTAAAGCTGGTCGAACAATCGAGGCCCATTAATCAATTCAAGATTGCCGATTACGACGCCTTACTCTTAGTTGGTGGACAGGCGCCGATGTACACGTACTACAACGACGAACGCGTCCACGCTCTGGCAGCGCAATCCTACAAGGCGGGAAAAGTGACGGCCGTCCTCTGCCACGCGACCTGCATTCTGTTGAAGACCAAAGTGGACGGGAAGCTCCTCGTCGACGGGAAAACCTGGACCGGCTTTGCTAATTCCGAAGAGCGCTATGCCGACGACTTTGTTGGCAAGCGAATTCAGCCGTTCTGGATCGAGGATGAAGCAAAGAAGCTTTCGGGAACCAACTTCATCGTATCGGGTCGTTTCAAAGCGCACGCGGTGCGTGACGGCAACCTGATCACAGGACAGCAGCAGTATTCCGGCGGGGCAGTGGCCCAGCTTGTGATCGAAGCACTGGGAGTGTAGCAGAGATGCAATCTGCACCTGAGAAAAAGGAGTGCGTATGAAAATCATTGCCTATGACCGAATGAAGTCAGGTGTGACCTACGACAAGATCGAGGCCTACCTACCGCAAGAGGTGGCTAACGTGTGGCGCTTGTGGAAGGCGGGCATAGTGCGGGAGAACTATGCTCGCGCGGATGAGCTTGGGGTCGTGATCGTGTTCGAATTAGATAGTATCGAAGCGGCAAAACGTTACACCGATGACTTCCCTCTGACCAAAGCTGGTTTCCTGGAGTGGTTCTTCATTTCCTTGCAGGTGCCACTGCCGATTGAAGTGCTGTTCGATCCGAAGGTGGACACGAACAAGCCTTACGACCGGACCAACGCAAGCATCGTAAGTCAGGGAGCGCAATAGCATGGAACATGCATTCGGTCTCGACATTCCCTTGGCCCTGGCCGAAGTGTGTCATTCTCAGCGCACGGCTCTCATCGTCTATGACATGCAGGTGGGGATTGTGTCGCAGATTGCCGATGGCCAGCAGGTGGTAGAACGCGTCCGTGGTGTGCTCGAAGCCGCGCGCAGCGGCGGCTACCGCGTGTTCTTCACGCGCCACATGTCCTTGCCAAACGAGGTTGCCGGAGTGATCCAATTGCGGACCGCTATGGCCTGGCAGCATGTGGACCATGTCGATGAGGTCAAGCCGGCGTTTCTGCGGGACACTCCAGGATTCCAGATCGCTCCCGAAATTGCTCCGCAGCCAGGCGAGGGAATTGTCGACAAAATTACGATGTCGGCCTTCGAGGGGACCTTTCTCGATATCGCCTTTCGGGATTGTGAAATTAACTCGTTCGTGATCGTCGGAATTGCGCTTGAGGTCGGCATTGAACCGACGGTTCGGCACGGAATGGATTTGGGCTACATCCCAGTGGTTGTGAGCGATGCCTGCGGACACGGAAGCTCAGAGGCAGCGCAAAGGAGCCTCGTCGCCCTCGCTTTTGCGGGGGGCTCAATTCAGTGTGATTGTGGCGCCTTGATTCAGGTGCTCCGCACGACCTCTGAAAGAAGAATGGTCGGCTAGCCGTTTCGCGCCGGTTAGCAAGGCCGTGAAAGAAGGGCACGAATCTTGGAAATTGCTTACCAGCAGCGCTGCAACCGGTGTCATCGGAGTTATACATGGATCTTCCGACAAATCCATTTGCGGTTCTGACTTTCATTTCGGCACCGGCGGTCCTGACCAATGCCTCCTGCGTCCTCCTGTTCGGGACAGGCAACCGGTACGGCCGCGCCATTGACCGTGTGCACGAGTTAGCTGATGTAGTTGAAGGAAGAGCGACTCTGGACGAAAGTGAGCTACGGCTTCGGATTCGCCAGTTGTCTGCTGCTGAAATACGAACCCTGCTGATCGTACGAGCCTTAACCTGCTTCTACTCCGCTGTGGCCGGTTTCGTGGCAAGCTCCCTCGTGTCGTTGATAGGTGCGGCGCTCGTCTCCGCAGGAATCAAGCGCGGCGTCGAGTCTTCCTTTTCGCTCTCGCTCATTGCGGGCTCACTCGGTGCCATCGCGATGATTGCGGGGGCCATGATGCTGGCTCTTGAGACCAGGTTTTCTTTCCGGGTCCTTCGCGAAGAAAAGAGCTTTCTCACCGAACGCGTGCAGGTGCGTATCGCGAAACTGACCGGAGTACAGACGGCAAGCTGAAATTGTTACAGAAAGGGTTTCTCATCATGCATGACTCGAAATCAAGGATCATCGCGCAGGACGCGATCATCCTTTTTGCTGACCTTCAGACGGGCATCGTCGAACTCAGCCAAACCAATCCCTTGGACCGGTTGAAGAGGGGAGTCCTCGCGCTGGCGAAGCTCGCTAGGCTCTTGAGCATCCCGGCCGTCGTGTCCGGGGTCCGCGGCGAGGATGGAAACCCTTCGAAAATGATTCCACAGATTGCGGATGGGCTGGGGGACTTGCCTACGCACCACCGCACGACCTGTGATTCTTTCATGAACGAAGAGATAGTCTCGGCGATCCAATCGACAGCTCGAAAGACGCTTCTTATCTCCGGCGTGGCGACTGAACTGGCTGTACAACTTCCCGCATTAACGGCTTCCGATCAGGGCTACAAGGTGTTCGTCGTTTTGGACGCTTGCGGAGGAATCAGCGAACGGACTGAGCAAGCAGCTTTACAGCGGATGGCAAGCGCCGGGGCAACGACGGTGTCGGTCATGACGTTGGCGGGCGAGTTGGCCGGCGATTTCCGCGAAGCGAAGGCTCAGCAGGCCATCGGGATTCTGTACGAAATGGCGAAGGCGTAATGCGGTGAGCCTCCATGGAAACATCCGGCCACACATCGGCCCGGCGAAACGGGCGCACTCTGAGTCGCTGCATTTCCCTTCTATTTCTGCTATCTCTCGCGGGGCTGGGAGTTGCACAGGAAGTGGAGGGAAATGGCAAGGGCTCCGGGGCGATTTTCTCTCCTGCGGATTACATAGAAATCATGACCCCAGTCACCGCGCACGTCACCGTCAATACCTACGGATTTTATCTGGGGAATCTACGCACCAGCATCGCCTTGCTGGAGGTGCCCACAGTCCTCCAAAAGCATTTCATGGTCACCCCAGGCTATCTATTCGTAAACGTTCCCCCGAGCGGCCTGTCGCTGTTGACCAACCATTTCGCAAACCAGAGCTACCGTGAAAACCAGTTCCGTCTCGCTGGCACGGTGCTGACCGCGTGGCATGGCTTCACTCTCTCCGACCGAAACATGTATGTGCGCCGGTTCACACCAACATCGGAGATCAACCGCTACCGCAACAAGATTTACGTCAGTCGCCCCCTTTCACTGGGTTCCTACAGGGTGAGTCCGTTTGTCTTCGACGAGGTGTATCACGATTTTGCGCCCGGAAAATGGCTGCGGCGTAACTGGTTCGTAGCCGCCGTTGACATGCCGATCAATCGACATCTGACGTTTCAGCCCTCCTACATTCGTCAGGGTGATCAGGTTTTGCGCAGCGTCAACTTCCTAGGTTTGGCACTGATCATCCGGACGAATCGGGTGTTTGAAAGCAAGCGTGACCGCATGAACACGTCAGCGAATGCAGGTGTCGAGCCAGAGACGCCGAGTATTCCGACCGTTGCGCATTAGAGAGAACGAGGGAAGTAATGAACGGTTGCGAGGCAAAAGCACTCTAGGAGGTTACGTGCCTGTCACAGATGAGGTCCGTTTTCCGGCCGCCGCCCCTCAGTTCAATCGAGCGAACGCCCTCGGCTCCCGGACTTACCGGATGGGAGATTCGGGAGGCTCTTTCCCGATTTGCCGTCTAGTACGCCAGTGGAGATTCTTTATTGAAGTACGGAGCTGCGGTAGGTCGCGGGAGTCCCGCGCGACCCACGAAAGACTCGCTGAAGGCAATCCGCGAATCTCCGTGGGTTGGACTTTTTTTGGACAGTTCGTCGCCCATGACCTTACCCAGGATCGCTCGCAGTTGCAGGAGACCGAGGATGTCACAACCCTCAGAATTTCCGCAAACCTCGACTCGATCTCGAATGCATCTATGGCGCTGGTCCGGTGGGCCAACCCTCCTTGTATGTTGTTCACGATCGCGACAGGTTCCTAATTGGCTCTGGCAGTGGGACAAGCGGTGATTTGCCCAGTAATAGTCAAGGGCTCGCTTTGGTTGGCGATACTCGTAATGACACGCATCTGTTTGTCTCGCGACTGCATCTCGCGTCTTTGCAGTTTCACAATCGCCCATGACTGCATGCGGCTACTGGTTCTTTGTCAGAAACGAGTTGGCAATTTCGAGCTCAGGGCGATCGGAATCGGCATGCCTCCACAGTGCAAGAAATTCCTTATAGCGTTGTCGTGCCTCCTCTCGGTCGCCAGTTGCCTGCGCAGCTTGGGCAACTCCGTAGATCGCGTGGGGGCGTCCCGGAGTGCGTTTCAGTGCTTGCAAGAATTGTTCCCGGGCATCCGCCGGACGATGCAGTTCCATAAGCATCGTGCCGAACAGTTCGTGAGCCGGAATGACTGGATAGGGAGGCTGTGAGAGGTCATCAATCGTGTCTTCAAGGGCGACCGCTTCCTTCATTGTTGCCACGGCCTCTGTTGCGTTTCCCGCGGCTTGGTCGGCGAGGGCTTGCGCCTCTTTGGCCTGTAAGGTAATGATCAGCTTCGCAAACGGATGTTGTCCCGTTTCTTGTGACAACAAGAGCAGCTGCGCAGCCGCTGCGCCCGCCGCTTTCGCGTCTTTTCGTTCGGCAGCAGCCTTGGCTTCCCATTGCAACTTCACAGCTTTGAAGTCGCGCGACTGGACTACGAGCGGAATGCTGGCGACCTGGACCCAGCGGCTGGATTCCACAATTAGCCGAGTGAGCATGTCAAAGTATCCATACGCCACGCGGTCGGGCACCGCATAGATCGTGCGCCCTCGAACGTGCCGTGACTGCAACTCCGGGGTATCCGGGGCGGTGCTTTTACTTGGCAGCGCTTGGTACTGTGCCGCGATGATGTCGACGGTGTGCTGGGCGTCGCGGTAGTGCCCGAGCTGGATATAGGCATATTCAAGATAGCTGAGGTTGTGAAAGTCGCGATAAGCACCGGACTCGCCGGTACGTTGTACGTCCTCCAGCGATACTTCCCACCCTTTCAGGTTTGTCGCCGCCGACTCTTCCCAATACCCCAGCCGGGTGAAGATGTGCGACGGCATGTGTAAAGCATGCGGGACGGCGGCGGCGGCGGCAGCATAAGCCCGCGCTGCCTTCAGACCCAGTGGTGCGTGCTCGGGGTCGTCGTAGGCGTGGATGAGATAATGCAACGCCCCGGGGTGATCCGGATGACGGGCGTATACACCTTCAAAGAGTTTGGCAGCCTGCTCCTGTTGCTCGAATCCCTTGGAACCTTCCGGAATAGCCCCGAGGATGGACAACCCATAGAACAGCGCAGTTTCGTCATCCGGATACTGGGCATACGCGGCGGCCATCGCGACGCGGTAGTTTTGGTCGCGTCCTGACTTGGTTCCGGCCCCGGCGTCCTTGAAGAGGACCGCCACCGCTGCGAGATAAAGACTCTCGCGAGCGGAGCGCTCTTGCGCCGACATTGCTTTCTGCACCAGTGTCCACGCGGCGATTTCATCGGCTTGTGAGGGCGGATCCCAGAATGGATGGTTGTACGTCATGGCCGCGCCCCAGTACGCCATCGCACACTCCGGATCCTCCTTCGCGACCTGTTGAAATCTCTGCAACGCCCGCGCATACCAGAAGTTGTGAAGCAGGGCCAGTCCGCGGTCAAACGGTGGGCCAACTCGCGCCGAACAGGAGATATCCATATGCGCGTGACCCAGGCCTTCTTCAGACGTCGACGAGGCGGGCATATGCTGATCTGCAGCCCGTTGGGCAACACTGCCAGTACTAAAGGTCAAAACGGCGAGCCAACATATTGACAACTGCAGGAGGAGTTTCATAACAGACCCCCATTGGACTCCCCTGGGCGCGCTAATCGTACCAAATCCGAATCGTGACACCGCTCCTGTTGCCACTTCAGTGATAAGCCTGTGATACGTTGGCAAAAGGCAAGGTTCTTGGCGGCCAGGAACTCGTTCCACAGCGTAAAGGAAGGTCTGCCCGTCTTCGTCATCCAAAAGGAATTGCAACATGGATTCCAAGAATCGCATCACTCTAGATATTTTGGGAGCAATGACGACCTCTTCATTGGCTAATCATCCGACGTCGGAATCCTAGGCGGGGGTCGATTGTCGGTAGGCAAGCGGGGCATATCCTGTCCAGCGTTTGAAGGCTCGGTGAAAAGCACTGGGCTCCGAGAATCCCAGCAAAAATGCAATCTCCCCGATAGCAAGTCTACGTTCACTCAGATGGCGGGCAGCGATTTCCCGCCTCACCTCCGCGAGGACCTGACGAAAGCTCGTCCCTTCTTCCTCAAGGCGGCGGTGCAACGTTCTCGCACTCATGTGCAACCGTGGAGCGATCTGCTCAAGACTTGGTTCGCCGTTAGAAAGCTCGCGCGCCAGCAGACGCCGGACTGAATCCGTCACTGCTTCGCCTTTCGGTAGCCTCTGAAACATGGCCAAAACCTGCGCCTCAAGAATGGCCTGAAGCTGTGGATCAGCGCTCTCGAAGGGCATGTCCAGAAGGTTGCGCGAGAATACCAGTTCGTTGCGGTCATTTCCGAACTTCAGCGCGCACCCAAATAAGCGCCGGTGCTCAGAAGTGTCCTCCGGTGCGGAATGGGGAAAGCGAGCCTCGACTGGAATCCAATGCACACCGGCGGCTTGTCGGGAAGTGATCAGCCAGGCAGCAACGATGTACTCGGAGACCGCACGCGGAACGCCCCCGGGAAGCCGAAGCCGATGACTTAGGATCGCGTTCTCACCTCGTAACGTCAGTTGTACCTCCGCGGCATCATGGAAGACCCGATGGTAACGACACATCCGCTGAAGGCTCATTCCAAAGTTCTCACTCGTGCGTAGTGCATAGCCCAAGGCTCCATAGGCTCCCGGCCGGATTCCCTCGGCCACATGAAGCCCGAGATCCAAGTCATTCGTTAGTCGAGTCGCTGCCGGCCATAGCGAAACTGCAACGGTGTGAGGCAGGCGTCCTTCAGGGTCCTGGAAAATCGCAGGATCGACGCCATGAGTTTTTAGAAAGGCAGCGCTGTCGTGCCCTCGTGCCTTCAGATAGAGGAGCAACGGTTCCAAAACGCGGACAGAAAGCGAAACCCTGCTGAGCTGCGGCGTTTGCACGTGGCGATTTCGGTCAATATTTCTGTCTGTCTCGGTCATTCCCCATTCTCAGATTGCGCCCTATTGTAGACACAAATGGTGAGCTGAATGCCAGTTGAAGTTCAGCGGGTCCTTGGCAAACCATAAGTTTTTTGGGAGTCGCAACGATGAAACCCAAAATCCTACTTGGGCTTGTTTTCGCGGCGGCCGTGGCGCTGCCTCTTAGCGCATATTCGTGGTTCCATCGCGGCGACCCACCTCTTACCGCGTCGGGCACGCTTGAAGCCCGCAACATCAACGTCGGGTCGAAGGAGGGAGGCCGTGTAACCAAGGTCCTGGCCAGTGAAGGCGATCGTCTGGAAGCGAACCAATTGTTGGTTACGTTTGAAGACGCCGAACTTGCTGCCCGCCTGCTGCAGTCGCGCGGCAAACTTGAGCAGGCCCAGGCCAATCTGGCCAAAATGCTGCACGGCTCTCGTCCGGAAGAGATCGAGGAGGCGCAGGCAGCAGGCCGATTGCCCGATGGCTCGAAGGGCTACCGCGCAGAAGAAATTGCCCAGGCCCAGGCGGACTTAGCACGAGCCAAGGCCGACCTGGCGAACGCGCAAATCAATTTCGATCGCACAAAGCAGTTGGCCGACGCGGGCGTCTACTCACGCCAGCAGTTGGATGACGCGTCCGCCCGCCTCGATATGGCCAAGGCACAGGTCGAGAGCCTGGAGCATGGCGTCACTGTGGCCCAGGGCCGCTTGCGCGAAGCCTCCGCCGTGCAGAAACGTACTGAACGCGGTTCCCGCGTTGAAGATATTGCTTCGGCACGCGCTGCTGTGACTCTGGCCCAGGGCGAACTCGATGAAGCCGAAGCACGATATGCGGAACGCGAGGTCCGGGTGCCCACAGCCGTCGTGGTTGAAGCCATGGACATCCGGCCCGGTGACCTGCTCCTGCCAAGTGCACCCTTGGCCAAGGTGCTCGAAGCAGACCAGCTTTACGTGATGGTTTACGTTCCCCAGACGGAAATCGGACGGGTGCACATTGGCGACAGAGCCGAGGTCTCTGTCGACAGTTTTCCGCACCGGAGTTTCCCAGCTCGCGTGGAACAGATCCGTCAGCAAGCCGAATTTCTTCCGCGGAATGTCCAGACTCGGGAAGAACGGGTCCACGAAGTGATGGGAGTCAAGCTGCGAGTCGACAACAGCAGCAACCTGCTGCGCGCGGGGGTCAATGCCGACATCAAATTTCTGCCGGAGGTGCACTGATGCCTGCCATCGTTACTGAAAATCTCACGCGGCGTTTCGGCAAATTTACCGCAGTCGATCGTGTCAACTTCAAGGTGGAACGCGGCGAAGTCTTCGGCTTTCTTGGTCCGAACGGTAGCGGAAAGACCACGGTGATCAAGATGCTCACCGGGATTTTGCCTCTTACAGAAGGCAAAGCATTCGTGGACGGCATTGATGTGCGTGCCGATCCTGAAGGCGTGCGCCACCGCATCGGGTACATGAGCCAGAAGTTTTCGCTTTATGACGATCTGACGGTCGCCGAGAACCTGCGTTTTTACGGCAAAGCCTACGGACTGCGCAACCGCGAACTCGAAAACAAGATCGAGGGGATGATCACCCGCAATGCTCTGGGTCCCTATGTTGATCGCCAAGCCGGCAGGCTCTCTGGTGGGTGGAAACAGCGGCTGGCGTTGGGCTGCGCCCTACTGCATGATCCGACCATTCTCTATCTGGACGAGCCGACTGCCGGAATCGATCCAGTGGCACGCCGCATGCTTTGGGACCTGCTGTTCGAGCTCTCCGGCCAGGGGATCACATTTTTCGTGACAACGCATTACATGGATGAAGCCGAACGCTGCAGTCATCTGGCCTATATCTATTACGGTCGTTTGATTGCAGACGGCACGCCGGACAGCTTGCGTGCGTTGCCCGACATCACGCCTCCCGGTTCCCTGCGCTTTGAGATCAGCACAACCAAAGTAACTTCAGCGCTGCGCAAAGCCCGGGAAGTGCCGTTTGTGAAAAGTGCCACGATCTTTGGCCGGTCCATTCACGCGTTAGTAAAGGATTCCATCACTCAGGCGGAACTGGAAAATGAACTGCGTGCTCGCGAGATCGAAGTCGAGGAGATCCGCGCCCTGATGCCCAGCCTGGAAGATGTGTTCGTTGAGCTGACTTATAAGAATCAGAAGGAAGCGGAGGCAGCCAATGCTTAGCCTATTTCGCGGTTTCGTTGCTGTTTGTTACAAAGAGTCGCTCCATATGCGGCGCGACTCGATGGCGATTCTGTTCGCACTGGTCGTGCCTCTCTTCGAAATGATCATTCTGGGCGCGGCTATCGACACCAATGTGCGCCAGGTGCCGACCGTGGTCTACGACCAGAGCGGCATCATGGAAACTGGCACTACGGAAGGCACAGGCGATAGCCGCGCTCTCATCGACCGTTTCCGCAACTCAGATACCTTTGCTGTCTACAAATACGTTCATTCCGACCGCGAGTTGAATGAGGAGATGGTTGCAGGACGGGCGCGGGTGGGGATCAAGATTCCATATGATTTTGACCGTAATTTGGTACGCGGTGATTCAGCAGAAGTCATGGTAATGGTCGATGGTTCGGATTCCACGGTTGCCGGTCAGGCCGTTAGTGTTTCGACGAGCATTGGACTGGATGAATCCCTGCGGCGCGTACTCTCCAGCGGCCAGCAGATGCCGGTGGACGTTCGCCCTAAGATGATGTTCAATCCCGATTCTCGATCACCCAATTTCTTTCTTCCCGGTCTGATGCCCGTCCTCCTGCTGATGGTGAGTGTGACGCTGACGGCTTTTTCCATCGTTCGCGAAAAGGAACGCGGCACGCTGGAGCAATTGCTGGTGACGCCGGTGCGGCCGTTAGGGCTGATGATGGGAAAGCTCATGCCCTATTTCGCATTGAGCCTGTTCGAGACGGCTGTGATCCTGCTTTTCATGCGCTATGCCTTCCGGGTGCCGATTCATGGCAGCGTGCTGCTCTTGATCTTGCTCTCGACCTGCTACCTGTTTGTGAATCTCGCCACCGGAATGCTGATTTCCACTAAGGCCAGCTCCCAGTCAGAAGCAATGCAGCTGGCGACGATGACCCTGCTGCCGAGCATCTTTCTATCCGGCTACATCTTTCCGGTCGACAACATGCCTCTTGTATTTCAGGCGGTGAGCAAGATTATTCCAGCTACCTACATGATGGAGATCAGCCGCGGGGTGATTTTGCGAAGTGCGGGACTGACTGAGTTGTGGCTGAAGGCCTTGATCCTGTTTGCCATGGGAGTCACGGTCCTTCTTATAGCGGCGGACCGGTTTCGAAAGATGATCGTGTAAAGCAATTCACAGACTCGGCAACCGTGACAAGGATTACATCCATTTGGTTTCAATAACGTGGCGAACCGCAACGTGTCCCGAGCAACCCGGGTTGTAGTCGAGCTGCCTATTCCAAGAGTGGCCTTGAAACGTCCTGGAACCCACCCGATAGCCGCCCCGATGAAGACGTTTTTGAGCCGATCCGCAGGCTGGCGAAAGACAAGGTTCTTGGGAGTCGGCAACCCCTTACAAAGCGTAAAGGAAGGGTTGCTCGTCACTCGCCCATGATTGAGGACATCAGAAGCTGCGCAAGAGAAAATCTCTCGCGCTCCCCAGCACTTTCTCTCGTATCGCAGGATCTGGCAGCAGACGAGCAATTTCAATTGCTCCTATCATGGTTGAAAAGATCGCAAAGAAAGCCCGCTCTTTTTCCTTAGGTCGTCGGCCAGGCATAAACGGCGCCATATGGCTCTTGTAGTTCACCAGCTCCGCCACAATCTGAGGCTTCATACGCCTCTCTACCCGCGCCAATTCAGGCGCAAGTGTCGCTAGGGGGCAGCCGTGCTCGGGATATTCGCACATTTCCGGACGCAGGTAGGTGTTCACAATTGCCTTCCATGCCTCACCCGGGGGCGACTGCTCAGCGGCACGGACTAGGGTATCAATGATCTCTCGGAAACCCTCCTTCAAGGACTCAACGAGCAACTCGTCCTTGCTCGCGAAGTGTTTGTAAAAACCTCCGTGCGTCAGGCCGGCGTCCCGCATAACGGCTGACACCGCGGCACCGCTTAAACCTTCGGCACGAACGCGCTCCGAGGCGTCTTTCACAATCTTCTGATGGATTTCCGCTTTATGTCCAGGTTGGTAGCGCATAACCATAGGATGCTTTGAATCATCCCAAGACGCAACTGGTAAGCCCCATAAGGTTGCGGACGGAAAAATCTCGAATCCATAGGATTATATATATCATCCTATGAAACGCGAAAGGAAAACTTCTATGTCACAGCCAATTTTGGTTACCGGCGCAGCGGGTGGAGCCCAGGGCTCGACGGGGCGCCGAGTCGCGAGTCTCTTGCTGGAACAAGGCATTCCGGTTCGCGCCTTAGTCCATAAGCTCGATTCGAGGTCCGATGAACTCCGCACACAGGGTGCGGAAGTGGTCGAGGGCGATCTCCTGAACCCAGCTTCAGTTCAGGCCGCGATGCGGAATGTCAAGCGTGCGTACTTTACGTACCCCGTTGCCGATGGGCTGCTTGAGGCGGTCGCAATCTTCGCGGCAGCCGCACGCGATGCGGGCGTCGAGCTGGTGGTAAACAATTCGCAGTTTCAGGGCCGGCCTGGCGAGCCCACCTTTCGCGATCTGCAACACGCTCCCAGCTTCCGCAATTTGCAGCATCGACTGGCCGATCACATCTTCGACTGGGCGCAGGTGCACGCTGTTCATCTCCAGGCGCCACCGTATTACGAAAACGTACGGGCTCTTGTCAGCCGCAGCGTCGCCGAGCAAAGCACCGCCTTCCTGCCGTGGGGCGAGGATAAAACGGTCATTCCACTCGTGGGTGCGGAAGACGTAGCCGGTGTCGCAGCAACATTACTGGCGAATGCTGGCGTCCCTGCGCAAAGCGTGTATGCCCTGGTTAGCGAGACCCCAACGGTAAGAGACATGATCGACGCCCTCGCGAGAGCCGTCGGACGCCCGATTCGATACGTCCCCATCACCGACGAGCAGTGGGCGAATGCCGTGAAGGAGCGGGTCAATCCTCACGCGCTCGATCATCTGTCACATCTCTGGCAATACTTCCGGCGAGGTGAGGACCGCTACCAGCCCACCGATGCGATTCGCGCAGTCACCGGACGAGAGCCGCAGAGACTGGAAGAATTTTTCAAAGCGAATGCCAAAGCAATCGGGACTGGAAAGCAATGAGGCATCTTATGCGGACGAGGAGGAGACAATCATGACTAAGCCAAGAATTATCGTGACTGGCGCAACCGGGAAAACCGGTAACGTCGTCGTTACCGAATTGCTGAAGGAGGGCTATCTCGTCCGCGCCTTGGTGCGCCGGGAAGATGGCCGCAGCGCGCGGCTGAAGGCGCAGGGAGCCGAGATCGCGGTTGCCGACATGAGCGATGTCGAGCGCGTGGCCGATGCACTGAAGGACGTGCAGCGTGCCTATTATTGTCCGCCTTTCGATCCGTACATGATTCAGGGCGCGGTCGCCTTCGCGATCGCCGCCAGGGAAGCCCGGCTCGAACATATCGTCGGCCTGACGCAATGGCTGGCCAGCCCTTCGCATCCCTCGCTCATGACTCGCCAACTGTGGCTAGTCGATCGGCTGTTCTCGATGACGCCAGGAGTCGCACATACGGTCGTCAGGCCCGGCATCTTCGCTGATGCCTACCTAGCGACGATCGGCTCGGCCGTGCACCTCGGCATCTTTCCCTGGATGTCCGGCAATAGCCGCAACGCGCCACCTTCCAATGAGGATATCGCGCGAGTCGCCGTCGCCGCCCTGATGGATCCTGCGCGACACGCCGGAAAGAGCTACCGCCCCACCGGGCCAGAGCTCCTAGGCGCGGAGGACATGGCCAAGGCGATCGGCCGGGCCGTTGGGCGGCCAGTCAAGTTCGTGCCGACCCCAACGTGGCTGTTCATGAAGGCCGCGCGAATGAGCGGCTATCCAATCGACCTATTCAGTGGCATTCGCTACTACATCGACGATCACGAGCGCGGCGCGTTCGAACTGGGCGCGCCAACGACCGATGTGCTCGATGTGACCGGCCGCCCCGCCGAAGACTTCGAGACGATTGCTCGTCGTTATGCGGCGCCCTTCCGCAACCAGCGGACCTTCGGCAACTGGCTTCGCGAGTTCGCGCAGTTCATGTTGACCCCGCTCAGCCCGGGCTTCAATTT